>JAEEGK010014892.1_pt1 | contig 17320 bp, 18 predicted proteins | sample 8958771 | NCBI WGS metagenome assembly JAEEGK01 (sample SAMN16246547, study PRJNA631951) | gut metagenome | biome: gut microbiome; feature: rumen; material: SC-attached | host: Bos | place: Iran: Karaj | collected 2018-10
CATGAGAACATTGGTTATGGCGAAATCGGCTTTGAAGCCTTATGCAAAATCGCTAATCATCCTTTATTAAGAAACATTCCTAAGATTTTAGAAACACCTTACATTAATGAAAAAGCCCCTTACTCTGATGAAATCAGAATGTTAAGGGACGAGAAATTCATTGATGGCTGGAAAGATAAATATCTAGCGTAATTTATTTATTTCTTCAATTAAAGCGTCATAAGCTTCAGCTTCTGGCACTTTTTTTATGACTTCGCCTTTTCTAAAGATGACATACTGACCTTTACCACCGGCAATACCGATGTCCGCGCCTTTAGCCTCACCTGGTCCGTTGACCACACAGCCCATACAGGCGACGTGAAGATTAATGTTGTTATCTTCTAAGTACTTAAATACTTTCTTACCTAATTCTTGAACATTGACTTGTGTTCTGCCACATGTTGGACAAGACACTAATGTAGGATAATTATCGTATAAACCACAGTCATGAAGCAAACGTTTCGCGGCAATGACTTCATCTTGCGCTCTTCCGGTAATGGAAATTCTAATGGTGTCACCAATGCCTTCTAAAAGAAGAGGTGATAAAGCAGCGGTGCTTCTAATTAAGGAAATATCTAAAGGACCCGCTTCAGTTAAGCCAATATGCAGTGGATATGAGAATAATTCACTAGCAAGACGATAGGCATCGATTGTTTCCTTAACATTGCTGGCTTTAAGCGACACAACTACGTTGTGGAAGTCATATTTTTCTAATAAATCGATATGCTTTTTAACGGAAAGCACTAATTTATGAGATAGAGGAATATCAAAACGATCGATTTCAGCGTTGACAGAGCCTGAGTTAGCGCCCACTCGAATGGCGACGTTCTTCTTTTTTGCTAGCTCAACGATTTCCTTAATCTTCGCTTCGTCATTAATGTTTCCAGGATTAAGTCTGATTTTATTAACGCCATTTTTGATGGCCATAATGGCGAAATCTGGATTGAAGTGAATATCGGCGATAAGAGGAATCTTCACTTGCTTTTTAATTTCCTTAAACGCTTGAGCGTCTTCTTCATCTAAGACAGATAAACGCATTAAATCAGCACCTAATGCTGCGCATTCGTTAATTTCTTTAACAACTTCATCGATGTGTGAAGTCTTATGCTTACACATAGATTGGATTAAAACTTTATTCTGTCCGCCTATTGTAAGACGGCCAATTTTTACTTGTTTGGTTTCTGTTCTTTTCATACGCCGATATTATAACCTAGTTTATTCATAAAAAATATATTTGCATTATATTTTACCTGTGGTAAGATATTTAAGCGACTTTGAAGGAGAAAATCAAATGGCAAGCAAAGATGATAGAATCTCATTAACACTTAAATGCACAGAATGTGGCGAGGAAAATTACCTCACTTCTAAAAATAAAAAGAAACACGCTGATCGTTTAGAATTAAAGAAGTATTGCCCACGTTGCAAAAAAGTTACTCTCCATCGTGAGAAAAAGAAATAATAGGCTATGCCTATTTTTTTGTGCTTATGATTAAGGTTGTTCCGTTCACATATGAAGAAGATGATGGTTTATTCGCTAATACCTTTCTTTTGTGTGACCAAGAGAACAACTGTGTAGTCATCGACCCTTCTAAAGAATATCCAGGAATCGTTAATTATATAAAGAAAAATAAGCTCAACCTTAAAGCTATTCTTTTAACACACGGTCATATCGATCATATGCGTGGAGTAGACTTATTAGTTAAGACATTTAACGCGCCTTTATACATCGGTTTTGATGATGAAGATAAACTCACTGATACATACGCTAATTGCGCTGATTTTTTAGGGGAAAATGGTGTTGTTAAAAGCAAAGCAATCACCTTAGCGGATAATGAAGTTCTTCACTTATTAAGTGAAGATATTAATGTAATTGCCGTCCCTTATCACACTTCAGGTTCAGTATGCTTTTATCTAAAAGAAAGCGAAGTACTTTTCGCTGGTGATTTCATCATTATGCATGGAATCGGTAGAAGTGATTTACCAAGTGCAATGCCAAGAGAATTTAATCACTCAATGGCGAAGATATTAGCCCTTCCTGATGAGACAAAAATCTATGGGGGACATGGCCCATCTTCTACTCTAAGCATAGAGAGAAGAGTAAATCCATTTGTCAAATAATGAATATTTGATATAATATTCAAGGAATTTTATTGAAAGGAAAGTTAAATTATATGGTTAATGTTACAGAATTAAGACCAGGCAACTATTTCATTGATGAAAACAATTTATACCAAGTTTTAGATATTTTATTAAATAAAACTGCGATGAGAAAGATGGTTGCTAAAGTCAAAGTTAAAAACGTCCGTACAGGTACAATTAACGAATTAGCCCGTAACTCTGGTTACATGGTTGAAAACGTTCGTTTAGACAAAAGACAAATGCAATATCTCTATGACAGCGGCGATTTCTTTGTCTTCATGGATCAAGAAACTTATGAACAAGTTGAAATCCCAGCAGAACGTCTCCAATGGGAAAAACAATTCTTAAAAGGTGATGAAGTCGTGGAAATCACTTCCTATGATGGCGAAATTCTCGGTGTTAACTTACCTGCTAAAGTCACATTAAAAATTACACAATGTGATCCAGGCGTGAGAGGTGACACAGTCAACAAACCAACAAAGCCAGCTACATTAGAAACAGGTTTAGTGGTTAGAGTTCCATTATTCATCGAAGAAGGCGAAGAAGTTCTCGTTCGTACAGATAACGGCGAATACGACGGCAGAGCCTAATAGGTGGATTGAACTATGTTTGAAATCCAAATTTGGCAATTCATTCTTTGGATTGTCTTAGCCATTATTGGTGGTGCAGTCGTGGGTTTCTTTGTAACCCGCTACATTTTCCAAAAACAACTCAGAGAAAATCCTCCTGTTAGTGAAAAGATGATTCGCGCGATGTTTAGAAGCATGGGTAGAACCCCAAGCGAAAAACAAATCCGTGAAATCATGAGAAACATGAATCAAGGAAAATAAAGACACTCGTAAGAGTGTTTTTATTATGTCTTAAAGTGCTGTTATTGGCTTTTAGAGACTTGAAAAGCAATTTGTTGACTTGTAATCTTAACTTATGAAACAAATCCTTAAGAAAGCTCCTATATTATTCCTTATATCTTTTTCTTTAATAGGCTGTACCTCAAAAGAACAAAGACTTTTAAAGGATGTAGAAAAGCATTCTGGTATCAAATATTTAACTACCTCTAAGATTTTATTCTCTTATTCAAAGATTACCGGTTTTGAAGATCGAGCGGGCCCTGTTTATTATGTCTTGGATTACACAGACTCTGATGAGAAAGAAGAATTCGTTAGCCTATACTTTAAAAACAATTCAGGCAAGAATAGTGACTTTGAAACGAAAGTGGTTGAATTTATCGAGGGAGAAATCCTTGACGCTTATAGCTCATTCGATGACCAATATAAGCTCGATTTTAATAAGCCATATTCCTATTATTCTAGCGAGAAATTGTTCCTGATTTATTATCAAGAAACTAGCATAGTTTACTTCTTATATCACCTTTGGATTCCATAGAATATAAGTTCATTATTTAAGACAAAAATAAAAGCACTAAGTTATGAGTGCTTTTGTCTATAATAACAAAGTTATTAACTCTACTAATTAATTACTTGCTTTTTACTTTCATCCAAGTGATTTGTCTTTCGGTTCCAGCTTTAATTCTACCGATGTTTGTGCGGTGTCTGATGGTCAAAACAATGGCGATGATTGTCATTAAAATTGCATAGACATAATTGCAGTAAAGAAGTGGCGCCCAGTTAACAAAGAATTGCCAATAAGTACCCACTGGAATGACTTTGAGCAAGAGAAGAATTGCCCAAATCCATGTCACTAGAGCGTTAAGCCAAGATGTAATGATACTCGCTAATGATACATAACCAGTTCTTTTTAATGTGAAATAGTAAGAAAGAGCACCAATAACACCAAAGGTCCAAGATGTGGTTAAGGTGATACCGACCATACATGAGGCGGCTTTGCCGCCTTTGAAACCAATGAAGCATGGATAAATACCGCCAAGCATCGCACCAATAACAGCTACCCAATAAACTGGCCATTGAATCATAAAGCCATCAACATTACCAGCGTACATAGCGGAAGCACTTGGTAATAATGGTAAACCATTATTAAATGGAACGAATGTTAAGATTGCCCAACAAATATAAAGTGGGGAAATTGTTTTAAATACATCAAAGAAGAAAACGATAAGGAAGTACTTTTTACCCCACAAGCGACCACAGTTAGTGGCGCCTGGATTATGTGAACCATATTCACGTGGATCTTGTTTAAAAACCATTTTTCCTAATGGAATAGAGATGTTCGCGCTGCCCATAAGGTAACCAATTAGCAAACAAATCACTGGTACCAATATATTTACAAATATATTCATTTTTGTACCTCCAAATCGTACTTATTTATTCTACTAAAATGCTTTATATTTGCAACTTAATTTGTATATAATTAAGTCTTGCAAAGGGTAAAAATAGTGTCTGATATCAAAAAAACAACATATACTGCTGATGATATTCATGTGATGAAGGGCCTTGAAGGTGTCCGCAAAAGACCTGCTATGTACATTGGTTCAACCAATAGTGCTGGTCTCCATCACTTAGTGTGGGAAGTAGTCGATAATGCCGTGGACGAAGCCTTATCTGGTTATGGTAAGAAGATTTGTGTCACCATGCATAAAGACGGTTCGATCTCCGTTTTAGACGAAGGTCGTGGTATTCCTGTCGGTATCAATAAAGAGACTGGTCGACCAGCGGTCGAAGTCGTTTTTACTGAACTTCATGCTGGTGGTAAATTTAATAATGCTGTTTATAAATCCGCAGCTGGTTTACATGGTGTCGGTGCCTCAGTTACTAACGCTTTAAGTGAATGGATAGACATTAATGTCTATCAAGACGGAAGTATTTATCACCTTAAATTCGAAAATGGTGGTAATCTTGCCGTGCCTTTAGAAGTTGTTGGTACATGCAAAAAGCATGGTACATTAGTGAGATTTAAGCCAGATGCGACTATTTTCTCTACCGTTGAATTTAAATGGGATACAATTGCTAGCCACTTACAAGAAAGTGCCTTCTTAATGAAAGGCGTGGAATTTGTCTTAACTGACGAAAAAACCGGACAAAGTCAAAACTTTTTGTATGAAAATGGCTTAGTGGAATATATCAATAACGTCAATATTAATAAACAACCAATGTCCCCTGTGATCAGCTTCTCTGATACAGACGAAGAAACACAAATTGACATCGAGATTGCCTTACAATATTGCAACGAAGACTATAACGAAACCATCTACTCTTACGTTAATAACGTAAGAACAAGAGATGGTGGCACTCATGAAACTGGTTTTAGAACAGGTATCGCTAAAGCCGTGAATGATTTTGCTGAACAGTTTAAATTAACTAAAGGTAAAAAGCTTGAAGGTAGTGATATTAGAGAAGGTTTAACCGCTGTTGTGTCATTAAAAATCCCAGAAGCTTTACTTGAATTTGAAGGCCAAACCAAAGGCAAATTAGGCACTCCTCAAGCCGTTTCAGTGGTTTCCAATTTCATTTATAATAAGTTTACTTATTATCTTTTAGAAAACAAAGAATTCACAATTAACTTCATCAATAAATGTGTTGCTTCTCAAACTGCTAGATTAGCCGCTAGAAAAGCTAAAGAAGAAGCGAGAAACAACAAAAAACCAAAACAAGAAGTCATTTTAAGTGATAAATTAACCCCAGCACAGAGCAAAGAATACGCTAAAAACGAATTATTCATCGTTGAAGGTGATTCCGCTGGTGGTACTGCTAAGAAGGGTAGAGATAGATTACATCAAGCCATATTACCACTTCGTGGTAAACCACTTAATACTGATTCTATTTCTATGGAGAAATTAGTCCATAACGAAGAAATCGCAACAATCATTAATACCATTGGTGCGGGTTTTGGACAAAACTTTGATTTAGATGATATCAAATACGGCAAAATCATCATCATGACCGATGCTGATACCGATGGTGCGCATATTCAAACGTTATTACTAACGTTCTTCTATCATTATATGCGTCAATTAATCACATCCGGTCACGTTTATATTGCTGTTCCACCTCTTTATCGTGTCTACAAAGAAGATGGCAAAAAAGTTGTCCAAGAATACGCTTGGGATGATGATGGCTTGGAACAAGCCAAAAAGAAAGTTGGCGGTGGTTACAAAGTCTCCAGATATAAAGGTCTTGGTGAAATGGACGCTATCCAACTAAAAGAAACAACAATGGATCCAAAGACCAGATTATTAGTTCGTGTCGAAATTGATGATCCATTCTTAGCAGAAAAGAGAGTTACCGTTTTAATGGGCCGTGACGCTGGTATTAGAAGAGCGTGGGTTGAAGAGAACGTTGACTTCAATAAAGTCGATACTTTCATCAAGGAGGTCAAGTAATCTATGGCTAGAAAAAAGATAGATTTAGTCGAAGAAAATTACGTTGAAAATATCTCCGTTCAACCGATGGAAGATGTGATGGGTGACCGTTACGCGACTTACGCGAAATACGTTATTCAAGATCGTGCTATTCCTGATGTGAGAGATGGTTTAAAGCCAGTCCAAAGACGTATTATTTTCACAATGTTTAAAAACAATAATGTTTTTAATAAACCAACAAGAAAATGCGCTCATACCGTTGGTGCGGTTATGGGTACTTTCCACCCACATGGCGATACATCAATTTATGAAGCTTTAGCGAGAATGAGCCAAGATTGGAAGATTAGATATCCATTAATCGACTTCCAAGGTAACAATGGTTCTATTGATGGCGATTCCCCAGCGGCATACCGTTATACTGAATCTCGTTTAAGCGAGATTTCTAACGAGCTCATTCGTGAAATCGATAAAAAGACAGTTGATATGCAACTTAACTTCGATGATACCGAATTTGAACCAACGATTTTACCCGCTAGATTCCCTAACTTATTCGCTAATGGTACAGAAGGTATTGCTGTTGGTATGGCGACTGAAATCCCACCTCATAATCTCAAAGAGATTATTGATGCCGTCATTTACCGTATTGGTCATAAGACAGCGACTATTGAAGATTTAATGCAATTTGTCTTAGGTCCAGACTTCCCAGGTGGTGGTATCATCTATGAAAGCGAAGGCCTTAAGAACATCTACTTAACCGGTAGAGGCCGTATTGAAATCGCTAGTAAAGAAGAGATTGTCCAAAATAAAGACAATCAACAGATTGTCATTACTGAGATTCCATACAAAACACAAAAGAACCAATTAGTTTTTGAAATCGATAAAATTATCCATTCCAAAGCTGTTGATGGTCTTTTAGAAGTGCGTGATGAATCTGACTGGAAAGGTATTAGAATCGTTATTGATTGTAAAAAAGATGCGAAAGTTGACTTACTTTTACAATATTTAAACAACAAAACCGGTTTGGTTTCTTCCTATAGCACTAATATGGTGGCGATTGTTGATGGCCGTCCAAAAACATTAAATTTATTAACTTATGTCGACGCTTACATCAACCATCAAGTTGATGTCGTGACAAGAAGAAGTAGATTTGATCTAGATAAATTCCAAGCTAGATTACATATCGTTGAAGGCTTAATTCAAGCTTCTTTGAACATCAATGAAGTCGTGGAAATTATCAAAAAGAGTAAAGATAAAGCCGATTCTAAGGTCAACTTAATGAATCGTTATGGTTTCTCAAACGAACAAGCAGAAGCAATCGTGACCATGCCATTATACAAGTTATCTCATACTGATGAAGTGACATTGGAAAATGAAAAAGTACAACTCCTTAAAGATATCGAAACTCTCAAAGGAATTCTTGAAGATGAGAGCAAACTTAACCGTGTTTTAGTTCGAGAACTAAAAGCCATCGCTGATAAGTATGGTGATGATAGAAGAACCGCTATTCAAGAAAAAGAAGAAATTGCGCCAATTGATAAGCGTGAATTGATTGCTAAAGATGACGTGATGGTGGCTTTAACACGTGATGGTTATGTCAAGAGATCCACTCTTAAATCATATCGTAGCAGCGGGGATAATCCTCTTCCTGGTTTAAAGGATGGAGACGAATTAATTGCTCAAGGTTTAATTAACACAACCGATTATCTGATTTGTTTTACAAATCAAGGTAACTACATTTGCATTCCAGTCCATAAATTACCAGAGAATAGATGGAAAGACGAAGGTGGTCATATCAATACCTTCTCAACTTTAAACGCTGGTGAAAAAATCATTAAAGGTATTGCCGTTAGTGATTTCAGAGATGATATTTATCTCGGTATTTTGACTAAATTTGGTCAAATTAAACGTATGCCTTTAAATATGATAGAAATAGGAAAACGCACGCGTCCTATACGTAATATGAGATTACTCAATGGTGACGAAGTTGCTGATATTCAAATCTTAAGTGGTAATAGTAACTTACTTGTCATAACAAGTAATGGTAATGTTACATACTTCAATGAAAACGAATTATCTGTTCTTTCTAGCAAAGCTGGTGGTGTTAAATCAGTAGCGGGCTTAGGCAAGAATAACGCAGTAGCGTTAATTGCTTTCGATGAAGAAGAAAAGAATAAAGTCATCTTATTCACCGATAAAGGCCATTATCGAATTTTCGATAATGCACACGTGAATCTAACCGCTAGATTAGGCAAAGTTCAAACAGTCATGCCATGCTTTAAGAGCGATGTCCATCATGTTGTCAGCGCCTATAAACTAATTAATAAGGCAGATTTATTAAAAATAAATCTCTTCATGTCCACGAACGAATATTTTGAATTTGAATTAACTGATTTCTATTTAACTGATCTGGCTAAATATGCAAAGAAGAATATCGATATTCCAAGCAAGACAACAGTCGATAGTGTCATAGACACTAATATTGAAATTATTAATAAAAAGACAATCTCTCATCCAATTACCATCAAAGAGAAACCAGTAGTGTCCGCTCCTGAAGGTGAAGATGTTGAGGAAGATGATGAACCAGTGAGCGTTCCAGAAGCTAAAGAAGAGAAGGAAGGCTTTGAACAAATCTCCATTTTTGATGATTTAGATGAGTAATCTTGTCTAGTAATTAAATAGTAATAAACTAGTAAAACATATAACTTTGTTATATACTAAAGCAACATTTTAATTAAGAGCCTCGAAATGAGGCTTTTTAAATGTGACAGATTTAGCTTATTGCTTGTGAGAATTATTAATATTTCTCACATTAAGGGAGAAAATCGGTTATTATTTATATATAGATAAATATGTTCAACAAATTCATTCCCTTCGCACACGCCCAATCCATATATGAGATCCCTGTTGATTTCTACAAGAAACAAGGCGTTAGTGTCCTTTTAATCGATTTGGATAATACGTTGGACAGCTATCGTTTATCTTTACCAACAGAAAGAGCAGTTAAGCAACTTAACGCTCTTAAAGAAAGTGGTCTTGAAGTCATCATTGTTTCTAACAATCGTGGCAAACGCGTGAGGACATATGCACAAGCCGCAAATTGCAGGTGCATCAACTCTGCGCGTAAACCATTCTCAGGGAAAATTAAAAAGTTCCTTAAGGAAAATGGCTATAAACCAGAAGAGACCATGCTTGTTGGGGATCAACTTATGACAGACGTGCTCGCGGCTAAAGGCGCTCACATCCGTGTCGTACTCACAGAGAAAGTCGTCAAAGAAGATCAATTCACCACACATTTCAATCGTCTATTGGATAGACCGATAAGAAAACATCTAGTTAAAAAAGGCAAAATGCCGGATTGGAGAACAAAATATGGGCAAGAGCAATAGAGTATTACGTTGTTATCACTGCGGTGCGATTTTGCAATGCGAAAATGAAAATGAAAAGGGCTATGTCGTTCCTGAATCATTACACCGCGCTACGCCTATTCAAATCATGTACTGCGATAAATGCTTTGAAACAATGAAGGCGTTCAATAACAGCGAACTTGAACAAAATGTCGATAAAGAAGTATTAAAAATACTTGATGATGCGTTTGCTACAGACGCGTACATTATTTGGGTTGTCGATTTGTTCTCATTCAACGGTCAATTAAATAGTGAAATCGCTAAAAAAGTTAAGAAACTCAATGTCACAGTCGTTGGCACTAAACGTGACTTATTCCCAACAAATATGAAAGACGACTCTTTAGTCGAGTACTTAACTGAAAGATTTAAAGAATATGGTATCAAACCAAAGAGTGTTAGATTATTCAGTTCCACAAGTTTAATGGATTCTAAAGAATTAATCAGTGCGATGAATACCGCTAGAAAAGGTCATGACGTTTACATGATCGGTAATTCTACCTCTGGTAAGACTTCCATTATCAATAAAGCGATGAAAGGTTTTGAAAATAAAACCACACGTCAAATTAAGACCATTACATATCCAGGTACAAGCGTGAACGTCTTAGAAATCCCATTAAGCCGTTCATCCTTCTTCTATGAATTACCTGGTATTTCTCAAACAACATCCGCTCAAGGCAAGTTAGAAAAAGAAGTCATTAGACAAATCACACCAAAGAAAGCCATTAAAGTCACAAATCGTACTTTAGGTGTTGGCGATGCTCTTATGGTTGGTTCATTAGCGGCCTTCGAAATTATCAAAGGTAAAACCGCTAACTATCGTTTCTATGCTGCGGAAGGCGTGGAAACTAAGAAAGTCCAAAGTAAGAAACTTGATGACGCCATTAGTGAAAACAATGTTCGTCGTTTCGCTAGACCAGTCTCTGAAAGACTTGTTAGCTTCTTAGATTACGATATGTTTGAATATGCGATGGAAAACGATAACAAATGGCATGATATCGCCATTGAAGGCTTATGCTGGTTATCATTCGTTGCCCAAGGACAAATGATTCGTATCCGCTTACCAAAAGGCGTTTCTCTCAAAGAGAGCTTAGCAAAAATTAGAAAGTAAATTATATGTTAACACCAAAACAAAAACGTGACCTAAAAGCTTTAGCGTCCACCTTAACAATCCGTTACCAAATTGGTAAAAATGAAATCTCTGAAACACTTATCAATATGCTTGATAAAGCTTTAACTGCGCATGAATTAATCAAAATCGATGTCATGAAAGGTTGTTCTCTACCAATCATGGAAATCGCTATTGATATTTCCAATAAGTTAAATGCCGAACTAGTGCATGTGATGGGCAGAGTAATTATCCTATTCCGCAGGAATAAAGAGAATCCAAAGATTAAAATCTAATGAATAGAATTATTTTTGGTGGTGGTTTCGATCCAATTCACCTAGGACATATTAATATGGCTATCATGGCCCAGAACACATATCCTGGTGAAGTTGTTTTCGTGCCCGCGAAAATTGCTGTTTGGAAAAGTTCATCCATTAATCAAGAACACAAATTAGCGATGGTGAAGATTGCTATAAAAAACATTCCAGGCTTCAGCGTGGATACTTTTGAGCTTGATCAACCTGAACAACCCCGTTCTTATCAAACAGTGGAGTACTTTAAGAAAAAATATCCAAACGATAAGCTCTTCTTTTTGATTGGTCAAGACCAAGTAAACGCCTTCCATGAATGGGCGAAGCCTGAAGAAATCGCTAAAAACACCCAAATAATCTATTATGAAAGGCCAAAATACGACCTTAACCAAGTAAACGTGGATAAATATCACATGATTGCTATTTCTGGCCCCACAGTCGATGTTTCGTCATCTGACATTAGAGAGCTAAGAAGTGCATATCTACAAGAAGACGTCATCAGATATATCGAAGATAACGAACTATATTTTATTAAGAAAGTTAAGCCGCTTCTAAAAGAAAGTCGTTTTAACCACTCTAAGTCTGTGGCCCATATGGCTTACCAATTAGCGGAGCATCATCATTTAGATTTTTCTAAAGCTTATGTCGCTGGTATTCTCCATGACATCGCTAAAGGTATTAACGATGAAGAATCCTTAAGGATGATGAAGGAATTCTATCCTGGATTCTTAGATATTGGGGCTTATGCGTACCATCAATTCTTAGGAGCAATGGTGGCGAGAGATAAATTTGGCGTGGCTGACCCTGAAATATTAGATGCGATTAAGTATCATACAACCGGAAGAAAGAAAATGGGCTGGTTAGAAAAGCTAGTTTTCGTCTCCGATAAGATTGAACCAACTCGTCCATATGATTCAAGTGACCTTATTAAGGCTATGTACGATGACTTTGATAAAGGCTTCATCACGGTCCTAAAAGCTAATCGAGACTTCCTCATTAGCAAGGATAAAATGGTGGACAATAGATTTACCGCAGACTGTTTTGCCTACTATTTGGATCTATAAAATCGAGCTAAAACAATGAATAATCAGGTCTCAGAAATGAGGCCTTTATTTTTGTGCTTGTTTAACATACAATTTGTTTAGGAAATCTCGAAAATGGCAAAAATAGGCAATTGGAAAAATGGCTGTTTTGACGATGATCAGCCTCAAGTAGTGTCGATTGTGGATAAACTGACTTTTCCACATTTTCCACATCATTTTTCTCTTTTATATCTACTTCGCATAATTGCCATTATGTTAACTAAATATAAGACAATAATCTATATTACTACGTAAAAGAAAAAACAGTCCGCTAACAGAATTTATCATCTGCGCGAAAACTGTCCAGGAATTATCCCCATTTAGTAGCAAATCTAAATGTACTAGAAAACTACTAATTTTTCTTATTAGCCTTTGAGCTTGTTGTAACCCAAATAGCGTTTGACTACATTCCTTAGTTTTGTGAGTTTGTCTTTAGGCAACCTACAAATCTTAAATGAATCTAAGCGTACTTCATCGCCAGGATTGCTTGGATGCTTAAATTGTTTTGCTCTTAAAATATTCAAGACAATCTCTTTGACGAGTCTGCTTTTATCAATGCATCTTGTTTGATTGATAACCGCAATTGAGTGTTCATTATTTTTAGATAAACCTTTAATGACACCGAGATCATAGTCACTCACGACGTTGCAGCCTTTACTTGTTAACGGGACAACTGTCATAACGGGACATTTGACACCTGACTTGTTTAAGACTACAACTGGGTGTTTGCCATGTAACTCAGAACCAAAGCCAACTGGGAATTCTGAAAAATAGATTTCACCAGCATCAACTTCGAACCAAGGCTCAAAGTTTCTGTAGAGATAGATATACTTATTAATGAAATCTTGCATATCAAGCAATTCTTGACCTTTAAGATATCTTTGAGGTAATTCTCTATCTCTTTTTCTGAAGATGAGCTCCTTTCGAATTACTTCCTCATCTTCGTTTTCAGTTTCTTCTTCCATTTCTTTTTCTTTTTCAATCATACTTGCTTCATTTTTTACTGCCATACTAGGCCTCCTTTTTTCATAAAATATTAGCGTGTGCACGGTGCGCACAAATACAAGAGCATACGCCTATATACGCGAAAAAGAAAGTACCTAAATAAATGAAAAAAGAACCTAATATTAGGCCCTTTTTTCACATTTTTTCTAATGTATATTAGAATAACTCTTCTATTGGGGTACCCAATAGGTAGTCAGGTTTCTCAATGTTGAAGTTTTTAAGGATTGTCGCTCCGATATCGGCGAAAGACATTCTTTCTGGGTAATAACCACCATTCTTGATACTCTTGCTATAAATAAGAAGAGGAATCTTTTCTCTAGTGTGGTCAGTACCTGTCCAAGTTGGATCATTACCATGGTCAGCGGTGATAATTAATAAATCGTCTTCTTTCAAGAAAGGAAGGAGTTCCCCCACTCTCTTATCGAATCTTTCAATACATTCACCATAACCGATTGGATTACGTCTATGACCATATTCACTATCGAATTCCACTAAATTGACAAAGCAGAGACCGGTGAAATCATGGTTTTTAGCCTCTTCTATGGTCTTATCCATGCCATCCTCGTTAGAGACAGTCTTTTGTGTCTTAACGACGCCATACATGTCGAAAATGTCGCCGATCTTACCAACACAGCTTGTCATGAAGCCATGATCTTGTAAAACATTCATCACTGTTGGAGCGCTTGGCTTTAAAGCGATATCGTGTCTATGGCCTGTAACGCGTTTGAAATTAGTTTTGTCTGTACCAATATATGGACGAGCGATAATTCTTCCCACCATCCATTCTGGTTTCATACAGATTTCTCTAGCGATGTCGCAGCAGCGATATAGTTCTTCTAAACCTGTCACTTCTTCGTGGGCAGCGATTTGTAAAACAGAGTCACTGGATGTGTAGACAATCAAGGAATTGTCTCGACATTGTTCTTCACCGAGTTCAACGAGAATTTCTGTACCAGAAGCAGCTTTGTTACCAATCACTTTGTGACCAGTTCTTTTTTCTAATTCATCGATAAGTTCCTTTGGAAAACCAGTGTCGGTAAATGTTTTAAATGGGACTTGGGTATTGATGCCCATGATTTCCCAGTGACCAGTCATGGTGTCTTTACCATTACTGACTTCTCTAGCTTTGGAAACATAAGCGTTTGGGTGCGCCACTTTGCTTGTACCTTTAATTGGATCTAAGTCACCCATACCTAATTTATTTAAATTAGGAACGTTTAAACCATTCGGCATTTTTTCACCAATATGGAGTAAAGTGTTTGAACCTTTATCGCCAAACTTATCCGCGTCATCTAAATAGCCGGTTCCCATGGAATCAGCGACGATGACAAATATTCTTTTATATTTGTAATTATTCATATGAATACCTCACTTCATTATCTTATCATAATCTGATTTAAGTTTCTCGCTAGAAACATGCGTATATATTTGTGTGGTGGCAATGTTGGTGTGACCAAGCATGCCTTGCACCATCCTGAGCTGCGCTCCATGATTGAGCAAATGCGTCGCAAAAGAATGCCTAAGTGTATGTGGGGAGATGACCATATCGATACCCGCAAGCTCAGCGTATTTACGCACTTGCTTAAAGAAATATATACGACTGAGTGGCTCGCCACTTCTATTTAAAAATAGAAACTCGCTACCTTTATGCTCACTTTTGTTTCTAACTTCGTTGATATACTTCTTTATAAAGTCGATTGCGTAATCAGCAATTGGCACTTTTCTTTCTTTCGCGCCTTTACCAAACACTGTAATAATTCCTTTGGAAAGATTCACTTGTCCTTTCTTAAGGTTTAATAGTTCACTGACACGTAAACCAGAAGCATACATTGTTTCAAGCATCGCTCGATCTCTAATGCCAGAAGGAGATTCCATATCAGGGGCTTCTAATAAGTGGTCAATCTCTTCTTCACTCAAGCAGTTAGGAAGATGCTTAGGCTTTTTAGGAGTCTCAATTTCAGGAATATTGCCTGTATAATGTCCTTCTTTCTTAAGAAAGAGATAGAAACTTCTCGTGGAAGATAGTCTTCTTAACGCCGTAGAAACAGACTTACCTAAAGAAAGTTCAAACTTTAAGAACTCATATAGGTCAGTTTCAAGTAAATCCGCGGTGTCGTTCTTATCGTTATAGTAATTAAAGAAAGCTTGTAGGTCTTCTAAATAAGAGATCCAAGTTTGAGGAGAAAGACCTTTCTCTACGAGAATGTATTGATGGAACAAATCAATAGCGTCAACTATTTCCATTTTTCTTCACCTCGCTTGCTCTTTTCAATAATGGCTTTTTTAAGGAACGATTTAGTTCGTTAATGAGTAATTTAGTTTTGCTTTCCTCTTCGTGTCTAGAATAGTCGAAAAGTGACATTTGCACCGCCATATCGGTGTAATCGATAAGGTTTTGCAGCGTGATTCCCACAAGTCTAAGAGTTAGATGCGTGAAATGCTTATCGTACAACGAACAAGCGCAATCATATATTTGTTGCCACTTATTCGTTGGATTATCCAAAGTCATAGATTTATTAAATGATTTAAAGGTTTGGTCTTTGACCACAATTTGAATTGTATGACCGAGTTTATCTTCTCTTTGAGCGCGTTCACTGACTTCTTTGGCTAAAGATAAGAAATATTTCTTAATCTCAGTAGCGTTATCGGTGTCATAAGGTAATGTTGTGGAATTTCCAACAGACTTAGGATCCCACTTCTCAAGTTCAATCTCATCAGAGCCTTTACCTTCCAGCCACTCTTTGAGTGTGTAGAAGAATTTACCACAGATGTTTTTAACTTCTTCATCATCTGCTTCAAGTTTCTTATATAAGTCTCCAATAGTCTTAATGCCCACACTCTTTAATCTAGGAGCGGTTCTTTTACCCACGCCAAACATTGATTCCACTTTAAGTGGAAATAAAATACTTTCGATATCTCTTTTATGAATAATCGTTAAACCCATTGGCTTTTGATAGTCACTAGCCATCTTGGCTAAGAAACGTGTTGTGGAGACACCAATAGAACATTTAAGTCCTGTTTCTTTAAACAAGTCGTCTTGTAACTTTCTAAAGAAAGCAACAACATCTTTCTGTCCTTTAACTGTGTCAGTAAAGTCTGCGAAACATTCATCCACTGAGGCTGGTTCCACAAGCTTTGTATAGCGTCTAACAAAGTTAAAGAACTTCTTACTCATCGTCGAGTAATAATGATAATCGCCTGGAATGATAATAAGGTTTGGACAAAGCTGTCTTGCCTTGAACATCGGCATTGCGCTACCAACGCCATATTTGCGCGCAGCGTATGAACACGTTGAAACAATGCCACCTCTACCATCATGACCAATAGCCACTGGCTTGTTCTCTAATGATGGATCTTTGATTTCTTCGCATCTAGCGAAAAAAGCATTCAAGTCGATATGGACGATAACCTTACTCATACATACATTATATGCGCATAGAGCGATTATGTTAACTAAATTTATAAACAAAATAAAATCCTGCTTTCACAGGATAATATTTCTAATGTAGAACATTATATCTACTAATTAAAAACTAATAAACCACTAATGGATTTATTTATTTTCAATGACTTTTTCGACCTTTTCTTCGGCTTCTTTGAGGGCTTTTTCAAGCTTTTTAACGATTTCTTGGCCTTCTTTATAGAGGGCTAAGCATTCGTCTAATGGGAGTTTTTCTGATGAAATATTAGCGACGATTTCGTCTAATCTTTTCATCTCTTTTTCAAAATCAAATTTCTCTTCCATACTATTTTTCCTCCGTGTCTATGACTTCACTATTGATGATTCCATCTTTCAAGATGGTCTTAATATGTTGACCTTTTTTGACCGCTTTGATGTCACTTATTGGCTTACCTTCTTCATCCACTGTTAAGGAGAAGCCACGCTTAATAACGTTATTGGGATTAAGGGCTTCGAAAGTGGCTTTCTTTTGATTCAATAACTGTGTGTAATGAGCCACTAA
>JAEEGK010014893.1_pt1 | contig 17320 bp, 15 predicted proteins | sample 8958771 | NCBI WGS metagenome assembly JAEEGK01 (sample SAMN16246547, study PRJNA631951) | gut metagenome | biome: gut microbiome; feature: rumen; material: SC-attached | host: Bos | place: Iran: Karaj | collected 2018-10
TACAAAATTTATATCACATTGAAAAACAGACAGTTGTAAATAATCTTAATATTTAACGATAGTCCCTAAGTAAACTTTAAACGATATGGCATACTTTAACGAAGACAATGTAACTGAGCAGATGTGCATAGCAGTGGCCAAGGAGGCGGGCTATGAGTATGTTAATGCAGACGAACTGCGCGAGGCAAAGAATATAATGTCTGATGGAAATTAAATATCACCAAAACGTCAGAAGTTAGAAGTCAGAATGTCCGAATCGTTTATAAGGTGAATTTCTTGCCTCACAGCGTTCCCGTCACTTGTGATACCGGGAAGTGCAAAATAACGTCAGAATTTTTTAGCGAACACGGATTGAGCGGATGACACGGATTGATAAGGGCTCGCAGAAAGCAGAATAACGTCAGAGTGATTTAGTGATGCAGCAATTTTGCAAATTCTCTCAATGTGATAATATCTACAACAGGAAAATCAATTTGTTGCAGTATGTCGTAATGATGGTCGTTTGTTACAATATAACGGGCATTAGCTTGAATAGCGCAATCAACAAACTTGTTGTCGTCAGGATCGGCTGCAATGAGATTAAAACGATATTGGGGAGAGCAGAACTCTACATACTTGCATTCCGTAATGAGGTCAAGCACGTATTCTGCGGTTTCACGTCCAGAGAGTCTGCCAAGTATTTCAGCATATTCGTCCAAAATCTCATTAGTGACACAAAGAATGTTTTCTCCTTCAAGAATAGAGCGCCACACATGGTAATATCCACTCCGCGGGGAAAAACTCTGTATAAGGCTGTTGGTATCAAGAACGATGCGCATACATTAAATGGCTACTTGTTCTTTTGCCTTCTCTTCTCTCAACCACTGGTGAAGGTCCATTTCGTTGATTTCGTCAAGACGCTTTTGGTCAAGGATGCCCTCTTTCCAGAGTTTATCAAGATGACGATCAAGACGCTTGGCATAGTAATCACTGACAAGTTGCTTAATGTCGTCCAGTTCCTCATCGTTTCTAATATGAGAAAACACCCCAAGCAGATAAAGCTGGGCAGGGTTGAAAACGGTAGGTTGCCTGTGTTCCATAATGCGACAATATTAAATCTCGACTGCAAAGATAGATATATTTTCTGAATAAACAAACAAAAAGGAACAAATATTTAATCATCGGATAAAACTAATGGGAAAAGGTGGGACGGTCTCGTGATCCATTTAATACGAATAACATTTAGGTAGGAAGTTAGAAGGGAAAAGCTTGCATGGTAGTGGAAAAGTGCGTAACTTTGCAGCGTCAATGATTGACAAAGCGATTTTTGAAACACTTACATTAACAACTTAAAAAAAGAAAGGAAATAAAATTATGCCACTACTTTATAAGTTATACAAAAACAAGAATACCAAGAGTGCCGCCTACGGCAAGTGGTATGCAAAGACCCAGCACGTGGGTACGGTCGACATCGCCAAGCTGGCTAAGATCATGCAGCGTAACTGTACTGTCAAGGAGAGTGATATCCGTGCCGTGCTGGTAGAGATGGTTGAGACGATGCGCGACCAGTTGCAGGACTCAAAGTGCGTGAAGCTCGACGGACTGGGAACCTTCAAGCTGGGTATCAGTACCGAAGGTGTGGAAGAGGCCTATGACTTCAACGCCGGTCACGACGTCAAGAATATCCACGTGAACTTCCAGCCTGAGACCAAGGTTGAGCTCTACAACGGCAAGCGTATCCGTCGTAAGTCTCTCTTCGACGATGTCAAAATTCAGGAGTCTCCTAAGAATGACGTGGACACTACGAAGCCGACATCTGACGACAATCCTGGCGATTAATCCCACCTAAAGGTTTACCCCTTTTAAATTGTTGCGACGATGAAAACTGATTGGAAAAAGATAGTGAAGTTGGTCATCACCATTCTCTCTGCCCTGCTGACTGCAGCAGGTGGAACGGCAGTCATTGCCAGCTGTATGTAACAATATGTAACTCAGAGCTCCCCGGCCCCTTGAATGAGGTCGGGGCGCTCTTCTTGTAATGATGAGTATTGAAACTCTTTCAAAATTATTTCCTGTCTTAGCATCGAGATCACAACGTTAAAGAATAATAAAAGTTACCCTTTGGTAATTTGCCATTGGGTAACTTTTTGTATATTTGCTGAGTAAAATGTGTACTATTGCCTTTACGAAATAATCTTGAAACGTTATGGATATTTTGTTCCCAATTATTTTTATTACTGTTGTAGTCTTCGTCATTATTGCTTTGCGTCTGACTGACAAAATCAGCAAAAAGCAACAGTATTTTTATACTATAGTAACCCTGCTTCTCCCGATTCCTTATTATTATTTTGTCATAAAGACGTTACCAGGAACTCTCGGCTATTCAATATTTTTCCTTTTCCTATCCCTAATTCTTCTCGTGGGATGGTTTCGGGATAAATAATGAATTAGTAATGCCACCGGCTATCTCTTTGGCATTTTGTAATGCTTCTTGTGCCATATCAGAGTTAAGCCAGTACGTGTTTGTGAGCCTTTCCCGAGATCGGGCTTGTTGGGTGGATAGGCGATGTCAAGACTTCTGAACAGTGGCTTCTCACAATAAAGATTCTCCAGTTTGGTGTTGTTCGTCAGGTTCAGCTCCTTGAACTTGTTGCCATTGCAATACAAATCCACAAGGTTCGGATTCGACGACACGTCAAGCACGGTCAGCTCGCAGTCATTACAGCTTAGCTTCACGAGTTTGGTGTTGTGCGATACGTCAATCTGTCCCAACTCGTTGTTGTCGCAAATGAGGTGTGTCAGGTCTTCTTGGAAGGTAACGTCGAGGGCGGTCAGTCGGTTGTCCTGACAGTTCAGCTGTTGTAATTTCTCATTGTTCGACAGGTCTAACGACGTCAGTTTGTTCTTTTCACAGACCAATACGCGCAGTTCCGTATTCTGAGAAAGGTCGCAGGTTATGATTTGGTTGGAGCTACAGTCCAGCTGTTCGAGGGCCTTGAAATGCTCAATACCCTTCAGGCTGCTGATACCCAGTCCACACAAGTCCAGTTCGTCGACTTCGTCCAGGAACTCGTAGGGGATAATGTCGCCGTCGGCAATGGGCAGCAGCATGCACAAAGCACCACGGAAGCGCTTGTCAGGGAAGTTGTTTTCGTCCAGCACCACGGGGTCTCTGGCGATTTCCTCTTCACCATTCTCTACACTTTCTGTCTCGTTCTCAGGTGCGCTCATGTCTGTGAGCGACACCTTCTGGTTTTTGTTGGCATTGCATCCCATAAGGGCCAGAAGCGTCACTGCCATTAAGATCTTTTTCATCGTTTTATCGTTTTTAGTTGTTAAACTGCCGCAAAGATACGATTTTTTAAGTTCATAGTTCACTGTTCATAGTTCATAGTTGCTGCCGTTTAACATCTTTTACCATAATCTGCTCAAAAATAACTGTGAACAATGAACTATGAACTGTGAACTTTTTCGTACCTTTGCTGTCTGAAATAGCATTTACAAAAACTGAAAACTATTATGGAATTTTTAGTACCAATACTGATTGTTCTGGTTGTCGTGTCGATAGCCTTAAACATTGTCGTTCTCCGAAAGATCAAGGACTTGTCCAATGATTATAATTCTATGGTGCAAACCATAAACAGTGCTTATAAAAATAGTGTCATTGAGACTGTCATGAAAATGAGTTGGGATGAATTCCGTAGAATAAAAGATGTTTATCAGGAAATGAATTTCTGATAAGCGATGAGAGAAGTGACGAGGAAATAAACGAAGCAATAAAAGGTTTTTCAGAGATGATGATGGTTAGAAACACATTAAGTCTAAAGGGATTTTGTTCCTGCCTGATGTCGGCATGGATGGTGGTTGGCCTATTTGGCTGCAGCAGTGTGAGGACGGAGAGTGTCGCGGATTTTGCGGTTGCTGAACAGACTGACACGGTGCGTGGTCACGGGGAGAATAATGGAGAGGAGTGGGCTGCATTCACGGTCGATGCCCCTGTCAGTGGGCCTCAGGCGCTGGTGGACTCCGTGCTGACCTTTCTTAACAACGAACTCTATGAGGCCTGTGAGGCTTGTGCCCATTTCGACGAACAGACGGTGTCGTTCAAAAAGGAGGAGATGTTTACCGGCAATGGTGAACAGCTGCTGAGTCACTACATGGAGAAATACCGTCCGCTGATTGCTGACAGTCTGTGGAAGACCTTCGGCGTGAGGCTGATAAAAGAATCCCAGACGGCGAAGTATGTCACCTACGGCGTGGAGGTCTTTCATTGTTCACTGGCTTGCAGCTCGCAAAAGGCGTACTACACGTTTGACATGCACGACGGCCATCAGGTGAAGGAGGTTATCAGCCACGACAACCTCATCCGTTTCTTCGAGGACTATCCTGAATACAACTCCATTGGTGCTGACGCCTGGGCGGGTAGTCCAGGTTGGAAGTTCTCGCCGGAAAACAGATTCGATAACACCTGCTGCGGTCTGTTGGACAGCTGTTTCATGCTTGCCATACCGGGTTACGGCAATCATTTCCTATTGGTGGACTTCCCTTATGGTCAAGTGTTCTCGTACCTCACGCCAGAGGCTCAGAAATTGGTGGAGCAGACGGGTGAGGGAGAGCCGATGCTGCCTCCCTATCTGCCAGAACGGTCTGAAGACGGTGAGGTGTGGATGGAGGTTGATACGGTCCATTGCGCCCTGCTGGGTTATATCAGTGCCGCCGGTGGTCCGCTGGTGGATACACTGATGCACTATGAACCGGAACTGGAAGTTTATCCCAAGCGTGTCCATTCCATTAATGCGGCAGAAGGTGCCACCATCTTCCTCTTCATCTATTCCAGGGGCCATCTCATGTATTGCGACGAGGCAATGACCGTTGCGCTTGGCGAGGACGGTCTGCAACCGGCCACACTTTTCTCATTGGAGAGTCAGAAGGACAGCGTCATCAGCTGCATGTGGTACGACCAGCTGGTGGAAGCCAGCAATGGCTTCCCGTTCGACGAAGTCGACGAGAACCGCTTCGGCATCCACTACGATCCGTTCACCAAGCGCCTGTATGTTCCTATCATGGATGAGCACGATAAAGGCTCTGAATATGCCAATACGAGCTGTCTGCAGTATACCGGCCGCTACCATGTCCTTCAATTCGACGGTAAGGTGTTTGTGCCTGCCGGTGACGACGGAGCCTGGTGGCTGAATGCCGACCTGCGCAACTACAAGCGTACTGTCAGCAACCGCAAGACCGCCGCCGGCATCGAACAGGTAGACCTCATGCCCGATGGTACTACCCGCCGTGCCGTGTGGAAAGGAGCCAAGACCCTTGACGACCTTCGCAAGAAACCGGACGAAGTCGTTGACAAGAAATAATAAACAAAAAACAAGCGCCCAGACCTCAGTGTCTGGGCGCTTGTTTTAATTAAGTCAGAGATTGTACCAACAAACTCTGCACCTTTAGGTCAAAGAATTTCTCCATCGCTGTAGTCACCGCCACCGCCAACGCTCTCTACCTCATCTTTTGAGTTCTTGTGGATGGTGGAAGCAGGGGAAACAGCCAGCATTCCTGCAGTCTTAATAGTTACCACCTGCATTTCTGGATTCATATATTGCTTTTTCATAACTTCTTTATATTTTTAAAAACGAATTGTCTTAATTATATATTTTTCTGAAACGAATTAGAATAATTGGAACGAATTAAAACGAATTATATATTTATTCTCATTCGTGGATATAATTATTCTCATTATTCCAATTCGTTTCTTTTCTATTTTATTATTTAATCTTGGTGAATGCGTTGACGAGCTCGTTTCCGTTTGGAAGAACTCGAGCAAGCTCAGTTCTTCACTCACTTAATCACGACCTTTTTGCCATTCACGATGTACAGACCCTTAGTGGGCTGAGCAACCTTCTGACCATTCAGGTTGTAATACTGGCCATTAGCTGTTGGCTCTTCGCTGTTAGCAATCATCTCAATAGCGGTAGCATCGTCGAAAACGAATGCCAGCGAGTTAGTTGATGACAGGGCCGTGGTGGTTTCCAGATAAGCCTTGCCAGCAGACAGGTCGGTGGCACTCGTCAGCTTGTAGAAGCCCAGGACGCCACCCTGCTTGGCGAAGACATAACGATAGGAACCAGACCCAGATGCTGCCACCACCGTCTTGTTGACTGACGGCTTGAGCAGGTTTGCAGCCGGTGCGCTGGCTGAAGGAACTACGGGGATGGAGATGGCAGCTTCACCGTCCTTCTGCAGGAACAGACCTGTATTGGCAGGAACAGTGCCTGTCACCTTCGTCATCATGACCTTTCCGTCGGTAACAGATGTAGCCAAGTAAGCCTTCACACCTGTAGCACTGCTGAAGTCGAGCGCGTGGTCGCAGGAGTAGGTAGCATAGCCTGCTGAGCTGATAGCCGGAGATACAGCCGTTGTGGTGCCAGTCACATCACCGAAGCCACCCATGCTGTTGGCCACGCGGAGAGTGTACGTTCCACTGCCCTCAACCGTATAGCTCGTTTCTGTGGTGATACCCACCAACACATTATCTTTATATAAGGCGTAGGCGCTGGCTCCCGTTACGGCATCCCATGAAGTAGTGGTTCCGCTGACGCTGACCGTCGGAGCATCGAGCTGTGTTGTCAGCGTGTATGGCGTCCAGCCGCCGTCCCAGCTTACTTGGTCAGGCATCAGCGCAGCAGCCTCAGTAGCCTCAAGCGTAGGATCGTTGACAGGACTGCCGATGGAGGTCAGACGACTACTCAGGTCAACCACCGCACCAGAACCATTTACGCTCTTATATTCAGCATACTGGGCGACAGTATGATTATCCCATGTGTCCCAACCCGCTGTGGCAGGCAGTATGTTCATCGTGGTGTTCACCCAAAGACACTTGGTGCCAGAGGCAGCCCAGGGACGTCCTAACTTATAGGCATTATTCTGAGCAGCTTCTCCATCGATGGTACAGTTGTTGAAGATGTATCCGAAGTTATGCAGTGTGTTCGGTGCTGCAATCACGTCGCCGTTGTTGCCTCTATGTTTGGATACCGCATTATAGAATAAGGTGTTGTTGAAGTACACGTCGCCATTACCACAGACATAGTCCACTGTACCTTCTATCTTGCCACCCTCGAAGTAATACTGCCCACTGGTGTTATTGGCATAGTAGCTGTCTTGCAGTCCTTTCAGGTAGACATTCTTGCATATGGTCTTGTTACCTGCATCCTGCAGACATACGCCACGCTCGGCATTTCCGCTCCAGGGAGCCACGCAGTCGAGTGTCAGGTCTTGCAGATAGTTGTTCGTACCCGTATTCTTCAGAGTGGCAGTCACAGCGATACCTTCTTCTGTCGGACGGTTCTGGATGACGACACCGTCGCGGCTCTCACCGATAATCGAAATATTATGACCACTAATCTGTGTCAGCGTTGCTGTGCCCAGGTCGTAGGTGCCGTTGGGCAGGAAGATGAACGAACGCTCGGCATTGGTGCTGCTGTTGGCTACATTTACTGCAGAGAGAGCCTGCGTGAAGCCTACGGCACTACCGGCATTCACTGTATACCACTGTCCGTTCTTGGTGTAATAGAATGTGGTACCGTTGTAGTTCTCAATTTTCACGCTGTGGATATAAACAGAGCCTTCAGACTCGATGTTTAGGGTCAGAGTACCAGCCTCACCCTGATAGTCGTAGCTGACGGTGGCGCCATCGGTAGCAGCTTTGCCGTCTAATTCCGTCAGTACGCTATTGCCTTTCTTCACTTGAATCGTAGTGCCTTCTTTTGAATACTGGCATATCCCGATTGAGATAATGGCTTTGGCGCCAACTAACAAGTCGATGGTATTGCCATTGCTGAACACCCATCCGTGTTGGCCGTCGTGATAAGAACCGCCTGTCGGATTGAACGCCTCATGGTCTTCGGCATAGAAATACTGATCTGTCAGGTTGAAGGTGTATGTCTTGTCATCACTTGCCACCTCCGTCTCAGTGGCTACGGCATAGAGAGACATATTACCCGTTACGATAGTTGACGTAGTGTATTTCTGTCCACCTGTGGCCGTTGCGAACCAGCCACGGAATGTGTAGCCAGAAGCAATAGTACAGTCGCTGCTTGAATAATTGAATGTTGTGATAGCAGCATTGGCAGCAACAACTTGTGTACCAAGTTCGGTTCCGTTTGTGTCATAATAGGTCAGCGTGTAGTTGGTAGACAGAGCAGCAATCTCCTCGTCCGTCATCTTCTCTACTGCAAAGTAGCCAACATATTCACAATTACTGAAGTTCAGCGTTGTTGGTTCGCTACTGGTATATTGTGTTGTTACAACATATTCCGGGTGAGATGATGACCATTTATTGGAGCTATGATTATTAAGGGAAGCAACTTCAGTGTTTGTTGAGTTTGTAATGTGTACTTCGTTGCCATAATCATTAGTGCCATAAGTAATCTTTACATAGCCAGGAACAGGGATGGAAGCTGTCATCTTCTGCCATCCATAGGTTGTGCCATGATAATATCCCCTTAGAGTTCCAACAGAATTTGCAGATTCGCTAGAAGAATAAGAAGGTGTTCCATTATTATCTACAGATACGTAAACCGTAGAAGGATTACCACCTGTGCTGATTCCTTCTGACCATTTTGTTAGGTCGATTCGGATATCCTTAAAAGTAGAAAGTGTAATGGATATGATATATTGTCCTTTGTTGACAATTTCTACATATCCTTTGGTCACATCAGCAGCTTTCGTTGTATAGGCAGTCGTAGCTTGGGTGGCATTTATACCTGCAATAGAGTATGCATAATTGCCAGGATAACCGTTGACAGTTACAATATCCTTAGTGCTGGTAACAGGAACCTTGAAGACCACATTATCCCCTGTCTGAATACTATTACCATTGTCTCGGATGGTCTGTCCGTTGGCCTCTACGGTTAATAGTACGCCATTGTTCTCAACAGCTGCAATGGTACCTGATTCTGAGGATCCTGATAATGCAACAACTGCTGATACAACAGTTGAATTAGTAAAATCCCAAGTTGCCTTGACAATTGAAGCTTTTACTCCTCCCACAATCGTCAGGAGAAGCGTTAATAGAGTAAAGATTTTTTTCATCAGCTTGTTATAATTAATTGGTTAATAATAATCAGTGGTTTAAGCGGGTGCAAAGATAATAATTTTTTTTGAAAAAGGATAACGCGTACCTATTTATTATTACGGAAACGTTTACATGATGGTGTCACGTACCAGATACAGATACGTGACACCATCATTGTGTGCTTTAATGAATTCAAAAAATTACCTGTGTAAGAGGTTCAGCTTCACGTTGGGCTTCATCACGTTGTTCACCTTCTGCGTCCAAGCCTTGACCTTTGCGGTAGCTTGGGCTTCGACGGTGGCGGCAGAGGAGCAAATGAGGAAGGTATAGACACCAGCGTCGGTCTTCCACGCTGAGGCCTTTTCGTTGAACGAAGCGAGGTCGGAGGTCCGGACGGTCATGGTGACGGTCTCACTCTCACCAGGTTGCAGCAGGCGGGTTTTGGCGTAGTTGCGCAATTCCTTCTCGGGTTTGTTCGTCTTCTTGGTGTTGGGGGCGGCGACGAAGAGCTCGACGACGTTGCGGCCAGCGCGCGTGCCGGTATTGGTAACCTTCACAGTGACGATGACTAAACCACCGTCCACAGTGGCGGTGGCGTCAGAATAGGCGAAGGTGGTGTAGCTCAGTCCATAGCCGAAGGGGTAGGCAACGGGCTTGTTGAAGCTGTCGAAGTAGCGGTAGCCCACGTAGATGTCCTCTTCGTAGTTGGTGAAGTCGATGTTGGCCTCGGGTTTGCGTTCCTTGGTAGCCTTGTCCTTGTCACGGCCCCACATGAACATGGCACCGAGCGTCTTGTCGTCGACGTTGGCGGGGAAGTTCTTGTCGGCGTAGGCGTCACCATACTTGATTTGGAAGGTCATGGGCAGCTTGCCAGAAGGATTGACGCGGCCGCTGAGCACGTCGGCCACAGAGAAACCGCTCTCCTGACCGCCCTGCCACGTGCAGACAAGGGCGTCAATCTGGTCCTGCCACGACGCGACGTCAATAGGACTGCAGATGTCGAGCAGGACAATGACCTGTTTGCCCTTGGCATGATAAGCCTCGCTGACGGCCTTGATGAGCTGCTTCTCACCATTTTTCAGGTAGAAGTCAGCCTCGCTGCGGTCTGCAGCCTCACCGCTCTTGCGACCTAAGGAGATGATGGCGACGTCTGAACCCTCAATGGCAGCATTGAGTTCTTCAGCCGTAAACTGCTTCTCGTCGGCACGAGCCGGCGGCATCAGTGAGAAGGGTGGACGACCGTCGGGGAACAGGCGCTTCTCCTCGGCAGCGAGGTGCTGGGTATAGGCTGAAAGCAGCGGCTTGTATACCTCGTAGCCAGCGCTGCGCATGCCCTCGACCAGCGACACGGTATAGTGGCCGACGCTTGTGCCACCAAAGCCGGAACCACCGGAAATCCAGTCGTACGACGTGCAGCCGAACAACGCCACGCGCCGCTTAGAGGTGAGAGGCAGGATGCCGCTGTTCTTGAGCAGTACAATGCCGTCAGCACCTACTTCGCGTACTGTCTGTGCATGCGCCTTCAGGTCAGGAGCATTGTCGTATTTGTAGCCTTTGAAGCTATGCGTCTTCACCACATATTCCAATATGCGCTTCACGTTGGCGTCGAGCACCTCCATGGGCAGCGCACCGCTCTTGGCTGCGGCGAGGATGGCGTCGTACTGCTTCGGCTGTCCCGGCTGCAGCATGTCGTTGCCAGCCAGCATCGCGGCTACGGCATCGTCGCCAGCATTCCAGTCACTGACGTACATGCCTTTCCAGCCCCACTCGTCGCGGACGATGGTCGTCAGCAGCTCGTGGTTCTGCACGGCATACGGGCCATTCAGTTTGTTATACGACGTCATGATGGTCCACGGGTTGCTCTCCTTCACCATGATTTCAAAGGCCTTCAGATAGATTTCGCGTAAGGCACGCTGCGACACCTGAGAGATGTTGTTGTTGCGATTCGTCTCTTGGTTGTTGGCCACAAAGTGCTTAGGACAAGCTGCCGTACCCTCGCTCTGCACACCACGCACATAGCCGGCGGCGATGGTACCCGAAAGGTACGGGTCCTCAGAATAATACTCGTGGTTGCGGCCGCACAACGGATTACGGATGAGGTTCATGGCCGGCGAGAGAATCCAGTCCAGCCCGAACTCGCGCACCTCATTGCCGATGCCCTGTCCAATCTTGAACGCAGCCTCGCGGTCCCACGTCGAAGCCAGCGTCATCGAGGCTACGAAGTCGGTGGGATAGTAGTCGCGATGGTCCCATGCCCGCTTGGCGTTCATGCGCAAACCCTGCTGCGAGTCGGCGCAGTACGTCTCGGGAATGCCCAGACGTTCCACTCCGAATGTGCTGCCCGCCGTACCAGGGAACTTGTCGTCGTCATTATAGTGCATGCCAGTGCCCAGCACCAGGTGGCACTTTTCCTCCAGCGTCATGACCTTCACGACCTCGTCGATGTTATCGGCTGTCAATGGCTGAGCTGTTGCACAAAAGCTGTAGCCGCACAAGGCGACTACAGCCATACTGATTATATTTTTATGGATTATCATTTTCTTTTATCGTTTTAAGAGGTTCATCTGTACTTCAGGCTTCAGAGCGTTGTTGGCCTGCGTCTGCTGGCCTTTCACCTGGGCAGGAAGGGTGGCCTTGATATCCTGGGCGGAGGCGGCGACGAGGAACTGGTATTCGCCTTCGGCAACAACCCATGCTGAAGCGGCTTCGTCGAACGAGGCAAGGTCGGCGGTATTCACCTTGAGGGTCACGGTCTCGCTCTCACCGGGTTTCAGGAGTTTGGTTTTGGCAAAGGCCTTCAGCTCCTTGGCGGGCTTGTTGGCAGCCTTGTTATCGGGTGCTGAGACAAAGAGTTCGACGACTTCTTTGCCTTCGCGGTCGCCGGTGTTCTTAACCGTCACAGTGACGGTGGCGATATCACCGTCCGCACTGACGGCGGCATCGCTATATTCGAAAGTGGTGTAGGAGAGACCGAAGCCGAAGGGATAGCTGACGGGGACGTCGAAGGAATCGAAGTAGCGGTAACCGACGTAGATGTCTTCCTCGTAGTCGGTAAAGTCGACATTGCGGACGTTACCCTTCTGGCCTTGGTTCATCATATCGATGCGGGGATCCTGGTCGATGGGGAAGTTCTTCGACGAGTAGGCGTCGGTGAACTTCACGGGCCATGTCATGGTGAACTTGCCGCTGGGCGACTGTTTGCCGCTGAGCACATCGACCACGCTGTTGCCGCCTTCCTGGCCAGCCTGCCATGCACAGAGGATGGCGTCGGGCAGGTCGCGCCACGAGGCCGTCTCGATGACACCGCCGATGTTTAACAGCACGACGACCTGTTTGCCGGCCTTGTGGTAGACGTCGCAGACCTGTTCTATGAGTTGGCGCTCAGAGCTGCTGAGGTTGAAGTCGGCCACGTTACGGTCGAGGAACTCGCCAGAGAGACGTCCCAAAGTGATGACGGCAATGTCGGCGGTCTCGGCCTGCTTGGTCAGTTCGTCGGCAGAGAAGAGCTTCTCAGCGGGTAGGGGCTGGGGCAGGAACTTGACGAGCATGGCATTCTTCGGGTCTTTCTTCGCCTTGGCCTCCAGTTCAGCCTCAGCCTTCTTCTTGGCGTCGGCCAGATAGGTGTCGTAAGCAGTCTTCATGTCCTCGGAGATGGTGTAGCCACCATTCTTCAAACCGTCGAGCAGAGAAACGACATAGGCATGGTTGACATTGCCTGAACCCGTTCCACCTGCAATGAAGTCGTAGGAGGTGTTGCCGTAGAGGGCCACGTTCTTGATATTAGAAGCAAGAGGTAAGGGGTGAGAGGTGGAATTCTCCCCACCGTTCTTCATAAGCACCATTCCTTCAGCAGCAGACTGACGGGTGACGGCAGCATGAGCCTTGAGGTCGGGCTTGTTCGAGAACTGGTAGCCCTGGAATCGTGGACTCTTCTCTACCAGATTGAGCACACGGGCTACATTGCGGTCGAGGTCGGCCTCAGCCAGCTTGCCACTTTTTACACCAGCCACGATGCTGTCGAACTGTTCGGCCTTGCCAGGCTGTAGCATGTCGTTGCCGGCCCACATCTGCTTGGCGCCGTCCTTGCCACCAAACCAGTCGGTCATCACAGTACCCTCATAGCCCCATTCGTCGCGCAGAATGGTTGTCACGAGGTCTTTGCTCTCAGAGGCATACGTGCCGTTGATGTAGTTGTAGGAAGTCATCACCGTCCACGGCTTGCTCTCCTTGATAGCTATCTCGAAGCCTTTCAGGTAGATTTCACGCAGGGCACGCTGTGAGATGTGTGCATCGGTATTCATGCGGTTCGTTTCCTGATTGTTGGCAGCAAAGTGCTTGATGCTCGTACCCACGTCGTTCTTCTGCACGCCGAGGATGTAGGCTGCAGCAGTCTTTCCGGCCACTACGGGGTCTTCGCTGTAGTATTCGAAATTACGTCCGCACAGTGGGTTGCGCATGATGTTCAGGGCGGGAGCCAACAGCACGTCGGCGCCATATTCCTTTACCTCCTCGCCAATGGCTTGACCCACCTGTTCCACGAGTTCCGTGTTCCATGTTGAGGCCAGCAGGGTGCCGATGGGGAAGTGTGTACAGTAGTAGGTTGCTGAGTCACCCTCGCGGGTGGCATCGATGCGCAGACCGGCAGGACCGTCGGCCAGTACGACAGCGGGAATGCCCAGCGAGTCGAGCGGATAAGTAGTGCCGGCGGCACCAGGCACCAGGTTGCGTGTAGCACCGATGACGGCGTTATCGCCACTGAAACCGGCCATGCCAGTACCGATTACAAAATGAGCCTTGTCCTCAAGCGACATCTTGCTCATGATTTCTTCCTGATTGATGGTGTTCTTGGGAGCCACCTTGTCTGCGGTTGTACAGCCCACTACGAGAGTTGCGGCAACCATCGTGAAAAATACGGTTTTCTTCATAAGATTTCTATTTAAACATGATACAATGGTGCAAATATACACATTTTATTTGAAATAGCCGCCTTGTTTTGGGATTTTTTTGTTTACACTTTTACAAGTCTTGTTTGCATATTTATTAGCTTTTTGTTATAAAAATTAGCTTTTTGTAGGCAAAAATGAATAAAAAATGCAGAAATGCTTTGCAATTTGAATATATTTGAGTAATTTTGCAGCTCGAAAAGAATAAGAAAGAAGAAGTTTTTAATATTGAAGTAATGGCAGAACAATTAGAAATGAAGAAGCTCGACCAGGTGGTCGTACGTTTCTCGGGTGACTCCGGCGACGGCATGCAGTTGGCCGGAAACATTTTTTCTACCGTGAGTGCCACGGTGGGTAACGGTATCTCAACATTTCCCGACTACCCCGCCGACATCCGCGCCCCGCAAGGGTCGCTGACGGGTGTCAGCGGATTCCAGGTACACATCGGTGCCGGCAAGGTTTATACCCCTGGCGACAAATGTGATGTGCTGGTGGCTATGAACGCTGCTGCGCTGAAGACGCAGTATCGCTATGCCAAGCCCGGTGCAACGATTATCATCGACACCGACTCGTTTGGTCCGAAGGACTTGGAAAAGGCACAGTTTAAGACTGAGGACTATCTGGGCGAGATGGGTATTGATGCGGACCGCGTCATCCAGTGTCCGCTGACCACGATGGTGAAGGACTGTCTGGCTGATACCGGCATGGACAACAAAGCGATGATGAAGTGCCGTAACATGTTTGCCCTGGGACTGGTTTGCTGGTTGTTCGACCGCGACCTGAACCTAGTGGGTAACTTCCTGAAGGAGAAGTTTGCCAAGAAGCCTGCCATTGCCGAAGCAAATATCAAGGTCATCCAGGCTGGCTACGACTATGGTCACAATACCCATTCGCGTGCTACCAACGTGTATCGCGTAGAGTCGAAGCACAAGGAGCCGGGCCGCTATATGGACATCACCGGTAACAAGGCCACAGCCTACGGACTGATTGCCGCTGCCGAGAAGGCCGGTCTGCGCCTCTATCTGGGCAGCTACCCCATCACTCCCGCCACCGATATCCTGCACGAGCTGTCGAAGCATAAGTCGTGCGGTGTGATTACCGTACAATGCGAGGACGAGATCAGCGGTGCTGCTTCAGCACTGGGTGCTTCGTTTGCCGGAGCACTGGGTGTCACTTCCACCTCGGGTCCTGGCGTCTGTCTGAAGTCAGAGGTGATGAACCTGGCAGTCATCATGGAGTTGCCGCTGGTGGTCATCGACGTACAGCGCGGCGGTCCTGCTACAGGTCTGCCCACCAAGTCGGAACAGACCGACCTGCTGCAGGCATTGTTCGGACGTAACGGTGAGAGTCCCATGCCTGTCATTGCGGCCCTGAGTCCTACCGACTGTTTCGATGCCGTCTATCAGGCTGCCAAGATTGCACTGGAGCACATGACACCCGTCGTGCTGCTTACCGATGCTTATGTGGCCAATGGTTCCGGTGCCTTCAAACTGCCCGAGATGGCCAAGCTCGACGCCATCAATCCTCCGTATGTTCCCGAGGAGCTGAAGGGTCAGTGGACTCCTTATATGCGTGCTGAGAACGGTACCCGCTACTGGGCTGTTCCTGGTCGCGAGGGTTTCACACATATTCTGGGTGGACTGGAAAAGGACTCTCAGACGGGTGCCATCTCTACGAATCCTGAGAACCACGACTTGATGACACGTCTGCGCCAGCAGAAGATTGACAACATTCAGGTACCCAACCTCGAAGTGGACGGCGATGCTGATGCCGATCTGCTCATCGTAGGCTTCGGCAGTACCTACGGTCATCTGCATTCGGCTATGGACGAGCTGCGTGAGAAGGGCTACAAGGTGGCTCAGGCTCAGTTCAAGTACCTGAACCCGCTGCCCAAGAATACTGCCGAGGTACTCACAAAGTTCAAGAAGGTGGTTGTTGCCGAGCAGAACATGGGTCAGCTGGCTGCCTACCTGCGCATGAAGGTCGACGGCTTCGTGCCCTACCAGTTCAACCAGGTCAAGGGTCAGCCGTTCGTCGTTTCCGAACTCGTTGCCGAGTTCGAAAAACTAATTAAGAGTTAAGAGTTAAGAATTAAGAAAAAATGACTCAAGACAATCCCATAGAGAAGTGTTCGTATCTGTTTGCTTTACGTATAGTAAAGGCATATAAATATTTGACTAAACAAAAAGACGAATATGTCTTATCTAAACAGATGCTACGCAGTGGAACTTCAATTGGCGCAATGATGCGAGAGGCAAAATTTGCACAAAGCCGAGCAGACTTTGTCAATAAAGCATCTATCGCATTAAAAGAAGCCAACGAGACTCTGTATTGGATTGAACTCTTACATGACAGCGAATATATTGACGATTTATCGTTCAACTCTCTCCACCAAGAAGCAGATGAGTTAACAGCGATTCTTGCTTCTATTGTAAAAACAACAAAAGAAAACACGACAAAGTATGACAATGCCGAAAGTGATTTTCTTAATTCTTAACTCTTAATTCTTAATTAAAATGTATACAGCACAAGATTTTAAGAAAGGCCAGCCTCGTTGGTGCCCGGGTTGTGGCGACCACTTCTTCCTGGCTTCACTCCATAAAGCTATGGCCGAGATTGGCGTAGCTCCCGAGAACGTAGCAGTCATCAGCGGTATCGGTTGTTCGAGCCGTCTGCCCCACTACATGGCCACTTATGGCATGAATACCATTCACGGACGTGCAGCAGCCATTGCTACTGGTGCCAAGGTGGCTAACCCCAACCTCACCGTCTGGCAGGTCTCAGGCGACGGCGACGGACTGGCTATCGGTGGTAACCATTTTATTCATGCCAACCGTCGTAACATCGACCTGAACATGATCCTGTTGAACAACCGCATCTACGGTCTGACGAAAGGTCAGTACTCGCCCACTTCACCCCGTGGTTTCGTCTCGAAGTCGAGCCCCTACGGCACGGTGGAGGATCCGTTCCGTCCTGCCGAGCTCTGCTTCGGTGCCCGCGGACACTTCTTCGCCCGCTGTGTGGCTACCGATGCCAAGGGTAGCGTCGAGGTGCTGAAGGCAGCCTACGAGCACAAGGGTGCCAGCGTTACGGAGGTCCTGCAGAACTGCGTCATCTTCAACGACCACTGTCACGACATCGTCTATAACAACGAAGGCCGTAAGAAGAACGCCATCTACGTTCGTCACGGCGAGAAGCTGGTGTTCGGCGAGAACAACGAGTTCGGACTCGTCCAGCAGGGCTTCGGTCTGAAGGTTGTCGAGATTGGCAAGGACGGTTACACGCTGGACGATGTTCTCGTTCACGATGCCCACTGCGAGGATAA
>JAEEGK010014894.1_pt1 | contig 17318 bp, 14 predicted proteins | sample 8958771 | NCBI WGS metagenome assembly JAEEGK01 (sample SAMN16246547, study PRJNA631951) | gut metagenome | biome: gut microbiome; feature: rumen; material: SC-attached | host: Bos | place: Iran: Karaj | collected 2018-10
GTGACAACACAAGGACCAGCCTCAACGACGGTGCATGGAACATTCTTTCCATCAGCACCGAAGACGGAAATCATTCCGACTTTTTTTCCAATTAAACCAGGCATTGGTGTTTGTTAATTAATTGTTTGTTAATACGTTAGCATCGACTTAACGATGCCCCGCCTTTTTTGCGGACCGCAAAGGTACGAAGAAAACCGCTGAATTCCAAACAGATTCGGCGGTTTTCAACAAGTTTTTCAACAAATGAGGCTGTGCGGCTCCTGGCGGAGTTTGACGGCTCGCGCACACGAAGAATCCGGGGATTTCCCGAAGAGAACTGTGTAAAACGGGCGGTTTCACACATTTACCACTCAAAATGGGCGAAATATGTGTAGAACTGCCTTATTTACACATATTTTGGCCAAAAATGGGAAAATATGTGTGAAACAGGGGTGTTTTACACATTAATCCAGCGTTTTGATCACAGATTATATGCAAAACATAGGGCTTTCGTACATATTTCTGTGTTCGTGACCCTGGGCCCCGACAAAAACGTTCTTTCCCGAATGTGGTGTTCGATATCGTCCTCCTACAGCTCTAAACGCTACGTACCCCACCTCGCTGAAGTGGGGTACGTAGCATTGAGCCTCATAAGAGGACGTTTTTGCGACCTTGGCTTCGGTTTTATTCTCTTCGAAAGATTCTGTCACTACCAAAGTTGATTGCTCATCTTCTCTGCGGGCTCCTGGAATTCCGAGGGAATATTCGTGAAGAAATCGATTCCTGTACGGTTCTCTATTTCCCGTATAGTGGTCGCAAAAGAACTATAGCCACCGGCGTGCTCCTCGTTCGTGAACAGATAAGCGACACCGTTCGCGGCAGTAATGGCTCCGGAATTATTGAAGGAACACTTCATCAAGAGTTTGTAGAAATGACTGGGGATGGAGACATCCTTATTATCGGTGCTGGGCAGGGTTTGAATCGTGCCCTCAAAGAGTACTCCTTGCACGACGTAGAGCGTATCCCGTCCAGTAGGCTCCGGAATGTCTTGTTCCAGATTGTACCAAGCGCCACCGCTACCATTGAACTTATCCTGCCACTGAGGCGCCTGATTGGAATAATAGAAAGTTTCCCGGTTGGCATCAACAGTGGTCTGCCTGTCACTTGAGGCGCAGAAGTGGCCACGGCTATAACCAACCGAAGAAGCATTCTGCAACCCTTTTTGCTGCCAGGAATCCGGAATTCCCGGATCGTAAACCCAACTCTCATTTCTTCCTACTTTATTATTCGGATAAGCGCCCGCATGCATGACTTGGGCAACCCATATCGGACAATGACGGTTTCCGTCATAGAGAACCGTATAGTTGCGGTATGTTTTGCCATTATATACATAGGAGTGAGTGACAGCCCTCTGTTTGCTGTTTGTCGTGAAGTAATTATACCAATTCGCTGTAATATCCCAAGCATTCGTTTCTTCACCGGAACCACTGCAAGATGTCGTATTCACCAAATCAATGGCCGGAACCTCATAGCAACCTAACCACTGAAGACCAGCGTTTCCTCCCGAGGAACTGGAAAGGGTCTTAAACGAAAGAACATCTCCTCTTAACTCCACATAGTCGGCCTGCCCATCTACATGGTATTGCACGACTGCCTGGAAATAGTAGGTCGTATTCTCATCCAGACTGGCAAGGGTCGCATGGAATTCACCGGAAGCGACATCAAAATCCTGGGCATACAACGTATTGGACAAGTTGTCGGCAGATGTACCCCAAAGGAAGCGCACCTCCGTGACATTCGTCCCAAGATTGGCAAACATCGCATTCAGCGTTGCGGAAGCGACGGAGATTCCCGTGGCGGACTTCGTCGCCAAGGAAGGGCCCGTGGACTCCAGTTTGTACAACTGGACAGACTTCATCGTGCCTTTGTAACAAGCGAAACGCTCCTGTCCACTGTTTGCGTTCCATTGAATAAAGCGTTCGGTACTAGCCAAGCTGGCAATGACCGCATTACCATTCGAATCGAAGGAAACAGTCCAATCATCCCGGTTCGCTGAATAATTGGCATCAAAATACAAAGAATTGCTCGATCCGGTATATCCGAGATAGGTGTTCCCCAACCGGAAAGAATATCCAGCGGAAGTAGCTTTGACTTCAATGTCATAAGGATTACCTTCGGCATACTCGATCGCGCCATTGATCACAGAGATTCCAGAGGCATACACTCCGTAGTTGTTGCCAGAAGCCTTCCCTGAAAGAACCGTAGCGGAGGTCCCGTCCACCGTATAGGCAATCAGGTAATGACCTTCCCCAAAATCTTCATTCGATGTAACCAAATGGTATGCCGGCCCCTGAGTCGTCGTCTTCGTCGCATTTGCCATGTTGATTGACAAGATGTTGCGGCGGTTGGCAATGAATTCTCGGGTGAAGCCGGTAATCGTCCGCGTGTAAACAGCCTTGTTCGTAGCGACTTCGACCGTCAGAGAAGTGAGGGACACCGGGAGGATGGACATCCAGAAAGTGACATTACCGTTCGCGTCGATACTGAGGTTGTCGCCCTGGATGACAAGCTTATTGGCTTCCGTATTCTTACTCGTGGCGGAATACTCGCCAGTGACGATATTCATATTCTGCTCGCCGACGAGATTGGCATCCGCTTGTGCCGTGAGGGTTATCGTGCTCACCTTTTCGCCGGAAGCAACACCCGGAAGGGATTTCAGGGTTATCTGTCCATGAGCGACAACGCGGTCCCACACAAGCCGGACAGGTGTTTCAGGACGCTCCGTATACTCGTCAATGGAATGGCCCAGCATCAGATCCGCCAGGCGGTCAAAACTGTCAGCCAGCGGAACCTGGACGGACGGGAGAGTCACAGTCGCCACGGGGGCGGCCGCCATTGTCGACCCAGTGGCACTCCCAGGGAAAACCGCATAAAAAACATGTTCTCCCTGCGTCATACCAGTAAAATTGACATTGGTGGTGAAAGAAGCAACGGCACCTTCTTCCGACAAAGTCGCGCCTTGGGATCCATAGAGTTTGGCATCGGAGGCGGAAGCATCACCATTCGCATTCTGCCACTTGCCGTTCACGGTATATCCCATCCGAATAAAATCGTCCTGGTCCCACAGAATGGTCGTCCCGTCCCAATGGGTCCTGGTAGCGTCATCGGTCTGGGGACGCTCGGAGACGAAAACGATAACAGACTCTTTCTCCTGAGGCTTCAACACCTCCGGATCCTCCATTCTCGTCTTCTGGCACGCCGCTAGGGCAACAAGTGCCGCAGGCAGTAAAAGATAACGAAATGCTCTCATCCTACAAATCCTCCATCTCGTTATCCTCATAACCGTTGTCCGCCCGGCCTGTAATGTCTGAACCTGTCAGGAAAGCCGTTTCCTGTTGCACAAGCAGTTCTTCGGCTGCTGGTTCTTCGTATTGTTTCTTCATTCTTCTGTTTTAATAATCAAGGGCCCCGCAGCCGAGGCCCTTGATGGAAGGTTATTAACACCGGAGGTCAGTAAAAGAGACTTCGCCCCCGGACAAGATTTACTGATAAGTAACTTTAATATTCGTCATTCTGACCTGGGAAGAAGCAGAAAGAGTAACCGTAGAAGCAGAACCAGTCCATGTTCCGACCTGACCTTCATATGTATACCCCTCTCCTGAGAACTTTCCGGGGCCATAATTACTGGTTCCACTTGCCGTGCAAGTAACTTCAACTTTTGTAATTGTCTTACCGTTTTCAGCAGAAACCTTCATGTCCGTGTTAGCATATGTACGGTAATTATCGGTTCTACTCATAGTAGACATTGAAACCGTTATTCCATCTTTTGTAACAGAAGTATCACCAGTATCTGTTCCTGCTACGAACTCAACTACCGTGGCACTATTCGATATGAAATTCGCAATGATTTCCACATCGGAAACCCCAACGGTAAAGGTTGCGGTCTCGGTATTGCCGCTTACGGTAGCACCGCTGACAGTCCATCCGCCAAAGGTAAACCCATCAGCAGCGATAGCAGCCATGGTAACCACGGTATCCTCATCCAATTCTGCACCGCTGGAAATCTGGGCGCCATTGGCGCTCACAGTGAAAGTACCACCCTCTTCCGGCTGAGCAAAAGTAATGGTGTGCTTTGCTTTCTGGTGCTCTTGAGTAATAACAATATCATCAGTGGTCCAAGCCTTCACCTGGTCCTTGTTGCTAAATTGAGCGATCGTTCCGGTCACCTTGATAATATCACCCGTGACACAAGTGGCATTTGCCGCACTGGAATACACGACATATGTCTTGTCTCCATTTTTCACGTTGATATTCTTACCACTAACAGACTCCACCTCCAGGTCTTCCACTACCACATAAGCATTCTGCCAGGTCGCGAAATTACCGACCAAATCGGCAAGCGTAACATTCTCGGGATTGACGACAGCACCAGTACCTGTGAACGCAGCATCAATCGCGGTAATCTCGCTGGCATTATTGTACTTGGTCAATGTGATGGTCAATTCGCCAGTGAAAGTCTGCCCCTGCGCATATCCATGGTCAGCCTTATATACAAGAACAGAACCCGTTGCATCCTTGATGATTGCATTCTTGCTATCCGGGGCAAAGGAGATAACCGCATTTGTGAGTGACCCAAAATACTCACCGGCGTTTGAAGCCAATGTATTCAGTTCGGCAACATTAGTAAAGGCATATTCAGCGGGAGCCCCTGTAACGACCAAGGTATATTGAGCGGACCCAACTTTGTAAACGTCGGTTTTAGCAGAAGTAGCCGTGATGACAGTAGTACCATCACCAACAAATTCAATCTCACCCGTAGCGGAATCGACCGTTGCCACATCCGTATCGGAAGAGGAATAAGTCACCGTGACATTATGAGGATTGTTAAGAGCCGGAGCCGTGAACGCTGCGATGTCCGCCCAGTTCACATTGATGGTAGCGTCCCCTTCGAAGGAGAGTTCCGGATCGGCAAGTTCCACGATTGTGGTTTTGTCAACATAGAGCGTGATTGCTTTCTGGCCCGAGGTATAGCATGCGAAACGAGGGCTCGAACTATTATACCGCAGTGTTCTAGCGGGGGTCTCCACACTGGTAATTTCATTAGCTTTTACGGTCCAAAGATATTTCTCATCAGACCGTTCAAGGCTATTACCCGAAATCCACGTCAGATATAATCCCATCTGATCCTTGATATAATACTGCCCTGCAACCTCTCCCGCTTCAAGAGTAAATACCGACGCATTCTCCGTCTGAATGGATATCTTGCCGCCCTCAATTGTAACACTTTCAGCATCGTAATACTTGGTGTTTCCACTATCATTATACGGGCCGGCCGCCTTACTATTTTCCTCTGCAACAATCAAATATTTACCACCATCGGCAATCTGATCATCACTTTCAACCTTTGTGTATTCTGTGACAGACATGATTGGTTGATCGTATCCGGAAAGATTGATGCCGAAACGACGGAAAGTGCCCACCGCCAGCGTAAGCTTGGATGTGAAGTCATCACGCGTGTAGATTACGCCATCGGTGACAACACGGACACTGAAAGTAGCATCCTCAATAGGAGCAGAGATGAAATACACCGGGAAAGTGCCGTCAACTCCGGCATATGCCTCGGTATCTTCATAATCGAGAACCAACGTCTTCGCTTCGCCCGAATAACTTCCACTTTTAACTGTGTAACGAGAACTGAAATACTTATCGGACGTCAATTCCACCTTGTAAATTCTCTCGCCCACTGTCAACCCTTTCAGAGTCATCTTGTTCGCAGAAACGACTCTCTTGAGCTTGAACTGGAATTCGGCATCTTCAGCCGCTTTGGCGCTGCCTTCAAAGGTAATAGGCTCGGCAGAAACCAAAACATCGGCAGCCGGGTCGAAAGAATTCAAAGCAGGGGTCTGAGTACTAGGAATCAGAGGATTTCCTGAATCTGAAAGGTTGCTTCCATACGTTGCCGTATAGGTGAACTCCGTTGCACTCGAATTATTAAAGGTAGCTGTAAACGTGGCTATTTTTTTATCCGCGCTTAAAACCATCGTGGTTGCAGTCGCCTCCACACCATTTTCGTAGATATGGAAATACTGATTATCTCCCTCCGTCCAAACATAAGAAGCAACACCGTCACCCTCTTCAACAGCGGTCTTGGTGTCGATATCCTTCTGGACGGTGAAAGTCAGCGTGTGGGTTCCCGCTTTCTGATCGGCGGTATTGTCAACCTCCTTGGAGCATCCGGCGAATGCGATGGCCGCTACGGCCAGCATTCCGATTTTATAAAGTGTCTTCATGGTCACAAAGAGTTATTCAAAATCAGGCTCATCGAGAATGTCATCATCTCCGCCGGCGCCACCAGGCACGCCGGTCGTGCAGAAATTCCCCTCAAACCTAACCACGAGGAGCTCGGCCTCGGGGGCCGAATACAGAAGTTTTTTGTTCATAACGTTATGATTTATTAGTAATTACTATCGTGTTATGTCTTATTTGGCTAATTTCCGAATTATAAAGTTACGAATAAATACCGAATTAACATGCTTTTTCTAAAGAAAAACGGGCGAGGAAAGCCTGCCCGTTGGTGTTGAAAATTGTAAGTTTCGGATTATAAGCGGTCGACGTCGGCCCAGCCGAATTTGGCGGGGTAGAGCCAGGCGCGTTCGGTGCGTTCCATGACGCCGTAGTCGAGGGAGATCTTGGGACAGGCGGAGTAGGCGCGGTCGACGAAGGAGGGGTCGGCTATCTGGGTTTCCCAGCCCTTGAAGAGGGAGGTGACGTCGGGGATGTAGCGTTCCATTTCCTCGCGGATGACGGAGGCTTTCCAGAGGAAGATACCGGAGTTCCAGAAGAATTCGCCGGTGCGGATGAAGACTTCGGCGAGTTCCAGGGGCGGTTTTTCGGTAAAGGTCTTCACCTGGAGGGGTTGCTCCAGCTGCCAGGCATCGCGGCCTTCCTTGACTTGGATGTAGCCGAAGTTCACGTCGGGATTCTTGGGAACGATGCCGAGGGTCATCAGGACGTCGTGGTCGGTGACGAATTCGAACATGGCGTCGATCGTGGCGGCAAAAAGGTCTTCGTCCCTGATGACGAGGTCGCACGGGGAGGCGACGATGATGGCGTCAGGATCGCGTGTAAGGATGGTATAGGTGGCGAAAGCCATGCAGGGGGCCGTCTTCCGGGCGAGCGGTTCCAGCAGAAGATTCTCATCCGGAATCTCGGGCAGCAGGATGCGCGCAGTCGCGGCATATTTGGCGAGGGTGACCACCAGGATGTTCTCCCGGGGCATGAACCGTGCGAATCGGTCATAGGTCATCCGGAGATAGGCCGCGGGCGAGGAGCCTCCGGCCATGATGACACAATATCGGTGTGTATCCATAAAGGTTATGTGGTTACTTGTACATCGGAATCCAGGCCTGGGGGAAATACTTCACATGCGTCTCGTCACCGGAGATGGTCACAGAAACCACGTCGAAGAACACTTCCCGGTCGGAACCGGATTCGTTCAAATATTTCAAGGCGGCTGCGCTGATCCGGCGCTGCTTGCGGGCGTCCACCTTCTCTTCAGGGGCCGCATCGGCGTCCAGCCGCGTCTTTACCTCTACAAAATGCAAGCCATCGGAAGCTTCGGAAATCACATCGACCTCCAAATGGCTGCCCTGCCAGTTCCGCGCTACGATCCGGTGTCCGCGGGACTGCAGATATTCGCAGGCTTTGTCCTCCCCCAACTGCCCGAAGGCGCGCTTTCCCCTCACCTGCATGGGCTTATCCGAATTTGACCACGGTGACGCCGGAACCGCCGAACTGGATGTGTTCGTCGGTCGCGGAAACGACGCCCGGGACGGTCCGGACATATTTCTGGATTTCCTCCCGGAGGGCGCCCGTGCCCTTGCCGTGGAGAATGCGCACGGTACTGACGTCCAACATGATGGCGTCGTCGATGTAGCGCATCACGTTTTCGATGGCCTCACCCACCCGCTGGCCCCGGACGTCCAGTTCCAGGCGGAAATTGGCCTTACGTTCGGCAATGCCGGCGTCATAGACCTGGCGGGGTTTCGGCGTCTCCCGGACCGCGGCGCGGTACTCGTTGGAAGTGACGCGTTCCACCCGGTCCAGCGGCAGTTTCGTGGACAGGTTGCCCACAATCACGGTGACGGCCTTGGTGGAGACTTTGGACACTTCGCCCACCATGCCGCTGTCCTTGATCCGGACTTTCTCGCCCACCTTGAGCGGGGCGGTACGGAAGGCCGTCAGTTTCTCCTCCTCGGAGGTATTGGCATCGGCCGTCTCCTGTCCATCCTTTGAAGCGCGGCGGGCCTTGCGGGCTTTCTCCCGCTCCTTGCGCTCCTTGAGTGACTTGAGTTTGCGGTCCAGATATTCCTCCCGGTTCCGCTTGTCGTCCAGTTTCTTTTCGGCCAGCGCGCCCAGGAAGTCCGACAACTGCTCGCGGGCGTCCTTGGTGGCTTCCTTCTCGGCCTGGGATTCCTTGATGGTGCGGATGGTGCTTTCCACCTGTTTGTTCGCGCCCTTCACGATTTCCTCGGCCTCTTTCTTCGCTTCGTCCAGGATCTTCTGGCGAAGCTGCTTGATATCTTCCAGTTCCTTCTGGTAGCGGTCCGTGACGGCTTCCAGCGTCTTGTCCGTCGCCCGGATCTTCGTCAGTTTCTCGTCCAGGACCCGGCGGTTCCGGGCGATCTTCCGCAGGTTCCGCTCGATGCCCACGAACTCTTCACCGGCCCGCAGTTCCGCGTCCTTGACGATCGGCTCCGGCAGGCCCATCTTGCGGGCCAGCTCGAAAGCAAAGGAATTGCCGGGCAGACCCATCTCCAGCACGAACAGCGGGGCGATGTTCTGCGCGTCGAACTGCATGGCGCCGTTCACCACGCCCGTTTCACCGGAAGCGGCATACAGTTTCAGGTTTGTATAGTGTGTCGTGATGACGCCGTAGGTACCCCGGCGGTCCATTTCGGCGAGAATGGCCTCGGCAATGGCGCCACCGGCGGCCGGCTCCGTTCCCGAGCCGAACTCGTCAATCAGCACGAGCGTCTTGCCGTCTGCCTCCTTCAGCATCGCGTTCATGTCGGCCAGAAAGGAACTGTAGGTGGAAAGGTCGTTGTCAATGGACTGGTCGTCGCCGATGGACACCATGATCCGGTCGAAAACCGGCAGCTCGGAGGTTTCGGAGGTGGGGATGAGCATGCCCCACTGGAACATGTACTGCAGCAGACCCACGGTCTTGAGACACACCGACTTGCCGCCGGCATTGGGGCCGGAAATCAGCAGGATGTGCTTCTCGGGCGTGAGCGTGGCGGTCAACGGAACAATGGCACGGCCTTCCTTCCGCAGGGCCTTTTCCAGCAGCGGATGGCGGGCTTTCCGGAGCGCCAATTCGCCGTTTTCGGACAAGATGGGCATCCCGGCGATGAAATCCAGGGCCACATTGGCCTTTGCCATCAGGAAATCAACCTCTCCCAGGAAAATGGCGGCCGCCGACAGGTCGGGGACAAAGGGACGCAGGAACTCGGAGAACTCGTGCAGGATGCGCGCGATTTCGCGGGTTTCGGCGAACCGGAGTTCAGAGATTTCGTTGGTAAGAGCGACAATTTCGGCCGGCTCGATGAAAGTGGTCTTGCCGGTGGCGGATTCGTCGTACACAAAGCCCTGGAACTGGCGTTTCTTCGCCGATGCCACCGGGATGAGCATCTTGCCGTCGCGGATGGAAATGCTGGCGTCGGCTTCTACAAGCCCTTCCTGCTGCGCCTTCCGGAGGATGGCGTTCATCCGCTTGGAAACATTGATTTCCCGTTCGCGGATGGACGTCCGGATTTCATACAATTTATCCGAAGCCGTATCCTTGATCTCGCCGTATTTGTCCAGGATACCGTCAATGCGGCGCTGCACTTCCGGGAAACCGGGGAATCCCGAAGCCATCTGCTTCAGACCTGGGTATATACCATCCTTGATGCCCCGGAAAAAGCCCGTCACCCGGCGGAGGGTGTCCAGCATTGTCCGGAGACGCCCCAGGGACAGCAGGTCGATGGAGGCGTTCTTGCCGATGGGCTCCAGGAAATGGAGACAGTCGATGTAGCCGTTGGTGGGGAAGTTCTCCTCGAACATCAGGATGAGCCGCATCTCGTCGGTCAACTGTAAACGCCGGCGGATGACGGATGGATCCGTACTCACATCCTCGTTCTCGACGCGCCCGGCGGCATAATCCGTCGAACAGCGGTCGGCAATGAGGGTGCGGACCCGGTCGAAACCGAGCTTGAGTTCCAGTCTGCGTCCTGCGTCGTCCATCCCTTATTCCTTCTTTCCGGTCTCCTCTTTCTCCGTCGACATAGCGGAACCCAGCAGCTGCCGGAGTTCCTGGATCGACTCCACTTCCTTCGCTTCACCGCTGCGGACAAACCGCACACCGCCGCTTTCCTCGGACACGACGATGATGTCCGCGTCGGTATCCTCCGACAAGCCGATGGCCGCGCGATGGCGCATCCCGTAATGGGCGGGGATGTCGGTGCGGTTGGTCATCGGAAGCTGGCAGCGGGCCGCGGCAATCCGGTTGCCGACGATGATCATCGCACCGTCGTGCAGCGGGGAATTCTTGAAGAAGATATTCATGATGAGCCGGCGGTTGATTTCCGCGTCGAAGCGGTCGCCCGTATCCATGAACTCGTCCATCGACGACTTGTGCTGGATGACGATAAGGGCGCCGGTCTTCTCGGCCGACATGGCCCGGACGGCTTCCACGAGCTCCTCTACGCTCCGGCTTCCCAGCTGTTCCGCCTTGATGCCGAGCAGCCTGTTGAACAGGTCGCCCGTGCGGCGGGAGATGCCCGTCTGCATGGCGAAGCGGTTCAGCAAGTGACGGATTTCCGGCTGGAAAATGATGAGGATGGCCAGGACACCCACGTCCAGGAGGGCGTTCAGGAGAACCGTCATCATGCGCATGTTCAGGGCGGAGGCGATGGCCTGCGCCACCAGCAACAGGGAAAGCACCAGGACGATATTCAGTACCGTGGAGTCTCCCCGGATGCTTCGCAACAGGAAAAAAATCAGCAGGGCTACCATCCCGATATCCAGGATGTCCGCCCAGCCGAACTGCAGGAAACTGAATATGCCCAGCACGTTCATCATACGGGGCAAAGTTAGCAAAAGATTTCGTACCTTTGAAAACTTTAATGCATTCAGATGGAATTCAGAGTCTTGAAATTCGGAGGGTCGTCGGTCGCGGACGCCACCAACATGTCCCGCGTGCTGGACATCACCGGCGGGGAGCTCGAAAAAGGGCGTGTGGTGCTCGTGAGTTCGGCCATCAGCGGCTGCACGGACGGCCTTCTGGCCGTGGCTGCCGGCGACATGTCCGGGCTGCCGGCGCTCCGGGAACGGCATTTGGCCATCGTCCGGAGGCTTTTCACCGGAGACGAACGGATCGATGCGGCCGCAGAAGTGTCGCGCCTGTTCGAGGAGATGGAAGCTGCGCCGGCCGATGAGAAAGTAACCTTCGGAGAACTCCTTTCCACCCGCATCCTCGCCCGGAAACTCGCCTGCGACGGTGTCACGGTCCACTGGGCCGATTCCCGGAAACTCGTCGTGAAGGACGACCTGCCGGAGACTTACCGGCGGATCCGCGCGGAAATCTCCGCCACGGACGCCGATATCGTGGTCGCACCGGGCTTCATCTGCCGTGATTCTTCGGGCAAGGTCTGCACCCTGGGCCGCGGCGGTTCGGATTACAGCGCCGCCCTCTATGCGGCCGCCCTGCAGGCCGATTCCCTGCAGATCTGGACCGATGTCCCCGGCATCATGACGGCGAACCCGAAGCAGGTCCCCGCCGCCCGCACCATCCCCGGCATGTCCTACCGGGCCGCCCTGGAAATGGCGGAACACGGCGCCAAGGTACTCTATGCGCCCACCGTCGCCCCGGCGATGGAAGCCGGCATCGACATTGAAATCCGGAACACGTTCGCGCCTTCCGGCCGGTTTACCCGCATTTCCGCACGCCCGGATGCCGCCCCCTGGGTGGGCGTCACTTCCGCCGACGGAACAATCTGCCTTGTAGGCACATCAGAGGCCGATTTCTCCACCATCACCGATACCATACAGGATACGCTCCGGACCGCGGGAATCGCTCCGTTGGAGATCCGGGTGGCCGGGCTGAATGTCCTGGTCCGCGTCCGGGAAGCCATCGAGCTTCCTGCGCTGCGAGTCCTGCACCGCACCTTCTTCGAGACCCGGCCGCTGCGGGAAATCAACCTTTTCATCGCGGGATACGGCGCCGTGGGCAAGGCCCTGGTCAACATGGTCGGCCGGACCGCCGCCACGGTGGCGGAACGCACCGGCAAGACCCTCAGGGTGGCCGGACTTGCCGACAGCCGCCGCTGGCGGATCGACCTGGGCGGCGTCACCAGCCTGGAGAACGGAGTGGCCGGCGATTTCGTGGACGCAGTCATCGACATTGCCCCCAAAGGGTCTGTCTTCGTGGACTGCACTGACAGCGAAACCCTCTACCGACGCTATCCGGACCTGTTCCGGGCGGGACTGCACATCGTTTCCTCCAACCGGCGGTCCTTCGCGGTCCCCTATGTCGAATACGCCGCCATGCAGGCCGCAGCCCGCGAGAACGGCTGCTTCTTCCGCTATGAAACCACGGTCGGCGCGGCCCTTCCGATGCTGGAATCCCTGGCCATCGGCGCGAACAGCTGCGACGAAATCCGTTCCATCGAGGCCGTCGTGTCCTGCACCCTGAACCAGATTCTCAGCGCCTATGGGGAAGGCCCTACGTTCGCGTCGCTCGTCAAGGCGGCGCAGGAAGCCGGGCTCACCGAGCCCGACCCGCGCCTGGACCTCGGCGGCCGCGACGCCCTGCGGAAACTGCTCATCCTCGCCCGCGAGGCAGGCGTCCGGCTGGAAGAGAAGGATGTGGTCATTGAGCCGCTCATTCCGGCGTCCCTGTTCGGCGTCTCCCTGGAGGAATTCTACCGGGGGCTCTCCGAACTCGAACCCGTATTCGCCGAGGCACATCGCGCCGCCCTCGCCAAGGGCTGCCGCCGCCGCTTTGTCGCGTTTTTAGAGAAAGACGCGTCGCCGCTCGGCTACAAGGCCGGTATCCGCGTGGAGGAAGTCCGCGCGACGCATCCGGCCTACTACCTCCGCGGAACGGAGAATGCCATCCTTATCCGCAGCGCCTTCCATCCTTCGCCCATCGTCATCCAGGGACCCGGCGAAGGGGCCCGGCAGGCTGCTGCTAGCCTCTTGAATGATATTTTACGCTGATTTTTAAGATAATTTATTATCTTTGCAACGGTTAGTTTACAGTAGAACGAATTTAATGACTCAGAACGTATGAAAGTAGCAGTCGTGGGAGCGACCGGCCTGGTCGGCTCCAAAATGTTGCAAGTACTGGAGGAGCGTCATTTCCCCGTGACCGAACTCTTCCCTGTCGCCTCTTCCCGTTCCTGGGGGAAGAAAGTTACCTTCCAAGGCCGTGAGTGGACGGTCATCGGTGCCGATGAGGCCATCGCCAAGCGGCCCACCGTCGCGATTTTCAGCGCCGGCGGCTCCGCTTCCGGCGAACTGGCCCCGAAGTTTGCGGCCGTCGGCTGCCGCGTCGTGGACAATTCTTCCTACTGGCGGATGGACCCGACCAAGAAGCTCGTCATCCCCGAGATCAACGGCGACGTCCTCGGCCCCGACGACTACATCATCGCGAACCCGAACTGTTCCACCATCCAGATGCTCATGGCCCTGGCTCCCCTCCACAAGGCATACGGCATCAAGCGCATCGTCGTGAGCACCTACCAGAGCGTCTCCGGCAGCGGTGCGAAGGGCGTGAACCAGCTCAAGGCCGAGCGCGCCGGCGGTACCGGCGACTTCTATCCGCATCCCATCGACCTGAACACCCTGCCGCACATCGACGTCTTCCTGGACAACGGATATACGAAGGAGGAGATGAAAATGGTCAACGAAACCCACAAGATCCTCCGCGACGACTCCATCGCCGTCACCGCCACCACCGTCCGCGTGCCGGTCTGGGGCGGCCACAGCGAGAGTGTCAACGTGGAGTTCCGCAAACCCTTTGACCTGGACGAGGCCCGCGCCCTGATGGCCGCGATGCCCGGTGTCGTCATCCAGGATGACCCCGAGAACAAGGTCTATCCGATGCCGCGCTTCGCCGAGGGCAAGGACGAGGTCTTCGTGGGCCGCATCCGCCGTGACTTCTCGGTGGAGAACGGTCTCAACCTCTGGTGCGTCGCCGACAACCTCCGCAAAGGCGCCGCCACCAACGCCGTCCAGATCGCCCAGCTCCTCCTCGAGAAGGGCCTCCTGGCCGAGTAGGGTCATCGTGCAAGAAATATGTGCGGAAACGGTCTATTTGCACATATTTGGTTAACTTTGGATGAAAAATGTGTAGAAAGGGCCTTTTTACACATATTTTGACAGAAACCGACGAAATCTGTGTAGAATCGGCCATTCTGCACATTTATTTGGGGAGCCTATGGATTTTCAGTTCTTCCAGGAGCTTTTGAGCATCGATTCCACTTCGGGTAAGGAGCGGAAGGTGGCGGAGTGGCTCGCGGAGCGCCTGCCGGGGATGTTCCCTGCGGCGAACCGGCCCGTGCTGCGTGCCGAGGAAGTCGGCGACGGCACCCTCAACCTCCTCCTCACCTGGGGCACCCCCCGCATCGTCTTCTGTTCGCACCTGGACACCGTTCCACCGTATATTTATCCTTCTTTCCCGGAGGAGATCGTCATCAAGGGAAGGGGTTCCTGCGATGCGAAGGGGCAGGTGTTTGCCATCGCGGAGGCGTGCAAGCGGCTCGCGGTTGAGGGGAAGACGGACTTTGGAATGCTGCTGCTCGCCGGAGAGGAGACTGGATCGTGGGGCGCGAAGGCGTTCGCAAAGACCGATTTCAGAGCGGAGTATCTGGTCGTGGGCGAGCCCACGGACAATTGCATGGTGTCCGCATCCAAGGGAACGAAATCGTTCGACCTCAAGTTCACGGGCGAACCGTTCCATTCGGGGTACCCGGAACATGGCGTGAGCGCCGTGGAGTTGTTTGTGGATTTCGTAAACGCCTTGAAGGCGAAGGACTTCGGCATGGACCCGGTCCTGGGCGAAACCACCTGGAACATCGGCCTGCTCAAGAGCGACAACCCGCAGAACATCCTGTCGCCGGAACTGACCTGCCGCATCTACTTCCGCACGACCTTCGTATCGGACGAGGCCGTATCCAAGTGGATGGAAGAAGCGCAGAGCGGCCGGCTGGCCGTTACAGCCCGCGGAGGCGACACGCCGGCCCGGTACTGGACCGTCGAAGGCCTGCCGTCCAAGAGCGTGGCCTTCGGCAGCGATGCCCCGCACCTGAAAAACTTCACGTACAAGGCCATCTGCGGCCCGGGCAGTATCACCGTCGCGCACCGTGACGACGAGCACGTCCGTGTCGCGGACCTCGAGACCGCCGTGGAGCAATACCTTGTCCTTTACCGGTCTGTCGTGAAGTAGCAGGACATCGGCAGGAACAAAAATGGGCAGAAAGCAATAACGTTCCCAACGGGAAACCCGGAAGGGAAAGCAACAAGACAGTATTATGGGAAAAGACAGATTTGACATCAAAGAACGGGAGAGCCTGGGCATCATGACCGATGTGCGCGTCATCATCGACAAAGAGACGGGTGTGAATTACCTGTATGTCGGCTACGGCTATGGCGGCGGACTTACCCCGCTTCTGGATTCTGAAGGCAAACCCATCGTCACGAAAGACGGATATCAGAAATAAACCATATGAAAGTCATTATCAGCGGATATGGCCGGATGGGCCACATGGTGGAAAAGGAGCTGGTCCGACGGGGGATTGAACTCGTAGCGGCCAGCGAAGATATATGCAGCGTGGATCCGGCGGTCGCGAAGGAATGCGTCGTCATCGATTTCACCTGGCCGGATGCGTTCCGGGCCAATTATCCTTTCATCGCCCGGCATTTCAAGGCCGCGGTGGTGGGGACGACCGGGTGGAACGACATCGAGGCCGATGTGTTCAAGGCCTTTGAGGAGGCCGGGACACCGCTCATCTATGCTTCGAACTTCTCCCTCGGCGTGAATGCCCTTTTCGCCGCCGTGGAGCGGGTGAGCAAGATGCTGAAGGGCAACGGTTATACGCCCGCCGTCGAGGAGACACACCACATTCACAAGCTGGACGCCCCGTCCGGTACGGCCAAGAGCCTCGGCAAGCTGCTGGAGGAAGGTCTTGGCGTGGAGCCTGAGATCACGGCCCATCGCATCGGCGAGGTTCCCGGCATCCATACGGTCACGTACACGTCGGACGTCGATAAACTTACCCTTACTCACGAAGCCTTCGGCCGCGAAGGCCTCGCGGCCGGTGCCGTGGCCGCCGCCCTCCTTACCGAGGGCCTTACGGGCGTCCACGAATTCAAAGAGTTGCTGTAGCGGCGAATTATTCGTAACTTGCAGACTCAAACGACAATGTCTATGAAACCCTTGACTCTCAAAGGATGCGGGACGGCGCTGTTCACGCCGTTCAGGAACGGAAAGCTGGACGAAGCCGCCTTCGCAGCGACTGTCCGCCGGCAGGTCGATGCCGGGATCCACTTCCTGGTGCCGCTCGGTACGACCGGCGAAACGCCGTGCCTGTCCGTCGCGGAGCGCCAGCGGGTGCTCGCCCTGGCGCGCGAGAACGCGCCGGGCAAGACCCTCCTCGTGGGCGGCGGCACGAACTCGCTCACGGCCACGCTGGAAAGCATGGCGCAACTGCCCGATGCCGATGCCTACCTCATCGTCGTTCCCTACTATAACAAGCCCAACCAGACGGGCCTGTACGAGTACTACAAGGCCGTGGCCGGCAGTACCGACAAGCCCATCGTTATCTACAACGTGCCCGGGCGCACGGGCGCGAATATCCAGGCGGAAACAACCCTGCGCCTCGCGGAAGAGATTCCTAACATCGTGGCCGTGAAGGAAGCGTCCAGCAATTACAAGCAAATCAGCGAGATCATCCGCTGCAAACCCGAAGGGTTCAGCGTGCTGTCCGGCAATGACGACGAAACGCTGTCGCTGATGGCGACGGGCGCCGACGGTGTCGTCTCCGTCGCCTCCAACATCGCCCCGCGCGAAATGGTGGCGCTCGTGGAGGCCCTGCAGGAAGACGACATGGTCAAGGCCCGCGCCTACCACCACCTGTTGACGCCCCTCTTCCGGGCCTGTTTCGTAGAGCCGAATCCCATCCCCGGCAAGGCCGCCATGGCCCGCCTGGGCCTGATGGCCAATGAGTTCCGCCTGCCGCTCGTCCCGGCCTCCCCCAAAACGGAAGAATTGATCGCAAAGACACTCGACGCAT
>JAEEGK010014895.1_pt1 | contig 17318 bp, 18 predicted proteins | sample 8958771 | NCBI WGS metagenome assembly JAEEGK01 (sample SAMN16246547, study PRJNA631951) | gut metagenome | biome: gut microbiome; feature: rumen; material: SC-attached | host: Bos | place: Iran: Karaj | collected 2018-10
TCTACTACAACCGCTACGTGCCCGCCCCGAAGCCCGTCTATGACAACCTGCTCAAACTCCTGAAAGACAAGGACTATTTCGTCATCACCACCAATGTCGATCACCAGTTCCAAAAAGCGGGTTTTGACAAAAAGCGGCTGTTCTACACGCAGGGCGATTACGGCCTGTTCCAATGCGCGAAACCTTGTCACCAGAAAACCTACGACAACGAGGATGTGATCAAACGGATGATTGCGGAACAAATGGATATGCGGATTCCGTCGGAATTGGTACCGAAATGCCCCGTGTGTGGCGGTCCGATGGCGATGAACCTGCGGTCGGACGAAACCTTCGTGGAAGACGAAGGCTGGCACGCGGCATCGGAACGATACACCGAATTTATCCGGCGGCATATAGATGGCAAGGTGTTGTTCCTCGACCTCGGCAGCGGCGGCAACACGCCCGTCATCTTCAAGATTCCATTCATCCGTTGGACGATGCAGAACCCGATTGCCATCTACGCCACCGTCAACCTCGGCGAGGCGTTCACCGTGGACCAAATCGCGGACCGGTCAATCGTGATAAATGCAGACATTAATGATGTATTGGACACGTTGTTGGTGGTGTAGAGACGCAATGCATTGCGTCTCTGTGAACCGAAAAAAATGATTTAATTATGAACCGTTTGGATTGTTTGATACAATATTTGATAAACGAAGACCCGCAATATGCCGAGATGCGGATTCCCGACAATTTGCAGGAGAAACGCGACCTGTTTCGTGCCTTGCGCAACGTGCGGATGCCCGCACCGGTCGGCAAGGAATTCCTGCGTTTGCAGGACGGGGAACTGCAGGCGCAACTACAGGAAAAAGGTGTTGTGGAATTGCCCGATGTGCCAATGCAGATATGGCAGGGCGACATAACGCGACTAAAAGTCGATGCCATTGTCAATGCCGCCAACAGCCAGATGTTGGGGTGTTTCCATCCGCTCCACAAATGCATCGACAACGCCATCCATTCCGCCGCGGGGGTACAGCTTCGCGAGGAATGTCACCAGATGATGCTACGGCAAGGCTGCGAAGAACCGACAGGACAAGCCAAGATTACCAAAGCCTACAACCTGCCTTGCGAGTATGTCATCCATACCGTCGGACCCATCATCCCCAATGGCATCCCGACAGATTTTCAGAAGGAACAGTTGGTCTCGTGCTACCGCTCCATTATGACCTGCGCTGACAAAAACAATCTTGAAAGCGTCGCCTTCTGCTGCATCTCGACGGGCGAATTCCGATTCCCGAACCAGTTGGCGGCGGAGATTGCGGTGAAGACGGTCACAGGTTATCTGTCGGCACATCCCAACACCAGCCTCAAGCACATCGTCTTCAATGTGTTCAAGAATGTGGATAAGGATATCTACCAGCAGCTTCTATGATGTTGCAATCCGCAACCTGGACGAAGGCCTGGGTTGCGGATTTTTTTTGACAGAAATACCTAAAAAACAGCATTACTAACCTTTTGGTGTGTGTATTGACTTTTGGTAAGTAGTTGTCGGTTTGAAATATTATGCGTATTTTTGCAGTGCAAAAATTAAATACGATGAACAGGAAAGAAATCATTAACGCCACCTTCCCGGATTGTCCGGTACGCAACGTCATCTCGCGCGTCACCGACAAATGGTCGCTCCTGGTGCTCTACACTTTGGAACAGAATAAAGTGCTTCGTTTCAAGGATTTGTGGCGACAGATACCCGACATTTCCCAAAAGGTACTCACTTCCGTTTTGCGGAATCTGGAAAAAGACGGCATCGTCAGTCGCGAGATTTTCATGGAGGTGCCGCCCAAGGTGGAATACCGCCTCACTGAACGCGGCAACAGCCTGATGCCGCACCTGGACGCGCTTTTGGCATGGGGAATCGAGCATTTCGACGAGATTGTCGAAGACCGGAAAAGTCATCAAACTGACCAATAACCATTTATTTATTCACCAAAATCCTTATCACAATGAAAAGATCAGACTTTGGAGGCTTTGTGGCCTCGTTTGCAGAAAAGGCCCCTAGTGCCTGCGGCAGCGCATGCGGCGCAGCGAAACCCGAAGAGAAACCCGCAGCTTGCGGCAGTGCCTGCGGTGCGGCTCAACCCGAGAAACCCAGCGCCTGCGGTAGCGCCTGTGGCACCGCTGAGCCCAATAAGGAAGAAAAACCGACTGCCTGCGGCAGTGCTTGCGGAGCGAAATAAAGCACGTTACCAAACAAAAGGCGTTTCGTCCGATGGGCGAAGCGCCTTTTTACACATTAAGAAACAGCATCAGCATGGACATACAAACGTGTTTGAATAAATTGGGCTACGTTGGTGTACTCAACTTCGCCACAGTGGATAAGGACGGTGCGCCACAGGTGCGCAATATCAGCGCCATCCATTACGAAGGCACCGACATCTATTTTCTGACCGCACGCGGCAAGAGCTTCTGCCGACAGTTGATAGACGACGGGCGAGTGCAGATTTTGGGTTATACCCGCTACAAGGAGACCATACGCGTTTCGGGCAAGGCCGTGCAAGTGCCCGAGGCCGAACAGGTGAAATGGCGCGATTTGCTTTATGAGGAGCAGCCTTATTTAGAGAACGTCTATCCGGGCGAGACCAAGAACATCGACACTATGTTTGTCATCAAGGACTACACAATCGAGTATTTCTGCCTCAGTACCCGCCCCATCACGCGGGAATATTTCACCGTGGGCAACGCCGTTGTGAAGCCCAAGGGCTACCAAATCACCGATGCTTGCATTGGCTGTGGCACATGCCAGAAGGTGTGTCCGCAAAACGCCATTGACGCGGGCGAACCATTCATCATTCGCCAAAACAACTGCCTGCAATGCGGCAACTGCTTTGAACATTGCCCTGTGGAGGCAATCATAAGACGCTAAAACGAAAACTATGGCCAAACAATACTTCTCCTTCCAGTGGCACATCGCCGACTATTGCGACCAACGTTGCAAGCACTGTTATATCTTCTCTGAAGGACATCCCGAGTTGCTTTCAGTCAGCGTGGAGCGGGCAAAGAAGGTGATTGACAGCTGCGTGGAAATGTGCGAAAAGATGGGCGGTCGTCTTCCGTACTTCTATGTCACGGGAGGCGATCCTCTTTTGCACCCGCAAGTATGGGAAATCTTTGGGATGCTGAAAGCGAAGGAAATTCCGTTTACCGTTCTGGGCAATCCGTTTCACTTGACCGATGAGAACTGCCAAAAGTTGAAGTTTCACGGTTGTGAGAAATACCAGCTCTCCATCGACGGCAACCGCGAGACGCATGACTTTATGCGCAAGCCCGGCTCATTCGACACCACGTTGGAGAAAATCGAAGTACTGCACCGCAACGGTATCCGCGTGGCCATTATGACTACCGTTTCGGGCGTGAATGCCGACCAGATGTCGGAAATCATTGATACTGTGGTGAAGTACGAGGCTGACGTGTTCGCTTTTGCGCGCTACTGCCCCACAAGCTTGGAAAAGAGCGCACACATATCGCCGCAACAATACCGCCAAGTGCTGGATATTTGTTGGAAAAAGTACATGGAATACGGCGACAGCTGCAAAACCACCTTTAATTTGAAAGACCATCTTTGGGGGTTGTACTTGCACGAAATCGGTGAGTTCAAGATCCCCGAGGGTTTGGACAACGACACCGTTTATGACGGCTGCAACTGCGGTCATGGACACTTCACCATCTTGCCAAACGGCGACGTGATGGCCTGCCGCCGCTTTGATAGCGTGGTGGGCAACATCTTCGAGACACCGCTTTACGATTTGTGGACTTCGACGAAAATGGACTATTATCGTCAGTACGAAAAGTTTGAGAAATGCGGAAAATGTGAGTTGTTGCGGTTCTGTCGTGGTTGTCCCGCTGTGGCGTATGGTTACACGCATGATTTCTTTGCTGCTGACCCGCAATGCTGGAAGGTAGTTGAGAGTTGAGAGTTTAGAGTTTAGAGTCAGTTATGAGTTTAGTGTTGATAGTTGAAAGTTACAATGATAATGAAAGCAATACAATTAGATCATCGTTGCTCGGCGGAGGAAATGAAGGCCTCTGAAATTCCTGTTCCAGAGGTGCGTTCGGGTTGGGTGTTGGTGAAGATTCACGCCGCTGGACTGAACCATTCCGAGGCCTTGCTTCGGATGTTCGAAATCGAGAACGACTACATCCAGAAGCCCATTGTTCCTGGCATCGAGTGCGTGGGCGAAATTACCGACCCGTCAGACAGCCATTTCTCGAAAGGCGACAAAGTCATCGCATTGATGGGTGGCATGGGTCGCTCGTTCAATGGCAGCTACTCTGAATATGCTTTGCTTCCCGAGACCAATGTCTTCAAAGTGGAGACGGATTTGGACTGGGTGTCGCTGGCTGCCATTCCAGAAACCTATTTCACGGCTTACGGCTCGCTGACGGAATGCCTATTGCTCATCAAGGGTGACACACTCATGGTGCGTGGAGCTACCAGCACCGTTGGGCAGGCCGCCATCCAACTTGGTAAAGCATTGGGTGCCAAGGTGATTGCGGCTTGCCGCATGGAAAAGGACTTCGACCGTCTGAAAACCATCGGGGCGGATTTCTGCTGCATCGATGACGGCCATTTGGCAGAAAGCTTGCCCTCCGATATGCGTCCAAACAAGGTGTTGGAGTTGGTTGGTCCAGCTACCTTGCAGGATTCGCTTCGATGCGTCACCAAGCCTGGCTATGTGTGCAACACAGGCATCCTCGGCAATGTCTTCACCGTGGAGCATTTCGACCCCATCAAATACATCCCCAATGGTGTGTTTCTCAGTGGGTTTTTCAGCAATTTTCCGAAACAGGAAATAATAGACTCTCTTTTCCGTTTGATTAACGAGCATCATATCAAGCCGCTGTATGCGAAAGCTTTCAATTTGAATGAAATCGCAAAGGCGCATACTTTGTTGGAGAAAGGCGGCGCAGGCGGAAAGATGGTGCTGACGATGGATTAACAAAGAAACGACATTATGGAAAACAAAACCCCATTCCGCCCCATGCGGCGGTTCAAGCAACAGATGACTAACGAAGAGTGTATTGCCCTGCTTCGGAAGGCTCCACGCGGAGTGCTTGCTGTACTGGGCGACGGCGGCTATCCTTACACTGTGCCGCTCGACTTCGTGTATGACGACAGCAAGATCTATTTCCATTGCGCCAAAGAAGGACACAAATTGGATGCCATAAGGGTCTGCGACAAGGTCTCGTTCTGCGTCCTCAGCGAAGGCGTTAAAGAGCCTGGCAGTTGGTGGTATCATTTTGAGAGTGTAATCTGTTTCGGAAGAATGCACATTGTGGAAGACCCAGCCCGCAAAAATGCACATTTACGCTTGTTGGGCGCCAAATATTTCCCGCAAGACTATGACATAGAGGCAGATATGGCACAGGGTGGCCCCAATGCCTTCATTCTTGAACTGCAAATTGAGCATATGAGTGGTAAACGGGTTAGAGAAAAATAGGACAATGGACAACATTCATAAACTATACGGAGTCCTCCAATTCGCCGACGCCGTGGTCATCGGCGCAGGCGCAGGTCTCTCCACCTCGGCGGGCTTCAACTATAATGGCGAACGCTTCCAAAAATATTTCTCCGATTTTATCGAGAAATACGGCTTCACCGATATGTACACAGCAGGGTTCCATCAGTTCCCGACCGAGGAGGGACATTGGGCCTATTGGAGCCGTCACATCTATTACAATCGCTATGTGCCCGCCCCGAAACCCGTTTACGACAACCTCTTGAAACTCGTGCAGGACAAGGACTATTTCGTCATTACTACCAATGTCGATCACCAATTTCAAAAAGCTGGCTTCGACAAACAACGGCTGTTCTACATGCAAGGCGACTATGGGCTGTTCCAATGCTCGAAACCTTGTCACCAAAAAACCTACGACAACGAGGATTTGGTGATGAGGATGGTAGCCGAACAGGAGGATTTGCGCATCCCGTCGGAGCTAATTCCGAGATGCCCCGTTTGCGGTGAAAAGATGAGAGTGAACCTCCGTTCCGACGACACCTTTGTGGAGGACGAGGGTTGGCACAAGGCCGCACAGCGTTACCTCGATTTCGTGAACGGTCACCAACATGGCAAAATCCTGTATTGGGACCTCGGAATAGGAAGCAACACCCCGACCATCATCAAACTGCCTTTTATGCAGATGACCTACAAAAACCCAGAGGCGATTTATGCCACCATCAACCTTGGCGAGGCGTTCACCGTGGAACAAATCAAAGACAGGTCGATTGTGATTGATGGGGATATTGGAGAAGTATTAGAGGAATTGTTGAAGTGTTGATTGTTTAATCGTTTAATTGTTGATGATGAATCGTTTGGACTATTTGATAGACTATCTTCTGAAAGAAGACCCGCAATACTCCGAAATGCAGATTCCTGAGGATTTGCAAGGCAAGCGTGATCTGTTTCGTGCTTTGCGCAACGTGCGCTGGCCAAAACCCGTCAGCGATGAATTTCTGCGTTTGCAGAACGAAGAACTGCAGGCGCAATTACAGGAAAAAGGTGTCGTGGAATTGCTCAATGTGCCAATGCAAATTTGGCAAGGCGACATCACCCGAATAAAAGTGGACGCCATCGTCAATGCGGCCAACAGCCAGATGTTGGGCTGCTTCCATCCTTTGCACAAGTGCATCGACAACGCCATCCATTCCGCTGCCGGCGTACAACTGCGCGAGGAATGTTACCAATTGATGCTCCAACAAGGTCACGAGGAGTCGACGGGGCAGGCTAAAATCACGAAGGCCTATAATCTGCCCTGCAAATATGTTATCCATACGGTTGGACCTATTATACCCAAGGGCATCCCAACGGAATTCCAACAGAAACAATTGGCTTCATGCTACCGCAGCATCATGGCTTGTGCCGATGAAAACCGTCTTGAAAGCATCGCTTTCTGCTGTATTTCCACGGGCGAGTTCCGCTTCCCGAATCAGTTGGCGGCAGAAATCGCCGTGCGAACGGTCAAGGATTACTCGACCGAACATCCTGATTGCACTATCAAGCAGGTGGTTTTCAATGTATTCAAGGACGTAGATAAGGAGATTTATCAGCGGGTTTTATAGAAACATTCATCGGAGCCTTCCTGTGGTGGCTTTCGGCACATCAATGCCAGAGTTTATTGTCAACATGACTCCTGTCTCAACGAAGCTTATAATAATGCAGCTTATTTTTGAACATTACTAACCGAAAAAAAGCCTACCTTTGCAGCTCAAACTACTACCATTATGGGCACTGCCATCGGTTTATTGATTCCTTTGTTGGGCACCATGCTCGGTGCGGCATTCGTCTTTTTCATGAAGAAAGACATGTCGCCGAGGTTGCGGAAGTCGCTATTGGGCTTTGCTTCGGGTGTGATGATAGCAGCTTCGGTGTGGTCTTTGCTTATCCCTGCCATTGAGATGCGAGCTGAAAGTGGCCATTGGGCCGTATTGCCTGCTGCAATAGGTTTCCTCGCCGGTGTCGGTTTCTTGCTGCTTTTGGACGAACTCACGCCACACCTGCACCTTGGCACTGAAAAGCCTGAGGGACCGCGTTCCAAACTCTCCCGTACGGCGATGTTGGCTTTGGCCGTCACCATCCACAACCTGCCCGAAGGCATGGCAGTGGGTGTGGTATTTGCTGCTGCGTCGCAAGGTGCTGAAAGTGTTAGTTTGGCTAGTGCTGTGGCGGTTTCACTCGGCATCGCCATCCAAAACATCCCCGAAGGGGCCATCATCTCCATGCCTATGTGTGCCGAGGGCAACAGCAAGGCAAAGTCTTTCCTCATCGGAAGCCTGAGTGGAGTGGTTGAACCGTTGGGCGGCCTAGCTGTAGTGTTGCTGGCCGCATGGCTCACCCCTATCCTACCCTACATGCTCGCCTTCGCTGCTGGTGCAATGTGCTATGTGGTCGTCGAGGAACTGATTCCCGAAGCTTCATCTGGCGAGCATTCCAACCTCAGCACCATTGGTTTTGCCATAGGTTTCGTGCTGATGATGGTGTTGGATGTGGTGATGGGATAATCATCTTTTGCGCTTATTTCTCCGCCGTCACCATCAGCCAGTGTTTGGCTTCGTCTTTCCGAATGTTGATACCTTTGAAGCATGCATTTGACAGATGAAGCCTGATTTCCTCGGGTTTGTAGGTGTGCATCCCCTCGATGAGGCTTTCCCATTTGGCATCCATCGGACCCGAGCCGTCCGACTCGTTGACGATGACAAATTGTCCACCGGGTTTGAGCACCCTTTTCACCTCACCAAAGCAATGCTCGATGTCGGGCCAGAAATAGATGGTCTCGAAGGCGGTGACTAAATCGAAGGTGTTCTCTCCGAAAGGCAGTTTGACCACACTGGCCTCCTGCACCTTGCAGCGCCCTTCAGCGATGGCTTTGGCGTTCACTTTGGAAGACTTTGCCACCGAAACAGACGAATAGTCGATGCCTTGCACCACGCCTTTCGGGGCGCGTTGCAACAGCCGAGCGATGTTGGCGCCACCGCCACAACCGATATCCAAGATTTGGCCGTCTTCCTTGATTTGTACCGATGACAAGGCCCAGTTGGCCATTTGGGCGTGACCGCCGCCGTTCATCCCGTTCACCATCATTTTGCCGAAGAAGCCTTTAGGCTTTTTCGTATTGCTGAAGATTTTGCTTAAAAGTCCCATGATAATTACTCTTGATTGTTATAGCGGCAAAAATAGGGGCTTCAACAATAGCCCATTATCCTCATTTTTTGGGATTTTTAGGGCTTTATTTCCTTAACTATGATAGGTTTAGCAGCCTTTGTTCACCAGATTGTGCCATAACTTGAGGCAAAAAATTATTTTCGGAAAAATCTCCTATTTGTCCCAAGTTCAACTGGATTTGCAATTCAGCCGTGATGAAATATAAGGATTGTAATTCGCTGTTTAGATGCTTGTTCCGCATTACAAATGCTGATATTCAATACGTTCGGATTGCAAATCCGAACGAACAGGAGGATCTTTCCTATCGCGTTGGTTGCTGGAATAATTGTGATGTCTTTACTTTGAAAAAATGTGTAATTTTGCATTATCAAACTGAATCATAGCCATGGACGAAAACGCCAAAACTTCAAAAGAAGAAAAGAAAGCCAAACGCAGCAACTTCTTGAACCAAATTGGGACTATTGTATTGGGTACCACCATCTCGTTGATTGTCACCATCGTGGCGGCACAAATCCTCGAACGGAACCATCGGGCCAAGGACCGCCGCCTTTCGGCATTGATGGTGATGAGCAATATCGAGAGCTACGCACGGATTCTCGAATCTGCCCATGAATATATGGAACGTGCCGACACCGTGTCAGCATGGCTGTTGAACCTTCCTCTGAACGAGGTCGATTTGTTGGATCAAGATTCATTGCTTACCCTGATGGACGAATTGATGTATATTCCCCTGATTATTTATGACAAGACAACAGAGGGCATTTTCTCCGACGATATCGAGACATGGAAAAACATGGGCAATTTCCTGTTTATCGACAATGTCGGGAAATGCTTTTCAGACATGCGTACCATCGAGAAAGAATGGACCGCTTTTTCTGAGGAGATGGATGTGGCTCGTGATGCAATCCTCTATCACCCAGAGCAATATTCAGGCAGTTCTTGGTCTTCCAAATACTTGAACGACAAAGTATTCCGTCAGATTTTGCGCGATTTCCACAACAGGAAATGTTGGCTTCATAACCAAATCGAGAAGATACGATATTATAATTATTTGAATTTGGTCGCCATTGGCATTACCGAGCATGAGCTGTACGATTTCATCGAAATGCGCGAGAAAGAAATCAAGGTTGACAGAGAAAAACCTGACAACAATTTCTACACTCCTAGAATCAACCCCGACAGCATCACGACCATTCGTGTTCCGTATCACGCCGTCGCCACTGTCAAACGCTTAAATTAAGACATTCCAATAGCGTCATTTTCAGACAGTTGTAAATTGGCGTGTCTGTGCGCTTGCATGTACGGAAGTTTGTTGTACTTTTGCATCTCTAAAAAAATCAAAATGAACAAAACCATCTATAATCAACAAATTATTAACTATTAAATTTTTCAAAAAATGAAAAAAGTAATGTTTTTGCTGGCCACCCTATTTATCGGTGGCATGATGTTCTCCGGTTGCAAGAAAGACACTCCAACCCCAACGCCAACTCCAGGACCGACCCCAACACCTACCACTACCACAGTGGTTTACAAGGTTGAAAAAGAGTTTGAAAATAGGGTTATGTCTGATTGCTTTAAACTGAATGTGACCTATACCAATGCCAAAGGCGAGTCGATAACCGAAACCGGCGTTGTGTTGCCATGGGAAAAGTCTTTCGAAGTCACCTCTCCTTTCACAGCCAAGATGGAAGGCGAATTAGTTTACAATGTAAATGAACTTCCAGAAGAAGTGATTTACGGAAAGCGCTATGGAATTGGATACTACAACAAAAGTTCCTTAGTAATTGATATGGTAGGTGCATTCTCTAAGGACGATAAGGAAGACTTCCTCGAAGTTTTGCAAAACAATCCCAATCGCCTGAAATTCTCTGAAGAAAAAGCCTTTTGATTTCCATTCAATGGTTTAACTACTAAAAAAGTGTGCCGCTACTGACACACTTTTTTTGTATTTATTCCTATGAATTGGCAATGGGTTGGGTTGGATTTTTTTCAAGGATGTTGGAATAGGTATAGTTTTTCCATACGTCAACGTTATGGCCTACAATCCTGCCGACGGAATTTCGTGCCTGAAATCATCCAATGGGCACCGTCAGCTTGAAAACGACATTGCGTCCCATGTTGAACACGCCTTGCCGTCCGGTCACGACATTCCAATCCGCATATTTCAGGCGGCTCAAATGGTCTTGGTAGCACACATCCGTAAGGTTTTCGACAATCAAGGTCAGTTCGGCGACTTTCTTGCCTTTGATCAAGATTTCAGTTCCTGCCGATAGTCCTAACAAAAGGTAAGATGGCGTGGCTGTCTCGGTATCGTAGGCTGCATAATAATGATTCTGCTCCAAGCACCAGTCCATGCGGGCGGCAAGATAGGCGTTGTTGAACACCTTGCCGTCGTGTGTGAGTTCGTATTTCACGTCTGCCGAAAGGCGTGGTGCGGGCGTCATCGGGAGCCAACGCATCTCTTCGGGCTGATGCAGCAACTGGGCGTTGACGTACGAAAACGCCGCCCCGATATGAAGGGCATGGAAAGGATGGATATCCACTCCCGCTTCAAAGCCCGTCAGCATCGCCTCGCCCTGCGCATAAGCGAAAGTCATCAAGTCAGGCTCAATGATGCTGTCGATACGATGCAGATAGATGTAGTTGCTGATGTGATTGGCAAACACTGCGGCATTCAACTCAAAATAGCGCGTGGCATAATTGAGACCCAAGTCAGCCTGTAAGCTGTATTCTGGCTTAAAGTCATGGTTTCCTATCTCATATCTCAAAGAACCTTCGTGTTCGCCATTGGAGGCCAACTCGCTGATGTTGGGTGCTCGATAGCCTCGGGCCAGATTGAATTTCAGATCCAGCCTTTCAGTGACTTCGCACGTCGCCCCCAAACTACCCGTAACGCCTTGAAAATGTCGCGTGAAGTCCTCAAAACGCACCTCGTCGTCTTCTATCAGACCCTTCGCGGCCAAATAACGGTAGTCGAAGCGGAGTCCGCCGCTGAGATTCCAACGACCCAATACTTTGGAAGCAGTGGCATACACACCTGCATCGAACAAGGCATAATCAGGGATAAGGTATTCCTCACCCAAATTGATGGACTTCTGCCCCATGCCATTCAATCCCGTCGAAAACTTCCAGCCCGCTTTTTCTTCCGAGACATAGCGGACATCATAGTTCAGCGTGTGCAGTTGCAGATAAAGGCCACATTCATCCGCTGACTCCTCAAACTCCTTGCGACGGTTCTGCTGATAGCCCGCAATCACCTTCAAATGTCCAGATGACAGGTTGATGAAACTTTCGGAAATCGCCTTGTAGTGATATACCCGCTGATAAGGCAAGCCATGACGATACGACAGCAGAGTGTTATCTTCCGAGAGCAACTCTCCCGTCACCGTGTCGCGCTCGCCTTCCACGATGCTCGGGGTGAGGTTATAATAGCCGAATTTCAGGTTAGTGAAGCCCCAATTGCGCATCAGTCCGGCTTTGAGCGAAAAGGCACGCTCACCGAATTGGGAGTTGGGCACATAGCCGTCAAAACGGTTCTTGTAGGCATGGGCGTGTTTTTCGCTGAATCGGGCATTCCAAGTAAAGCCTTTCTGGTTGCCTGCAAGATTGAAAGATGCGCCTAACAATCCGTTATTTGTTTGATATTCAGCATTTACATTGCCTTTTATACCGCCCTCGGGCAATGTAGGCATACTTTTGAACACCAACACGCCGCCCATGGCATCGGAGCCATACATGAGGCTGGCGGGACCTTTCAGAATCTCCACCGAACCGACCTCGTTGGCATCGATTTCTATGCCATGTTCGTCGCCCCATTGCTGGCCTTCCTGGCGAATGCCGTCGTTGACAACCACAATGCGGTTGTAACCCAGCCCTCGGATGACGGGTTTCGAGATGCCGCCACCCGTGGTGATTTGCGACACGCCTGGCTGCTTGGCGATGGCGTCAATCAGATTCGTGGACGACAACTGTTGTAGTTCCTTGGCTTGAAGCATTAAAACAGGCATGGGCGTCTCTTTCATCTTCATGTCGCCCACAGCACCTGTTACTGTCACTTCCTTTAATTCCAAATGCCTGAAAAACATATCGGTAGAGTCAGGCAAACTCTGAGCTGTCATCGGCAATACATACGCCAATGACAAGGCTATAAACAATGATTTTTTCATTTTAGTCTTGTTGTTAAGTTATAAATACAGTAAGTTGATTCCCTGATATTTACAACAAGACAGGTGGGGCGCGTGATGAAAAGGTTTGTTCGAAAGCCGAAAGAGCATCTTGAACTATCGGAATGGATTCCACCCTGGTTTCCGTCAGGATGACCGACACTACCACCTGTGGAGATTCCTCGTATGCAAGCTGCTGGAATTGACAAAGTAGGCACCCGTCTTCATCCATTATTGAAGAATGCTGTTCATCAACCGCATCGGCATCTCTCGAAGGATAAGCATGAACATGAAACGACGACAACAACCACATCGGCAAATAGATGGCCAATAGGAATAACGCTATCTTGGATTTGTATCGCTTCATTTTTTCCAACTTTCGACAGGGCAAAGATAGAGTTTTTTGATTAAATGATGTTTTTCCATTTTTTCTTCCATCAAATTAAACCTTTAAAATCCTCAGCCCTATTTTTTTGCTTTTGCTGTAACAAAATCCGCTCTTCTCCGTATTACTGCAAAAGTAACCTGATGAAAAACTACAAAACCCCTATCATCCTGTTTGCCGTTTTCGAGATCATCGCCGTATCACTTTGGCTGGCAACAGGCAGTTTGTTCTATTTGCTCAACTTCAGCTATATCGGCACCATCATCGGTGTTGGACTGGCCTTGTCAAAAGCAGGATGGAAATATGCCAGAGAATTCATCCAGTTTGGCGTAGGCGCCTATATGCTGGTCTTTCTCGGCCTGATATGCAGGGAGAATATGCAGATCGAAGGCTTTTGGTATTACTTGTTCTCCGGTGTGGTGGGCGCAGGTGTGCTTCATTATCTCATCGCCAAAATCTTCGGGCCTCTCCTCTTCGGGCGCGGTTGGTGTGGCTATGCCTGCTGGACAGCCATGATCCTTGACCTTCTCCCCTACAAACAACCACAAGGTCCGAGAAAGAAAATCGGTTTCATCCGTTACATCGTGTTCGCGTTGTCGCTAATCCTCGTCCTCCTGCTGTTCCATTTCGACAAAGCCAACAAGCACACCATGTTCATGCTGTTTCTCATCGGCAACTTGGTCTATTATGTGGCGGGCATCCTTCTTGCCGTTGTGTTCAAGGACAACCGCGCTTTCTGCAAATACATCTGTCCCGTCACGGTCTTCCTCAAGCCGATGAGCCACTTCTCCTTGCTGCGCATCCATTGCGACGAGAGCAAGTGCCTCCAGTGTGGCAAATGTCTGAAAGTGTGCCCGATGGAAGTGGAAGTGAACAACGACTCACGCAAACGAAAAAACGCCACCGAGTGCATCCTCTGCCATAAATGCACCAAGGAATGCCCTGTGAAAGCACTGAAATAACAAATACTAAATAATATGAAAACAAAACTACTCTTAACTATTGCATTAACGCTCATGATTGGCTTCAGCGCATGCCAATCCAACCAAAATCAATCTGATTATTGCACCGTCAAAGGAACCGTGAAGGGCCTTTCCAACGGCACCAAACTCGAATTGCTGGATGCGTTCAACAATTGGGAGGTTGTAGGCACGGGATCGGTTAAACAAGGCGCCTTTGAGATTCACCCTGATGTTTCGTCGCCCACCCATGTGTATCTTTATGTACAAGAAGGCAAACAATTGAAGGACTTCATCTTGGAGCCAGGAACGATTCTCGTCGAAGTGAATGCCAACGACGAGGAGGACCTCGGCACTGGTGCCAAAGGAACCCCTTCCAACGAAATTGATTACAAATACTTGGAGCTTAGCCGTAGTGGGAATCAGGAAGCCGCCCAAGCCATAAAGGACTCTGTGCTTAATGCCGAGCAAACAGGAGCATTGGCTTTGGCAAATGTCGAATATTGGTGCAAGTCGTCCGTCCAAGCATTGGTTGTTCTGGATCGTTTGTCGCCCGAATTGGCTGCATTGCCTTATATCGACGAATTGAGAAAAGAATTGACGCAACGCATAAAGACTGAACCCCGGACGGAAGGCAGTGATATCGTTCCTCTATTCATTGACATGGAATATCCCGACGTGAATGGCAAACCGATTAGTCTGAGTTCGGTGGTGAACGACCCAAACAACCGCTATGTCCTCGTCGATTTCTGGGCCACTTGGTGTAGCGGATGCGTGGAAGCCATGCCTCAATTGAAAGAGATTTACGCCAAATACCATGAGAAAGGATTGGAAATCTACGGTCTTTCTGTGAATTCCGATCGCAAACTATGGGGGTCTTTTGTTGAAGAACGCCAACTTGCGTGGGTCAATGTATGCGATGGTACCGGAGGAAGTAAAGAGGATAGCAAAGTCAGGCAAGATTACGCCCTTCGAGGCTATCCGACCACGCTGCTGATTGACTGCCAAAACGGTGAGGTCATCGCCCGTGGCGGACTGGAAGAAATTGATACGATGCTTGCTGAGTTGCTTAAATAAATGCCATGAAATCCATCATCAAATACTTATCCTTCGTCATCTGTGCATTTGCCTTTGCATCCTGTGCGATTGTCAGAGGCTATAGGGCTGATGGTTTGTATGGCCCAAATATTTTCAGCTTTGAACATTGTGAGCACGACACGATTGCCAATGGTGATAAAGTGTTTCATTTTCCCGTGGCAGAGAGGCCTGTATGGATAGACACCTTGCATTTTTTCAACGATCCACCGCGTTATAATAACGCGACTTTTGTTGAAGCGATAGCCAGGGAAAGCAAAACACAAGGGGTGCTGATCATCCATAACGACAGCATCGTTTTTGAGCAGTACTGGGGCGATTTCTCTGCGGAACGCATGGCTACCGTTTTTTCTGTCTCCAAATCCATTACATCGTTGCTATGCGGCATTGCCGTTGACGACGGCTATATCCGAAGTATTGACGATCCCGTCACAACCTATTTGCCGGAGTTGAAAGGAAAGGACCCGAGGTGGGGACGTCTCACCATCCGCCATCTGCTAGATATGCAAAGCGGACTTGACTTCGACGACACCTACGAGTTCTCCATGAAGGGTTTGAAGCGTGTTAATGCCATAGCAAGATTGAACTACGGACACGATATCATGAGGCAGATCCGTGGTTTGAAATTCCGTTGTGAACCAGGCACTGACTTCCGCTACGAGAGCATGACGTCAGCGATACTGGGGGTTGTCATTGAACGGGCCTCTGGGAAGCGCTATGCCGATTATCTCAGCGAGAAAGTTTGGAAACCACTCGGAATGGAATCTTCGGCATTAGTGAATATCGACAGTCGTAAACACGACGTGGCACATGCTTTTGGCGGCATCACGCTCACCATAAAGGACCTTGCCAAGATAGGACGACTCTACCTGAACCATGGCGTATGGGATGGCAAACGCATCGTTAGCGAGGAATGGATACGCTTGTCATCGGAATATGACCCAAGTAACCATGGCTATCATTTCAACTGGTATAACCTTAGATACGAAGGTTATGGCAAGTCACCTTATCCCGGTTACTACGCCTTAGGCATCTGCGAACAGGTGCTATACGTCAACCCCTACCAAAACCTGATTATGGTAAGAATTGGAATGAGCAACAATGTTTCCACTGCAATTCCAGTGCTATTTGAAACTTTGTGTCATTATTGGATCAACACGCCGAAACAAAACTAATCTTTTTTTATTTTTGCAGCCGCTTATCAGAAGGAGTCGCCGAGATAGTCTTGCAGCCCTCGTTTAAGCTTCAGGATATGAAATGAACAGCCTTCCTTCAAGAACCAAAGCCCTGATCGGCGTCAGTTTCCGTGAATTTGCCAGATATGCCTTGCCGAGCATCATAGGGATGCTCATCGTGGGCTTGCAGACCATCATCGATGGACTTTTCGTGGGCCGTGGCGTAGGTGCCTTGGGTCTTGCCGCCGTCAACATCGCCATGCCGCTCATCAGCTCGATGCTAAGTGTGTCCATCATGATTATTTCAGGCGGCATCGTCATCACAAGCATCGCCAAAGGGCAGGGCGACGAATCGCGGGCGAAAGGCTACACTTCGCTTACCTTTGTCACTTTGTTGGTCACCATCGCGGCGCTATCCGTCTTGGTCGGCCTCTTCCTCAAGCCCTTGTGCTATTTCCTTGGCAGCAACGATGAGGTGTATCCTTTTGTCCGACAATATCTTGGCATCATCGGTTGCGGTTTCATCTTCTACTGCATCCCCAACTTCACGGAGGCCTTCACCCGCCTCAACGGGAAGCCCAACTGGGTGTTTGTCAGCGGCGTCATCTGCTGTGTGGTGAACATCGTCTTGGATTATTTCTTCGTGCTGCGTTTCGACTGGGGCGTGGCCGGAGCCGCGATAGCCACTTGCGTGGCCAACACCACTGCGGCTTTGGTGCTGTTTCGGTTTGTCCGATTCGGCAAGATGATGGGAGGACGCAAGGAAATCAAGAAGATGTTTTTCAACGGCTCGTCCGAGATGCTGACCTCGTTCTCGGCGGCAGTCACGACCTATATCTTCAACCTCG
>JAEEGK010014896.1_pt1 | contig 17318 bp, 10 predicted proteins | sample 8958771 | NCBI WGS metagenome assembly JAEEGK01 (sample SAMN16246547, study PRJNA631951) | gut metagenome | biome: gut microbiome; feature: rumen; material: SC-attached | host: Bos | place: Iran: Karaj | collected 2018-10
CTGGTGCCCCGGCCCACCTCGTCCAGGATGATGAGGCTGCTCTTCGTGGCGTTTTTCAGAATGGAGGCCACCTCCATCATTTCCACCATGAAGGTGCTCTGGCCGGAGGAAAGATCGTCGGAAGCGCCGATGCGGGTGAAGATGCGGTCCGCGATCCCGATGTGGGCGCTCTTCGCCGGGACGAAGGAGCCGATCTGCGCCATGAGAACGATCAGGGCCGTCTGGCGCATATAGGTGGACTTGCCCGCCATGTTGGGGCCGGTGATGATGAGGGCCCGCTCCCCGTCCGCGTCCAGGCGGGTATCGTTGGCGACGAAGATCCCGTCGGTCAGCGTCTGCTCCACCACGGGATGCCGCCCGTCCCGGACGTCGATCACGCCGGAGACGTCCACCTCCGGCATGCAGTAGCCGTTTTTCACCGCCGTCTCCGCCAGGGAGGCCAGGGCGTCCAGGGCAGCGACGGCCTCCGCCGTTTCCCGGATCACGGGCGCCATGGCGGCCACCCGGTCGTTCAGGTCCTTGAAGATGCGGTATTCCAGCTCTCCCAGCCGGTCCCGGGCGGTGAGGAGCTGGCTTTCCAGATCCTTCAGCTCCTCGGTGACGAATCGCTCGCCGTTCACCAGGGTCTGCTTGCGGATGTAATCCTCCGGCACGGCCTCGCTCTGGCTGCGGGGCATCTCGATGTAGTAGCCGAAGACCTTGTTGTAGCCCACCCGGAGCTTTTTGATGCCCGTGCGCTCCCGTTCCTTGGCCTCGATGGCGGCTACGGCGCCCCGGGCGTTTTCCGTGAGCTCCCGCAGCCGGTCCACCTCCGGGCTGTAGCCCGGGCGGACCATGCCGCCCTCCCGCACGGAGAAGGGAGGATCGTCCCCGATGACGGTCTTCACCTGCTCCCGCAGCTCCGCCAGCTCGTCCATCCCCGCGATCTCCCGCAGGAGGGCGCTCTTCATGGGCTGCAGCAGCCCTTTCAGCTCCGGCAGGGCCTCGGCGGAGGCGGCCAGGGAATTGAGGTCCCGGGCCCCGGCGCTGCCGTAGACGATGCGGCCGATGAGCCGCTCCATATCCTCCACCTGCTTCAGGGCCTCCCGCACTTCGCCCCGGGTCACGTCGTCGTCCACCAGCTCGGAGACGGCGTTGAGGCGGCGCTTGATGAGGGCGGGGCTCAGCAGGGGCTTCCCCAGCCAGGCGCGGAGCATGCGCCCGCCCATGCTCGTCCTCGTCTTGTCCAGCACCCACAGAAGGCTGCCCTTCTTTTCGGCGCTGCGGATGGTCTCCGTCAGCTCCAGGTTCCGGCGGGTCTGCCAGTCCAGCTCCATATAGTGGCCGGAGGTATACTTCGTCAGGGTGTCGATATAGCCCAGCTCCGTCTTCTGGGTGCGGTGCAGATAGGTGAGCAGGGCTCCGGCGCAGGCCTTCAGAGGCGCGCTGTCGGTGCCGGAGGCGCCGAAATGCTGCCGGAAATAGTCCTCCGATTCCGCCGAGCCGAAGAAATCCGCCGTCTGGCACATGCATTTCATCCGCTTGGTCAGCAGGTCCCGGACGCCTCCGTCGGCGGCTGCTCCTTCATTGAGGAGCACTTCGCTGGGGGCGTAGCGCACCAGCTCGTTGACCAGGTGGGCCGGGGCGTCCGCTCCCGGGAACTCCGCCGCCAGGAATTCCCCGGTGCTGAGATCCGCGAAGCAGGTGACGCCCCCCTCCGCCGTCAGGTACACGGCGGCCAGGTAATTGGGCTTGCGCTCCTCCAGCATGCTCTTTTCCAGCACGGTGCCGGGGGTGATGATCCGCAGCACATCCCGCTGCACCAGGCCCTTGGCCAGAGCCGGGTCCTCCATCTGCTCGCAGATGGCCACCTTGTAGCCCTTGCTCAGCAGCTTGGCCACATAGCCCTCGTAGGCGTGGTAGGGCACGCCGCACATGGGCGTCTGCTCCTCGGGAGGCCTGGTCCGGTCCCGGGTGGTGAGGGCCAGGTCCAGCTCCCGGGAGGCGGTGCGGGCATCCTCGTTGAACATCTCGTAGAAATCGCCCAGGCGGAAAAACAGGATGCAGTCCGGCAGTTCATCCTTGATCCGGTGATACTGCTGCATCATGGGGGTGCCTTCTGCCATTACCGCTCCTCCTCCCCTGTCAAGACGGCGCTGAGGCTCCAGGTGGTGCTGTCGGTGATCCGCGCATTCCGGAAAGAGCCGATGAGGGATCTGTCCCCCTCCAGGTGGATCAGCCGGTTGTGGCTGCTGCGGGCGGTGAGCCGCCCGGGCTTGTCCCCTTCCCCGTCGATGAGGATGCGGTAGGTCTTGCCCACGTGGGCGGCCTGCATCTCGGCGGAAACCGCGTTCTGCGCCGCCAGCAGCCGGTCAAAGCGGGCCTGCTTCTGCTCCTTGGTAAAGGGGTCCGGCATTTCGGCCGCGGGGGTCCCCACCCGGGGGGAATAGAGGAAGGTGAAGAGCATGTCGAAGCGCAGCTCCTCCGTGAGGCGGAGGGTATCTTCAAATTCCTCGTCCGTCTCCCCGGGGAAGCCCACGATCACATCGCTGGTGACGGCGATGTCCGGCATCAGGCTCCGGGCATAGGCCACCTTTTCCCGGTACTTTTCCCCGGTATAGCCCCGGTTCATGGCCTTCAGCACCCGGTCGCTGCCGGACTGGAAGGGCAGGTGGATATGCCTTTCCACCTTGGGGCAGGCCGCCATGGTATCGAAGAGGCGCTCCGTGGCGTCCTTGGGATGGCTGGTCATGAAGCGGATGACGAACTCGCCCTCCATGCGGTCGATCTCCCGCAGGAGCCAGGGGAAGTCCTCCTCCCCGCCCAGGTCCCTGCCGTAGGAATTCACGTTCTGCCCCAGAAGGTAGATCTCCTTATAGCCCGCCTCGATGAGCTGCCGGGCCTCCGCCAGGATCGCCTCCGGGCGGCGGCTCCGCTCCCGGCCCCGGACATAGGGCACGATGCAGTAGGAGCAGAAATTGTTGCAGCCGGACATGATGGGAAGCCAGGCCCGGACTGAGCCGCTGCGCAGGACCGGCAGCCCCTCGACGCGCTCCCCGTCGATCTGCCGCGCCTCGAAGATGCGGCCCTTGTGGGGCTTCAGCATCCGCTGCACCAGCTCCGGGAAGCGCCAGAGCTCATGGGTGCCGAAGACCAGGTCCACATAGGGGAAGGATTCTTTTATCTTCCGGCGCATATGCTCCTGCTGCACCATGCAGCCGCAGAGGGCGATCTTCTGGCCGGGCTTTGAGCGCTTGGTGTGGCTCAGAGCCCCCACGTTCCCCAGGGCCCGCAGCTCCGCGTGGCCCCGGACGGCGCAGGTATTGACCACGATCAGGTCCGCCTCCGCCTCCGACTCGGTGAAGCCGTAGCCCATCTCCCGGAGCATGCCCCGGATCACTTCGCTGTCCGCCTCGTTCTGCTGGCAGCCATAGGTATCCACCCAGGCCAGGGGCGCTTCGGGCAGGGCGGCATTCTCCTCCGCCAGCAGGTCCATGATGGCCTTCTGGGCGGCGAGCTCTTCTTCCGTTACGCTGCGGATATTCGCCAAGGTACGACTCCCCTTCATACGTTTGCTAATGAATAAGTATATCATTTTCTCCCATTTCTGACAACAAAAATCCTCGGCCCGGAGAGGGTCGAGGATGATTTCCCGTCAGTGGGAAAAACAGAGGCAGATGCGGCAGAGGACATTGGCTACGCAGATGCCCGCGAAGAGCTTGCCCAGCCCCCCGACGGTGCCGAAATTGCCGAAGCTCACGCTATGGCGGTAGTCCGCGCTCCCTTGCCGGATGCGATTGTAGAAGCTGGTGTATCGGAAATCATCCGGGTCCAGCCGCACCGCCGCCTGGGCATGCTGCTGGGCGGTGATCCGATTGCCCACGCTGAAATTGGCCACGGCGGAAAGATAGTACCACTCCGCGTTCCGTTCCTGAAAGGGCACCGTGTTCAGGAGCGTGATGGACTGGTCGAACTGCCCGGCGTTGTTATAGCTCTCGGCGGCCTGCAGGATCGTATTCCCATCCTCGCTGCCGTCCCACTGCTGCCAGGCGCTGCCCGCGCCCCAGTTGAAGGGGTTCCAGCCGCCGGCGAAGGGGTCCCGGTATTCCGCATAGCCGTTTCCCTGCCCGGAAGAGGGCCGGGATCCCCGGGAGGCCCGGTAAGCCTGGGTTTCCTGAGCGGCCCGGTAGTCGTCTGTGTTTTTGATCTGGTCGTAGGCGGCGTTGATCTCCTGCATATGCCTGGCCGCCGCCTCGTCCCCCGGATTGAGGTCCGGATGATACTTATGCGCCAGCTTCCGATAGGCTGCCTTGATCTCCTCGTCGGTGGCCGTCCGCGATACGCCCAGCACCTGCCAGGGGTCGCTCATAGACGGTCCTCCTTTCTCATGTGCTGCGGGTGAAGCGTTCGCCGCATTGGCGGCAGGTGATATTCAGCTTGCCCCTGCCCCTGGGGACCCGCAGCCAGGTCCGGCAGGAGGGACAGCGGAAAAAGCGGTATTCCTTGCGCTGGGCAAAGCGATCCCGCATGCCCCGGAAGGTCCCCGTGAAATTGCGCGTGAGGCCCAGGAACGCTTCGTTCTCCCGCTGCCGCCCACGGATATTGCGGGACAGGGAGCGGAAGGTGCCCCACACCAGGCATGCCAGCGCAAGCAGCCAGATCAGGCTTCCGACGCCGGTGCGGCCAAGGAACAGGCTCAGCACCAGCAATATAAGAGCGGCGATATTCAATGCGCGGTTGAGCTTGTCCATACCCATTGCGCCGTAGCGCCCGGCCATGACGCGCATCAGCCAATTGCGAAACCTCATCGTTATTCTTCCTTCCGTCATTCTCCGGCGGTTTCCGCCGAGATTGGGAAAGTATTATAGACCACATATGTGAATATACCATGAATTTTCATTCTGTCCAGAGAAAAAACCCAATTTCTTTTCAAAAACGGGAAAATATTGCTTCTTTTCGCCGTTAATTCACAGGATATTCACAAAGTTATGGTATTATGTATTATTATCATTATTCCAACCACCTGGGGAAGGGTGAAAAGTCGTGCTGACATTAACGAACATCGTCAAGGATTACCGGCTGGGCGATACGGACGTCCACGCGCTCAAGGGCGTCAGCCTCAGCTTTCGCAAAAGTGAATTCGTGGCTATCCTGGGCCAGAGCGGCTGCGGGAAGACCACCCTGCTGAACATCATCGGCGGCCTGGACCGCTATACCTCCGGCGACCTGGCCATCGGCGGCCGTTCCACCAAGAATTTCTCCGACGGGGACTGGGACGCTTACCGCAACCACTCCATCGGATTCGTATTCCAGTCCTACCAGCTCATCTCCCACCAGACGGTGCTGCGCAACGTGGAGCTGGCCCTGACCCTCTCCGGCGTGGGGAAGGCGGAGCGGCGGCAGCGGGCCGTCGCCGCCCTGGAGCAGGTGGGGCTGGGGGATCAGCTCATGAAGAAGCCCGCCCAGATGTCCGGCGGCCAGATGCAGCGGGTGGCCATCGCCCGGGCCCTGGTGAACGACCCGGACATCGTGCTGGCGGACGAACCCACCGGCGCGCTGGACACGGAGACCAGCGTGCAGATCATGGAGATCCTCAAGGAGATCAGCCGCACGAAGCTGGTCATCATGGTCACCCACAACCCCGACCTGGCGGACAGCTACGCGACGCGCATCGTCCGTCTGCTGGACGGCCTGGTCGTCGGGGACACGGACCCTTACAGCGGCGCCGACGAGGACGACAACCCCTACCGGCTGCCCCAGCGGGAAAAGGGCAAAAAGCCCGCCATGAGCTTCCTCACCGCCCTGAACCTGAGCTGGACGAACCTGCTGACCAAGAAGGGGCGGACGCTGCTGACCGCTTTTGCCGGGAGCATCGGCATCATCGGCATCGCCCTCATCCTCTCCCTCTCCAACGGCATACAGAACTACATCGACCGGGTGCAGGAGGACGCCCTGAGCACCTATCCCCTCACCATCACCGGGGAGACGGTGGACATGACCAGCCTGGTCACCACCATGGCGGAAAGGCGCTCCGGGTCCACGGAGCACGAGCTGGACGCCGTTTATTCCAGCACCGTCATGTCCGACATGGTGGACGGCATGATGAACATGACCTTCCGCAGTAACGACCTGGCCTCCTTTCTGGAATATCTGAACAGCGAGGAGAGCGGGGCGTCGGAGCACATCAGCTCCATCGCCCAGGACTACGGCACCACCCTGCGCATCTTCGCCGCCGACACGGAAAAGGTCACGGCGGTGAACCCCAGCCCCATCTTCGACACCCTCATGGGCACCTTCTACAACACGGACACCCTCGGCTCCCTGGGCGCTATGGGCTCCGCCTTCTCCTCCGGCATGGACATCTGGCAGCCCCTCCTGGAGGACGCGGACCTGATGGCCGCCCAGTACGACGTGATCGCCGGGCGCTGGCCGGAAAAATACGACGAAGTGGTCCTCATCGTGGACAAGAACAACGAGGTCAACGACGTTTACCTCTATTCCATGGGCATCAAGGACCAGGAGGAAATGAAGGAGCTGCTCTCCTCCCGTCTCAGCGGCGAGGACCTGGACGCCGAGGTGGAATCCTGGAGCTACGACGACATCCTGAACCTGGAATTCCGCATGGTGCTGCCGGGGGACTTTTTCAGCTATGACCCGGTGAGCGGCGCCTGGATCGATCAGAGCGGCGACGAGAACTATGTCCGGACGCTGGTGGCCGACGGTACGCCCCTGTACGTCGTGGGCATCATCCGTCCCAGCGAAAACGCCTCCGCCTCCGCCGTTTCCGGGGCCATCGGCTACCGGCGGGACCTGGCGGAGCACTACCTGGACATGATCGCGGAGAGCACCATCGTGCGCATCCAGCTGGACGATCCGGCCACGGACGTTTTCTCCGGCCTCCCCTTCGACGACGGGAGCTACGTCGCCCCCACCACGGAGGAAAAGGCGGCGGCCTTCAAAGCCTGGGCGGAGGGGCTCAATCCCATCGAGCAGGCGTCCATCTATGCCGGCATCGCCTCCACTCCCTCGGAGGAGGACCTCCAGGCCATGGTCGATCTGGCCATGGGCAGCATGAGCCAGGAGGAGCTGGCCGCCCAGGCCATGGCCGGCGCCGCCGAGATGGGCCTGTCGGAGGAAGTGATCCAGCAATACCTGGAAAACCTCAGCCCGGAGGAGCTGGAGGGCTATATGCGGGATGCCCTGATGGAGCAGCTGCGGCAGACCTACGCTGCCGGCGCCGCCGCGGGACTGGAGAGCTTCAGCACTTCCGAGCTGTCCGCCATGTTCCTGCGGCAGCTGACCGTCATGGACGACAAGAGCCTGGCCGCTCTCTATGACCAGTATGTGCCCGCCGTGGTCTCCGACAGCAGCCTGGAAGCCAATCTGAAGCGCCTGGGCTACAACGACCGGAGCCAGCCCAGCACCGTGAGCATCTACGCGGCCACCTTTGAGGACAAGGACGCCATCGTGGAGATCATCCGGGAATACAACCGGCGCATGACCGACGAGGGCCATGAGGAAAAGGTGATCCGCTACACGGATTATGTGGGTCTCCTCATGAGCTCCATCACCACCATCATCAACGCCATCTCCTATGTGCTGGTGGCCTTCGTCTCCATCAGCCTCATCGTGAGCAGCATCATGATCGGCATCATCACCTATATCTCCGTGCTGGAACGCATCCGGGAGATCGGCATACTCCGGGCCATCGGCGCCAGCAAGAAGGACATCGCCCGGGTCTTCAATGCGGAGACCGTCATCGTGGGCTTCGCAGCCGGGGCCATCGGCATCCTGGTGACGGTGCTGCTGAATATCCCCATCAGCCTCATCGTGCAGCACCTGACGGGCATTCCCTATCTCCGCTCCTCCCTGCCGCCCGTGGCCGGGCTGATCCTGGTGGCCATCAGCATCTGCCTGACCCTGATCTCCGGCCTCATCCCCAGCCGGGTGGCGGCAAGGAAGGATCCTGTGGAGGCGCTGAGAACAGAGTGAAATCAGTCAAATGGGACCCGCTGCACAGCGGGTCCCATTTGAAAAGGAGGAGCGGCGGAGCGAGGGAGCTTTGGCCCTTTGGGCCGAAGCGAGCGATACGAAGCCCGCGACGACGAGCGGAGCGAGCGAGCTTCGGCCCTTCGGGCCGAAGGGAACGATGCGCAGCCCGCGACGACGCGAACCCCTCCAGTAACCGCTGATTAAATCACCGCGCACGTCTTGCCGGCATATTTGTCGCCTGATTTTGTCAAAAAATCTTGCAATACACAGAGTATTCCTGCGATTTTTCGCCTTCATCATGCGAAAAATCTGCTCGACAATCCGCACACGCCGATTTAATCAGCGATTACTCCGGGGGGATATTTTTCCCGATGCCGCTTGTATTTTCTTTCAAAACCAAGTATGATGAATGTAACGAATAAAATAAATGAACAAGGAGGAAAGCAAATGATCTGCAAGGATTTCAAGGGCGAACCCATCTCCCGTCTGGGCATGGGCAACATGCGTCTGCCCACCGTGGGCGGAGGCGGCCGTGGCGCGGCCATCGACTTCGACAAGGCTGCCGAGATCATCGACTACGCCATGAAGAACGGCATCACCTACTTCGACACCGCCTATGTCTACGCCGGGAGCGAGGACTTCCTGGGCAAGGTGCTGCCCAAGTATGACCGTTCCAGCTTCAAGCTGGCCACCAAGTACATGGCCGGGGCCAACCCGGACTACAAGGCCGTGTTCGAGGAGCAGCTGAAGCGCCTCAACACCGACTACATCGACTTCTATCTGATGCACGGCATCATGAACGAAGACGGCGTACAGAGCTACCTTGGCCGGGGCTGCCTGGAGTACTTCATCGAGCAGAAGGAAAAGGGAAGGATCAAGCAGCTGGGCTTCAGCTCCCATGCCCCCATCCCCGTGCTGGAAAAAATGATCGGAGCCTACAAGTGGGATTTCGCCCAGATCCAGCTGAACTATCTGGACTGGACCATGCAGGACGCCAAGGGCCAGTATGAGGCCCTGACCAAGGCGGGCATCCCCGTCATCGTCATGGAGCCCTGCCGCGGCGGGCGTCTGGCCAGCCTCTCCCCCAAGGCCGACGAAGTGCTGAAAGCCGCCCACCCCGACTGGTCCATCGCCTCCTGGGCCTTCCGCTGGCTGATGCGCCTGGACAACGTGCAGGTGATCCTCAGCGGCATGAGCAACATGGAGCAGATCATCGACAACGTATCTACCTTTACCGACGGCGGCCCCCTCAGCGACGAGGACGCCGCCATTCTGGAGAAGGCCTGCGACATGTTCCGGGGCGAGATCAACGTGCCCTGCACCGGCTGCCGCTACTGCTGCGACGACTGCCCCATGCAGATCGAGATCCCCAAGGTGCTGGAGGTCTACAACAAGATGAAGCTGGACGGGCCCATGTCCATCTTCGGCCTCTTCGCCATCAATCCCGGCCCCAAGGACTGCGTGGGCTGCGGCTCCTGCGCCAGCCACTGTCCCCAGGGCATCAACATCCCCGAGATCATGCAGGAGCTGGCCGACCAGCTCAAGAAGATGCCCGGCCCCGGCGGCCCCTTCGCGCCTCCTCCCCCGAAGCCGTAAGGAAAAACGCATAAGATAGCCACAGGGCCGTGAAAAGCGCTGCTTTTCACGGCCCTGTTTATTTGCGTGACGCCGGATTCAGACAGGTTCCATAGTGAACGCCGGTTTTCCGCTCACGGTATGGCTCCCCCAAGGGGACGCAAGAAACTCGTCGATCAACCCTCGGTATTCGTCGTATCGGTCCTCATGTATGACGAAGATATAGGTCCGGCAGCTCCATCGGTTGAAGGACACGGCCAGCAGACGCGCATCCGGCAGAAAACGTCTGATCTGCAATTTGTCCTCCATCCACCCATCATAGTCTTTTCTGGGACGGTGGTGATAATAGAACACCTGCTGCCCGCGACGGAAATAGTCAGCGATCTCTCCCGGCAGGATGAACTTCTGCGCTCCCTTTTTCGTCGGTTTTTGGGTAGTGGAAAGTCCGTTATCCGGGTCAGCGAAAACCAGCTCTGCTTCCTTCAGCATCGACAGCGCGCCATTATGCCAGCGTTCCCGGGCTTTCGCCCGCTCGCGCCAATCCAGGGAATCAAGGTCCATCATGGCGCTGTAAAAACGCATGCCCTCAAGCACCCCTGACCGTTCCACCAATGAAACGCTTTTATCCTCGCGATAAGCGATCTCCTTCATTGCGTCATATAAAGCCGCATCATAATCGCGCATCCGCAGGTCTTCCAGGTATTCCGTGTGATTCCCATCCGTTCTGCCGTCGCGGGGGGTCAGATACCAGTTGACGCCGATCCTCAGGCTGCGGCCGTTCAGGTATCGAAGCAGACCGTACTTTCCGAAGTCCCCGATGTTGCCAACGTATTGGTCCTTCACGGCTCTCCGCTTTACCTTTTCTCCATCAATTCCCTGAACACCGGCAGGGAGCGCTCCACCACGGCGGTGTCCACGCAGTAGGCGATGCGCAGGTGGTTGGGGCAGCCGAAGGTGACGGCAGGCACCAGGAGCAGGTCCTTCTGCTTGGCCTCCTCGCTGAAATCATTGCCGCTGCCCCGGGGGGAGCGGAAGAAGAGATAGAAGGCGCCGTCGGGCCTTGCGCACTCATAGCCCATGGCAGGCAGGGCTTCCAGCAGGAGGTTCCGGTTGCGCTCGTAAACCGTCAGGTCCGGCTTTGCGTCCACGCACTTCGCCACCGCCTTCTGCACGATGCTGGGGGCGCAGACATGGCCGATCATGCGGGAGGCTCCGGCGATGGCGGCGAAGACGCTGCGCCACTCCGTCACCTGCTCCGGCACCAGCACATAGCCCAGCCGGTCCCCGGGCATGGAGAGGCACTTGCTCCAGGAATAGCAGACCAGCGTATTCTCATAGACGGAGGGCACGAAGGTCACCTTCGCCCCGCCGTAAACAAGCTCCCGATAGGGTTCGTCGGAGATAAGGAAGATGGGGTGGCCCACTTCGCTGCTCTTGCGGCGCAGGAGCTCCGCCAGCTGTTCCAGCGTGGCCCGGGTATAGACCACGCCGGAGGGGTTGTTGGGGGAATTGATGACCACGCCCCGGGTATTCCTGTTGATGGTCTTTTCCAGGGCGTCAAAGTCGATCTGGAAATCCACCTCATCGGCGGGCACCACCCGGAGATGGGCCCCCAGGGTCTCGGAATAGACCTTGTATTCCGGGAAATAGGGGGCCAGGGCGATGAACTCCGCCTCCCGGTCCGGCGTCAGGGCGCAGAAGCAGGCGGTGAGGGCGGCGGCGGCCCCGGCGGTGATGAAGAAGTTTTCCGGCTTCAGGGCCATGCCGAAACGCCGGGTCATGCTCTCGGCCAGGGCAGCGCGCAGCTCGTCGCAGCCCACGGCGCTGGTATAGCCGTGGGTGTCCATGGGGTCGGCCTTCAGCACAGACTCAAAAGCATCGAAAAGAGCCTGGGGTGGGGGTACGCTGGGGTTCCCCAGAGAGAAATCGCAGATCTTGTCCCGCCCAACCAGGGCGGCGCGCTTGCGCCCGTATTCGAACAGGGTCCGGATGGCGGAGCTTTGGTTCCCGTACAGGAGAGCTTGTTCAGACAGCATAAGGATCTTCCTTTCTCGGATATGTGCGGTATTTCGCTATTCTTATCAGATGTCCCACTCGCCGCGGAATTTCAGGACCTTGCTGCGCAGGGCGTCCAGCCCCTTGCTCCACAGGTCCATGACGGGCTTGGCCAGCAGGGCGAACACAATCAGGATCGCCAGGTCCCCCTTCCCGGTGGGGGGAAGGTTGAACCAGGGCTTGAACAGGAGGAAGCCTCCCACAAAGCCCACGGTGATGACCACCATGAGGATCTTCCGGATCAGGGTATAGGGGCGGCTGCACCGGTCCACCATCAGGATGCCCACCACGCCCATAAGGCCGGTGGCCACGCTGCGGATGGCGTCCTGGGGCAGGCCCACGGCGTCATAGAAAAAGAGCATGCCCAGCACCAGGACCAGGTCCGTCAGGCCCGCGGGCAGGGCCCGGTAGATCACCTTGGGCAGGAAGCGCCCGGAGATGCGGTCCTTGTTGGGCTCCATGGCCAGCACGAAGGAGGGCAGGCCGATGGTGAGGCCATTGACGAGGCTGAGGCCCGCAGGGCTGAAGGGCGCGGGCATGGACGCGATCAGGGTGATGATCGCCAGGGCGAAGAAAAAGATGTTCTTCGTGAGATAGAGGGAGGCGCTGCGCCCGATGTTGTTGATGACCCGCCTGCCCTCGTCCACCACATGGGGCATATTGGAAAAATCATTGTTCAGCAGCACGATGTTGGCCGCCTGGCAGGCCGCGTCGCTGCCGGAGGCCATGGCGATGCCGCAGTCGGCGGTTTTCAGGGCCAGCACGTCGTTGACGCCGTCGCCGGTCATGGCAACGGTATGGCCCGCGGCCTTCAGAGCCTCCACCAGCTTCCGCTTCTGCTCGGGCTTGACCCGCCCGAAAACGGTGTACTGCGCTGCCGCCGCCTGGATCGCCGCGTCGTTCGTGAGGGTCTGGGCGTCCACATAGCGGTCCGTATCGGGGATACCAGCCCGGCGGGCCACCTCCGCCACGGTGATGGGGTTATCGCCGGAGATGACCTTCACCGTCACCCCCTGCCGGGCAAAGTATTGGAAGGTATCCGCCGCTTCCCGCCGCAGCTTGTTGGACAGCAGCACCAGGGCGGCGGGCCGCAGCCGCCCGGAAAGCGTCTCTCCCAGGGGCCCCTCCTGCATGGCCAGCAGCAGGACCCGGCAGCCCTTCTCCGCCCAGGCTTCCACCGCCTCCCGATAGTCGGCGTAGCCCAGCTTCAGCAGCACCTCCGGCGCGCCCAGGAGCCAGACGCCCTCCTCCCCCAGGTCCGCGCCGCCGAATTTCCGCTCCGAGCTGAAGGGCAGGACGCTTGCGGCCTTGTGCTTCGGATTCCCGGCAAACTTGCGGCGCATGGCATGAAGGGTCTCGTTGTCGCCGGACATGGCATAGACATAATCCGCCAGGACCTGGCGGACCGCCGCCTCGGGGAAGGTATCCGGATGGAGGAGGCAAAGGTCCTCCACGGTCATTTTATTCTCCGTGATGGTGCCGGTCTTGTCCACGCAGAGCATATCCACCCGCGCCAGGGTCTCGATGGAGGCCATGTCGTGGAGCAGGGTCTTTTTCTTCACCAGGCGCAGGATGCCCGCGATGAGGGCCAGGCTGGTGAGGAGATAAAGCCCCTCCGGGATCATGCCGATCACGGCGGCCACCGTGCCGGTGACGGCGGAGACCACGTCCCGCTGAAGCCAGATGACCTCCTTGCAGTAGAGCACCACGCCGAAGGGCACCACGATGAAGCCGATGACCTTCACCAGGCGGCTGAGGGAGCGCATCATTTCGCTCTGCCGGGGCTTGGCATGCTTCCCCGCTTCCAGGGTCAGCTTCGCGGCGAAGGATTCCTCCCCCACCGCCGTCAGCCGGGCGCGGCATTCCCCGCCCACCACGAAGCTGCCGGAAAGGAGGCTGTCCCCCGGCCCCTTGGCCACCTCGTCGGCTTCCCCGGTGATGAGGGCCTCGTTGACCCGGGCCTCTCCGACGACCACCACGCCGTCGGCGCAGACCTGATCCCCGGCAGCCAGGACCACGATGTCGTCCCGCACCAGCTCCTCCGTGGGCAGGGTCACCACCTGCCCGCCCCGGACCGCCCGGGCCTTGGGAGCGGTGAGGATGCGCAGCTTGTCCAGGGTGCGCTTACTGCGCAACTCCTGGATGATGCCGATGAGGGTGTTGACGACGATGACCCCCAGGAAAACCAGGTCATTCCAGCTGTGCACCGCCGCCACGCAGGCGGCCAGCAGCAGAAAGAGCAGATTGAAATAGGTGAAGACGTTGGATAGGATGATCCCGCCCACGGTCTTGGAACCAGCTTCCACCGCCGTGTTCCGCAGCCCGGCCTCCCCGCGGAGGCGCACTTCCTCCTCCGTCAGGCCCCGGCCCGGATCGGCCTCCGCCACGGCCACCGGCTTTCGGCCCGCCGCGGCAGCGCTCTTTTTCGGCATCCTCCCGCCTCCCGTCGCGTTACCTTACTGTATTGAAGTAGTATATCCAGCGGATGGAAAAAAGTCAATTCTCTGGGGGAAAGATGCGGTCAAAAAGCCCTTCGGCCAGTTCCCGCAGGCGCAGGGCGCGAAATGCAAGGATACGGAACCGGTCCGCAAGGGCGCAGACAAGATAGACGGCGGCGGACGCAGCCGGCACCGCAAGCACCAGCTTCCACGCCGGCCAGACCGCCCATTGCTGCAAACAGCCCGGCCGGAACGCCAGCCACCACAGGAGCGGATTCGTATGCAGGATATAAACGCTGAAGGAGGACCGTGCAAGCCCGGTGACGATGCATGCACCCTTGCCCCTCTTTCCGCGTATCCGGCCAAGCAGCAGGACCAGACATCCGGCAAATACCGTTATCGTTGGCGAGGTATAGTTCAGCAGCGTGAAGTCCCCGAAATAAGGAAAAGTCATGGGCTGCAGGATCGATGCATAGGTCAGGATCAGGCAGATGAGGCCCGAGAGGACAAGAATACCGCTGCCCAGGCGCTGAAAGAACCGGTCTCTCCGAAGCGCCGCTCCCATCAGATAGAGTACGGTCAGCCAGATCAGGGAATAGCCGCCCCGCATATGAAAGGGGTCGCTGTGCAGCAAGGTGGGCAGGAGGCAGAAAAACACCGTCAGCGCAGCGAAGCTCCGAACCCCGCGTCCGCCTGTGAGCACGGCTGAGGCTCCCTCCATCCGGGAGAGGAGCAGAGACATGCCGAAATAGGCGGTAAAATACCAGTATTGCCGGGTGAGCACGGGAAACAGGGCATGGATGAACGCATCTTTTCCAACAAGCTCCGGCGAGCGCCATCGGAAAAACAGCGCAAACAGGCAGGAATACAGAACTACGGTCAGCCATAAGATCAGCAGCCGGGGGCCGTTCCTGCCACGGCAGGTGCCCACATAACCGGAAAGGAGGCCGTAACAATCGACTGCGCAATAAAACAGGCATTGCAGGCACCGGGACGCATACCAGGCCCCGCTTCCCGACACAGCCGCCTCCAAGATGCCGCCCTGCCCCAGCAGATGCAGTCCGACGATCATGACCATGGAGAGGATGCGCAGGACATCCAAGCCGAGAATACGCGCCTGCCTTTCCTGGGTGAGCTTATCCATATGGCCCCTTCCCGCCTTTCGTTTTTGGTGCGAATCAACGCCTGTCTGCGACGCATGCGCTTCCGGGCCGATTCGGAAAACCGCGATTAGTTGACAATTGTCAGCTTTATCATATTATCGTGACTTACATTTGTCAACACATTTCCGCCCCCGCCCTTTCTCTTAGCTCCGGCGCAGGGTCCGGCCGAAAGGAAAAGAGGCCGGGCACAGGCTCCCCGCCGGGAAATATCGGCGGATTGCGATTGTATTTTTCCCCGAAATGTGCTATAAAACAATCGGGCATACCGCTGATTCAGGGAGGAAAGGATATGAACAAGATCATCACCATCGGCCGCGAATTCGGCAGCGGGGGCCGGGAACTGGGCCGCCGCCTGGCCCGGGAGCTGGGCTTCGATTATTACGACAAGGAGATCCTGACGGAGATCGCCAAGCACACCTCCCTATCGGAGGAATATGTGCAGCAGGTGGTGGAAAACCAGCCCCGGCAGCTCTTCCCCATCACCGTGGGGCGCAGCTTCCTATATGTGGACACCCAGCCCCTGCAGCAGGCCAGCACCGTCTTCCAGGCCCAGCAGGAGATCATCCGGGAGATGGCCGAGCGCTCTGACTGCGTCATCGTGGGCCGCTGCGCGGACTACATCCTGCGGGACAAAAAGCCCTTCCGCATCTTCGTCTATGCGGACATGCAGAGCCGCATCGACCGCTGCCGCTCCCGGGCCGCCGAGGGCGAAAACATGACGGACAAGGAATATAAGCAGCAGATCACCAGCATGGACAAGTCCCGCGCCCGGTATTACGACTTCTACACCGACATGAAGTGGGGCGACAAGCTGAATTACGAGCTGTGCATCAACACCACGAATCAGGACATCCCCACCCTGGTGGAATTCCTGGCGCGGATCTTCAAATGAACCATTCGGCGGAGGCGGCGGCCTCCGCCTCTTTTTTCTTTTTTCCTGATGACAAGGGCAAAGGACCGTGCTATACTATATGAATAGAAAGATATAACCAAAAGGAGGTCTCTATCGTGTATACGCTGAAACCCATGACCGACCGCGTGAAGACGACGCGGGAGAAATACCGCAACACCGTGCCCAGAGTGGACATCTCCCGTTATAGACTCATCACCGAATTCTATCAGTCCCACCCGGGGATGACCGGCCAGATCCTTCGGGCCAGCGCCATGAAGTACATCTACGAGAACATGCCCCTGCGGGTGGAGGACGAGGACCTGATCGTCGGCGCCCTGGGCACCACCTTCCGCGCCTGCTCCTACTATCCGGAATACGGCGCGGGCACCCTGGCCCGGGAGGTCAAGAGCGGCAACATCTCCAGCCGGAAGTACGACCCCTACACCATCGACCCGGAGGACGGCCAGTATGTCATGGACACGGCCGCCTACTGGGACCAGAATTCCCTGGGCTCCAAGACCAACGCCTACAAGATGACCGGCTACCTGGAGCATGACGGCTCCAGCACCACCACCCAGAGCGCCGGCCATGCCGACGGCGGCCCCGTGGGCCATCTCTGCACGGGCTACAACCGGGCCATCCGCAAGGGCTTCGGCGCCATCAAGGCCGAGGCCGACGCCAAGATGCGCCAGATCGAGGACGAGGGCGCCTACGGCAACAGCATCGAAAAGTATTACTTCTATCAGGGCATCTCCCTCGTCTGCGAGGGCATGATCACCTTCACCAAGCGCTATGCCAAGAAGGTGGAGGAGATGGCCGCCGCCGAGACGAGGCCGGCGCGGAAGGCCGAGCTGGAAAAGATGGCCGAAAACCTCAACTGGGTCACGGAGAACCCGGCCCGGAACTTCTGGGAAGCGCTGCAGGCCCTGTTCCTTTACCAGATCTGCCTGGCCCTGGAGGGCAACATGCACGGCATGAGCTGGGGACGGCTGGACCAGTACCTGGGCGACTACTATGACCGGGACATCGCCAGCGGCGCCATTACCCCGGAATTCGGCCAGGAGCTGCTGGACATGTTCTACCTCAAGGTCGCGGAGATGAACAAATTCTGGGGCGACAGCGGCGAATACGGCGTGCCGGGCTACACCTCCGGCCAGCTCATCACCATCGGCGGCGTGGACCCCAAGACCGGCGAGGACGCCACCAACGCCGTCACCTATATGT
>JAEEGK010014902.1_pt1 | contig 17316 bp, 15 predicted proteins | sample 8958771 | NCBI WGS metagenome assembly JAEEGK01 (sample SAMN16246547, study PRJNA631951) | gut metagenome | biome: gut microbiome; feature: rumen; material: SC-attached | host: Bos | place: Iran: Karaj | collected 2018-10
AAACTTAAGGCCGACTGCGAAAGATCAAGACAATACCATGTTAAGTTTTTATGCCGCAGTTCAGGACGGGCAAGCCAGAGAGCCGTTACAACAGTTAAAGGTCCGCTTCCAATATCAAGGCAAACTGCATCTTCTGAAACAGTAAAGGCATTTTGCGGCAAATTTGCAAAAAGCCGCGTAAGCCGTACAAGATTCCACCACATGTAATAGCGGATATATGATGAAAGTCTTGTTGTTTCGTTCATGTAACTGCGGCGGCGTTCAGAACGTTCATCTGTAAGTTCATGGGAAAGTTCGCGTATTTCTATAGGAACTTTGGCAAGCTGCCTGCTGTTTAAAGGCTGTACCTGCTGAATAATATCAGAAAAATTTTCAATTATATCGTTTGCGTCTTGTGGAATTTTTTCTAGAGAAAACATGGATTCATGTTTAAGAATCTGTGCATTATGCTTGTGCACAAAACCCGATGTTTTTTTTCCCGAAGATTTTACAGTTTTTTTAAGAATTGCGGATTTTTCAAGTTTTTCTGAAGACGCGAGCTTCACCGATTTATTTTCCGTTTTTTCAGGCTTATTACTTTTTTCAGATTTTTTAGAAAGCCTGCTTTTTTTGGAAAATTTATCATACCATTTTTCTGTATCATTCATTTATTCGTAATTTCCTGTCAGGCATCCTGCTTTGGTTTTCTGTATTTACGGACAGTTAAATATAAATCAGTCAGTTCGCTTCTTGTTTCCTGAATTGCCTGCAAAATTTCTGCGTTTTCATTTCTGGAATCTAATTCAGAAATCAAATTATCTCTTGCGCCTTCAATTGTAAATTTCTTTTCGTAAATCAGATACTTTAACCGGAGAATTGTTTCAAGATTCCGCTGGGAATAAATTCGTCTTCCGCCCAAATCTTTTTTGGGTGCAATACTTGGAATCACTTCTTCCCAATATCGCAAAACGTGAGCTTTTATTCCTGTTAGTTCTTCAATATCCCCGATTAAATACTGTCCCATTGTTCCTGTGGTATCCTGTTACTGCCTTTCTCTATTTTCCCATTTTACACGGCTTGCTTTCATTTCCAGCTGAACTGGAATTTTATCAAACCCCAAATCTTCACGTACCCTGTTTTTAAGATATGCAAGATATGTATCCGGAACAACTTCCGGTCTTGTTGCAAAAATCAAGAAATTAACTGGATTTACGCTTTTTTGAGTTATATAACGGATTTTAAAATGTGCGGTTCTGGATGCCGGCGGCGGATATTTAAATAGCCAGTCGTTCAAAGCTGTATTCAAAGTTGAAGTGTCGATTTTTTTTGTCAGCTGTCCGTAAAGTTCAAGCGCTGTATCCATAAGGACTTTTAAACCTTCTCCATTTTTTGCCGAAAGCTGAAGAATAGGCGCAAAATTCATGTGACCGAACATAATGCGTATGTTTTCTACGATATCCTTGAATTTTTTTTCTTCTTTATCTTTATAGATATCCCATTTGTTCATTACAAAAATAATGCCACGTCCGCGCTCAAAGGCAAGAGAACAGATTTTTTTATCCTGTTCTGCAAGACCTTCGTTTACGTCTATCATCAAAAAAACAATATCGCAGTTATCAAGAGATTTTATTGCGCGATTTACAGAATAATATTCTATATTTTCCGTAACTTTTGCTTTTCTGCGGATTCCTGCTGTGTCTAGAATCTGTATATCTTTGCCGTTATAGCGGAAAGAACCTTCTACAACATCGCGGGTTGTTCCTGCATAGTCACTAACTATAGAAGCTTCTGTATGAGTAAGTCGATTAGAAAGAGTAGATTTTCCGGTATTCGGTTTGCCTAAAATTGCAATGCGGATAGGTCTGTCTTCTTCACCCTCGGTGACCATGGAAAAATCCAGATCCTTTACAAGGGCTTCGGAAAGTTCGTTGATTCTGTCGCCATGCTCTGCAGATATTAGAATCAAATCCTTAAAGCCATATTTTAAATAGTTCCAGGCATTTTCTTCGTTTCTTCCGCCTTCTGTTTTATTTACGGCGGCTACAACCTTGTCCCAATACGGACGCAGCAAAGCAATAAATTCTTCATCTTCGCCGGTAATTTCACCTGCTTCAAGCAGTAAAAGAATTCGGTCGGCACGCTTAAGCATTTCTACGGATTTTTCAGAAACAAGTTTATCCATAACGGCTTCCATTGTTCCAATTTCGCGGTCAAGCTTGTAGCCGCCTGTATCCATTAAATGCACAGGTTTTCCACAGATAAAAGCCGTACCTTCTACAGGGTCACGGGTAACACCTGGAGTCGGGTCTGTTATTGCAAGACGTTTTTTCATAAAGCGGTTAAACAGAGTTGATTTTCCAACATTCGGTCGACCTGCAATTACAATCAGAGGAAGGTTAAAATATGTTTTTTCGCTGTCATAAACTTTTTCTTTAACAGCATTTTCATTTTCTATAACTTTCGGTTTAGAAAAATCGGGTTTTTGTTTCTTTCGCATTTTCTTTCCTGTTATTTTTAATGCATCTTGTAAGGTTCTATTTTCTCATAAATTCTATAAATAATTCAAGGAATTTGAAGAAATAGATTCCAGTTCTTTTATTGTAAATCTTGAAAGTATTTCCTTTACGTTTGAAATCTGTTTTGGTGTCATACTCAATGTTCTTATGCCCATTCCACCTAAAACAATAACACTATCCTTGCGGCTTGCCATTTCGCCGCAGACAGAAATTGGAATATTATGTTTTGCAGCATTTGTAATTGTTGTATTAATCATTCGTAAAACTGCTAAATGAAATTCATTGTAAAGCGGAGCTACGGCAGGATTTTCCCTGTCAATTCCAATTGTATATTGTGTTAAATCGTTTGTCCCCAAAGAAAAGAAATCCGAATATTTTGCAAGACAATCTGAAATTATTGCAGCAGCGGCTGTTTCTATCATTATTCCTACAGGAACATCCTTTCTGAAAGGTTTACCTTCTACTGTAAGTTCCTGCTGAACAGTTTCGATAATTTTTCTGATTTCTATAACCTGTTCAACGCTTGTAATTAAAGGCAGAATAATTTTCAACTGGCCAAAAACACTTGCCCTGTACAAAGCCCTAAGCTGAATTTTCAAAAAATTAGGATAAGCCAGGCTTAACCTAACTGCGCGAAGACCCATGAGCGGATTCTTTTCTTCTTTTAGCGGAATTTCAATACTGTTTATCAGTTTATCGCCGCCGGCATCAAGGGTTCGGATAGAAACCGGTTTGTCTTTCATAATTTCTAAAACCTTTTTATAGGTTTCAAACTGAATTTCTTCCGAAAATTTTGAACCGCCTTTATCGCTTCCAGCCTGAGCCTGATTGTGATTTTCGCTCATAAACAAAAATTCTGTTCTGAAAAGACCGATGCCGTCGGCTCCTTCTTTACAGGCAATTTCTGCTTCTTCCAAAGTTCCGATATTTGCAAGAATATTAAATTTTACGCCGTCTTTTGTTTGACCTGGTTTTGTACGGAAAAGTTTTAGTTTTTTCTGATGTTCTTCTTCTTCCTGAATTTTTACGCGGTATTTTTCAAGAGTTTTAGGCGTTGGTTTTGAAATTGTTACACCTTTTTTACCGTCAACAATTACTGTTTCGCCAGTTTTAATTTCTGAAGTGATTCTGTTAAGTGCAAAAATCAACGGAATTCCGTAGTTGCGTGCAAGGATAGAAACGTGGCTTGAAATTCCGCCTTCTGTAAGTGCAAGACCTGCAATTTTACGCTTGGAAAGAATCATTGTGTCGGCAGGATTCATTTCCCGGGCAACAATTACGCTGCCGTCTGGAACAGATTTTATATCAAATGGGTGGTAGTCCAAAAGTTCATTTAGAACGCGTCCAAAAACATCCCAGATATCTTTGGCTCTTTCTGTTAAATATTCGTTGCCAGAAGCCCTTAAGCGTTCGGCGTATTCTTCGATTTTTTTATCGAGAATGTATTCAATGTTAAAAAGTTCTTCTTCAAAGGCTGTTTTTACTTCGTTGATAAAAACTGTATCAGCAAGCATTACAAGATAAGTTGTAAAAAGGTCTTTTTGCAGCTGATTATCGCCAACTTCTTTTAATTCCTGCGTGAGCTGTTTAGAAACCAGTGCAACAGCTGCTTCAAAACGCTTCCAGCCGTTTTCTGTTTCTGCCATAGAAATTGCTTTTTGAGGAACAAAGCGTTTACCAAATTCCGGAATAACAAAAGCTTTTCCTATGCCGATTACATCACAGGCTGATATACCTTTAAATACATTCATTATAAAAATTATACCTGCCAGCCTTTGAGGTGTCAAACGCTGACAGGTACACAAATAAAGCAACTTAGCTATTTGCTAAGCAGATTGTTCAAATGTTTTACAAATTCTGCCGGTTCCTTTATTTCAACTCCTGCAATAAGTAAAGCCTGAGACAAAAGCACTTCTGAAACATCTTCAATTAACGCTTCATCATCACTATCCTTAATGCGGGCTACAATCGGATGTTCTGCATTAATTTCAAGAATCGGTTTCAAATCCGGACCATTCTGTCCCATAGCTTTCATCATCTGAATCATCTGATAGCTTGGATCATTTTCGTCTACAACGATACAGCTTGGGTTTTCGCCGCTTAATGTTTTAGAAAGTTTTACTTCTTTTACCTTGTCGCCAAGAGCTTTTTTAATTTTTTCAGCAACAGGTTTAAATTCTTTTTCTTTCTTTTCAGCTTCTTTCTTATCGCCGCCCAAATCTTCATCAGAACCTGCGCGGTTTACGGCTTTCAACTCAAAATCCTTATATTTGCCGAATGATGGAATTACAATGTCATCAATTTCGTCAGCCATTATAAGAACTTCAAAACCTTTGTCTGTATAAGCCTTAACAAGAGGATTTGCACGAAGATTCTTTTCATCGCGGCCGCTGATATAGAAAATTGCCTTCTGTTCAGGCTTCATTCTCTGAACGTAATCTGCAAAACTTGTCCATTTGTTATCGCCTGTACCGCTTGAGTCAGTTGATTTAAACCGGACGATTTCTGCAAGTTCATCGCGGTTTGCATAATCTGAGTAAAGACCTTCTTTGATTGGTCTGTTAAAGGCAGTTACAAATTTATTCCATTTTTCAATGGTCTTTTTATCTTCGTCTTTGCGGTCAGCTTCTGCAATTTTAAGGGCTTTGTCTGCATCTTCGCCTAATTTCTTAAACTCGCTTAAAAGTTTTTTTACGGAAGCAGTGCGGATGTTGCTTAAAATTTTGTTCTGCTGCAAAATTTCGCGGCTTACGTTTAACGGTAAATCTTCACTGTCAATTATACCGCGTACAAAGCGTAAATAAGCCGGTAAAAGTTCACGGTCATCATCGGTAATGAAAACACGTTTAACGTAAAGTTTTACGCCGCTCTTATAATCTGCCTGATACATGTCAAACGGAGCATTCTGCGGAACATAGAACAATGTTGTGTATTCCTGAGTTCCTTCTGCATGAGTATGAACATACATTAACGGGTCAGAAGAATCATGGCTTACAGTTTTGTAAAAATCGTTGTAATCTTTTTCCTTTAATTCAGATTTTGAACGCTTCCACAATGCGCTTGCGCTGTTTACCTGGTCTACCTTATTTTCTGAACCGGTAACTTTTCCTTTGTCATCGTATTTGTTCTGTGTATAGTGAAGGTAAATCGGGAATGCAATGTGGTCACTGTAAAGTTTTATAAGTTCTTCAACCTTCCAGCGGCTTGCGTATTCCTTGCTTTCATCATTAAGATGCATTTCTATTGCAGAACCTGATTTTGATTCATCATTGAAACCGTATTTTTTTGCAATTTCGCTGTCTGAAGCAAGTTCTTCAATTTCGTAAGAATTTGTTCCGTCACTAGACCAGTGCCAGATTTTTTTGTCTGTATCGCCTGCTTTGCGTGTGTAAACGTCGATTTTTTTAGCAGCCATAAATGCAGAATAGAATCCTACACCAAACTGACCGATAAGATTTGATTCAGCGGCATTAGCCTTTTCCTGTTCAATTTTTTCAATAAAAGCTTTTGTTCCTGAGCGGGCAATTGTTCCCAAGTTGTCTGTTAAATCTTTTTCATTCATACCGATGCCGTTATCCTGAACGGTAAGAATGTTTGCGTTTTCGTCAAAGGAAATATCAATTCTTGGATCAAATTTTATTGCTTTGAAAGCTTCGTCCGAAACTGTCAGATATTTTAACTTATCAATAGCATCCGATGCGTTGGAAACAATTTCGCGCAAAAAAATGTCTTTGTTTGAATACATTGAATGGATAATCAACTTTAAAAGCTGGTTAACTTCTGTCTGAAACTGATACGTTGCCATTTATTAAAATCTCCTGTTTGGTGCATGCAAAGCACAATGAATAGATAGTGCTCAGCAATGCATAAATAATTCTTTTTATTTTATTTAAATCTACTAATAAAAAGTAAAATTCGGCAAGAATTTTTTACAGGTGAAAAATGAACGGACATGTAGAATAGGCGGGCAGAAAAAGAAGTTCAGAAGCTGATTTACTTTGATCCGATTCTGAATGTAAAACCAAAATCAGTCATTGAAGAAAAATAACTGTCATAGGAAGAAGCAAATTCTTTAGTTCTTCTGTTTGAAAGATACAGATGAATCCCAAATTCTTGAAAATCAAATTCTGCGTCAGCACCGGCTTCCATGCAAATTGCTTTAGAGCCATGCATAGGATAGTAATCTGCAAAGGGTGTTAGTATTCCTTTTAAAGTGAGTTTTAACCATCTTTTTACAAGAAATTCTTCTTTAATGCCGAATAAAAAATTATGGTATAGATGATGTCCGTCAAATTTGTCAGGAACGAAAGTATAGTTTGAAGTGTAATCAAGTTTTAAATATGAATATCCGGCAAATGCAACAACTCTTTTTGTGTAGGTATCGTAAAGAGGAATACCTGCTGTTTCCTGGGCAAAAACAGCATAAATATCATTTACCTTTTCTTGTATTGAAGCCCATGAAACGCCTTCCGGGTGATACAGCATGCCAAAATATGTAATTGAATTGAATTCTACGTGGTCGGCAATTTTTATGTTCATCAAAGCCCCGGTGTAATGCAAAGGCTTGATGAACATCTGGTCTGGCTTGTCATCATAGTTAATGTCGTTACGAATCCACATAGTTCCGGATGTTTTTTCAAGAACCCATTCAACATTGCCCAATGCGGATTTAGTATGAATTTGTAATGAATTCAAAAAAAACAGCGGAAAAATGGAAAGTGCCAGAGCAGATAAAAATCGTTTAATATATTTTGTCCCCTAGAAGTCTTGCAATTAAGTCTACGGCTAATTCTGCTGTTGTATTCTGCATGTCTAAAACAGGATTTAATTCGACAAGTTCAGCGGATTTTACCATACCTGTATCGCACATTTCTTCCATAATCATAAGTCCTTCGCGGTTTGAAAGACCTGCCTGCAGCGGAATGCCTGTTCCTGGTGCGAACATTGGATCAAGAACATCAAGGTCAAAACTTAAATGAACATAATCTACGCGGCTTTTGAAAAATACTTTTATTTTCTGCAAAATTGCCGGAAAGCCTTGGCGGTCAATATCGCTCATAGAAAAAACTGTAACGCCGGCTTCTTTCATTAAAAGTTTTTCTTTTGGGTCTAAATCTCTTGTACCGACGAAGCAAACATTTTTTGGATCAACCTTCTGCCCGTCGTAATATAAATTTGTTAATTCTGGAATACCGTAACCGCAGGAAGCGGCAAGACATTCACCGTGGATATTGCCGGAAATTGTTGTTTCTGTTGTGTTAAAATCACCGTGAGCATCTACGTATAAAACACCAAGTTTTTTGTCTGATTTTTTACAAACGGAGGAAGCTCCTGCAAGGGATCCCAATGCAATGGAATGGTCTCCGCCTAAAACAAGCGGGAATTCCCCGGCAGACATTGTTTTTTCAACTTCTTCTGCAAGTTTTGTACAGGCAGAAACGATTGGCTCAAGATATTTTGCCTTAGGATTTCCTTCGTTGCTGTAATCTTTTGTTTCAATTTTTATTGGAGAGTAGTAACCGGTAATTTTGTGGCCTAAGCTTTCGAGCCGGTTTTGTAAACCTGCCAGTCTGATTGCGGCAGGGCCCATATCTGAACCGTGGCGGCTTGCACCAAAGTCGAGCGGCATTTCAAGAATTCTGATTTTCATGGGTATATATTATAAATTTTACAAATGACGGGCAAGATAGCCGGCGCAAACATGTTGTGCCAGAAATAAACAGCGCCCTATAATGACAGGCGGTCAGCCCATGCTTATTTGCCGCACTGTGCAGGGATGTCTAATAAAAAAAGCAAAGCATTGGCGGGGCCACCTTGGCTAACCCGCTAAAACTTTGCTGTGTACGCTAAAATAATTCGATTGGAATTATTTAGACATCCCTTTCTATTTTTCTAAAGAAATAACATCGTTTTCAAGAAGAATTCCGAGCGTGATGTTTTTAGAAGTTATAAGGTGCTTTCGCATAGCTTCTGCTGCGGCTTCCCAATTGTTTTTGAGGCATTCTTCAAGAATGAGGATGTGTTCGCGGTTTGATTCGGCAAGTCGCCCCTGTTTATAAGAGCCTGTAAATACACGGCTTCTTTTTATCTGTGCGGAAGTGATTGCATAGCACTGCTTTATAAACGGATTCGGGATGTTGTTTACAATCATCGAATGAAATTCATCATCAAGTTCAAAATTTTCTGCCTGTGTTTCTGTTCCTTTGAGGTTCAAGGCTTTTCTGTAAAAGCCAAGGACGGTCTGTCCGTCCAAAGTATAGCCATATTCCTGCAATGCAAACGGTTCAATAAGAATACGGGTTTCAAACAGATGATTTATTTCATTAAAGCTTAAAGGTTTTACAAGGATTCCTTTTTTTGACTTTATCGAAACAAGCCCGTCCTGTTCAAGTCGGCTTAATGCATCACGGATTGGTGTGCGGCTCATGCCTGTTTCAAGCTTTAGCTGTTCTTCGTTTAGCATTGTGTTTGGTGAATAATCACAATTTATGATTTTTTCAAGGATAAAGTTATATGCTTTCTGTTTTAAAGTTTCTTTTTTCATTTTGTACCTGCTTAGTATGCTCTGTTGTATACATTGTAATGAAAAAATAAGGTTTTGTGAATAAAAATGTGGAAATATATGCTGAAATTTTGAATTTTTTTGGTAAGATTTATAAAAAACACTGATGATTAGCAAAAGTCGATTTTAATCATGGTTGCCAGAGCAAATGTATTTATAATAGACTTTATCTTAAAAATGGCGCGAAGGAGAGAAACGTTTTTTGAAAACAGTCTTTTTGTGCTGCCGCGAGAGCGGCAACTGTATATAATTAAAAGTACAAAAAGTCTGTAGCATGCGAGCATGTGTTTTCGATAAGCCGTTGTCACGACTGGAACCCTTTTTTCTCAGATAATTTTATAAATGTGATTGACCTGGCATTTCTGCTGGAATACGGTTATTAAGAACGGTATAATTTATAAAGTTGATGAAGTTTATGGAAAGTTGGAAAAACGTTAATTTTAAAGGCATTAAAGCGATAAAAAAACAAATTTCATTTCTGTTTATTTTTTTCTATATAAGTTTGTATTTTGCTACCATGGCGGCACAAACAGGTTTTGCCATTCCGGCTGCACATTCTGCACAGTCGGCAGGATTGGAGGAGTCGGCAAAAATGTCAGGGTCGGTATTGCCGGCGGTGTTGGCGTCAACAGCGGGGGCGGCGCCAACAGCAGGTTTTGATAATCTGTGTTTGTCACCAGTGGCAGGGGCGTACCAAATGACATACCCGGCACAATTGGTGCAATCGTCACAAAAATCAAAAAAATCCAGAATACCTGAAAGAATTCCTTTTTCGCTTTTATTCCACGATTTTGGCAAAAATACACTTGGTTCTTTTACTTATGGTTACGGTTTGCCTTGGGTTGCAGGGACTGCCGGAAGTTACGGAATAATACAAAGCGGAATTGATTGGGAATGGAACAGGTTTAACGTTCGGCATGAATTTACTTCTGAATATGTTCCGCTTTTGGGGGTAGGAGCTGGCAGTGTCCTTCCGGCTCTTGTTCCTTTTATGATGTATTTTGGTATTGATGATCCTGAAATTCAGTTTACAGGTCTTGCGCTTGGGCAGGCGGCGTTGCAGGGCGTTTTAGTTTCAAGCATGGTTAAGACCTTTACGGGGCGTGTTCCGCCGCATATAGGTGAAGCAATAAAAGGTGATTCAGATTATCAGGAAGATTACAGTAAAGATTTCAGGTGGGGATTTTTTCGCGGCGGAATAAAAGATGGCTGGCCTTCAGGTCACACAAGTGTTGCCGTTGCAATGTCTACAACCCTTATAACTTTGTATCCGGACAATCTTGCAATAAGGCTTGGAGCTATCGCCTATTCAACTTTTGTAGGAGCCAGCATGTCATTCCGCGCGCACTGGGTAAGCGACGTTTTTGCAGGTGCTTTTGCAGGTTTTGCAATCGGGCGTACTGTCGGAAAAAATTATGCTGCGCTCAGAGATAAAAGAAATGCAGCTAGTCAATCAGGCAAAACAAACCAGAATGATAAAATTTCACTGAATTTTTATCCCAACGGACTTGGAATACAGATAAAGCTGTAATTTGCTGTTATCCGTTAATTGGCAGAATTTTTTTTACTTTTTTTAAATTTCGTGCAACCTTTTTTTATTTTTTCTGTCTAATAAAATAGAAACCCAAAAATCGTACAAAGCGCAATATGAATGCGGCAATAAACGCATTCAGCACAATCACCGCGCAATTTTTCTATAATCTGCTTTTTTCATGCAGGATTATTTGTGCGAAATTTTCACAATTGGAGAACATTTTGAATTTACTTTCTACTTTTGTAAAAGACTATCGGGAATATACTGATTACGAAGATATGCGAAAAAACTTCGCTTTAAACATTCCTGAAAACTTCAATTTTTCTTATGACGTAATTGACCGTTATGCCGCTGAACAGCCGGAAAAACGCGCAATGGTCTGGTGCAACGACGAAAACGAAGAACACTTTTTTTCCTTTAAGGATATTTCACGCGACACTCAGAAAGCCGCACATTTTTTAGCAAGGCACGGAATTAAAAAAGGCGATTTTGTAATGCTTTTACTGCGCCGCCGCTACGAATTCTGGTGGATTCTTCCTGCTTTGCATAGAATCGGCGCTGTTGCCGTTCCTGCTACAACTCAGCTTTTAAAAAATGACATTGTTTACCGCTGTAATTCAGCGGATATAAAAATGATAATTTCTTTTGACGATGGTCGTGTTATAAACGAAATAGAAGAAGCCTTGCCTGAATGTCCGACAGTAAAAGAATGTGTTTCTGTTTCTGGCGCAAGAAAGGGATGGATTGATTTTCATGCAGAATTTGATGCCCTGCCTGCAGAATGTGAAACTTTCCCGCGTCCGCAGGGAGTTGATGCTACCCACAATGATGACGCAATGCTTATGTATTTTACAAGCGGAACTTCAGGCTACCCTAAAATGGTTATGCACAACTTTGTTTATCCGCTTGCCCACATCGTTACGGCTAGATTCTGGCAGAACGTAATGGATGACGGACTTCATTTAAGTGTTGCAGAAACCGGCTGGGGAAAAGCCGTTTGGGGCAAACTTTACGGACAGTGGATTTCTGGTTCTGCTGTTTTTGTATACGACATGTTCTCATTCGCACCGGATTTATTCTTCAAAAAAATTGCGCATTATAAAATCACAACCTTCTGTGCTCCGCCTACAGCTTACCGCTATCTTATAAGGCAGGATTTATCAAAATACGATTTATCAAATTTGAAATACTGTGTTACAGCCGGTGAAGCCATGAACAGCGAAGTGTTCAATAAATTCTACGAAAAAACCGGAATAAAAATCCACGAAGGCTACGGTCAGACAGAAACCGCAATCCTTGCAGGAACTTTCCCGGGAATGAACGTAAAGCCTGGCTCTATGGGAAAATGTGCTCCAGGCTATGATGTCCAGATTTTACGCCCGGACGGCAAAAAATGCGACCCTATGGAAACCGGCAGTATAAAAATCCGCCTTACGAACGGCAAACCTGCCGGGCTTTTCAAGGGCTATCACAAAAATACAGAGCAGACAAATGCGGCTCTTGGCGGAGAATGGTACGATACCGGTGATACCGCCTACTACGATGAAGGCGGTTATATATGGTTTGTAGGCCGCAATGACGATTTAATTAAAACTTCAGGCTTTAGAATCAGTCCTTTTGAAGTAGAAAGCGTGTTGCAGCAGCATCCTTCTGTCCTTGAATGCGCCGTAACAGGTGTACCTGACCCAAAACGGGGACAAATTGCAAAAGCAACGGTTGTTCTTACAAAAGATTACAAGCCGAGCCGCGAGCTTGAAATTGAGCTGAAGACTTTTGCAAAAGAACATCTGGCCCTTTATAAAATTCCGCGCATGGTAGAATTTGTTGATGAGCTTCCAAAGACCATCAGCGGCAAAATCCGCCGTGTACAGATTCGCCAGCAGGATGAAAAGAAGTAGTTTTTTATTTCTAATTGAAGCGGCAGTATATTACTGCCGCAGATAGTTCGGTGCTTATGGCTTTGGCTGCCGACTGCTGTCAGTGGCCGATGATGGAAAAATACAAATCAGTTAGCCTTTATTTTTAATTACGGTATTTTAGCTATATTGCCTTTACCACATCATTGCCAGTAACCACAGCGGAATTGATTTGTCGCCAGGGTAATCAAGATTGTCGCGGATTACCCAGTCTGATTTTTTAAGAACCTTATCGCGTCCACCGACTTCAATTTTTAACAGGGGATTAGTTCCAAGCTGTAAATTTCCTGTTCTTTTTGAAATTATAAAATCACCTTCTGTCTCGTTCCTGGAAGCATTTACCGAAAAACCTGCCTGATTCAAAAAGCTTGAAACAAAAGCTTCCCTTTGATTACCGATTTTTCCATGTAAAACTGAATACAAGCAAGGGTCGGCAAGAAATAGTTTTGCACCGGCACTTTTTGCTTTTGTATCGTTCTGAAATCTTATAATCTGTATTGCACCAACCGCATTCATAACTTCCAAAAGCTGATAAAGTTTATCAGCACTTATTCCCCAGTCGGCACACAAAGATTTTACCTGTAACCGCGGAATATTTGCTGATGACAGCAACCCTATAACAGCGGTCATCAGCCTAAGATTATCCTGTGTTATGGTAGGTACAAAAAAAGGAACATCGGAATTTAATGTTTTTTCTAACAGAGAAAGACTTCGCTCTTCATAATTTCCTTCCTGATAAAACGGTCTGGTCCCATGTTTTTTGTATTCTTCAAAAAGAGAAAGAAGTCTTGCATCAGGAGAGACCGGAAGTTTTGTGCTATTTACAGACTCAAATGGATTTACGATATTGTAATTATTTCCAGTTTCTAAAAAAAGAAATTCCCTGAATGACATAAATGGCATCTGTATAAAAACATATCTTCTAGATAAATCTGCAGTACCTTCGCGAAGAATTAATGAAGATGAATCACTTGCCCATACAATTCTATCAGGGAAATCATCATATAATGATTTTAAATGCAGGCTCCAGTTACGTGAAAAATGAACTTCGTCAATTATAACGCCATCATATCCACTAAGAAAAATAGAAGAAACGATATTGTAGATATTTTCAGATGCAAGAACAGGATTATCGGCAGAAAAATAAAGCATTTTTTTTCCACTTTGCATTGAATGGTAAAGTAAAAATGTGGATTTGCCGCTACCTCGTAAGCCTGTTAAAATCATGTTCTTCGGCAACGATTTAGGATTTGTATATTCTGTTGTCCAAGGACGGATTCGTTCTGGCATAACAGAAAGTTTTCGTTCCATTGCAGTTTTAAAATCAGCAATTAAATCTAAAATATCCATGATTTCATAATATGTGTCAAATATTCGTCTGTCAAGAATAATTTAGACATTTTATTCTTTTGAAAAGAATATTTTTGTAAAATTGTTCGTCTAAAAAGAATAATCGTAAAATCCATGCTTTTAAATTCGCCAAGTGATATACCCCGGATAATATGACAAACCGATTAAAGATACTTCCCGTATTTCCAAATAACGGTGTCTTATTAACGTTAATAACGCATCGTTATCAAAAAAGTTCCGTTCCCTCTCTTTTTTGTTGCTGGAATCGGTTTATTAAAACTTCCTTTTTTTAAGCCAGTAATCTGTTTCTCCAAAGATGTTGAATGCAGGGTAATATAACATCGGCCAGGCTAGTTCCATCGGCAGTCCGTTCTGTGGTTCAATGTATTCCCATTCAAGAGTATAAGCATTGCGTACCCGAACAAATAAATGATGCATATTGTTATTTGGATTTTTGTTCCGGACAATTTCGCAGAAGGATTCGCGACCATAGTTCTTCTGATCCCAAATCAACTTGTAAGAAACAGCATAATCTATGCAGTTAACTTTACCGTCGCCATTAATATCCGCAGATTGCACCGTAGGATAATTTAGGTCCTGGGGAAATATCGACATTGGATTTTTATTTCTAAAACTACCAGAAACTGAGCTGGATATAAAAAAGAAAATTAGCCAAAGAACTGTCCAAAATAAATTATTCTTTCGCCTTGATTTCATAAGTCTACCTCCATGCTAATTTGCAATATGATTTTACTTAATCTTCCGTATCGTAATTGCCTAAAGTCGTTCCACATTCCCTATAGATAGTTTCTTCAATGACCTGCATGTTAAAAATTCTGTTTTCGATGAATTTTTTAAGAAGCATTTCCGCCTTGCTTTTTTCATCAAAAACATAGCCGGCACTTGCAAGCAAACTTTCCGTCTGAACAATCGGCAGATTCAAGCCAATAGCTATAAGCAAAACATTTTTCTTTTTCGGATGATAATTTGGATTTGTGTTACTCCGTATCTTTGAAAAAGTCTGTTTTGAAAGTCCTACCGGCTTGTAAATATCTGACTGCTTATTAGACGGATACCGTTGCCAGTAGGTTTGTAAAGATAAATCAAACTGTTCACAAAATGGCTGATGTTTCATTTGCATAATCACACCCCCTTACGAAATTTGACAATTTCATCTGATGGCTTAGAATATAAAACAAGTCCATTCCCAAATCACAGGAATGGAAAGAGGATTTATGGCTGTAGACTTCACCGAAAAAGCAAAACGTTTTCAGGCAATTGACGAAATAATAGCAACCGGACGCAAACTTAAGTGGAATCAGATTATTGCAGAACTTAACGAAAAATACGGAATAAAGACCAGTAAAACTTCCTTTTTCCGCGATATAGAAGATCTTGAAGAAAAATATGCAGCTCCAATTGATACAGATTTTGAAACCAGCGGATACTTTTATACAGATCCAAAATACCGTTTACCCCGCTTTTACACAGACGAAAATGCCGCTAAAGCTGCAAAACTTATAAAAACATTGATAGACATGGTAAAAGGCAATCCGCTTTATAAAGAAGCTCAGGAAGTATTTGAATCTCTTTCTATAGAAAACCATGATTTATCATTGGAAAAAATCAAAATCAGCCAGAATAACGATAATGATAGAATTATATTCGTTGGAGCACCTAATAAGGAAATTCCTGCAGAAACCTGGCGCATCCTTGATAAGGCTTTAAGGGAAAATAGAGTTATAAATTTAGATTATAAGTCACTTACAGATTCACAGCCGCATAAGAGGATAGTACAGCCGTGGCAGTTAATCTTCGATAACGGCAACTGGAATCTTCACGCCTTGGATATTGTAAAAAATGGTCGGCGCCGGTACTCACTGAGCGAAATGAAAAATATTGAACTTACAAAAGATGTTTTTACCCTCCCAAAGGATTATGACTTTAGAAAAATGACTTTGGGTTCTTTTGGCTGTATGTGCCATGACGATTATCTTGATTTTAAAATTCACCTGCATGGTTATGCAGCCCGCTATGCAAAGAAAAGACTTTGGGGTGTAAATCAAACAATTTCAGTTGATTCAAAAAATCCCGGAACTGATAATGACGGAATTATTTTAAGTTTCCGTAGTAATCAGCTTTATTCTATCCAGCGCTGGACATGGCAGTGGGCAGATGAAGCTTTTCCAATTGAGCCAAAAGAACTTGTAGATGACTGGATGGCAAGGCGTGATAGAATAAATAAGCTGGATTCTATGGGTATTTGCAATAAGTGACGTTTTCAATATGGCTATCTTATCAGCTCCGCAAAACGTGACTTTCCATCATACGGATATTTTTCCATTAACAAGGCACGAGAATAATTATGCTCCTCTATAAATATTTCGGTTTTGCCTGCGCAATAAACGCCCCGGATTTTTTAGTGTACAGATTGATAATTATCGTACCGTAATACTTTGTAACTGACCATACTGCTCCAAGTTCAAGCATTTTTAACCTTGTACTGTGGTTTAAGGCAGGATTTGGTCTGAATTGTTTAATAGACGGAAGCGGCAAATTGTACTTTTTAAGCTCGCCTTCAAGAGCATCTACTTCATCTGTCATAAAGTAGGATGTTTTTTCACAATATATAGAAACCAAAGAGTTTCCAATAGAAGATAGTGGGGTTTCCATTCTCCAAGGCTCTTTATTTATATCTTTCAAACTTAAATTTTTAGTATGCGGAACTAATACGCAAACATTATGTTCAACCATAAAATTCTCCTTCACTTCTTTTCATTCCTAATATGACTTGAATTATAAACCAGCATATTAGGAATAAGGTCGCATTAAAGGGGACTTTTTAACATGATTTTCCATTATATGGACTCCAACCTCCACTAGCATAGTTTCCACCACATGTCATATGAGAGGCTCTGTAAGCTACAGGTCCACAAGAATTGTGAAGATTGTTGAATTCTCTGCGATTAAGAAATTTCTTTAATGATGTTTTCATCTTTGCAGGAATAAAAGGATCTTTTGCAGCTTTTTCTAAATAAAACTCTGCGTTTCGAAAATCCTTGTTATGAAAACAATCCATTCCTTTTTTGTAGAGAAATAAATAATTATTTTCTCTAATTTCCAGTTTTTCAAAAACACCATTCAGATTATTGTTCATATTTTCCTCCGAAAATAAAAAAGCTTCTACAAAAAAGTAGAAGCTTAAAAACAAAAGAGACTTTTTACTAGGAAACACTTATCCTTATAAAAAGCCTTGTTATATATATTCATAAAAATTAATGATGTTCAAGTAATAATTTATTACTCGTGTCTTATTAAATATTATACACTACTTTAATAAAAAAGCAAATAAAATTTTTGGTAACTTAAATATATTTCTCTAACCATTTTATTAAATAAGGTCTATCATTATTGGCTGGTACCTCATACCATTCAGAACATACAAAATAATAGTTACCA
>JAEEGK010014904.1_pt1 | contig 17315 bp, 12 predicted proteins | sample 8958771 | NCBI WGS metagenome assembly JAEEGK01 (sample SAMN16246547, study PRJNA631951) | gut metagenome | biome: gut microbiome; feature: rumen; material: SC-attached | host: Bos | place: Iran: Karaj | collected 2018-10
CGCGAGGTTGCGTCCGTAGCACTTGGCGCAGACGCCCTTGCGGCTCTCGCAGGTGAGCACCGAACGGATCTCCACCTGCTCGATCGGCAGGGAGTCGATCAGGTCGGCTTCCTTCTCGCGGATCTCCTCGCCGGCCTTGATGATGAGCTCACCGGTCAGCGGGTTGAAGATGTCGTGGACGGAAGTACGGCCGAGGATGCGCTCGCCGAGGGATTCGACGACCTCGTCCTTGTTCTTGATGGCACTGGCGATGAGGCCGCGGAGCGTGCCGCAATCCTCTTCGGTGATGATCACGTCGTGGGAGACATCCACCAGACGGCGGGTCAGGTAACCGGCGTCAGCCGTCTTCAAGGCGGTATCGGCCAGACCCTTACGGGCACCGTGCGTGGAGATGAAGTACTCGAGCACGGTCATGCCCTCCTTCAGGTTGGACACGATCGGGTTCTCGATGATGTCCGCACCGGAACCACCGGCCTTCTGCGGCTTGGCCATCAGGCCGCGCATGCCGCAGAGCTGCTTGATCTGGGTGGTGGAACCACGGGCGCCGGAGTCCAGCATCATGTAGACCGGGTTGAAGCCCTGCTGGTCCGCGGAGATCTGCTTGGTGACGATCTTCGTCAGGTTGTTGTCGACGGAGGTCCACAGGTCGATCACACGGTTGTAGCGCTCGTTGTTGGTGATGAAACCGTCTTCGTAGTTGTTGCGGATATCGGCCACCTGCTTGTAGGCGTCCTCGATGAGGGAGGTCTTCTCCTCCGGGACGAGCACGTCGCCCAGGTTGAAGGAGATACCGGCCCGGAAAGCCTGGTCGTAACCGAGGTTCTTGATGTCGTCAAGGAACTGCGCGGTACGGGTCACACCGGTGTGCTTGATGACGTCGGTGATGATCTTTCGGAGTGCCTTCTTGCCGAGGACCTCGTTGACGAAGGGGACCTCGTCCGGGACATACTGGTTCACGATGATACGGCCGGCGGTCGTCTCGACGAGCTGCTCGCCCTTGGACGGGTCGTTCTTGTCCACGGGGAGACGGACACCGATCTTGGCGTGCATGTCGATCGCCTTCTCGTCGTATGCCACGATGACTTCTTCGGGGGAGTAGAACTTCTTGCCCTCACCCTTGGCGCCCGGACGGATCTTGGTGATGTAGTACAGACCGAGAACCATATCCTGGGAAGGAACGGTGATCGGCGCGCCGTTGGCGGGGTTGAGGATGTTCTGCGAGCCGAGCATCAGCAGCTGGGCCTCCATGATGGCGGCGTTGCCGAGCGGGAGATGGACAGCCATCTGGTCACCGTCGAAGTCGGCGTTGAAAGCCGTACAGGCGAGCGGATGCAGCTGGATGGCCTTGCCCTCGATCATACGCGGCTGGAAGGCCTGGATACCGAGGCGGTGCAGGGTCGGTGCACGGTTGAGGAGCACCGGATGGCCCTTCATCACGTTCTCGAGGATGTCCCAGATCACGGGGTCCTTGCGGTCCACGATCTTCTTGGCGGACTTCACGGTCTTGACGATGCCGCGCTCGATGAGTTTGCGGATGATGAACGGCTTGTAGAGCTCTGCAGCCATGAACTTCGGCAGACCGCACTCGTGCATGTTGAGTTCCGGACCGACGACGATGACGCTTCGGGCGGAGTAGTCGACACGCTTGCCGAGGAGATTCTGGCGGAAGCGGCCCTGCTTGCCCTTGAGGGAGTCGGACAGGGACTTGAGGGCCCGGTTGGACTCGCTCTTGACGGCAGAGGACTTCTTGGAGTTGTCGAAGAGGGAATCGACGGCTTCCTGGAGCATGCGCTTCTCGTTGCGGAGGATGACTTCCGGAGCCTTGATCTCGATGAGCTTCTTCAGACGGTTGTTGCGGATGATCACACGACGGTAGAGGTCGTTGAGGTCGGACGTGGCGAAACGGCCGCCGTCGAGGGGGACGAGCGGGCGGAGGTCCGGCGGGATCACGGGGATGACCTTCATCACCATCCACTCGGGACGGTTGATACCCTTGGACTCCTGGAACCACTTCACGACCTGCAGGCGCTTGAGGATCTCGGTCTTGCGCTGCTGGGAGCTCTCCACGCGCATGCGCTCGCGGAGTTCGCGGCCGAGGGCCTCGACGTCGATCTCCTTGAGGAGGTCATAGATGCCTTCGGCACCCATCTTGGCGATGAACTTGTCCGGATCGCTGTCCGGAAGGTTCTCGTTGCCGGGGATGCGGGCGAGGGCGTCCAGATACTCGTCCTCGGAGAGGAGCTCCATCTTGGCCACTTCGCTGGCGCCCTGACGGACCACGATGTATTTCTCGTAGTAGATCACGGACTCGAGCTTCTTGGCCGGGAGGCCGAGCAGCGCGGAGATCTTGTTGGGCGCGGACTTGAAGTACCAGATGTGGGCGACGGGCACGGTCAGCGTGATGTGACCCATGCGCTCGCGACGCACCTTCTTCTCGGTGACCTCGACGTTGCAGCGGTCGCAGACGATACCGCGGTAGCGGATGCGCTTGTACTTGCCGCAATAGCACTCGTAATCCTTGGTCGGGCCGAAGATCTTCTCGCAGAAGAGTCCGTCACGCTCGGGCTTGTAGGTCCGGTAGTTGACGGTCTCCGGCTTGAGGACCTCGCCGCACGAACGCTCGGTGATGTCCTCCGGCGACGCCAGCGAGATGCTGATCGTCTGGAAGTTGCTCTTTACCTTATTGTCTTTGTTATTGAAAGTAGGCATATTACGTCTCGTTCAAACCAATTAATCCAAAGTAACCTTGAGACCAAGTCCACGGAGTTCGTGGAGGAGCACGTTGAGGGACTCAGGGATGCCTGCAGGCGGCATCGGGTCGCCCTTGACGATCGCCTCGTAAGTCTTGGACCGTCCGACGACGTCGTCGGACTTGACGGTCAGGATCTCCTGCAGCGCGTTGGCTGCACCGAAAGCCTCGAGCGCCCAGACTTCCATCTCACCGAAACGCTGGCCGCCGAACTGGGCCTTGCCGCCGAGCGGCTGCTGGGTGATCAGGGAGTAAGGACCGATGGAACGGGCGTGCATCTTGTCGTCGACCATGTGGCCGAGCTTGATCATGTAGATGACACCTACGGTTGCCGGCTGGTCGAAGTAGTCTCCGGTGCCGCCGTCACGCAGGCGCGTCTTGCCGAAGCGGGGGACGCCTGCCTTGTCGGTGTACTGGCAGATCTCGTCGATGCTGGCACCGTCGAAGATCGGGGTGCTGAACTTCAGGCCCAGGCGGGCGCCTGCCCAACCGAGCACGGTCTCGTAGATCTGGCCGAGGTTCATTCGGGAAGGCACACCGAGCGGGTTGAGCACGATGTCCACGGGCGTACCGTCCTCGAGGAACGGCATGTCCTCCTGGCGGACGATCTTGGCCACGATACCCTTGTTGCCGTGGCGGCCGGCCATCTTGTCACCGACGGTGATTTTGCGCTTCTTGGCAATGTATACCTTGGCGAGCTGCATCACGCCGTTGGGGAGTTCGTCGCCTACCTTGATCTTGTCCATCTCACGCTTGCAGACTGCCTGCTCCGCCTTGAGGGCGATGAGGTAGTTGTTGATGAGGTCGCGGATCTGGGCGTTGGCGTCCTTGTCGGTCGTCCACTTGCCGGAGGTGACGTTGTTGTAGTCGATGCCCTTGAGGATCTCGGCGGTGATCTTCTTGTCCTTCGGGATGATCTCGACACCGTAGAGGTCGTAGATACCGGCGCTCTTGCGGTTCTTGGTCAGGACCGTGAGCTTCTGCAGGAAGTCGGAGAAGAGCTTCTCGGCCTTGCGGTCGAACTCGGCCTGACGCATCTCCAGGCGGGTCTTCTGGTCGTTCTTCGCCTGGCCGCGCTTGCCGCTCTCCTTGGAGAGCTTGGCGTAGAGGGCGGTCTTGATGACGGTGCCGCTCAGGGACGGGTTGGCCTTGAGGGAGGCGTCCTTGACATCGCCGGCCTTGTCGCCGAAGATGGCCTTGAGGAGCTTCTCCTCCGGGGACGGATCGCTCTCGCCCTTCGGGGTGATCTTGCCGATCATGATGTCACCCGGCTCGATGTGGGCACCGATGCGGATGATACCGTTCTCAGCCAGGTCCTTGGTGGCGTCTTCGCTGACGTTCGGGATGTCGGAGGTGAGCTCTTCCATGCCGCGCTTGGTGTCGCGGACCTCGGTGAGGTACTCGTCGACGTGGACGGAAGTGAGGATATCCCACTTCACCATCTCCTCGGAGAGGACGATGGCATCCTCGTAGTTGTAGCCCTTCCAGGGCATGAAGGCGACCATCAGGTTGCGGCCGAGGGCCAGCTCGCCGTTCTGGGAGGCGTAGCCCTGCGTGAGGACCTGGCCCTTCTCCACCTTGTCGCCCTTGGCGACGATCGGGGTGAGGGTCACGGTCGTGCTCTGGTTGGTCCGACGGTAGATCGGGAGCTTGTAGACGGTCTCCTCGGGCTGGAAGCTGACGAACTTCTCCTCCGGGGTCTGGTCGTAACGGATGCGGATCTCGTTGGCGTCGACGTACGTGACTTCGCCCTTGCGCTCAGCGATGAACTGGGTGCGGGAGTCGATGCAGACGCGCTCTTCCAGGCCGGTACCCACGATCGGGGACTCGGGCTTGAGGAGCGGCACGGCCTGGCGCATCATGTTCGCACCCATGAGGGCGCGGTGCGCATCGTCGTGCTCGAGGAACGGGATGAGGGAGGCGGCGACGGAAGCCATCTGGTTCGGCGCCACGTCCATATAGTCGACCTGGTCCTTGGTGACGACCGGGAAATCAGCCTCGAGACGGCACTGGATGCGGTCTTCGAGGATGTTGCCCTCGTCGTCCATGCGGACGTTGGCCAGGGAGACAAGCTTGTCCTCCTCCTCTTCGGCGCTCATGTAGTGGCAGCCGGCGGCGGAGAGGTCCACCTTGCCGTCCTTGACGTCGCGGTAGGGCGTCTCGATGAATCCGAGCGCGTCGATGCGGGCATAGACGCACAGGGACGAGATCAGACCGATGTTCGGACCTTCCGGGGACTCGATCGGGCAGAGGCGGCCGTAGTGCGTGTAGTGCACGTCGCGGACTTCGAAGCCTGCGCGTTCGCGGCTCAGGCCACCGGGGCCGAGGGCGGACAGACGGCGCTTGTGCGTGATCTCGGCCAGCGGGTTGGTCTGGTCCATGAACTGGGACAGCTGGCTGGTGCCGAAGAAGGAATTGATCACGGAAGAGAGCGTCTTCGCGTTGATCAGGTCGATCGGGTTGAACTGTTCGCTGTCGCGGACGTTCATCCGCTCGCGGATGGTACGGGCCATACGGCTCAGGCCGACGCTGAACTGGTTGGCGAGCTGCTCGCCGACGGTACGGACGCGCCTGTTGGACAGGTGGTCGATGTCGTCGACGGAGGCCTTGGAGTTGATCAGCTGGATGAGATACTTGATGATCTCGATGATGTCGGTCTTCTCGAGGATGCGGACATCCGGGTCGATGGTCTGGCCGAGCTTCTTGTTGAGGCGGTAGCGGCCGACGTTGCCCAGGTCGTAGCGCTTCTCGGAGAAGAAGAGCTTGTTGATGACGTCGCGGGCAGTGCTCTCATCCGGCGGTTCGGAGTTGCGGAGCTGCTTGTAGATGTAGTTGACAGCCTCGATCTCCGTGTTGGTCGGGTCCTTCTGGAGCGTGTTGAAGATGATGGCGTACTCGGCGGAATTGGCCTCGTCCTTCTGCAGGAGGATGCTCTTCTCTTCCGCTTCGAGGATGGCCTCGATGGTCGCGTCGTCGAGGATCTCGCCGCGCTTGACGATGATCTCGATGCGCTCCACGGGGGTCACCTCTCCGGTGTCTTCGTCGATGAAGTCTTCGAACTTGGTCTTGAGCACGTTGTTGGCGAGCTTGCGGCCCTTTCCGGCCTCAAGGTTCTCCGGGGTGACTTCGATTTCGTCGGCCAGGTCGAAGATGTCGATGATGTCCTTGTCGGCATTGTAACCGATCGCCCTGAGGAGCGTGGTCACAGGCAGTTTCTTCTTGCGGTCGATGTACGCGTACATGACATTGTTGATGTCAGTCGCGAACTCGATCCAGGACCCCTTGAAGGGGATGATCCGTGCGGAATAGAGCTTCGTCCCGTTGGAGTGCATGTTCTGGTCGAAGAACACGCCGGGAGACCTGTGCAGCTGGGACACGATGATGCGCTCGGATCCGTTGATCACGAACGTGCCGGCAGGCGTCATGTACGGGATATTGCCGAGATAGACGTCCTGGACGCGGGTGTCGAAATCCTCGTGCTCCGGGTCTGTGCAGGAAAGGCGGAGCTTGGCCTTGAGCGGGACATTGTAGGTCAGTCCGCGCTCCAGGCACTCTTCGATGGAATACTGAGGGGGATCGATGAAATAATCGATGAACTCGAGTTTGTAGTTGTTCCTCGTATCCTCAATCGGGAAGATCTCCTGGAATACCTGGTACAGGCCTTCGTTCTTGCGGTTCTCCGGCGTAGTCTCGAGCTGGAAGAAGTCCCGGAAGGACTTGAGTTGCACCTCCAGCAGGTCCGGATATTCCAAGATCTTGGATGTTGCGAAGTTTATGCGCTTGTTGGTAGCCTTTTTTGACATATTCTGCCGTTGGAAACGTTGGAAATAGAAGAAAAATTAAATACGGAAAAAGGTTTAGAGCCTAGTATCCCCGGCTCTAAACCTGTTTTCCCTGAAGCAGGGAGAGGGTGAGTTATTTAACCTCAACCTCGGCGCCTGCGTCCTCAAGAGCGGCCTTGAGGGCCTCGGCCTCTGCCTTGGAAATCTTCTCCTTAACCGTTGCGGGAGCACCGTCAACGAGATCCTTCGCTTCCTTCAGGCCCAGGCCGAGCTCGGCCTTGACGACCTTGATCACATTCAGCTTGGCCTGACCGGCGGACTTGAGGATGACATCGAACTCAGTCTGCTCAGCCTCAGCGGCGGCGCCGGCACCGGCGTCAGCGGAGACGACCACAGCAGCGGCTGCAGGCTCGATACCATACTCTTCCTTGAGGACCTTAGCAAGTTCCTGAACGTCTTTTACAGAAAGGTTTACCAACTCTTCTGCAAGGGCTTTAACATCTGCCATAATAATTTTTATTTTTAATTGTTAATATTTTGCTTATTCTGCTGCAGGAGCCTCAGCTGCCGGTGCCGCCTCTGCGGGGGCCGGTGCAGCCTCTTCTGCGGGTGCTTCGACAGCCGCGGGCTTCGCGGCAGCGATCTTCTCGTCGTCGGCCTTGCCTTCGGAGGCGTTCTCGAGGCCGCCGATGACGCGCTGGATCGGGCTCTGGAGGAGGGCGATGATGTCGCCGATGAGCTCTTCCTTGGTCTTGATGGCAGCGAGCTGATCGAGTTTGTCCTCACCGATGAAGACGCAGTCCTGTACATAGGCGCCCTTGACCACCGGCTTGGTGAAGCCTTCGCGCTGGAGCTTCTTGATGAGCTTGCCAGGGGCGGAGGGGACGTTGGTGTACATGATGGCGGTGTTGCCAACCAGGGTCTCGTTCAGGGACTTCATCTCTTCGTTCTCCACTCCCTTGAGGACGTGGGCGAAGAGGGTGTTCTTGACGACACTCAGGACGATGCCTTCTTTGAAGCACTCGCGACGGAGCTTGCTTGTCTGTCCAGCATTCAGGCCAGCAATATCGGTGATGTAGAAATTCGGATACTGCTGAAGCTGTGCTGAGATGGTTTCAATAATCTGACCTTTAACTTCCTTTTTCATAATATTGAATTTTTACTCAGCACCTTTGTTGAGGAATGCCTTGAGATCAATCTTGATACCGGGGCTCATGGTGGAGCACAGCGCTGCGCTCTTCATGTACGTCCCCTTGAGGGCCTGCGGCTTCAGTTTTGCGATGGCGTTCAGCACCTCGGCGGCGTTTTCGTAAAGCTGCTGCGGGGTGAAGGAAACCTTGCCGATTCCCGTGTGGATGATACCGGTCTTGTCGACCTTGAAGTCGATCTTACCGGCCTTGGAGGCCTTGACGGCAGCGCCGATCTCCATGGTGACCGTACCGGTCTTGGGGTTCGGCATGAGGCCGCGCGGACCGAGGATCTTGCCCAGTGCGCCGACCTTGGCCATTACGGAAGGAGTACAGACGATGACGTCCACGTCCGTCCAGCCGCCTTTGATCTTCTCGATGTACTCGTCCAGACCGACGTAGTCGGCACCGGCCTCGCGGGCTTCGTTCTCCTTGTCGGGAGTACAGAGGGCGAGGACGCGGACCACCTTGCCCGTTCCGTTCGGAAGGGTGACCACGCCACGGATCATCTGGTTGGCCTTGCGCGGGTCAACGCCCAGATTCGCGGAGATCTCGACGGTAGCGTCAAACTTGGTGTAGGTGATATCCTTTACAACCTGGCACGCCTCAGCGAGCGGATACAGCTTGTGAGAATCGTATTTCTCAGCAACTGCCTTCTGATTCTTTGTCATTCTTGCCATAGTGCGTGTAGATTTTAAAGGTTCTCAGGGAACTCACCGGTCACGGTGATACCCATACTTCTTGCGGTGCCAGCCACCATGCGCATAGCGGATGCGAGGGTGAAGCAGTTGAGGTCCGGCATCTTGCCTTCGGCGATCGTCTTGACCTGGTCCCAGGTGACGGAGGCAACCTTCTTGCGGTTCGGCTCACCGGAAGCGGTGGTAATCTTGGCCGCTTCTTTCAGGGAGACCGCCACGGGCGGCTGCTTGACTTCGAAGGTGAAGGTCTTGTCGGAGTAGACGGTGATGACGACGGGGAGAATCTTGCCCGCGCTACCCTGCGTGGCTGCATTGAAAGCCTTGCAGAACTCCATGATGTTCAAGCCTTTGGAACCGAGTGCAGGTCCTACCGGAGGTGCAGGATTAGCAGCTCCGCCTTTGATTTGGAGCTTGATGAATCCGGTAACTTCTTTTGCCATGATGAATTGTTATTCTTTAGTTACTTGTGTAAAGCTGAGCTCGAGTTGGGTCTTCCTTCCGAAGATTACCACAATTACTTTGACCTTGCTCCGGTCTTCCAGAATCTCGTCAACGGTACCGCTGAACCCGGTGAAGGGGCCGTCGGTGATGCGGACGGACTCGCCGATTTCGTAGTTGACGAGCGTCTCCGCAGCGTTGTCTGCATTCTCATCCTGGACTCCGAGGATCCGCTGTGCCTCCTCCTCGCGGATAGGCACGGGGATGCGCTCGAACTGGGCGCCGGTGGTCGTCTTCTTCTCAGTGAGGAAACCGGACATGCCGGGGACAAGATTGCGGATGATGTTCTCAAGCTTGGCACTCAATTCGGCCTGGATCAGTACATAACCAGGGAAAAGCAGCTTGTCGACTGCCTTCCTTTTGCCGTTTTTCGTGACAATTTCCTTTTTGACGGGAACAAGTACTTGAGCAACCTGATCCTGAAGTCCGCTTCTCTCGATCTCTTTCTCGAGATACTCTTTGGCCTTTTTCTCCTTCCCCCCTGCTGCCCGCAGAACGTACCATTTCATTTCGCCCATAACGAGTCAAGATTACAATGTGTAGATTCCGGTCATCAGAGATTGGAAAGCGAAATCGATCACCCAAAGAACTGCAGCCAGGATGACGGTGGTGACAATGACGAGGATAGCGGAGCTCTGCAGCTTCGACCAGGTCGGCCACGTCGTCTTCTTGGTAAGTTCGGTGAAAGACTCTTTGCAATAATTGATAAACTTTCTCATCTTTACATTTAATGGATGCCGCGAAATGGAAGCGGGAGGGCGGCATCTGTTAAACAATTACCAAATCGTAACCTTTGATATTTTGCAGGGGAAGCAGGAATCGAACCCACATTGACGGTTTTGGAGACCGCTGAATTACCATTATTCTATTCCCCTGTGTGAAAGGGCGGGATCAGCATCCCGCCCTTCGGGATTTCCAATCGGGATTAGTCAAGGATCTTGATCACCTGACCGGCACCGACGGTACGGCCACCCTCGCGGATAGCGAAGCGGAGGTTCTCGTTCAGAGCGACCGGAGTGATAAGCATAACATCGATCTCGACGTTGTCACCAGGCATAACCATCTCGACACCGGCCGGCAGAGTGATCTCACCGGTAACATCCAGGGTGCGGATGAAGAACTGGGGACGATACTTGTTGTGGAACGGCGTGTGACGGCCACCCTCTTCCTTCTTCAGGACGTAGATCTGTCCGAGGAAGTGCTTGTGCGGGGTGATGGAGCCGGGCTTGGCGATAACCTCACCACGCTTGACTTCCTTCTTGTCGATACCACGGAGGAGGAGACCCACGTTGTCACCCGCCTCACCCTGGTCGAGGAGCTTGCGGAACATCTCGACGCCGGTGACGACGGTGTTCTTCGGCTTGTCGTTGAAACCGACAATCTCGGCAGGGTCATTGACGTGGATGGTACCAGTCTCGATACGGCCGGTAACGACGGTGCCACGACCGGTGATGGAGAAGATGTCCTCGATAGGCATCAGGAACGGCTTCTCGTTCTCGCGGACCGGAAGGGGAATGTACTCATCGACAGCGTCCATGAGCTCAAGCACCTTCTCCTCCCACTGCGGCTCACCGTTGAGGGCGCCGAGGGCGGAACCACGGATGACGGGAGCGTTGTCACCGTCGAAATCGTACTTGCTGAGCAGGTCGCGGACCTCCATCTCGACGAGGTCAAGCATCTCCTCATCGTCCACGAGGTCGACCTTGTTCAGGAAGACGACCATCTTAGGGACGTTCACCTGCTTGGCGAGAAGCACGTGCTCGTTGGTCTGCGGCATCGGGCCGTCAGTAGCAGCAACGACAAGGATAGCGCCGTCCATCTGGGCAGCACCGGTAACCATGTTCTTCACGTAGTCGGCGTGGCCCGGGCAATCGACATGCGCATAGTGACGATTGGCGGTCTGGTACTCGACGTGAGCGGTGTTGATGGTGATACCGCGCTCCTTCTCCTCGGGGGCGTTGTCAATCTGATCGAAGGACTTGATCTCGCTCAGACCCTTGGCAGCAAGCACCTTGGTGATAGCTGCGGTCAGAGTGGTCTTGCCATGGTCAACGTGGCCGATCGTGCCGATGTTGACGTGCGGTTTATCCCGCTTGAAAACTTCTTTTGCCATAATATTACGTTTAAAAGTTTGTTTACAAAATTAAACCGGCTTTAAAACCGGCTTCTGGAGCCGATGATGGGATTTGAACTCATGACCTCATCCTTACCAAGGATGCGCTCTACCCCTGAGCTACATCGGCATTTGGAGCGGGGTAGGAGAATCGAACTCCCATTTCCAGCTTGGAAGGCTGGCATAATAGCCATTATACGAACCCCGCTAATGGGAAAGTCCTGCGACTCTCTTCCGCTTCATGGTGGGCAAGGATGGATTCGAACCACCGTAGGCTTAGCCAGCAGATTTACAGTCTGCCCCATTTGACCGCTCTGGTACTTGCCCGTTTTTACATTGCTTGTCGTGAGCCGATGGAGGGAATCGAACCCACGACCTTGAGATTACAAATCACACGCTCTAGCCAACTGAGCTACATCGGCAATGTATTATTTCAAAGTCCCTTACTTTTTGGGACTGCAAAGATAGGAATTATTTCGTATTCTCAAAAACTTTTTGCAAACTTTTTTGGATTCCCTCCACATCCATGTTGCAGGACGCGTATTGCTCTGACTGTCTCGCCTGTGCGACGAAGCGGTCGGGGATGCCGAGACCCTCTACGGACACGGGAAAAGCGGCTGCCGCGAGGTGCTCGCTCACGGCGCCGAAGAGCCCTCCGGCGAGGGCGCCGTCCTCGACGGTGACCAGGTGGCGGTAGCGCCGGGCGATGTCTTCCAGGCAGGCCTTGTCCAGCGGCTTGAGGAACTTGAAGTCGTAGACGGCGACGCGGCCGGGCCAGGCCCGGGCGGCTTCGAGCGCCCGGTTCACGCACGGCCCGATGCCGAGGACGGCCACCTCGGTCCCTTCCTGCAGGAGTTCGGCGCGGCCGATCTCCAGGGGCGTACCCTCCGTCTCCCGCCAGGGGGTGCCTTCGCCCATCCCGCGCGGGTACCTTATAATAAATGGTCCGGTCGCGTGCGCGCGGGCGGTGTACATCAGGCGCTTGAGCTCCAGTTCGTTGCGCGGGGCGCTGATGATGGTGTCCGGGATGCTGCGGTAGGCGGCCAGGTCGAAGGCGCCGTGGTGCGTCGCGCCGTCCTCGCCCACGAGTCCGGCGCGGTCGAAGCAGAGCACGACCGGCAGCCGCTGCAGGGCCACGTCGTGGATGATCTGGTCGTAGGCGCGCTGCGAGAAGGCGGAGTAGATGTTGCAGAAAGGCTTCAGCCCGCCCGCGGCGAGCCCGGCGGAGAAGGTCACGGCGTGCTCCTCCTCGATGCCGACGTCGTAGAAGCGGTCGGGGTGGCGGGCGGCGAGCAGGCTCATCCCGCAGCCCTGCGCCATGGCCGGCGTCACGCCGACTACGCGCCGGTCGGCTTCGGCCAGCTCGCAGAGCACCTCTCCGAAAACATCCTGATAGCGGTCGTGCGCGTAGGGGGCGTGGATGCGCTCGCCGGTCGCGGGATTGAAATGCCCGGGGGCGTGCCAGGTCACGGGGTCCGCCTCGGCGGCGGGGTAGCCCTTACCCTTGACGGTGAAGCAGTGCAGCAGGCGGGGGCCCGTCATCGCATGGAGTTTGCGCAGGGTCGTCACCACCTCCTCGATGTCGTTGCCGTCGATCGGGCCGAAATAGCGGAAGCCCAGCGCCTCGAACAGGTGTCCGCCGGGCTTGCCCACGACCCAGGACTTGAAGGCGCGCACCCAACGCTGCAGGAAGCGGCGCAGGCCGCCCTCGCCCAGCAGGTTCCAGACCCGCGCCTTGAAGCTGTTGTAGGAGCGGCTGGTGGTGATGTTGAGCAGGTACTTGTGCATGGCGCCCGTGTTGCCCTCGATGGACTGGTTGTTGTCGTTGAGGATCACGAGCAGGTCGGCGTGGCTGGCACCGGCGTTGTTGAGCCCTTCGAAGGCGAGGCCGCCGGTCATGGCGCCGTCGCCGATCAGGGCCACGACCTTGTCGTGCCGGCCCTGCATCCGCGCCGCTTCGGCGAGGCCCAGGGCGGCGGAGATGGAGGTCGAGGAATGGCCGACGCCGAACGCGTCGTACGGACTCTCGCTCCGGTTGGGGAAGCCGCTGATGCCGCCTTTGGTGCGCATCGTCCGGAACGCCTCGCGGCGTCCGGTCAGGATCTTGTGTGCGTAGGCCTGGTGGCCCACGTCGAAGACGAGCTGGTCGGCCGGCGTGTCGTAGACGTAGTGCACGCCGACGATGAGCTCCACGGCGCCCAGGCTGGCCGCCAGGTGTCCAGGATTCGTAGCGCAGGTCTCGATGATGTACTGCCGGAGCTCCGCGCACAGGGTGCGCAGCTGTCCGGTGGTCAGACCTTTGATGTCGGCCGGCGATTCTATTTTATCGAGGAGTTCGTACATGTCATTGTCTGTTGGGGGTGTCGAGCTCCAGCTCCGGATGTCTCCGGGAGGAGCGGGCAAAGAGCAGGGCGGTGAGCACCGCGGCGATGCACAGGCCGGTGAACATCAGCTCCACGCTGACGGCGCCCTGCAGCGCGTCGCCGGAGCGGCCCAGGATCTTGCCTGCGATCATCTTGAAGGAGAGCAGGCCGAGGTTCTGCACCCAGTACACCAGCGCGAAGGTGGTGCCGAGGACCTTGTCCGGGACGATCTTGGGCACGGACGGCCACAGGGCGGCCGGCACCAGCGAATAGCCGAAGCCGAGCAGCACCATGGCGAGATAGCCGAACGCCGGCACGCCCTGCGGGGCGAAGGCCAGCAGCAGGTGCGCGAGCAGCGCGAGCAGCGATCCGAGCAGCATCCAGCGCGTCCCGCGGCCGAAGCGGTCGACCAGCAGGCCGAAGAGCGGCGCGAAGACGACGGTCGCGAAGGGCAGCATCGAGACCATCCACCCGGCGGTCTCCGCCGGAATGGCGAAGCGCGGGATCAGGATGGCGCCCGCAAACTTCTTGAAGGCGATGATGCTGCTGTAGAACAGCACGCAGAGCACGCTGACGAGCCAGAAATTGGGATTCTTGAGGATGCCGAACACGTCGGCGAAGCGGAACGGCTCTTCGGTGGCGGCGCCGCCCTCCTGCCCGACCAGCCGGTCGCGCCGGGCGTCCATCGCCACGAACAGGCCCCAGAGGAGGATGCCGGCTGCCATCAACCCCAGCCCGAAGACGGCCGGGCGGGCCGTCTCGGAGAGGCTGTAGACATGGCCGGCGTTCTCGACGACCAGGCGCGGGGCGGCCACCAGGGCGAGCGCCGTGCCCAGCCGGGCGACCGCCAGCTGCAGGCCCATCGCCAGGGCCATGGGCCCGTGGCGGAACCACTTGGCGATCGAGCGCGTGACCGCCGTGCCGGCGATCTCGCTGCCCAGGCCGAAGAACATGCATCCGACGTAGGCGATGCGCAGCGAGCGCTCGGGCGCGAAGCCGGCCGTGATGGCGTACAGCACCGCCGCCGCGCCCGCGGCCATCATCCCCACGAAGATGGAGCCCGTGATCCGGACGCCCCACTTGTCGAGCAGGATGCCGCACACCACCAGCCCGCCGAAGACGCAAAGCACGGAGTAGCCGCTGGCATACAGGCCGTAGCCGGCCGCATCCCAGCCCAGCTGCGTGCGGGCAGGATCTTCGAACAGGTAGGAGATCGTCGAGAACATGTCGTCGAAGAAGTACGATGCGAACATCGGTACGACGAGACATGCCAGGGCGATCCAGCAGGCGGTTTTGCGCGGGGCCGTCCGTTCCATGCGCGGAAATTACTTGATGTTGGGTTCTTCCAGGCCGAGGTGTTTCTTCTTGTCCACCACCTTCAGCACGAGACCGAGCAGGAGGGCCGCCACGCCGAGGCAGGCGAGCATCACGAGCGGGGCGGTGTAGTTGTACTGCGTCGGGTCGGTCACGCCGGGGTTGGTCTTGTCCAGCACCTTGCCGATCAGCAGCGGGAAGAGCCACAGGCCGATGTTCTGGATCCAGAAGATCAGGGCGTAGGCCGAGCCGATCACCTTGGCGTCCACGAGCTTCGGCACGGACGGCCAGAGGGCGGCCGGGACCAGCGAAAAGCTGGCGCCGAGCACCAGGATGGTGGCGTAGGCCACGATGACGCCGCCGACGGCGCTGCCCTTGAAGGACGGCAGCACGAACGCGAAGGTCAGGTGGCAGGCGATCAGCAGGATGGAGCCGAGGACGAGCATCGAGGCGCCCTTGCCGTGGTGGTCGAGGTAGTTGCCGAGGATCGGGGTGATGAGCACCGCGAGGAGCGGGAACACCGCGAAGATGGACTCGGCGGACTGGCGCATGTAGCCCATGTAGCAGTAGGTGACGAGCGCGACGAAGGAGAGTCCGAGCAGGAGGAACTGGTTGGTCTTCTTCTTCTGGAAGTTGCTGGCGAAGCCGGCGGCCGCGACCAGCAGCATGATGACGTACTGGATGATGGTGACGTTGCCGCCCGCCCAGAAGGAGCTGGCGTCAGGAGGCGTGAGGGTCAGGTTGCACTGGAGCATGTTGACCGCATACTTCTGGAACGGGAAGATGGCGCTGTAGTACAGCACGCAGAGCAGGGCCACGATCCAGAATCCGCCGTCGGAGAGGATCTTGCCGATGTCGCTGACCTTGAACGGGTCGTCCTTCTCTTCGGCCTCGCCGGTCTGGCTGTCGAGCTTCTTGTCCATGAAGAAGTAGACGATGGTCATGATGAGGGCGATGCAGAGCAGCACCACGCCGAAGGCGACCGAACGGGACACTTCCACCTGGCCGCCGAGCTTGGCGAAGAAGGGCGAGAAGATCATGCACGTGGCGACGCCGAGGCGGGCGAGGGCCATCTCGGAGCCCATCGCGAGGGCCATCTCGCGGCCCTTGAACCACTTGACGATACCGCGGCTGACCGTGATGCCGGCCATCTCGCAGCCGCAGCCGAAGATCATGAAGCCGCAGGCGGCCAGCTTGGCCGAAGCGGGCATCCCGCGATAGAACGGCGACACGCCGAGCTGGTCGAAGCCCGGGATGTAGTTGAGGTTCTCGGTGAACCAGGTCTCGAGGCTGCTGCCTGCGAAGCCGGGGGCCACGGCGTACCACTTGACGAGGGCGCCGACGAGCATCACGCCGGCCGAGAGGACGGCGGTGAAGCGGACGCCCATCTTGTCGAGGATGATACCCGCGAAGATGAGGAAGAAGACGAAAACGTTGAGGAACACCTCGGAGCCCTGCATCGTGCCGAATGCGGTGGAGTTCCAGCCGCGGGTCTCCTGCATCAGGTCCTTGATCGGGGAGAGGATGTCCATGAAAATATAGGCGCAGAACATCGCCAGCGCGAGCAGCAGCAGGGCGGTCCAACGCATGCCGGCGGAATCGCGCAGCGTCTTTTGGATTTTGTCAGCCATCATTTAAGCTTTTAAACCCGGCCTGGAGAAGGGTGCCAGGCCGGGAAGGATGAGAATTTCGGGATTAGAACGGGAGATCGTCGGTCGGCCCTTCGTCCACGACAGGGGCTGCGGGAGCGGCCGGAGCCGGCTGCTGGTAGGCGGGCTGCTGGTAGACCGGCTGCTGCGGCTGGGCGGGCGCGGGCTGCTGATAGCCGCCCTGGCGCTGGTAGCCGCCGCCCTGCTGGTATCCTCCGTCGCCGGAGCCGTCGCTCTCGCGGCGACCCAGCAGCTGCAGGGTGTCGACGTTGATCTCGGTGGTGTATTTCTCCTGGCCGTTGCGGTCGGTATATTTGCGGGTGCGCAGACGGCCTTCGATATAGAGCTGGGTGCCCTTGCGCACGAAGCGCTCGCACACGTCGGCGGGCTGGCCCCAGGCGACGATGTTGTGCCATTCCGTATTCTCGCGGGTCTCGCCGCTGCGGTCGCGGAAACGCTCGGAGGTGGCGAGGGTGAACGTTGCGACTTTCCGGCCTTGTGCGCCGGGGTTGTTTCCTTCGAGGTAACGTACTTCGGGGTCTCTTCCAACGTTACCGATCAGCATTACTTTGTTCAGTGACATAATCGTAAAAATTTAGTGTGACAAGATAGGGATTTTTTGGCGAATTGCGTGTATATTTGTCTGTCAACTTACGCAAAAATGACAATCTCCCTGACAGGTTTCATGGGCTGCGGCAAGAGCAGCACCGGCCGCGAACTCGCGGTCCGGCGCGGTGCGCGTTTCGTGGACCTGGACGAGGAGATCGTGGCCCGCGAAGGGCGGAGCATCCCGGAGATCTTCCTGGAAGGCGGCGAGGCGGCGTTCCGTGCGGCGGAGCTGCGCGCCCTGCGCGCCGTGCTCGACGTCTCGGACGCTTCCGCGATGGACACCGTCCTCGCGCTCGGCGGCGGCGCGCTGACCGCCCCCGCCGCTCGGGAGCTCGTCTTCGCGCGCACCTGCT
>JAEEGK010014906.1_pt1 | contig 17314 bp, 14 predicted proteins | sample 8958771 | NCBI WGS metagenome assembly JAEEGK01 (sample SAMN16246547, study PRJNA631951) | gut metagenome | biome: gut microbiome; feature: rumen; material: SC-attached | host: Bos | place: Iran: Karaj | collected 2018-10
CGCATAGATTGCGCCGTCAGGATTTTCGTCAGATTGTTCAAAAAACGCAGGTAATACTTTGTGTATTGCCGAGTATTTTTGGACGATATGACGGAATATTCTGCAAGTAAGATATGTGCCGGGAATTGTGCGGTGTTGCCCTAAAATCCTGTACCGTAGGGAACGCCGTCCCCGGCGTTCCGCCCGCGCGAAGCGCCCTTCGCTCCCCTTGGATAAGGGGAGCTGTCAGCGAAGCTGACTGAGAGGTCGAGGGTAAAGAATAGCATGCACCACCATGGCTCCTCCCGCGCCCCCGCGCCGCTCCCCCCCTTCGCTCCCCTTTCAGGGGAGCTGTCACGGGTAAAACCCGTGACTGAGAGGTCGCCTATTCGCACCTATGGCGCGACGGAACGCCGGGGACGGCGTTCCCTACAGTACAATAATAAAACATATTACATTGTACAAATGGCGGGTGCCATGCCGGGGGCAAGCCCCCGGCCCACAGGTGGGTGCCGCATTTATATGGTTGCGTCGGAAAAACAAGTTTGTTTGTAGGGGACGGCCACCGGACGTCCCGCCCGCGCGAAGCGCGGTGGTGCTTTCGCTCCCCTTTCAGGGGAGCTGGCGCGAAGCGCCTGAGAGGTCGCCCATTCGCGCCTGCGGCGCGGCGGGCGGTCGAGGTCGCCCGCCCCTACAGTACAGGATTTTTACAAACATCAACCATATAACAATGCGCGAAGCGCAATTCATGCGGCGAACGCCGCAATTCATGTCCGAAGGACAATTCACTGCGGCGCACAGCGCCGCCCGCTCCCGTCCCACAGAATGCTTCCGACAAAAAATATCAGTGCATCGCGTCAACCGCGAAGCTTCGCGAGCTTCGCCGCGCGTTCCTCGTCCTTCGCTGCGCGCTCCACCGCCTTCTCAAGCTCCACTTTGGCGATATATTCCCGCGCGGCGGCCTCGGTTATCCCCATCGCTTCCAGCTGCTCCGCGTTAGGGACCATACCCTTATCGAGCATCGCGCGCCCGAGCGCCGCGAGCTGACGCTTCGCCTCAAGAGTCAGCTCACCGTCCGGCTGCCGCCCCGTGAGCTTCACGGCGTCCGCCTCGAACCCGGCAAGCCACTGGTTCAGCTTCGCGCTGAGCTCAAGCTGCCCGGAGTTAAACTCCGCCGTCCAGCGCCGCTCCTTCGTTACCTCGCTTAGCTTCTCCTGCGCGAGCTTCATAAGCTTCTCCGCCTTCTCATATTCGCCCTCGGCCTGCAGGCTCGCGATGTTCCTCGCCGCGGAGGCGGCAAGCTCAAGCCTCGCGCGCGCAAGCTGCGCCTTTTCCCGCGCGGTTTCGTTCATAACGCTGTCGTACTGCGCCCTGCCGACGCCGCCGCGGTCGCCGCGCAGCTCCGAATACAGCGCCGACGCGTCGCGAGCCTGCGCGCCCTCAATTTCTATCCTGTCACGCTCGGCGTCAAGCTCGCGCTCACGCTGCCGAATATTTTCCTCCTCCCGCTCAACGGCGGCCCGCGTCGCCGCGTCAACGCTCGCGCTCACGCGCTTTTCCGCCTCGGCGTACTGCCTTTCAAGCTCTCGCACGCGCGCTTCCTCCGAACGGGTGCTTCCCGCGATGGCCGCGCCGAGCTCGGAAACCATCTGCGCCGTTCCCATGTCCATTGCCATAGCAAAACCTCTCCTTTCAGCCGCAGTACCTTGCCGCAATGAGGGCAAGCAGCGCTGTAATGATATATTTCGCGGCGGCGTCCGCAAGCCCCTCTGCGCGGCGCGCGGGCTTCTCCTTCAGCTCGCGCAGATCCTTCGCCATCGCCTCGATGGACTGCCGCAGCGTCTCAAGACTCTGCCCGATAAGCGCCAGCGCCGTGTCGCCCTCCGCGAGCCTTTCATCATGCCGCAAAACGGCCTTCTGCAGCGCCTTCACCGCTTCACACGGGCAATTATCGTTCATCCCGCTCGCCTCCTCACGCGGCGCTGCTGCCCGGCATGTAAGGCGCCATGCCCCACACCGGGCGCAGCAGGCAGTCATAATAATACCATTGTCCGCCGCTGTTCACGGCGAAATAACGCCCCGCGAAGGGATGGACGGCGTAGGAATCGGGCGTATTCAGCCCCACGCAGCGGATGGCGCGGCGCTTCCCGCTCGCCGCTTCATAGAGGGAGCCGCCGAGGGGCAGATATTTCCCGCCCCAGAGCCCGCCCAGAGCCGTATTCATCAGCGAGACGAGGCCGTTATCCGCCGGCTCCGCTATATCGCGAACCTCCCTCACCGCGAGAGTTGAAGCGTCCATCACATAGAGCTGCCGCGAGTAAACGCCGTAGAGCGTGCCGCCCGCGAGAGCGAGAAGCTTCAGGCTCTGCAGGGGCGAGGAATTCAGCCGGAGCGTCGGCGTAATCGAGCCGCCCGAGCCGGAAAAGCTGCATTTGGCGAGATAATTCCCGTTCTGCTTATAAAGCATGAAATAGCTCGCGCCGGAGATATAGCGCGCCCCGTCGTAGACGTAAGCGCCGGCAAGCCCCGTCGAATGCTCCGCGCTCGACGCCATGCCCGAGGCTTCGTAAATCTTTATCTTCGAGTCCGACGCGCCGTATTTGAAAACGGCAAAATGCGTCGCGCTGCACGGGCCGATCACCATGTCGTTGGACCCGCCTGCCTCCGTAACGGTGCTGAGCGGCGTGACAGACGGGCTCGCGGCGCCGTCCCCCGTCACTCTGCGGCGGTAGAAATAAAGCTGCGAAGTGCGGAAGATCATCGTCGTGATAACGCCGCCGTTTTTCACCGTCCCGCGGTAAAAACAGTCGCTGCCGCTGGCAAGCGCCGAGCAATAGCCGCTCACAAGGCTCACGAGGTAGAACCCGCTGCCCACCTTCAGTATGATGTATTTGCATTCCTCGTCCGTCCAGAGAACGGTGTGGTAAGACGCCGTGTTCGAGGAAAAGCTTATCGCGTCGCCGCGAAGGGCGAGCTCCGTCGTCACGCCCGTAAAAATGTTGAAGCTCTTGAGCGTGACGCTGCCGTCGACAAAATGCAGCGCCATGAGCTTCGTCCCGTCGAAAAGCGTGCCGCTCGCCGAACCCGCGGCGTAGGACGCTTCATCGGGCAGCTCCGCGCAATGCACGGAGTACAGCGTTTCGGCCACTATTTCCGCCGCGATGACCCCGTCCGTGCGGAGTTTCGCTTCGATTGCCGCGACGCGCGCCGCCACGGCCTCCACCCCGAGCGCCGCGATGAGCGCGTCAAGCTGCTGCGCCGTGTAGTAGTCGGATAAAATCGTCTGCCTGAGCCTTTGGGTAACGAGCTCGGCAAGCTCCTCCCCGCCGCCTCCGCTCACTTCGCCCACGGTGGCGAGGGCCGAAGCGAGGGAGTTGATGAGCTCCTGTACGTTCGCCCCGTTCAGACCCTGCGGGGCCATCGCGCCCACGTTCGCTGCCCCGGCGGGCGAGGAGAGCGTGTCCACGGCTTCGTTCAGCGCGTCCTTCGCTTCGTCGTGCAATAGCTGCAGATCCGCGCGGACGCGCTCCTCGCTGTCCTCGTAACTCGCAAAATCCTCGCTGTTTGTCCAGTTTTTCGTAAAATTCAGTCTTCTGAGCGGCATATTACCGTTCCCTCCCTGCGTATTTAAAGATTATTTTTGCCGATATAACGCTCATGTCCTGCCCGCGCTCATTGTTATAGAGCCGCGCGGAAAAATGCTTCACGCCCAGAGCTCGCGGCGCGCGGACGACCGTGTGCGCGAAATTGCCGACGCTGAGCATCCGGTATGTGAGATTGCGCGGGATGAGCCTCGCGCTGTAAGCGCGGATGGGCAGCGGGTCCTCGCGGCGGAGCCTGTCGCTCTTGTACTCAAGACGCATGAGGCTGTCCGTCTCGGAGGCGACGGTGAGCGCCATTTCCTCGACGTTTTTGAGGGCGTCCTCCGCCCCGAAGCTCTGCGCGGCAAACTCATATTCCCGCTCAATAGCCGCGCCGAAATCGTTGAACGAATCATAAAACGATGCTATGCCCCCGTCATGGCGGAGAAGATAGGTTTTCTCCCGCGTCCCCGCGAAGGCCGCGGCGTCTATGTTCGTGAAATAAAACCAGCTCGGGTCGCCCGCGCCGCTGATGCTGTAATCCCAAAGCCACGCCTCGCCCGCCGAAACGAGCCAGTAGCGCTCCCCGTCGTCGAAGCTCACGGCCCCGGCGCCGAGGGTTTTGAGAAGCCCCTTCTTCCGCTCGCCGCCCTCGATGCGCCCGCTCAGGCGCAGGATGCCGTTTTCGCCCGAGGCGCTCGTGCTGAGTATTTGGTAAACCCCGGAGCGCCTCGAAGCAAAGACGAGGTTATTCTCAACGAGCTGAACGCTGCCCGGAACGTCGCAGCCTAGCGCCGCGTTTATCTGCGAGTATGGCAGGTTCACGTAGCTGCGTCCGGCAATCTCGCGCGTCTCGGCGCTTGCCTTGCCGATGCAGTTTTCCGAAAAAATCACCAGCGCGCTCTGCTGCCTGCCGAAGCCCGTCACGGGTCCGGAGGCGAGATTATAGCAGTCCACGGGGAAATAACCCGCGTCCATGGCGGCGTGGTTTGCGTTCCAGAAGTAAGCCTCCGGCTGCGCCTGGCTGCCCGCCATCACTATGCAAAGCCCCGTCGCGCCGCCGTACACCTCGGCGTAAACGCAGGAATCTATCGCAGCCTTCGCTTCGTCGTTGGCCTTTTCGTAGCATATTCTCACGCCGTTGGCTCCCAGGGCCGCGGGCGCGGCGGAAAAGCTCACGACGCCCGTCGCGGAGCTGTAGCTGAAGGCAGCCGCCGCGCCGTTCACCTCCGCGGAAACGACGCGCTCGGCCTTAACGGGCAAATGATAATCCCTCACGCCCTCCGCGGCGGTGTACCATACGGTTTTGCAGGGTGAAAGCCGGTTCTCCGGCTGATACGTGTCGCCCGAGCCCGTCGCAGGGTCGGCGTTTATAAGCGTCACGGGGACGTAGGGCTCAACGGGCGCGGCGGCGAAGCCGGCGCCGGACGCGGGCGTTATTCTGATATATGCCCCGCGCGTCTTGTAGTACAGCGCGCCGCCGTACTCAAAAAAGCTGCCGCCCACGCTTCCGACGCCGCCGCAAACGCGGCTGACGGCCTCAGTGGCGCAGTCCATGGCATAGACGGAGCTTCCGATGTGGAAAAAAAGCGCCCCGTTCCATTCCCTCTGCGCCGCCGCGCGCCCTTCGCCCCCCGGCGAAGGCGCAGCGAGTCTCTGCCCGCGCCGTGAAGCCAGCGCCCCGCCGCGCCAGCACATGTTCTTCATCGCGGGCGAGCGGTGCGGGGCAACGCGGTAGCTGATGTTAGCCAGGTCAAGCCCGCCCGAAAGCCCCTCCAGCGTAACGGAATAAGTCTTCGGCGGCTTCGGCAGAGCCGGTAATTTAAGCCTCATTCCCCGGCCCTCCGTAAGCGTCGCGCACAAGCCCCTCCTGCGCCCGCAGCGCCGCGCGCATTCGCTCAAGCCGCGCCTCGAACTGCCCCATGAGCGCCGAATAGGCAAAGGAATTATTCTCGTTCATCATGAGCTGCGCCGCCGCGTAACAGGGCAGCGCCGCCTGCGCCTCCGGGACGTTGTCAAGCTCCGCCCCATCCTCGGGCGACGGGCCGAGCTGCCTCGGATAACGGTAATATTCGAGTGTCACGGCCCCAAAGCTTGCCCTCGGAACGAGTATCGCCCCGCCTCCGAGCTCAAGATAATCTCCCGAGCGCGAAAATTCACCCCCGCGCACGACGCCGAGCCCCCGCCCCGTCAGCCTCCAGCAGTCCTCCGGCAGCGAAAAGCGCAGATATGCGCCCTCCGCCCCCTCTGCGTCCTCCGGTATAAGCGAAGCCAGCGCCGCGATGGGCCGCGCCGTGGTCGCTATAAGAAGCTGCGCGGAATCGGCAAAATACGGCAGCTTTATGAGCCTGTCCGCCTGATTGTTGTATTTTGCGTCGAGCGCCGCCCCGCCCGTGCTGTACCGGTCCGCCAGCATAAGCGCCGCGTCCCGAAATTCTCCGTAATTCATGCAATCACCTCGTTCTTGTTATTTTTCTTTCGCTCCCCTCCGCGCACCCCCCGCGCCCCGCACCCCCTTCGCTCCCCTTGGATAAGGGGAGCTGTCAGCGTAGCTGACTGAGAGGTCGAGGGTAAAGAATAGCATGCACCTCCATGGCTCCTCCCGCGCCCCCGCCCCGCTCCCCCTTCGCTCCCCTTGGATAAGGGGAGCTGGCTCGCGCATAGCGCGAGTCTGAGAGGTCGTCCGCGCGAAGCGCTTTCGCTCCCCTCTCAGGGGAGCTGTCAGCGAAGCTGACTGAGGGGTCGCCCCCCGCCGCCTGTTTACGCCGCCGCGGTAATATGCAGCGGCGCGTCGCCCACCGCCACAGGGACGTTGTCCTTCGTCACCTCAACGACGCGGATAACGCACTCCTCGCCGTTCGCGACGCTAATTGCGGTGCCGGTATAACGCATGCGCGTCCACGCCGTGCCGATGGTAAGCGCTTGCCCGTAGCTCACCTCGCCGAGCTGGGAGGCGTCAACCGCCGTCTGATAATACCACTTGTTCGTCTCAAGCTCGGTAAAGCTCGGGCTTATGTAGACGTAAGCGCCGTTAGCCTCGCCGGAGGGCGCGGTCTTCACTTCAATCGGCTTGAGCAGACGCTGAGAGCCGTGGTAGAATATGCCACCGGCCTTCTCGTCGAGCACGAAGCAGTCGTAAATGCAGCGTCCCTCCACAAGATATCCGGAAATTCCGGGAGGATTGTCATGTATCTTGTATTCCTCAAGCTGCTTCGGAGCCGTCGCGGCGGAAGGATGAACGAGCAGGAACGCGCAGCCGGAGGGCAGACGCGCCGCCGGGACCTTAACTATCTTCGTCCCGTCGACCTCGCCGATCACGCCCTTCTCCAGCATCTTCTGCGAGCTGTCGCCATAACGCATAAAGGCGGGATCGCGCTTGAGAAGATTGGCGAAGGCATAACTGCAAAAGCATACTCTGCCGCGCTCGGGGACGTTCCTGTTCCCCAGCTTTTCCTCCGCCGCGAGGAAGTTTTCATAGGCGTTCTCCGCCGTAAGCGGCTCGGTTGAAAAGTTGCCGTGCTCGGTCGCGGCCTGCGCGAGCTTGCGGAAAACGTAAGCGTCATATTCGGGTACGATCACCTCGCGGATCTGGCGCGCAAGTGCCTTTCCGGAATCGCCCGCGCCCATGCTCTGGAGCTTTTCGCCCTTGTCGATAACAAAGGTGAAGGAGCGGTCGCGCGTAATGGTAAGCGTCTGAACGCAGCGCGTAAGATCCTCCGGCGAGCCGTAACGCTCCGTGCCGAAGGTCTCGTAGTCCTGCATAGGCACCGTGGGAACGGAATATACGTTCACGGTCTTCACCCCGGTGAATTCATAGTCGTTGGAAACGGCCATAGCCGCCTGCGACTCCTTATAAAAACGCTCGTCAATGCTCTTGCTGTACTTGGAAGCAAGATTAACTCCATTTGCCATAAATGAATTTCTCCTTTTCAAAAATAGTTTTTTGATGCTTATTTGTCCGGAATAATCAATAAATCCGGCTTCAGATATCTATTTAGCTTAATTTAATTGGAATAAATTGAATTTTATATTAAATAATTGTGCTAAATCATTTGTCTCGAACAGCGCCGTATATCACGCTTTTTTCTCACATCGTCCGCGCCGCGCCCCCTTTCGCTCCCCCTTCGCTCCCCTCTCAGGGGAGCTGTCAGCGAAGCTGACTGAGAGGTAAACCCACCGCAGCGTTTCGCTCCCCTTTCAGGGGAGCTGTCAGCGAAGCTGACTGAGGGGTCGCCCCCGCACATAGCGCGGCCCCCTTTCGCTCCCCTTGGATAAGGGGAGCTGGCTCGCGCAAAGCGCGAGTCTGAGGGGTCGTCCGCGCGAAGCGCCTTCGCATTGGCAGTCGGTTTTTGCCGGCGGATATTATCCTGATGGTTTTTAAAAAACCACCATTCCGTAGGGAACGTCGTCCTCGACGTTCCGCCGCGCCCTGCGCGGTCTGCCCTGCCTTCCCCTGGGGGAAGGTGTCAGCGCAAAGCGCTGACGGATGAGGGGCATGCACCGCATTTGCCATTTGCAGAATTTACCGGACATGGTCGGCAGCAATGTGGGCCGGGGGCTTGCCTGTGGGCCGGGGGCTTGCCCCCGGCATGGCACCCACCACTTGCACAATGTACGATGCTTGATACCCCCCCACAAGCGCGCGTCAGCCCTCCATCAGCCCGCGCAAAAACTCATCGACCACGCCGCCGACGCCGCCGGAACCGCCGACACCGGCAACGGGCGCGCGCTGCGCGCTTTCCGCGTTCTGCCGCGCTATACGCGCTTGTCCGGCGGAGCGTCTTGCGCTGTACTCCGCGAAAGCGTCTGCAAGACGCTTTCCGGCGACGCAGTCCTGCGTGACCTCCTGCGGCAAAACTCCGCCCTTTTCAAAGAATTCGGGGAAACGCTCCCCAAGCTCGCGGACCTCCGCCTCAAAATCACGCTCGGCCGCAGCACCGGCGGCAACTGCCGCCTCTCCGCGCTCAAACTCATCGCCCAGCGCCGCGTCCTCGCGCTCAAGCTCGTTCATCTCGCAAGCCCCCGCGCCGTCTCCGGCCTCGCGCTCGGCCTCCGCCGCCGTATCCATCACGTTTTCGTCCATTCGTCCCTCACCTCGCCTTCATCCGCGCCCTCGAAAGCAGCGCGTTCCTCGCCGTCCTCGGCAGCGTCGGGTACTTCGCCTGGATCCCGGCGGGCAGCGTCGAAAGCCTGCCCGCCTCGCTCAGATCGCCCCCGCCTCCGGTCTGGGCAAGCTCCGCGCGCTCCTTCACGGCCTCGATAAGCTCGGCCTTGCGCGGAATGAGCTTGTCCGGGATGCGCTCAAGGTACTCGACGAGGCTCAGCGTCCCGTCGCGGCGCAGGTTGTCCAGCGTCTGAACCATCGCGATCTCGCTGAAATAGGTGCTCGCGCCCGCGTTCACGCGCACGGAGAACCAAAGCTCGCGGAACACCGAGAAGTCGTAAAGCTCCGTCACGCGCCTTGTGAAGCTTTCCGTCGCGATAAGGCCCGTTTCCTCGTCGATGACGGGCTCGCCGAGCGCGTCCACCCTCGGCCTGTGAAGCTCCCGCTCACGCACAAGGGGCCGCAGCCCATAGTAATTGCCCATCATGTCCAAAAGTATCGCGCCAATGTCCTCGAGCCATTCGTAAAGCCCCGCGCGCGTGTTCTCCAGCGGGATTTCCGCCGAGCTCTGCAAGACCATGAGCGCCGAGGTGTTCTCCGGGCTCACGTTGCCCATCTGCGCGTCCGTCGCGCCGAGGCAGTCCTTCGTGTAGGCCATCGCCTTGTCTATCGTGGCGATAATCTGGCTGCTCATGTCCGCCGGGGCTAGGTTCGCCGCCACCTGCCCCATCCCCTGCCCGGGCGCGACGCCGTGGACGCCGATAGCCTGCCCGACCTCGTTCGACCACGATGAAATGAGGTCCGCGTTGTAAACCGTCTTCGGGAAGCCGGAGAGCTGAAGATGGCGCATGACCATCGCGAACATCGTGTTTATGAAGATCTGGTTCGGGATAACGCCCGTCACGAGCGCGCGCCCGTGGTACTGGTTCTTCTGCTTCTCCCAGTTGCCCCATGCGATGGGGTAAAGGCTCAGCCCCGTGTCACGCTCCGGGAAAATCACGGCGTCGCGCGTGTATTTGCCCACGAAAACGCTGTCGCGCTCGCGCTCGCGCCTCTCGCCCGTCTCCGCGTCGCGGTAAAATTCCTTCACGCGGCGCTTCGTGTAGAGGTAGCAGTAGAGCGCCTTGCCCTCGTCGTCGCCCGTGCCGGAAAGCTCCGTGCGTCCGCCCGCGCCCGCCTGGAAGGCGTTTTCCATGTCCGCGCGCACAGCCCCCTTTTCCTCGGCCTCGCGCCGCAGCTTTTCCACGCTTTCGCGCCCGATGATGAGGACGTAGGGCTGCGCCTGAACGTCCGTCGTGTTGGGATTAGCAAACATCACGTTCACGCCGTCCACAAGCTCCATGCGTATCTCGCCCCGGTAATCGGCAAAGCGCCCGCCGAAGGGGACCGCCTCGGCGTCCCAGTAAAAATGCGCGCAGTAATCGCCGGAAACCGCGCCGTCGAAGAGCGCCTCGCGGATGCGGTAGTCCATCTTGAACTTGTCGAACAGATTCGCCAGCTCCGCCGTGGCAAACTGCGCCGCCTCGTCCCCGCCGCGCCCGGAAAGCGGCTCGAAGGAAACGCTCGCGGAGGACGAGGTAAGCGACGCGACGAAAAGGCTCGCCACGCGCTTTATGATGTTGAAAACCGGCTTGGGCAGGCGGTTCATCGCGGGAGTGTCGGGCATGTTCACCCACTGGTTCCCCGCGAAAAACTCAAGGTTCGTGTCCACGAGGCGGTAAAGGTTCGGGGAAAGGCGATTGTTGTAATCGCGGCCTCTTTCGTAATATTCCCACGCTTTGGTGATGGTATTTCTGCCTTCGCTCATTTCATTCCTCCGTCCTGTCCGAGCTGCTTAACGCCGTAAGCCACGAGCGCGTTGTAGCCTATAAGCATGGAAAACGCCTCGCGCTCGGCCTTTGCCTCCTTCTCCGCGTCCCTCCGCGCCGCCTCGTTCTGCGCCGCCTCGCCCGCGCCCTCCGCTCTCTTCATGACCTTCCCGGCCAATGCTTTGATGAATTTTTTCATTTTCCTGTCTCCTTCAAATTCTCTTTCTTTGCGCCGTCCCCACCTGTGGGCCGGGGGCTTGCCCCCGGCATAGCACCCACCATTTCTGCAATCCCAAATGGTTTATGCAATGTTCCGTAGGGAACGCCGTCCCCTTCGCTCCCCCCGCGCCGCGCGCCGTCCCCTTCGCTCCCCTTGGATAAGGGGAGCTGTCGCCGCAGGCGACTGAGAGGTCGAGGGAACGCCGTCCCCGGCGTTCCGCCCGCGCCGCGCCCTCTTTCGCTCCCCTTGGATAAGGGAAGGTGTCGCCGCAGGCGACTGAGAGGTCGTCCGCACGCCGCACCCTTCGCTCCCCTTGGATAAGGGGAGCTGTCGCCGCAGGCGACTGAGAGGTCGAGGGTAAAGAATAGTATGCACCGACATGGTTCACCCGCACCCCCGCTGCGCGCGCAACCGCGCGCCCTCAATACACCTCATACGCCCCGGCGCCGAATGCCTCACCCGCGCCGGACGGCGCAAGCTGCGTTTCGCCCTGCGGCGCAAGCAAAAACCTATCCAGCGCCTGCGAAGCGCTGTCCACCATGTCGTCATGCCCTGCGTTCGGGAACGCCGTCCACTGGTCAAGGAACTCCTCGGCCCACGCCTCCCCCTCCGGGACGTAAACGTGTCCGCTCTCGATCGCGGGCGACACGGCGTTGACCCGCGCAACCTTGCCGCCCCGCGGCGTAACGGGCACGACGCCGGAAAGCTTCTTCCCCAGAACCGAAATTATCGCCGGGCCGTTAGCCTTGTCCTCGATGAGGATGCGCCGCGCCGCCGGGTAGAGAGCGCGCGCCGCGCTTATGGCGGAGATCGTCTGCGGGAAGTCAAAGCGGCGGTTGAGGCAGTAGAGCAGATAGTAGTCCGTCCCCCGCCGCCCCCAGACGGTTATCGCCACGAAATCGCTCGCTTCGCCCCCCTTGAAGGCCGCGTCAACGCTGATAAGCTGCTCGGAAAAATCGGGCGCGTCGGAAAGACGGAAGCGCCGCCACCACTCGCGCTTGACGAGATTGCCGTCCTCTGCTCGCGGCGAACACATATATAGCGCCCGCCATGCCCGCGACCCGCCCCGCGCGTCGGAAATATAGCTCGCGCGGAACTGCTCCAGCCACGCCGCGTCCTTCCCCAGCTCCGGGCAAAGCGGCTCTCCGGGCGCGCGCCCCATCGGGTCGTTTTCCTCGGCCTCGACGGGCAGACGCAGCAGCGTCACGTTCCTTTCGCTCGCCAAAATTCGCGCCGCGAGGTCGTCCTCGTGCCACGGCGTCATTATGACGACGGCCTTCGCCCCCGCCGCGAAGCGGGATTTGAGGCTGTTCTGCCATTCCTCCCAAAGCCGCGCCCGGTAGGTCGGGCTGTCCGCCTCCATGCGGTTCTTCACGGGGTCGTCCACTATGAGCAGGTTCGCCGGATTTCCCGTAATGCCGCTCATGATGCCGCGTGAAATGAGCCGCCCCGTGCCGCCGAAAAGCTCAAACTCCGTCGCGCGGTTAATTTTCCCCGGCGTCACGCCGAAGAGCGCCGCGCCGAACTGGGTAAGCTTCTCGCGGTTGCGGCGGCAGAAGCGCTGCGCCGTAGTCTCATTGTAGCTTGCCAGAATCACGCGCTTCGAGGGCCATTTCCCGAGATACCAGCTCGGCAGAGTCTCCGTAACGCAGGCCGTCTTGCCGTGCTGCGGCGGCGTCTCGATAAGAAGGATGTCGTAGGCGTTGCCCGTCTCGGCCTCGATGAATTCCTGCACCCGCGCGGCCAGAAACTCCGAAAACCGCCCCCGGATCCAGTCCTCCCCCTGCACATAGGCAAGATATTCGGCGTAGTACCTGCGCGAAAGCTCCCGCTTCGCCATCTCCGCCGCCATCTCCCGTATGCGTTCAGTCATAATCCAAAACTCCTTCCCAAAAAAGCACCATCCCCGCGCGAAGCGCCTTCGCTCCCCTTGGATAAGGGGAGCTGTCAGCGAAGCTGACTGAGAGGTCGAAGCTAATGCAATGGATCGCGCCTCTCTGCGCCCCCCGCCATCGCCCGCAGCTCCGCGTCGCTCATCCCGCGAAACACCGCCGCGCCATCGCCCTCCTCCGCCGCCGCCAGTTCCCCAGCCGCGTCGCGCACGAATTTCGCCGCCGAATTGTCCCCCTCGAGCGCCTTGCGAAACTGAACGAACAGCAGTGCCTGCGCCCCCGTCGGCTCCAAACCCAGCGCCGCAAGCTCGCTTCGCAGCTCGCTGTCCGCCGGCAGCTCCATGCCCAAAAGAGCCTGCGCGGAGCGCACAAGCACGTTCCCGGCGTCCCGCGCCTCCCCGTCCTTCTCCATGACAAATCACCTCCCGCGCCACGAAAATATCTCCAAGGGCAACTGACATTCACTGACATCTTTAAAAAGCGCAAAAAAAGCCCGGAGCGGAAAATGAATCCACTCCGGACTGTAAAACCATGTGTTATGTATTATGTATATTTATATATGTATCGCCGCGCGAAGCGCCTTCGCTCCCCTTGGATAAGGGGAGCTGTCAGCGAAGCTGACTGAGGGGTCGAGACTAACGAATCGCATGCACCACCATGGTTCCCCCGCACTACTTCGACGCGTTCAGCTTCTCCACAAGCTCCGCCAGATTCCCCCGCGAAAGCTGCGGGTCTCCGAACATATTCAGCGAGCGCAGCGGCATATCCGGCAGCATCGCGGCAAACATCCGCCTGAGCTGATCATCCTCGCCCTCGCCCGGCTCAAGGTACCGCCCCAGCGCCGCGCGCCCGGCCTCACATTCCAGCGCCTCCGAAAGCGTCGAATCCACCGTGTACGGCCTCACGCCGTAATGCGGCGCTTCGCGCCCGAGCAGCGACGCAAACTCCGCGTCCGAAACCTCGAGCCCCTTTTCCGGCGCGTAATAATCCGGCAGCTCCGCGCGTCTGTCCACTGCAAACACCGCGCTCGCGCTCTCGACCTTCACCGACGCGCGCAGACGTATATCGCGGCTCGAAACGCCGACGCGCACCTCATAGTCCCCGCTTTCAACGCACCAGCGCCCGCTTTCCGGCTCATAATGCGCGAAATCGCGCCCGCCGAGCTTGAACCAGACGGTCTTGCTCTCGCCGGGATTGAGGCGCACCTTCTCGAAGCCCTTGAGCTCCTGCGCCGGGCGGAAGGCCTTGCCCTCGGGCGGCGCGACGTAAAGCTGAACTATCTCCGCGCCGGGCATCGTGCCCGTGTTCGTCACCTTGCAGCCGACGGTTATCTCCCCGTCGTCCGCCGCGTGCGTGTCGCTCAAATAGAGGTCGGCGAGCCTGAATGTTGTGTAGCTCAAGCCGTAACCGAAGGGATAACGCGGCGTCCTGCCCGCGCTGTCGAACCAGCGGTAGCCGATGTAAAGCCCCTCGCGGTACTCGCTCGTGCGCCCCTCTCCGGGGAAATAACGGCTCGCGGGCAGCTCGTCGAGGCTGACGGGCCATGTCTCGGCCAGCTTGCCGCAGGGGTTGACGCGCCCGAGCAAAATCTCCACCGTCGCGCTCGCGGTGGCCTGCCCGCCGAGATAAGTCAGCAAAATCGCCCGCGCGTACTTCTCCCAGCTCATGTCCACGACGCCGCCGCAGGAGAGAATGACCGCGATGTTCCTGTTGACCTCCGAAACGCGGCGGATAAGCTCCGTCTGCGCCCTCGGCATCTCGATGCCGCGCCTGTCAAAGCCCTCGCTCTCCATTTTTTCCGGCAGCGCCGCGAAGATGTAAACGATGTCCTTCCCGCGCGCGACGCGGCAGGCTTCGCTGATCAGCGCTTCATCCGGCTCGAGCGCGTCCGGGGCGTAGCCCTCGGCGTAATCGAACCGCAGCCCCGCCTTCGTGAACTCGCGCACGGCGTTGTCGAGCTGCGTCGGCGTCATGTGCGAGCTTCCGCCGCCCTGATAGCGCGGAGACTTCGCCGCCGCGCCGATGAGCGCCGCGTTTTTGAAGATGGACGAGGGCAGCAGCCCGTCGTTTTTAAGAAGCACACTGGACGCGATCGCCGCGCGCCGCGCAAGCGCGTGATGAACGTCGGCGTCGTACTCATAGGCGCTCAGCTCGTTCATTTTGAGCATCAGCTCCACGAGCCGCCGAGCCGCCTTGTCGAGCGTTTCTTCGCCGAGCCGCCCCTCCTTCACCGCGCGCACGATTTCCCCGTCGTTCCATGTGTCGCCCCCGGGCATTTCGAGGTCCAGCCCGGCCTTGAGCGCCTTCACGCGGTCGCTCACCGCGCCCCAGTCGGAAACGACGACGCCGCCGAAGCCCCATTCGTCGCGCAGAACGCCCGTAAGCAGCGCCTCGTTCTGCGAGCAGTATTCGCCGTCGAGCTTGTTGTACGCGCACATCACCGTCCAGGGCCGCGCCTGCTTTACCACGCGCTCGAAGGCGGTAAGGTAAATCTCGCGCTTCGTCCGCTCGTCCATCACGCTGTCCACGATGAGGCGGCGCGTCTCCTGGTTGTTGCCCGCGTAATGCTTCACCGAAACGCCCACGCCCCGGCTCTGAACGCCCTTTACAAAGGCCGCGCCCATCTCACCGGCGAGCATCGGATCCTCGGAAAAATACTCAAAATTGCGCCCGCAGAGGGGGCTGCGCTTGATGTTCACGCCCGGTCCGAGCAGGAGGCTCACGCCCTCCTGGCGGCATTCGTCGCCGATAGCCGCGCCTATCTCGAAAAGGAGCCCCCGGTCAAAGGAGCAGGCCGAAGCGCAGGCCGCCGGAAAACAGGTCGCCGGAACGCTCACGCCCATTGGCATCCCCTCCGCCTGAAAACGCAGGCCGTGCGGCCCGTCCGTAAGATAGCCGCCCCTGAGCCCGAGCCTGTCTATGCTCTTAAGCTGCCAGTTGCTCAGCCCTGAGCAAAGCGAAGCCTTCTCCTCCGTTGTCATTTTAGCCACAAGCTCAGCAGAACGCGCCTTGTAGTCCATAGATGATCGCTCCTTTCAAACAGCGGCCAAGCCGCAAAATTTAAAACAAAATGTGTAAAATATAAAAGCAAAAAACATGTAATTTCATGCCGTATATCTAAAATCCTATACCGTGCCCCGGGAGCAAGCCCCCGGCAAGGCACCTGCCACTTGCACAATCCCATATGGTTCCACTGCACCCATGTGGGCCGGGGGCTTGCCTGTGGGCCGGGGGCTTGCCCCCGGCATGGTACCCACCACTTGTACAATCCCATATGGTTGAACCACGTCCGGTAGGGAACGCTGTCCTCAGCGTTCCGCAAGGCACCTGCCATTTGCACAATCCCATATGGTTGATAAAAATAAAAATCCTATACTGTAGGCGCGAAGCGCCCTCGACCGCCCGCCACGCCGAAGGCGACGGATGAGGGGCTTGCAGCGCATTTGTCATTAGCAGAATTTAACGGGCATGGCACGATGCATTTCTGATGCATATACATGTATAATAAATGTTACCTCTAAAAACAATGCGCGCCAAATGACACAAAAAGCTCCTCTACATTAAATTATATATGCCGCGCCGCGCTCTGTAAAGCATTATTTACTATTGTTTGTGCGATTTTACGTCGAACTTTGTCTGTTTTGCACAAGCATGGCGGGAACTTTTTGTAGTGTGCGCCCGTCTAAACTATGTTATAATGTTCTGTAACGAACATAATCCGGAAATACCGGCGGCCGCCATCTCCCTATATTCATCAAAATTTCCAACATTTCCACCATCCCCTCTTGACAAAACCACAAGTCTGCGGTAAGCTTACCGTGTTTACTGTATTAATAAAGTTAGTGCAGTTTGTTATGCAACACCCAAAGGAGAATACCACACCATGAAAAAAACCATCGCCGCGCTCGCGGCTTTAATCCTCATAGCCGCGCTCTTTGCGGGCTGCTCCGGCGGCGCGAAAACCGGCCAGGAGCTCGCCCCCGGCGAAAGCTTCACGGAAACGAGCCCCGAGGGCCTTTATGACGAGACGGGCGTTTATATGTACGCGCCGGACGGCAGCACCGAGGTTTCCTACGGCGTAGTAGAACGCGAGGACGGCAGCCGCGCGGCCCAGATGCGCTTCACGCGCGACGGTATCGCCTTCACCTACCGCGCCGAGCCGATGGACGCCGCGCCCGAGGGCGGCTGCGCTTATCTCAGCGCCGTCACTGTCCCCGAGGCGGAGGCAAAAACCGCCGTCGTTAATATTTCCGGCCTGGACGCCGACATTATCTACCGCGTCGGCGGCGAGGGATGCGTCTATTGGTTCGACAGTAAGGTCGGCGCAGCCTGCTGCGTCTCTGTCTCCACCGCCGCCTCCGAGCAGATACTCACCCTCTACGGCAACACGCTCTACGCCTTCCTCCATTCCGACCTCATGAGCGCAGTAAAAAGCGCCGAATAAGCCTGTGCTTCCGCACCCGCTTCGCACCCCCTTCGCGCCCGCTTCGCTCCCCTTTCGCTCCCCTCTCAGGGGAGCTGGCTCGGAGGCGTAGCCGACGAGTCTGAGGGGTGGATTGTCATCTGTGATGTAGTGACACAGTCTTTCGCTCCCCTTGGATAAGGGGAGCTGGCTCGGGCATAGCCCGAGACTGAGGGGTGGAAGCTAAAGAATAGCATGCACCACCATGGTTCCCCCGCGCCCCCCGCGCCCCCTTTCGCTCCCGTTGGACAAGGGGGGCTGTCTCGGG
>JAEEGK010014909.1_pt1 | contig 17313 bp, 14 predicted proteins | sample 8958771 | NCBI WGS metagenome assembly JAEEGK01 (sample SAMN16246547, study PRJNA631951) | gut metagenome | biome: gut microbiome; feature: rumen; material: SC-attached | host: Bos | place: Iran: Karaj | collected 2018-10
TCCCCAATCCCCAATCCCCAATCCCCAATCCCCAATCCCCAACTATTTATAATAAAATTATAAATAGTTAAAATCAATTTATTTTTTATTATTTAAATTAAATAATTTTATTAAATCATAAATATATAATTTAAATATAAATTAAAAATTATAAATAAATGGCCGATAAAGAACAAATTGATGCAGATGATATGGAACAATTTAAAAAAGAACAAAAAGAATTTGAAAATTTTGTTAAAGAAATAGAACAAAAAAAAAAAGATTTTGAATTAAAAAAGCAAGAAATTATAAAAACAAATGAAGAAATTAAAAAAAAGCTTGAAAAAATAAAACAAAGAAGTGAAGAAATTAAAAGCCAAACAGGAGAGTTAAATCAAGAAAATAAATAATTAAATAAAGTATTAATATAAAAATAATAAAAATATATTAAAATTTATATTTTAAATAAATATATATTATAAACTATTTAGATAAAATAATTTTATTTAAATATAATTATTATTAATATAATATTTTAATTAATTAAACTTAAAATAATAATATAAGGATATATATTTTTATTATATTTAATTTGAATATATTTTTATTAATATATCTTTAATTATTTTTCTTAAATCTTCTGAATCACTCATTATTAACTCTAATAAATATTCTATAATACAATTTTTATATTTATCATATTTATAAAATTCAAATTTTAATATATTTTGAAAAATATATGTATTTATGGGTTCAAGCATATTATTTATTAATCTTTCTTTTTCAAATAATTTTTTTTTTTCGATATTTATTTCATTTTTATTAATATTTTTTTCTTCATTTTCTTCAATTTTTGATTTACTAGAAATATAATCTTTGTTTACATCAATAAAATTTTTTAAAACTTTTATTGAATTTTCAAATATATATTCTAAACAAAATAATCTATTTTCTTTATTTGAATTTAAGATATATAATTTAACTAATAAATTATAAAATATTTTTATAGAAGTTTGCATTTGTTTAAATAATCCAATAACATTATTTGCATTTTCATAATAAGTAATTGCTAATCTTAAATCAAAATTACAATTAAATGAAAAAGCAATATTAAAACTTTTTTCTAAAGCATCTAATATTATAATTATATCATCTCGATTTATTATAATATTTAAATAGTTATTAATTATTTTATCTAAAATATTAATCATTTCTACCTGAATTTTACAATTTAACATAAATTTATTTATTAATGAATATATTTGAATTTTATTAGAAGAAACACTAAAATAATTTATATTTATATTTAAAATATCATTTTGAAGTGAATTTATTATTATATTTGTAATTAATAAAATAAAATTATGTAAAAAAGTTATATTTTTAATCATTCTTTCATTATTTAAAATATTGTAAATTGATTCAATACCAATTAACATTATATCTTCTTTATTATTTATAATTAATTCTTTAATATTCGTTAAAAATAAAGAGAAATAACTAAAATTATTTTCATTAATTATTGCAAATAAATTTGTTAATTGATATATAAATATTTTTAAACAATAATAATATTCTTTATTTATTAATTTATGAATAATTTCACTTGATTGTTTGAAAACATTTTCCCAAAAATCATCACTATAAAATAAATTTTTTATATTTTCTATTCCATAATTAATAGATAAAAAAAATTCATTTATTCCTAATAATCTAATATCTTTATTTTGAAATAAAATTAATCCTTCATAACAAGATATATATAGTTTTAAATTTTCTTTAGTTGTTATTAAATTTCTTAAATTATTTAATATTTCACAAATTTTATGGGGATTATATTCTGTAAATAATTTAAATACACCAACATAATCACTAAAATTTTGAATAATTGCATCTTTATCTTTATTTGAAATTTCTAAAAAAGCTTGAAAAGCTGTTTCATTTAAAGGATCGTGATTATTATTATTCATTATATTATTTCTTTCTGAAGCAAAAGTTGAATTAAGACTATTATTCATTTTCAATTTTTTTATTAATTTAAATTAATTAAAAAAATTTTATAATTAATAATTTTATAAATATTTTTTATCAAATTAAATTTTTCAATAAAAATAAAAAATAAATTTAATAATATTTTATTAAATTATGGTTTATATAAGCTATATTCATTGTTTATATCATTTTTATCATATTTTTTACCATCTAAATTTCTGCATTTTAATATTTTAAATGAACAATTTAAATTTTCATCAATTATCATCATTGCCCCACAATTATCAAAAATTCCACAATAATTAGGTGCACTAAATATGGTAACTAATTTTTTATTTGCAAAAAATTCATATCCATCTTCAACAACTTGATGGGCCCTACAAATTAAATTTAAATTATTATTTTCTAAAAATTTATAAACAACTTTTTTAGAAAATGTTATACTTATTCCTCTTTCATTTTTACCATAATCTTCTTCTTTTAAATCATCATCAGGATCACTCCATAAAATATCACATAATAATCCATAATCAGGTATATCAGTTGGTCTTAAAATATCTTTAATTTGATTAATGAATGTTAAATCTGGACTTAATCCACCATGAACACAATAAATACTATCATCTATTATTGCTGCAATAGGTAAACAATTAAAGCAATCAATGAATTGTTTCCACAATTTTACATTATATCTTTTTTTACATTCATCATAAAAACCATAAATTCTATTTATAGTTGCACTTTCATGGTTTCCTCTTAGAATAAAAAAATTTTCAGGATATTTTATTTTATAAGCAAGTAAAATACAAATTGTTTCTATTGATTGCTTTCCTCTATCGACATAATCACCTAAAAATAAATAATTTTTTTCGGGAGGATAACCACCTATTTCAAATAAATTTAATAAATCATAAAATTGACCATGAATGTCACCACATACAATTAAATCTGGACCTAAATCTAATAAAATTGCCTGATTTAAAAAAATTTCTTTTGATTTATTTATTAAAAATTTTAATTCATTTTCTAATAATGCAACTTCTTTATCGGGTTTAAATCTCTAAATTAGATATATATATTTCTTACTTTCTAGCGTTTAAAAGTTTCATTATTATATCATCAATATTAATTTTATTTTTTTTGAATTCCATAGTTGTAAAAGATGATATATTAAAAATAATTATTTTATTAATATATTTTCAATAAATATTATTTAATTAAATATTTAAAATGGAAGAAAATGATGAAGAAAATGAAAAAAATACAAATTTTCAAAAAATTAAAAAACCAAAATTAAATGAAAATTTCATCAATTTTATAAATAATAAAATAAATAAAAGAAAAAATAAAATTGAATTATTAAATTTATTTAAAAATAATTCTTCATCAAATATAAAAAAACCTTCAAAATTAAGTCCATTATGTACATCATATAATACTAATTCAAAAAATTTATATAATATTAATATAAATCCTGTTAACTTTAAAGAATTATCAACCAATTTAAATAAAGAAAAAAATATTTTTACTTCAAAATTTAATTCAACTTTAAATTTTAATTTAACTTCAAATCAAATTTCAAAATCAAATTCTCAAAAAAATTTTTTAAAGGATAAAAGTGAATATAATATAATTAAAAATTTTCAATTTAAAAATAAAAACAATTTAAATTTAAAAGATAATAATTATGTTAATAATAATATATTTTTTTTAAACAATAAATTTAATAAAACTCCTCAATCTTATTTTAATAATTTAAGGAGTTTAAAAAAAGAAAATACATATTTAAATTTATATAAATTTCAAAAAAAATTAGATGAAAAATATAAATTAAATTTAAAGAAAGAAAAAATGAATAAATTAAAAGATGAAAACAAATATTTAGATGTTAATGAAGAAAGTAAAAATTTTATAAAAAAAATTGAAGATAAGGAAGAAAAAATATTAAAAAAAATTAGAAAAAATGAAAAAAATATTAAATATATATTTAAAGAATTAAAAATAAAAATAACTAATAAAGAATTACCTGAAATAAAGTTAAAACGGATATTTAAAGTTAATAAACATTTTTATTTAAATAATGAAAATGAAAATTCGTAAATTATCGAATGTTTATATTAAATTTTATAAATTATTTGTTTTTATTACACCGAATATAAATAATCTATTATAAATATGATAATTTTTAAAATACATTTTTCTATGATATTTTTGTGTTTTTTTAGATTTTAATTTTTTAAATTATAATTTATTTAATAATTTAAATTATAAAAAATTATATTGTTTTTATTAGATAATAATTTAAATTATCATATATAAAATAATATTATTAAAATTAAATAATTATATTATTTGATAATAATGAATTCACAATCATCAGATTATATTGATGAAAATAATCGCTTAATAAATTTATGTACTCAAAAACTTCAATCAGACCCTAATAATCAAAAAGCATTGCTTCTTCGTTTAAGTACATATATAAAAATTAATGAGTTAAATTTAGCATTAAATGATGCCCAAAAAATTATTAATATTGATTCAAATAATAGCACAGTTTTTTTTTTATTAGGTTGTATATATGAAAAAAAACAAGAATTTGAAAAAAGTATCAAATATTTAACTAAATCTCTTGAATTAGACCCAGGAAATGTTAATGCATTGTTTTTGAGAGGGGCGGTTTATAATGAATTGGGTAATTTTCAAAAAGCTATTGATGATTATTATTTAGCATTAGAAAAAGATAGTTTAAAAGAAGAGAAAAAAAATGTTTATAGAAATATTGGAAAAGTTTTAGGAATAAGAAATGTAGAAGAAAATTTATCAAAAGAAAATTATGATAAAAAAAATAAAAATTTTAAAATTAAAAAAACATTCGATATAGATGCCGAAATTAATAATTATGTATATAATCAATTAAAATTATTAAATTTAAAAAAAAATTCATCAAATAATAATGATGATAATGTTCAAGAAATTTATAATCCTGATGATAAAGATAATAATAATAAATTATTTAAATATAAAAATGATCCAGAATTAAATGCAATATTATTAAAACAAAGTCAAATTAGAAAAAAATCAAATAATAATCAAAATAATGGTAATAAAAATTTAAATAAACAAAATAATGGACATATTGAACAAAATGATATAATAACAAATAATATAAATAATAATAATGATATGATAATGGCACAAGAAGAGGATAATGATTTAGAAAATAATAGTAATAAAAAAAACAATATTTTAAAAGATACTTCAAATTTTAATAAAATTAAATCTGAAAGTACAAATTTAGTTTCAAAAGAGGGAAGAAAATATGAAAAGTGGGAAATTTATCATAATCAAGGATATTGTGCAAGAAAAAAAGAAAATTTTGCTTTAGCAATTGAATATTATACAAAAGCTATTGAATTAAATCCAAGATATTTTAAAGCATATTTTAATAGAGGTTTTGCATATGATAAAATAGGAGAATATGATAAAGCTATAGCTGATTATTCTAAAGCAATAGAATTAAATCCTAATAGTGCATATGCTTTTTATAATAGAGCTATTTCTTATGATAAAAAAGGAGAATTAAAAAATACATTAAATGATTTTAGTACAGCTATAAGACTTTTACCAACAAAAGTTGATTTTTATTTGAATCGAGCTTATACTAATAGAAAATTAAAAGATTTTAAAAATGCAGTTGAAGATTACAATCAAGTTATTCAACTAGATCCAAATAATGATAAAGCATTATATAATAGAGGACTTTGTTATGAAAAATTAAACAATTATGAAAATGCTGAAATAGATTTAAACAAATGCTTAAATAAAAGCAATAATTCAAATAATGTGAATATTTATTATCATTTAGCAAATATAAAAGATAAATTAAATAAAAGTGATGAAGCAAAAAATTATTATTTAAAAGCTGTTGAAATAGACCCAAATTATGCACAACCTTATCATGGATTAGGATTATTAATGGATAAATTAAATAAATATGATGAAGCTATTAATTATTTTTCAAAAAGTATAGAATTAGATCCAAACAATGCAATATTTTGGCATAATAGAGGTTGTACTTATAGAAATTTAGGAAAACTTGATTTAGCATTAAATGATATAAATAAAGCAATTTATATTGACCCTGATAATATTTTATTTTATGATAATCGAGCATATTTATGGAGAAAAATGGAAAATTTTGAAAAAGCAATTGATGATTATAATAAAATTTTAAATAATAATAAACAAAATAATTTATATGATGAAAATTATAATAAATCTCTAATAAATAGAGCATTTTGTTATGCAAAAATTGAAAAATTTAATGAAGCTATTGTAGATTATACAAATATATTAAATATTGAACCAAATAATACACATGCATTATATAATAGAGCAATAAGTCTTGATAAAATTGGAAAGGTAAATGAAGCAATAAAAGATTTTAGTAAAATTATAGAAATTGAACCAATGAATGCAAATGCATATTTAAATAGAGGATGTTGTTATGAAAAAGTACAAAATTTTGATTTAGCATATAAAGATTATGAAGCTAGTTTATTAATAGATAAAATATTAGGTAAAGAAAATGAAAATGATAATAAAAACTGAATATTATAATATCTTTTTAATTAATAATTAATATTTTTAATAAATAATTAAAGTATATAATTGATATTTATTATTTTATTTATTTTATTTTATAAAAAATTGTTTAAACTTAATATAATTTATTTTAAATAATAAAAAATTATTGATTTTCATATTTATTAATTTATATTACATCAATATTAAAAGATAAAATTTCTTCCACATCACCTTTTTTATTATTTACTATTTTTATATAAGGTTTTAATGTTGCATTCATATGAGGAGTAACAAAACTTAATCTAATATAACCAACATCATGATAAGGTATTTTAATATTTTCTTTCCTTACTATTAAACAAGGGTCAGAACTAATAATTGTATAATATTGGTCATATTCTTCAAGATTTGAATATTTTATTTTCTTTTTATATGCTCTATTTTTTTTTAACTTTATATTATAATAATGAATGAGATCTTTATATTTTGAAAGATCTTCATTTTTAATATTACTTTGATTAACATTATCTGAATACATTTTTATATTAAATTTAAAAATTAATTTTATTCATAAATTTTTAATTTAGGAAAAAATAAATATCAATAAATATAAATAAATTATTATATAAAAATATAACCCCTCCGTTATTTATATTAAAATTATATTTTCAATATATTAAATTAAATATAAATGAATGATTAATTATATTAAATGTTTAATTTTAATTTACTTCAAATATTTTAAATAAATATTTTATCAAAATAATTTACTTTATATATATTTTTATTATTTATAATTTTTTATTTAGATACTATTTTAACAATTTATTTCTCCTCTCTTTGAATAAATTAATTTTTTCTAAAAATTTTAAATTTTTTGTGAAGAAAATTAGATTATTATTATTGAATAAAAAATAATATATAATAAAAAAATATAATAAAATTAAATATTAAATAAATAATAAATAACAAAAAATAAAAAATAAATTTAATAATATATATAATTTAATAAATAAATGATTATTATTTTTTAATTAATTTAAAGATAAATAAATATATTTTTATTTTGATTAATAAAATTTTTGAATATTTAATACATTTTATTTGTATTTTAACTATTTATATTCTAAATAAAATAATATTTCAATGATGCATTTTAATAAATAAAAAAATTTTTTAAAGGGTATTTTAAAAGTGCAATTTATTAGATAATCGTACAAATTCATAATAATATGAAATATTTATTTTAATTATTAATTTGTGTTTTTATATTTATTTTTTTTTGATCTTTTTAATAATATTATTGGTAATAAAAATATTATCTTTTTTATTTACTTTTTTATTATTATTTTTGAAAATATTGTTTTAATTTTGTCTTTTATTTATAAATTAATAATTTAATTTAAAAAACAGGATTATTAAATATTTTTTTTTCAATTAAACAATTAATATTTATTTAAATAATGAAAAAATGTTCATTTATTTTTTTATTGAAAATTAATTTTAAAATATAAATTAATTTGAAAATTTAAAAATTATTTTGATATAAATAATTATTTTAATTTAATAAAATAATTTTATTAATAATAAAAAAAATAATAATTTTAATATAATTTTTTAATTTATAAAATAATTTTTTCTTAATGATAAAAGAAGAAATGTAAAATAAATTTTAATTAAACATTATTATAGGCCAATAATTAATAGAAAAAAAAAGAGAAAGACAGTGCATATAAAATCAAATACATTTTTTTTAGATTTAAGTGAAAATTCAGAAAAAATTAAATTAAATAAACCTAATATTACATCAAATATAAAAGATAAATTTAAATCTAATAATCTTTTAAATTTTTCAAAAAAATGTTTTACTAATACTTTTTTTAGAAATAATCCTAATAATTTAAAAACAATATTAATTAAAAATAATAATGATTCATCAAATAGTTATTTTAACAATAGATCAAATTCAAATATTCAAAAAATATCAAATTCTTCAATATTAAAAAGTAGTTCTAATATACAAAAATTAACAGAACCATCTCAAAAATCTTTATTACCTTTTAATAAAAAAAATCGTAGTAGAAATTTTCCAATAATATTGCCAAAAAATTTTGTTGTTTTAAACCCAAGTTTTATAAAAAATAATATAACAGATTATAGACCATTATCATCAAGATTAAAAATTAATAGAAATAATTTTAAAGACGAAAAAGATGAAAATATAATATCAACAAGAAATAATTCATTTACAACAAATCATATAACTTTAATATCAACAAATAGTGAAACAGATTATAATAATAAAACTATTAGTTTTTCAAATAATACATTAAATTTAATTAAAAATATTTCAAATAAAACGAAATCAAAAAAATATTTAAGTCAATTAAGTCAAATAAGTGAAAAAATAAAAAAAGGAAAAAATGTTGAAACAAGTGAAGGTTCAAGTGTTAATAATATTATTGAAAAAAAAAAAAAAAAAGATAAAAGATATTTGTATCAAAAAAAGAAATCTCTTTTTAATTTCAAAAATAAATTACAACAAAATTTATTTTTAGGAAATAAAAATAAAAATGATTTTAATTGTAAGTCTCCTTCTTTAATTCCTAAAAATGATAATATTAATACTTTTGATTTATTTTTCTCATTAGAAAAAAAAGGTCAAATTAATTTTAAAAATAAAAAATTTTTAAATAAATTTTATAATATCGAAGAATTAAATAACAAATTTACTGAAACTGAAAAATTAACAAAAGAAAAATTATTAAAAAATATGAATAATTATATAATTAATAAACATTTAAAATTTAAAAAATTAGAAAATTTAAATGATTTAATTCAAATTAATAAAAAATACGAATTAAATAAATTATATTTTTCAAAAACAAATGAAATATTAAAAAGAATTAATTATATTTATAAATCTCAGCAAATCAAATATAAAAATTATTTAAGAATAAAATATGTATCAAACATTTTAAATAATGGAATTAAAATATTTTTGACTAATTATTATTTTTCTATTAATTTAACACCTTTTAATATTAATAAATTATTATTTAATCAAACAAAAAAATTAAAAACAAAACCTTCTATTAGAGGTTCAAAAGAAAATTCGTTTGGTCTCAAAAATAGAATAAATTCAATAACATTATTAAGTAATTTTAAAAAAAAAGATTTTCCAATAAATTTAAGTCCACAAATAAGACATAATCAAAGTTGTTTTATTTGTGAAATAAATACTTTTAATTTAATTATAAATAGAATTGAAAAGAAAAATAAAATATTATTAAAAAATTTTATTTTGACTAAATTTGTATCAAAAGATTTTATAATAAATGAGAAAAATAAATATTATAAAAAAAGTATTATAAATATTTTAAATAAAAATAAAAATTATAAAAAAAATGTTATTATCAAAAACCAAACTTCTTCATATATTTCTGAAGATAATAAAAAAAAAAATGTTGAAATCAGAAAATGTACTAGAAAAAAAACATATGAAAAAAAAAAAATAAATGAAAAAAATAATGAAATTCTTTTATTTAATAAAGAACAAAAAATAAAGAAAAAATTAAAAATATTTAATAAAGATTTTTTTGAAAGAAAATATATAAGAAAAAGTATTTTAATGCCAAGACGTTCCACAATTAATTCATTAATAAAAAAAGCAATAGAAAATGGAGTTAATATTAATGAAAATAAAATAAATGATGAAGAAATAGCTGAAATTCTAAAAACTTTTTATAAAACAGATTCGTTATTACATAAAGAATCTGTTTTAAGTAAAACTGAGAATTTAAAACAAACTTTTTCAAAAACTCTAAAAACAAATTTAGAAAAAATTGTTTATTTTATTAAAGATTCAAATTTTACTGGTTTTAAATCTTTATATGAAAAATTTTGTAATAATCCAGATATAATAGATAAAAATGGAGATTCTTTACTTAATTTAGCTGTTCAAGCAAATAATTTTCAAATTGTTGATTTTTTATTAAATGAAGGAGCAGACCCAAACATAAGTAATGTAAGAATATAATTAATATTTATATTATTATATATAGAAAAAAGGAAATACACCATTACATTATGCAATAGTATTTCATAATTTTGAAATATGTGATAGATTAATACATGAAGGAGCAAAAGAAAATGTTAAAAATGTAAAAGGATTAACTCCATGGCAATGTTTAGATTCTAAAGTTAGTATAGTATAAAATTTTTTATAAATTTATAAATATTTAAAATTATTATTATAAAATTCTTTCATAGAAAGTAAAAATGTATTTTTATATATAAATATTTACTTATAAAATTAATTAAATTTGTATAATAAATATTTAATTAATATTAATTTCACTTAATAACAATATTAATAATTATTTTATTTTTTTTATAATTTATTATTAATTTATTATTAATATAAATTAAAATAAATTATCATCTTTCATGATATGTTGAATATCTTTTCTAGATAATATTTCTTGCATTTTAATCAAAAATTCTTTACTTTTTTTTTTATTATCTTCGTTATCATTTGTAGAATAATATTCAATTGCCTTTCCACATAAAATACTATAAGTATTTACTACATAAAAATTAATTTCATTATGATTTATTTTTTGCAATAAATATTTAATATTATCTTCAATTTGTTCTATATTCATCCTGTTTATATCTTTAATACTAATTCTTTTTTCTCTTTGTTGACCTTTTGTTAATTTAAATGATTCTATTTTTATATTTAAATTTGACATTAGTTTAACTATTGTTTCTCTAAAAAACAAAATATTATCAATTTCTAATTTTAAAGTTTTATCAATATTTTTTTCATCCATATAAAAATTAATTTTGATTACTTTTTTTTCTTTATTAATTTGAATATCAATGATACTAAATAATGTTGACCAAAAAATTATTTTACCAAAATTTGGTGCAATTTCAAGATTTTCAAATAAAATAAAGCAATCATCTGATAAAATAATAGTATAATTATTATCATTGGTTATTTTACTATTTAAATTATTATCATCAATTATTTTACAACAAAAATAATTCACCAACATATTATTAAAATTTCTTAAATCATAAACAGCTCCTAATTCAAATTTTCCATAAAAATGATAAGATGTAGATAATAATATTTGTTTAATAAATACAGGAATAGTTTTGGCTATACTAGATAAAGAAATTAAGGGATTCCATTTTAATATAATAGAATTACTTAAATTTCTTCCATCCATTAAATTAGGAAAACAAAAATTAGTTCTTGATAATATTTTGGGAGGATTTTCTGGAAAATTATAGTCAATTATCATTAAAAATTTTATTATATCAGGTAAATTTGAAAATTTATTTTCATTCAAATTTATTCCAATACAAGTTTTATCAATTATTATTGTAATATAATAACCTAATTCAAATTCTTTAATTTTTGAAAAGATTCCTTTAGATAAATTTGTAAGTTCTTCTATTTCTTTTTGAATTCTAGCTTTTTTTTCATTTGATATTAAAAATTTTTTTTTATTTTTAAATGTATTCAATATCATTAAATTAATTTTAATATTTTTTAATTGAATTGATTTATAATTTTTATTTTTTAAATAAAAAAAATTAATAGTTTTATTTGAATTATATATAAATTAAAAAATGATTTGAAAAAAAAATTAAATGATATTTATTTAATTATGAATAATAATTAATTTATTATCTGCTAATTTAATTAGAAAATATTAGTTTAATATTTTATTTATTTGAGAAATATATATTTTATAATTTAATAAAAAAATTTATATTTTTATATTTATATTTACAAATTAAAAATTAATTCAATATAATTATTTAAAAAAAAGAAGAAAAATTATTTTGTTTTTGAATAATTGTAACAAAAGGAGTTCGTTCTTTTTTTTGTTTATAATTCAATATATTTTGAGTAATTGATTCTTGTTGATGACTACTTATAATTAAATTTTTTTTTCTTATCATTTTTTTTTCTTTATTTTTTATTCCTGTAGTATCACCATGAAATATTCTAGCCTGATATCTTGCCATTTCTCTAGGTTTTAATTTATTACCATCTTCTCCCCTATACTCAATATTAATTTCATTATTCTTTTTTATATCTTTATCTTTAATTAAATAATCATTTGTAGTGTATGATTTGTCTTTTAATCTTCCAAATAATTCTTCATTTTTTTTTAATATATTTCTTGATTTTAAAATATATAATGCTGAACATACTCCTTTACCTGTAGGAATTTCATTAAAAATTTCATCATTTTTTTCAGAAAATGATTGTTGTATTTTATTTTCAGATGACAAATCATTATTTGAAAATAATGTTTTTTTATTTCCTTCATTATCAATATTATCATTTTGATTATTATTATTATTTTTTTTTATTAAATTTTTGTTTTTAGATTTATCATTTTGAATGTCTTCTAAAAATAAAGAATAATCATTTATTGAATCTAAAAAATTTAAATTTTTATTATTTATTTTTGAATCATTATTTGAATGATTAATTTTTTTATTCAAAAATATATTTTTGTCATTTATTTCATCTATTAAAATATCATTAATTTTTTTTTTTTTTTCTAAATTCAATTTTTTTTAATTTTTCTTTTTCATCATTATTGATAAAAGAAAATTTTTCTGTTTTTGTTTTAATTTTATCATTATTTTCTTCTACAATATCTAAATTATTATTATCAATTAAATCATTTTCAATAAGAATTTTACTAAATTTTATCTTTTTATTTTTTTTTTTAAATTTATCAATTGAATGAAATTCTTTTTCAAAATTTTTGCTTTGATTTAAATTTATTTCGTTTTTATTATTGTTTTTAATTTTCATTAATTTTTTTTTTATTATTTCTTCATTAATATTTTCAATTTCATTAAATTCATTAAGTTCAATTTCAATATCATTTTCATCTTTATTATTTTTTTTAATTTGATTATCAATATAATAATTTATTTTTGATTTATCATTTTTGTTTTTAAAATTATTTTCCAAAATTTCTAATTCTTCTATTTTGTCAGATAAAATATCTTTATCTTTTAATGTATAAATATAAGTTTTATTTTCTTCTAAATGATTAAAATTTTTTAATTTAATTATTTTATTTTTATTATCATTCATTAATTAATTATATAATTAAAAAAATTTTTATTATAGATATATATAACTTTTTATATTTTAAAATATTTAATTTTATTTTATCATATTTATTACAAAATTTTTAAAATTAATATTTATTTATATTATTATTAAATTATATATTTATAAATCTTTTAAATATAAAAATTTTTTATATACATTATATCAATATGATAAATTTCGGAAAATATTATTTTCAATTTATTAATGAAAATAGAATTGAATTTGAAGAAAAATATTTATTTTTTAATTTATCTCTTAAATTGAATGAATTGAGAAAAAAAGAAAATAACATATTTATTATAAATAATAATTTTGCTAATGAGAAATATAATTTTAAAAATGATAATTTAAATACTGAAAAAATAAATGATTTTTTAGAAAATATTTTATCTTTTTTATTAGAAGATAACAAACAATTTAAAAATTCACAAAATATAAATTTTAATATTTATTATATTTCTACAAAAAAATTTTATGCAGAAAAAGGAAAATTTTTATCTAGAAAATATAATTATATTGAAAAAGAAAAAATATTTAATGATTTTTTAATGAATTTAGAAAAAGATATAAATTATATAAATAATGATAAAAAAAAAATGTCACAAAAAATAATAAATCAAAAAGATAATAAATTATTAAATATATTGAAATTAAATTACAATTCTTTAACAAAAGAAAATTTTTTTATTACTTTATCAACAATTGGAATTATTTCATTGGGTATTATTTCAACTTTTTATTTATATAAAAAACATTTATAAAAATAATTGAATTTTTAAAAATTTATTTTATCATATTTTATTCACAGTTATATATTATATTGAAAAATAATAATTAATTTATATGATAAATATATAAATATATTTTTTATTTAAAATTACCATAGGAGTTTGTTATTCCTGCAAAATATTTTCCATGATTTAAATAAAAATTGCTTAAATTAAATATTCCATTATTATCATTTCCTGCTTGAATATAAAAATCATTTAAATTATTTAGAGTAATTGGATTTAAAGAATTATCACCTTTATTATCACTTTGATTAACTGCCCCCATTTCATTTAATTTTTTAAAAGAAGCTTGACTGTAAAAAATTAAAAAATATTTTACTTTGTTTTAATTGGTCTTCCACATAAATATTGTCCATTCATTTCATTTATTGCTTTTATACTTTCATTTTGATCACTGAATTTTACAAATCCATACCCTTTTCCTAATTTTGTAATATTATCAATCACTATTTTTGAACTAATAACACTTTTATATTTTTCAGAAAAAAAATCTTTTAATTTTTCTTCTGTAACGGAATTATCTAAATCACCAACATATATTGTATATTCGTTTTCTATAAAAATATTTATATAATTATTTAATTTCTTACTGTTAAAATTACCCATTGAAGCAACTTTTCCGGCTGAGTAAGCTGCACTATTTAATTTAAATGTACGTTGAGTATTGGGAATAATTTTCCCATTTAAATTATTTAACACTTCTTTAGCTAAATCAGATGATTCAAACTCAACAAATCCATATCCAACAGCTGCCTTTGTGTTTTTATCTCTTATTATCTTAACACTTTTTACTTTATATCCATATATTAAAAAATTGCTTGATATATAATTTTCATCCATCCAATTTTCAATCTCTCCAAGCCATAAACTCCTTGATTGAACTGATGTAGGACATATAAAAGACATATTATAATTAAAATTTAAATTAAAATTTATATATTAATTATTAATATTTAAAATTTACAATTTAAATTTAAATTAAAAAAATTTTTTAAAAATTAATTAAAATGAATTACATAAATAAAAAAAATAATCAGAATATTATTGCCAATGAAACGATTTCAAAAAATCAAATAAACTTAAAACTTTCTTTAAGAAAAGAAAATATGTTTAAAAGATATTTATCTTCAAGGATTTCATCCATTATATATAATGATAATAAATATTTAATAAATAAATTATTACTAAATATTCAAGATGAAAATATATTAAATTTTAAATTTGATGAAAATGTAAGAATATATATTAATTTAAATATAGAATTTTATAGATTCTATTAAAAAATTAATATATTTATTAAATAATAATAATTTAGATTATATAAAATTAGGAATAATTTCTTTAAGAAAATATTTTGTTTTTAAAGCTAATCAATATGAAAAAAAAAAAATTAATAATTATAATTTCAATATTGATCAATTTATTACATATAATATTATAGAAATATTATTGAATATTTTAAAAAATAATAAAAGTGATTATATAATTATTTATGAAATATTTTGGATATTAATAAATATTACTTTATTTTCTACAAGTGACTTAAATTTTGATTATTATAATAAATTCGTTGAAAATGATTTTATTAATTTATATAATTATTATCTTCATGAAAAAACCTTTCCACAAGAAATATTAATAATAATTTATAATTTTTTAAATAATATAACTGTTTTTCATAAAGAAATAAGAATAAAATTAATTCAAACAGATTTTATATTAAATAGTTTAAAATATTTAAAAGATAATAATATTATAAAAAAAAATATTTTAATTGAAAATTTATATAAACTTTTTAAAAATATTTCTAAAAATTATAATGATTATAATGAAGATTTAGCTAGAAAATTTTTTAATATTTTTATAGAAATTTTTATATTAGATATTGATAAAAATAATATATTATTATTAATATGTCTTTATGGACTAAAAAATATTAGTAAAATACCGAATGAAAATATCCAAATATTATTTATTAAATGTGATATATTAAATATTTTAATTAATAATAAAATAGAAAATGATGAATCAAATTTAATTAAATTAAAAATATTAAATAATCTCATAATAAATAATATAAAAAAAGTTAATAATTATATTACTTGTGATAATAAAATATTAATCTTAATTACAGAAATTTTAAAAGAAATTATTTTTTGTACAGGTGAATTTAGAATAAAAATGTTTGAAAAAATTTTATATTGTTTAAATAATTTAACTTTATTAGACTTTAATATTGCAAATAATATAATATCAAATTTTTTATTAATAAATTTTATAAATGAAAGAATTATTTATGAATCTGATTTAAAAATAAGAATAATTGCAGTTAAAATTTTACATAATATTTTAACAATATTATCAACAGATATACCAATTAATATAATTTTTAAATTTATACCATCATTAATCTTTATTTTAAAAAATGAAAGAAACGAAGAAATAATTAAAGAAAGCTTTAATTGTATTGGAAAAATCATTCAAATATCTATTTATTTAGATGGAAAAAATAATGAAAATAATAATATACAATCAATACGTAATAATTTAAATAATTTGGAATTATATGATATATTAAATAGAGATTTAATAATAAATCAAATAGATAATCAACAAATTAAAGAAATAAAAAATTTTTTAAAAATTCTTAATTAATATTATATATTTAAATATAATTTATTTTATAAACTTTTAAAAAATAATATATTAATTAATTAAGTTTTAAATAAATTTTATTTATAAATGATTAAAAATTTTTAACTAATTGAATATATAAATAAAAGAGAACTATTTTAA
>JAEEGK010014910.1_pt1 | contig 17313 bp, 16 predicted proteins | sample 8958771 | NCBI WGS metagenome assembly JAEEGK01 (sample SAMN16246547, study PRJNA631951) | gut metagenome | biome: gut microbiome; feature: rumen; material: SC-attached | host: Bos | place: Iran: Karaj | collected 2018-10
CTGGCGGATTCGGAAGCCGCGGAATCGAGGGAATGGTGAAGGCCTGCCGTTTCGCCCGAGAGCGCAATGTGCCTTACTTGGGGCTGTGCCTGGGAATGCAGATTGCCACCATTGAGTTTGCGCGAAATGTGACGGGGCTTGCAGGCGCCACTTCAACCGAGTTCGACGCCAACGCCGCGCACCCCGTCATCTGCCTAATGGAGGAGCAGAAGGGCGTCACGAATATGGGCGGAACGCTGCGTCTGGGCAACTACGACTGCGCCATTGTTGCTGGCACCCGCGCCGCCGCGGCCTACGGCACCGACCATATTATTGAGCGCCACCGCCACCGCTACGAGTTCAACAACAGTTATCGCGACGCGATTACTTCGGCTGGATTGGTTGTTTCAGGCGTCAACCCGAAACTCAACCTTGTTGAGATTGTGGAAAATCCCGCCTGCCGCTTCTTTGTGGCCTGTCAGTTCCACCCCGAATTCAAAAGCCGCCCAACCAAACCGCACCCGCTGTTTGTGGGATTTGTGGAGGCGTCGATGGGTCTATCGAAATAACAGTATAATACTATCTGCTTTATAAATGGGGGAATGAATTTATCATTTCCCTTTTTTTAATGGTGGGAAAATAAGTTCAGGATTATTAATACAAAAAAAGGCTCTGCTGATGCAGAGCCTTTTCCCTATGTTAGATTTCAAAACTTATTTCGCAATGTTTTTGAAGTCTTCGTCTTGAGCGTATTGTGCAAACTCAATGTCTTTTGCAGCATATGCGCCAAGCGAAGCGTCTTTCTCAACAGCGACCTTCAAGCTATTGATGAGCAGGTCTTTGTCCTGTTTGCGGGCAGCGATAACGGCTTTCAGATAAGGAATCTTAGCGTTGTCCTGATCTTCAATCTTGTTCAAGATACCGAGTGTTGCGTCGAATACATCAGCGTTCTTTGTGCTGAAGTAGTTCAGGTATTTGCAGAGAGCCCAGTTGAATGAGTTCATCTTGCTGCTCTGATACAGGTTGAGAGCTGACTCATAGTCACCTTTCTTAGTAGCGATAACAGCTTGGTTGTAGCTAACCTCGTCGCCAGCACCAGCGGCTGCATTGTAGAACTCTTTGGCAGCAGCCTCATCGCCTTCAGCGTATGCGCAAGCACCAAGGTTGTTCAGCACAACTGTGTTCGATGCGTCAGCTTCTTTTGCTTTCTCGAAAGCGGCTTTTGCTTCAGCAATGTTACCCATCTTGTAGCTGATGTGGCCAACATTGTTGTTGGTTCTCCAGTCCTCAGGATATTTAGCGGCAGCTTTTTGGTAGATAGAAAGTTTCTCAGCGTTGTCCTCGGTGAGAGTGGCAGCGTAAAGCAATTCTTCAACAGTCAGGTCCTCAGAGTTGGCAGCGATGAGTTCTTTGATTTCGTCGTCAGAGTGGCCAATTACAGCAACGTTAACCGACAAAGTCGAACGACGCAGTTGGGGAAGAATCTTGTCGGCAATCTCTTCGTATGCAGCAGAGATGTTCTTGATTTCTTTCTCACGAACAACTGGGTCAGAGTACATTGAAAGAACGCGAAGGATGAGTTCCTTATCTTGAATGTCAGACTCTTGCATCAAAGTTTTGAAGCCATCCCAGTCCTCAGCCAAAGAAGTTGTTTTGAAAACAGACTCGTCAGCGCTGACTTTCGATTTCTTCAACTCTTTCTTGAAGAAAGAATCAGAGTTCTTCATACGGCTTGCAGCCAGTTTATCGTTCAACGACTCTTCACCATCAGGTGATGCGAATGCTGAAATCTCGATGCCCTTAACTTCCATGCGCTCGTTGGCGGCAACGTCGCTGATGAATTGTTTAAGAGCGGCAACTTCGTCTTTCTTCAACTCTTTGCTTTGGATGTCAGCCTTGTTGATAACGAAGAACAAGGTAGCACCTTTCGAGTCGTTGGTGATGCGCTCGAATTTGTCAGCAGCACCGATGGTCATTGCGTTCTTGTCAAGCAACAGAGCTGTTGACATAACACCGTCGGCGATTTTCTGCTCAGGAAGATCCTGCGATTTGTCTTTCATTGTAGCTTTAACGCGGGCAATCAACTCAGAGCTACGCATTGCTTCTTCGAATGCGATTTTCGATTTTGTTTTGAAAGTACCGCCGTTTGCGAACGAGCAAACTTCGTTGTTTGCCTGTACTGACTCGCCTTGAACAGCTTTGCTTTCGAAGGCTTTCTCGCCACCTTCATACTTCAATACCGGGGTCAATTCCAATATTGCTGCTTTCTGGAAATACTTCGGGGGGAAAGTAACTGTAATTTCCATTTCAACGCTGTCACCGTGCATTTCAAGAACTTTCGGTGTTACGTCCCATTGTACTTCGTTTGCCATTTTCGCCATTTTGTTCATGCCGCCGCAAGCGGTCAATGCCAAGGCGCAAGTTGCTAAAACATAAAAGTTTACCTTTTTCATAATTGTCTCATTAATTAAATTAAGAATTTGTGCTATACTAAAAATTTTAAGTTAGAAAATCTCTTGTATATGTTTTGTTTAACGAACACCAAAAATAATAAAAATCGGTTATTGTCAACTTTGTTGGCTGTTTTTTCCGAAAAAATCTTGTTTTTACTATTTGTTTGGCGCGTTACTGATTGGATTCCAATGTAATACTAATCACAACTACTGGTTGAAAACTTTTTTGCCATTCCTTTGTTTTGGACTGCTATCTGAATATTATGTCGTCGATAATGTCGTTCCCGTTGTTCAGTCGGCTGATTAGAATTTGTTTAGCCAACATAAGCTCGTTGCGAACAATCGACGAGTCGACAAATACAAACAAGATGTGGTTCTTGATGTAGATTTCGCGCGTTTTTGACGCCATATAGTCGCCAACCACTGCCCCCCACGAAGCAATCAGGCGTTTTTCATTGATTTGTTGTGTCAGTTTCAGCGATTCCGCCCAAAGTGAGATGGCTTCACCAAGTGTCGAAGTTTTTTCCTTTTTCATCTCACATCTGGGTTAAAATATTGTTTTTCAGATTATAGTGTAGGCTGTCGCCTTGCACTTTCCGCAGAATGTCGCCAATGCGTACGGTGCTGGTGTCAGTAATGAATATCTGGCCGAAGTTGTTTTGCGCCACAAGATTGACAATCTGCTCAACACGCGACTGGTCGAGTTTGTCGAAAATATCGTCGAGCAGCAGAATGGGTTTTTGCCCGCACAAATTATTTATATAGTCGAACTGCGCGAGTTTCATGGCCACAAGGTAGGTTTTTTGCTGACCTTGCGAGCCTAGCCGCTTGATGGGCTGACCGCTCATTCCAAGTTCAAGGTCGTCTTTGTGAACGCCGAAATTGGTGTAACGCGTTGCCAAATCAATGGCGCGGTTTTCTTGCAGTTGCTCGGCAAGCGGCTTCTCGTCGAGCGTTGTCGTGTAGTTGAGCGACACCTGCTCTTTGCCTTGCGATATGGCTTCGAAATATTTCTGGAATATTGGCGCAATGCCGGTCACAAACTCTTTGCGCTTCTGATAGATGAACTGCCCTGATTCGGCAAGCTGGTCGTCGTAGATTTGCAGCATCTGATCATCGATTTGCCAAGTTTGGGGCGTCTCTTTCAGCAGATGGTTGCGTTGCGCCAGAATCTTTACATATCGCTGATATTGAAGAAGATATTCTTTGTCGAACTGTGAAATAATGCCATCGATGAATTTGCGCCGCTCTTCACTGCCCCCAATTATCAGATTGATGTCATAAGGCGAAACCATCACAAGCGGTATCAGCCCGATGTGGTCGGCAAAGCGTTCGTACTCTTTTTTGTTGCGCTTGAACCGTTTGCGCTTGCCGGGCTCGAATCCGCAGTAAATCTCTTCAGAGTGGTCGCCAAAATCGTACGTGCCTTGCACAATGAAGAACTGCTCGCCGTGGCGGATGTTTAATGAGTCGGTGCCGGTGAAGAAACTCTTGCAGAACGACATGTAGTATATGGCGTCAAGAATATTGGTTTTCCCTTCGCCATTGTCGCCCGTAATGCAGTTGATGCGAGCCGAAAAATCGGCATCGAGCGTCTGATAGTTCTTGAAGTTGGTCAGTGTCAGATGTTGCAAACTCATAGTGCAAAGATAACGGGTTATTTGTATCTTTTTGAGTTGTGTTTATAAATGAAGAAACAATCGCATTAACAAAAAATCCCGAAGGCGCAAACCCTCGGGATTTTCATTATCATTCAAATCCTTTAATCAATAACGATAGTGTTCCGGTTTGTAAGGTCCTTCAACCTTCACACCGATGTAGTCGGCTTGGGCTTGGCTTAGGATGGTGAGTTTTGCGCCGACGTGCTCAAGGTGCAGGCGGGCAACTTCCTCATCGAGATATTTCGGCAGGCGGTAAACGCCAATCTCATATTTCTTCTGCCACAAATCGAGTTGGGCCAGCGTTTGGTTGGTGAACGAGTTGCTCATCACAAACGATGGGTGTCCGGTGGCGCAGCCAAGGTTCACAAGACGGCCTTCGGCAAGCACGATAATGCTGTGTCCGTCAGGGAAATAGTATTGGTCAACCTGCGGTTTGATGTTCACTTTCTTGATTCCGGGCACGGCTTCAAGGTCGGCCATCATAATCTCGTTGTCGAAGTGACCGATGTTGCAGACAATGGCTTTGTCCTTCATCTTCTTCATATGGTCGGCGGTGATGATGTCGCGGTTGCCAGTGCAGGTAACGTAGATGTCGCCTTGCGGCAGAGCGTCTTCGACGGTTGTAACTTCAAAGCCTTCCATAGCGGCCTGCAGAGCGCAAATCGGGTCGATTTCGGTAACCAGAACACGGGCACCGAATCCGCGCATACTCATTGCGCAGCCCTTGCCTACATCACCGTAGCCGCAAACCACAGCCACTTTGCCGGCAATCATAATGTCGGTGGCACGTTTGATACCGTCGGCCAGACTCTCGCGACAGCCGTAGAGGTTATCAAATTTCGATTTCGTTACTGAGTCGTTGACATTGATGGCTGGGAAACGCAGAGTTTTTGCCTCAGCCATTTGATAGAGACGGTGAACGCCGGTGGTTGTCTCTTCCGACACACCGCGCACTTTGGCCGCCAACTTGTGCCATTTCTGGCAATCGTCTTTCAGTCCGTCGTTTATTCTTTCGTACAGACGGATGGCATCCTCACCCTTCGGCATATTGTTCAGGATGGATGGATTATCCTCAATCTCAATGCCCTTGTGCAGCATCAGCGTGGCGTCGCCGCCATCATCGACAATCAGGTCGGGACCTTCACCGTTGCCAAAGTTCAGCGCCTGCTCAGTGCACCACCAGTACTCCTCGAGCGACTCGCCCTTCCATGCAAATACAGGCACACCGCGCTCAGCCACGGCTGCAGCAGCATGGTCTTGTGTCGAGAAGATGTTGCAACTTGCCCAGCGGACCTTCGCGCCAAGCGCTGTCAAAGTCTCAATCAGCACAGCCGTTTGGATGGTCATGTGCAGACTGCCCGAAATTTTGGCACCCTTAAGCGGCTGACTTGCAGCGTATTTCTTACGCAGAGCCATTAGTCCTGGCATCTCGGCCTCGGCCAACTCAATCTCTTTGCGCCCCCAGTCGGCAAGCGCCATATCCTTCACTTTGTAAGGAAGATTCTGATTGTATTTTTCCATATCTATTTATTGTTTTTAAAATGATTTATAGCGATTTAAGTGTTTTTGTCTCGACAATCTGCACACTCTCGTTCAGCGTTTTGTCGATGCGGTGCATAATGGGGTAGAAGCCGTCGTTGTCGATGACGTTGCGGGCGATGAGAGCCATTATCTGTGTCTCAATCAGTTTGCGCGACTGACGGATTCCCTTCTCATCGCGCTTGATGCCCTGCGTCTCGGCGTAGGTCACAAACTGCTCAAAAATATTCTGACCGCGCAAGTATTTCACAAACTCGTCGGCTGTTTTAAACTTCTGAAGCACAGTGCGGTTACGGTCGGTGTACTCAAGGCTGAACTGATACTCGCAGCCCTTGCGCGAGATGCGGTTGTAGTAGGTTGAGCCGCCGGTGGTGTCGGCCGGGATGAACACATCGGGCATAATGCCGCCGCCGCCGTACACTACGCGTCCGCCGGTGGTGAAATATTCGGTTGAGTCGGCGATTTTTATGCTGTCGCGTTCCATAAACTCGCCACGCTCGTAGCGGTTCTCAAGGTCGGCATAGTAATCCTCATCGCTCTGATTATAAGGCTTTTGAATGCAGCGTCCCGATGGCGTGTAGTAGCGCGCAATGGTGAGCCGCACCGACGAGTTGTCGGGGAACATAATCGGCTCTTGCACAAGGCCTTTGCCGAACGAGCGGCGTCCGATAATGATGCCGCGGTCGTTGTCCTGAATGGCGCCGGCGGTAATCTCGCTTGCCGATGCCGAAAACTCGTCAATCAAAACGGCAAGTTTCAAATCCTTGCACGACTGCCGGAACGACGCGTGAAATTCTGCCCTGTCGCGGTGAGCGCCTTCGGTGTAGACAATAAGGCTGCCGTTGGGTAGGAACTCATCAACCACGTTGATGGCCGCGTCCATATAGCCGCCGCCGTTTCCGCGAAGGTCGAAAATCAGGTTTTGCATTCCCTGCGCCTTCAGTTTGGCGACGGCTTCCTGAAATTCTTTATGCGTTGTGCGCGCGAACTTCGACAGTTTAATGTAGCCCGTGTGGCTGTTGAGCATATAAGACACGTCGATGCTGTAGAGCGGAATTTGGCCGCGCGTTATTGCAAATGGAACAAGATGGTTCTCGCCGCGCCGAGCAATGCCCACACGCACTTTGGTGCCACGCGGGCCGCGCAGTTTCTTCATCACATCGTTGTTTGTTATGCCGATGCCCGCAATCAGCGAGTCGTCAACCGTCACAATGCGGTCACCAGCGCGGATGCCCACTTTTTCCGACGGGCCGCCGGCAATCACGTTCACCACATAAACAGTGTCCTTTTGAATGTTGAACTGCACCCCGATGCCGTCGAAATTGCCTTCGAGCGGCTCGTTCATCTCGGCAAACTCTTCGGCTGAGATGTAGGTAGAGTGCGGGTCGAGGTCTTTGAGTAGGTTGATGGCGGCCTTCTCTTCAAGTTCGGCCACATTCACAGTATCAACATAATTCTGGCGGATATTGCCAATCAGGTAATCGATTTTGCCGCCACGGCGCTGAATCACAGTTGTTTGCACGCTTCCGCGATTCGTGATATTGCTCTCGACAAACATTCCGAAAACGAAAGCCACGGCAAGCAGCAACGGCAACCATATTTTAACTAACTTATTCATATTCTGATAGTTTAATCGGTTGGAATCTGAACAATTTCAATGCCGGCACGCTTAAGCAGTTCAATGCCGTCCTGGATGCGGTAGTTATCAGAAAAGACAACCCGCTTGATGCCCGACTGGATGATGAGTTTGGCGCATTCCATACAGGGCGATGCGGTGACGTAGAGCGTTGCGCCCAGGCTGCTGTTGTTCGATTTGGCCACTTTGGTGATGGCGTTGGCCTCGGCGTGAAGCACGTAGGGTTTGGTGGTGTTCTCGTCAATCTCGCAGCAGTTCTCAAATCCCGAAGGCGTGCCGTTGTAGCCGTCGGAAATTATCATTTGGTCTTTGACCAGGATTGCCCCCACCTTGCGCCGTACGCAGTATGAGTTTTCGGCCCAAATGCGCGCCATCTGCAGGTATCGCAGGTCGAACCGGTGTTGTTTTTCAGCATCCATTGCATTTTATTTTGATGGCAAATATAAAGTGAAAGTTGGAAGTAGAAAGAGGTTTTAGGTATTCAAAACGCCGCCCCAACGGCACTCTGGTAGAATTCACGGCAGAGACTTTTGCTGATGGGATATTCCTCAACAATCTGCGTTTTCAAATCGCAGACGTACAGTTTGTCGGTTTGCGCAACATGCAGTTTAGCATAGCGGATAGCGTTACTGTCTTGAAGTTCAGTCATATAATAGACGGTGAGTTGGATCTCGTGGCGAGTCATATCGTCTTTTGTGAAGATGAAAAGTTCAAACTGGTCGAAATCGCCATAGAAACCATCGGCCACCTTGTGCACCTTGCTTTTGATGATGCGCTTGAGCGGCAGTGCCAGCGACCAATACCGCTTCTCCAACTCACCCATAAAATGTCCGTAATTCAAACCATAGGCGTAACCGTAAAGTTTGATTCTCCGCATGTCGGCCTCATCAATGCAGAAAATGTTGTCGCCAGCCAGTTCGTTCACAAGCATCTCGGCCTCCGTCTTGTTCTCCTTTAGCGAACGCGTCACCTCAATGCCAAGATTCTGATTAACATCTTGCAAGTCGGGCCGGTCAGAGTTGACCAAATGTGCGTATTTGTCGCCAAGCAAGGTGTGCAGCACTATCATTGCGTAGCGTTCGAAAAAAGTGGTATCGAATTTCGGTTCAATCATGTGGGAAAGATAGTGAAAGAACTGTATTTTGAAGCATCTACAAGCCAAACAATTTTTCGGCGTTGGCGGTTGTCAGTGCAGCCACATCCTCAATGCTGAGTTTCTTTATTTCGGCAAGTTTCTGTGCCACAAATGGCAGAAAACTGCTTTCGTTGCGCTTTCCGCGATGGGGGACAGGCGCCAGATAGGGACAGTCGGTCTCCAAAATAAGATTCTGAATATCAATTTGTTCTATCACTGCCGGAAGATCCGATTTTTTGAACGTCAGCACACCGCCAATGCCAAGCATGAAACCCATGTCGATGGCCTGCCGAGCCTGCTCCAGTGTGCCCGAAAAACAGTGGAACACCCCGCGCAGACGGTCGTCGGCAAGCGGCTCAAGTGCGGCAATGGTCTTTTCAATGGCGTTGCGGATGTGGACAATGATGGGCAGCCCCAACTCTTTTGCCCACCTGACCTGCGTCGCGAAAGCGTCAAATTGTTCGCGCTCAAAAGTCTGGTCCCAATAGAGGTCGATGCCAATCTCGCCCACAGCATAGAACCGCTGGCCGCTTGCAAGCATCGCCTCAACCTGCTTTAGCGCTGTTTTGTAATCACTGTCGACTGATGTTGGGTGAAGTCCGGCGCACGGGAAGAAATGCTGCGGGTCCGATGCCGCCATATCGAGCATGGCTTGCCTCGAAGAGGCGTCGATGTCGGGCAGAATTAGTCGGCTGACTCCCGATTCAAAGCACCGGCTGATGGCTTCAGTGCGGTCATTGTCAAACTCTTCGGCATAAAGGTGCGAGTGGGTATCGATAAATTCCATTGCTAAAGTTTTCTACAAAAATAGGTTTTTAGGCCATGCTGAATAATGGTTTCAGGCGGTTTTTCGTCTTTTGATGTTGCTAATTTGGTTCTTCTCATTAACTTTGAAGTTCTCTCGTAACAATTGGGGTGATGAGAAACGAACATTACTATTTCATTGACAGATTAAAGGTTTTCCTTGTGTGCCTTGTGTTTTTCCATCAAGGTCTGGTTGCTTATGGAGGAGCCGGAAATTGGTACTATACATCAAGCCACCATTTTACGGGAGTGCCGCTTATTACCGTCAACACAATCGAAACCATAAGTCTGACTATTATTGTTCCGATGTTTTTCTTGTTGGGGGCCATTCTCGCTCACAACTCATACAAACGTCACGGTTTCAGTCAATATGTCAAACGACGTTTTTTCAGGCTTGGTATTCCGGCAATCATTTATGCAATTATTGTTCACCCGACAATTCTTTTCTTCGTCAGCAAAACTCAGGACGGCAGCCTCGGTTGGTATAAGTTTGTGGTTCAGAGTATTACGCAGAACTTCTCTTTCGGACCAATGTGGTTTGTGGCGGCTCTGCTTGTTATCGAATTCTTCTATGCATTACTGAAATCGTTGAAATTCAGCGGTGACAATATCGTTCACGACATCTGGCATCAGATACCGTCGCTGCGGGCATCTCTATTCATAATAATTATTGGTTTCTTCTCGTTTCTGGCCAGACTTATATCGCCCGCTTATGCATCGTCTTTCACCCAACTCGGGTTCTATCCTTTATATATAGGAATGTTCGTTTCCGGTTTAATTGACGCGCGCTACAACTGGACTGAACGCATCAAAACCTATTATGCCTATCCGTGGCTGATTTTCTCGCTGTTGTGTTTGCCGATTTTGTTATTGTCAATCAACTACATCAAAGATTGGACTCCGTTTGCCGGAGGTTTCAACACTCAGTCGCTTTTCCTTTCTCTTTGGGAGGCAATGACTTGCATGGGTGCATGTATATTCTTGACTTCGTTCTTTTTACAAAATTTCAACAAACCGAATCCTCAAACTTCTTATTTAGCCAATTTGGCGTATATGGCTTTTGTCTTACATCCGTTTGCCATTGTGCCACTCACATTTTTGCTCGAGTCAACTCCAATGCCGCTTCTGCTTAAATGGTTTATTACCAGCACGGTGAGTTGTGTCGTATGTTTTGCCGCAGCCTACTTGCTACGCAAAATTCCTGGTTTGAAGAAGATTTTCTAGTTAACGCGCTTGTTCTCAGGCTATTTTGTGCCTTTTTGTCCGATAATCTTGTCAGGATTTCGGTTCACATAATCGGCCCACGATTTGCAACTTTTTGCGGTACTTGTCGGTACTTTCTGGTAAAAATGACACACTGCGGCAGCCAACCCGTCAGTGGCGTCAAGATTCTTGGGCAGGTCAGTGAATCCTAGCATTTTTTGCAGAAAACCGGCCACTTGCTCTTTCGAGGCATCACCATTGCCAGTGATGGCCAGTTTTATTTTTCGCGGTGCATATTCGGTTATTGGTATTTGGCGCGATATGGCAGCAGCAATGGCCACGCCTTGTGCACGACCAAGTTTGAGCATCGACTGCACATTCTGCCCAAAAAACGGAGCCTCAATGGCACACTCGTCGGGCAGAAACTCGTCAATTAGCCATGTGGTGCGTTTGTGAATAATGGCCAACTTCTCGTAGGGGTCAGTTATCTTGTTGAGCATAATCACACCCATTGTTTCCATCTTGGGTTTGTTGCCGTCGGCTGAAATTACGCCGTAACCCATAATGTTTGTTCCCGGGTCGATGCCTAAAATTTTTCGTTCCATTACTTGCAATTTTGGTTTCAAAACCATTCTACAATTATAGCCTATTTCAACAAACTCTTGTTGTTGATTTTGGATTTTTCAAATTCAGAAATAATGCTGTGCGCGATTTTGAAAAACAATTCTTCAAAACACAAAAAAATCAACTATTTTTGACTCTATATCGAATTTTCGATTGATATAACATCAGAAATAATTTAAAAACAATCGATTTATGTTCACACAAGATAACGGGCTTTACATTGCCCACTGCGCCGACGGCCCAATCAGCATTGTCGGCAAGATGGCCAACCGCCACGGACTCATTGCCGGAGCCACCGGAACAGGCAAAACCGTAACACTTCAGGTTCTGGCCGAAACTTTCTGTCAGGCGGGCGTGCCGTGTTTTATGGCCGATATGAAAGGCGACCTTTCGGGAATCTCGCAGACAGGCAAACTGTCGGGCTTTATTGAGAAACGCATTGCCGAATTCGGCTTGCAAACACCTGAATTTCAGTCGTGCCCGGTAAGGTTTTACGATGTTTTTGGCGAGCGGGGACACCCCATGCGCAGCACAATCTCGCAGATGGGCCCCGATATGCTGGCGCGTCTGCTCGAACTAAACGAGACGCAGACAGGCATCCTTCACATTGTGTTCCGCATTGCTGACGACCGTCAGTTGCTGCTGATCGACTTGAAGGACCTCCGTTCGATGCTCGATTACGTGGCTAAGAACGCTTCTGAGTTCACCACGCAATATGGCACCATCACCTCACAAAGCATTGGAGCAATCCAACGTGCACTGTTAACACTTGAGAATCAGGGCGCTGACAAATTCTTTGGCGAGCCGGCCTTCGACATTCAAGATTTGCTGGCAACCGAAGGCGGTAAAGGTGTGATGAACGTTCTGGCTGCCGACAAACTCATGCTCCAGCCGAAAATGTACTCAACATTCCTGCTGTGGCTGATGAGCGAACTTTACGCCACTCTGCCCGAAGTTGGCGATATGCCGCTGCCCAAACTCGTCTTCTTCTTCGACGAGGCTCACATGCTTTTCGATGACACCTCGAAAGCAATGGTTGACAAGATTGAGCAGGTTGTCCGTTTGATACGAAGCAAAGGCGTTGGCATTTATTTCATTTCGCAAAGTCCGTCCGACATACCAGATTCTATTCTTGGCCAACTCGGCAACCGTGTGCAGCACGCCTTGCGCGCCTACACTCCAAAAGACAAGAAGGCTGTGAAAACTGCCGCCGAGTCGTTCCGCCCGAATCCGGCATTCAAGACCGAAGATGCTATTCAGAGCCTTGAAACCGGCGAGGCGCTGGTATCGTTCCTCGATGAGAAAGGCGCACCATCAGTAGTTCAGCGTGCACGTATTCTCTTTCCGCTCAGCCAGATAGGCGCTGTCACCGAATCGCAGCGTGAGCAGATAATCAAGCAATCGCGCATCTACGGCAAGTACGACAAGGCTTTCGACCGTGAGAGTGCGTTCGAGGTTCTATTGGCCCAAGCCGAAAAAGATAAAGCGGAAGCAGAGAAAGCCCAAAAGGAGGCTGAGGCCGCCAAGAAGAAGGCAACAACCGACAAGGCAGCGCCGAAATCGAAGAAAACAACAGGCACCGCAGGCAAGGTTCTTTCTACAATGGCAACCACCGCAACTCGCGAGATTACGCGCGGACTTGTAGGTACATCGGGCCGTGGCAAGAAATCGTCGTCAGGCGGACTGCTTGGCACGTTTGTGCGAGGCATCTTGGGAAATCTGATGAAATAACTTCAAACGATTATTCATACGAAAGGGCTGCCATTTTTGACAGCCCTTCGTGTTTTAATTCGCATTTTTAGAGGAATGCTATGATTATAGAAATCACTTATCCATTGCAAGCCGCAGACCGCAAATCTCGTTCATCGCGTTTGGTGCGTTTTTGCTGCGGTTCCAAACCCAGCAAGCCTGCGATGTGTCGGTGAAGCAGCCGCCGCGAATCACATATTGCAACGATTCGACGCCCTCGTAAGGGTCGGAGCACCATTCCCACACATTGCCGCTCATATCGTAGATTCCCAATTCGTTAGGCGCTTTGGTTGCCACCGGATGAGTGCGCGATTCTGAATTTTTTGAGTACCAGCCAACCTTGCCCACTGCATCACCGCCGCTGAACTTATAGCCGTTGCTTTTGCTGCCGCCACGCGCCGCATATTCCCACTCATCCTCAGTCGGCATACGGAATTTCTGCCCAGTCAGTTGGTTCAGTTTCTCGATAAAAGCCTTGCAATCGTTCCAACTCACCGACTCAACAGGCTGTCCTTTGCCGCGACTGCGCAAACTCGATGGATTCTTGCCCATCACGGCTTTCCACAAATCGCCGGTCACCTCGGTTCGGCCAATCAGAAAACTACCGACTTCTGTCTCTTCGGTCTTTCCCGGCTCGCCCATTTGGTAGGTCCCGCCGTCCACACAAACCATTTCAAACTTAACGCCATTGGCCTCAAACTCACGAACCTCGCCGTTCTGCGACATTGCCAACTGTGCTGCCGACAATGCAAACAATGTGATAATCAATCGTTTCATAACGTATCGTTTTAGAGTTTCAAGATACGAATAAAAATCGAGATTACCGACAAGGATTTTTAGATTTGAAAAAAGACGACGCGGATTAGGCTGATCCCCGCGAGTTTATTTCGCTAATAATCAATCAAATATCTTCTGGGCATCAAATTACTTCGCCCCCATATATTCGCCAACCCATTTTGCGTCTTGCATATCTTTCAGAAGGCGGATAAGGTTGTCGCCGTAAATCACGTCGCTCAGGAACTCCATTCCGTATTGCGACAGAATCTGCATCTGGCCGCTGGTGGGCACTCCGTTTTCGCCGCCCCAACCTTGTTCTTTCGAGTTACCAAAAGGGTAGGTGGCGTAACGCAGTTTCCATAATTCTTTGAGAGTGAACTGCTCAATGCCGTTGGTCTCAAACATATCCACGCGGTCGGGATTGGCTTTCGATGCCTCGCCGCCGCCAAACTGTCGCAGAAAAGTCTCGTACTTGACAAACTGCACGGAGGGTTTGCCTTCATAAGGCTTGCAGTGGATTCCGTAGGTCACAACCTCAAGGCCAGCCGATGGCATCAGACTCACACAGAACGAATAGCGCGCCCGACGGAACGCATCGGGGTTATCGCTGCCTTTGGGGATAAGAATCTGCGCATTCGCCGAAAGGCCGATCATAACCATCAGTATAGCAACAAGTTTCTTCATTTTTAATCAATTAAAAACGACAATGCGGCAAGTGCAATCAAGATGCAGCCTGTGAGTGTCTTTTGGTGATGCTCGAAAATATGCCAGTTGAGTCGGCTCAAACCTTTGGTGCCGATGTAAACAAGAGTGAGCATAGTGCCCACAGTAGCAACAAGATAGATGGTCGACGTGACCAGAATTCCGCGCCAGCCGAACACGCCAGCAGGCAGAAAATAGACCTCGAGTTCGATGCAGGGCGAGAAGAACATCGCCACAACCATTGAGCCGATGACCGCGCGTTTGGTGCGGCCGTGGCTTGCTTCGTCGAGATGGTCGTGATGGTGATGGCCGCGACCGACGAAATCGGCAACAATGAAAACCACGCCCAAAACGGCCAGAATGGCGGGCGCTATCCAATGCGTCAGTTCGGCGTGGCTGCTCGAGAGTTGGAACCCCGCAAGGCCAATCAGAATGCCGATAATCACAGTGCTTGCAATGTGCGCGGCGCCAATCAGCGCGGTTGCGCGCAACGTTTCGTGCATTGTCCAACGCTCGCTCTTACCAACGGCCACAATGGGCAGCCAATGGTTTGGAATGGCGGCATGGACAAGGCTCAACAGCAAACTACCCGATATTATCTGCCACATTGATTATCAGAGTTTTAAAAGAAAAACAAAATCTTCGTCAGGTTCAAGTTCGATGGGTTGGCGGCCATTGATGAAGAGCCGCAAGTTATTCTTGCCCACATAGCGGATGTGCTCGCCCTCAACGTTGAGCATACAGCCTTCGCGCAAGCCCACAACAGTCGATTTCGGATTGGCAGCCAAATATTCCAGAATGCGCTCCTCGCGCGTCTCGCCTCCGTGGCCTTCAATCTGCTTGTCGGTATAATGCGGATTGATTTGGAACGGCACCAGACCGAAGGTGTCGAAGCCCAGCGGGTCAACCACGGGCATATCGTTGGTTGTCTGCATTGTGGGGCAGGCCACGTTGGCGCCCGCACTCCAGCCCACGTAAGGCGTTCCAGCCTTTACGCAACGGCGCACAGGCTCAATCAAGCCGTTCTGATGCAGGTGGCGCACCAGATTCCACGTGTTGCCGCCACCAACCACAATGGCGTCGGCAGTCTCGATGGCTTCCACCTGATTTTCAAACCGATGTATCGATTTAACACTCAGGCCAAAATCGCGGAAACGGCGGTTGACCTTGGCCTCAAAATCGTCGAAACTGAACGTTACGGCGGCGTACGGAATGAAAACGATGTTCTGCCGCCCGCTCAAAAAGCGTGCAATCTCGTCTTTCGAATACTCCAGAAACGGCTCACCCGCCATTGTTGAATTGCTTATCAGAAGAAGATGCATATCTTGATTTTTGATTTTTGAATTTTGATTTATGATTTATTGATTGAATGTTTGAATGCAGATTTAATTAATTGCCACTCGTTTTGCAATGTTTCCAACCTTAACAATATAAACGCCTGTGCCATTGACGCGGATTTCTGTAGAGACGTCACAATGTGGCGTCTCTACAATCAGACGTCCCATTGCATCATAAACCCGGATTTCATCCGTTGCATTCTCAACCACAATGTTTTTGCCGTAGGCATAGATGCTAACTGCATTGGCAGCGGATTCAGTGACGGGGGTAGCGTCTGCTTCTTGCCGACCACGTTCTACGGTGAAAGGGTTCTTGTGTCCCCATAAAACACGACATCCACTATAGTTCCAATCAGGATCCCAAACATCAGGTTCTTTTTCAAATTCACAATAGATAGTCGCTGTACATTCAAAAAACGCTTGGAAGCCAATGAATGTAACCGAATTGGGGATGGAGACTGATGTCAGGCCGCAACAATTAAAGAACGCAAAGATGCCGATGCTTGTAACCGAATTGCCTATGGTGACTGATGTCAGGTTGTTGCAACCATCGAACGCAAAGTCACCAATACTTGTAACCGAATTGGGAATAACTACTTCTTTTTCATCACCGACGTATGCCGTGAGTTTTGTTTTCGTGGCATCAGAAAATATGAATCCATCTTCATCAGGGATTGCATTAACATTTAGTGCTTCCCACGGACTACCTTCCGCACTGCCCGAATAAACTATGTTTTTTACGTTGCAAAAAGCACCTTTACCTATGCTCGTAACCGAATTGGGGATGGTAACTGATTTCAAGCCGCTGCAATAAGCAAACACACGTTCGCCGATGCTTATAACCGAATCGGGTATGATGACTGATGTCAGGCCTCTGCAACCTTCGAACGCAAAGTCACCAATGCTTGTAACCGAATTGCCTATGGTGACTGATGTCAGGCCTTCGCAATATAAGAACGCACTTTCGCCAATGCTTGATACCGCATATTTTACACCATCGAACTCTACTTCGGCAGGAATAACAATGTTGCCTTCGAGGTTATTGTCATAATATATTTTTCCAACTGAAACTTCGTGTTTTTCGGCATCGGTAATAGTGTACTTCAGGTTACCAATGGTAAAACCTTCGGCCCACGCCTGCCCAGCAAACGCAACAGCCGCAAAAAGTGTCATTAGTCTTTTCATAATAAATAATTGTTATTTTATTTCCAAAAATACAACTTTTAATTACTAACTCCTAACTATTTCACTATCTCCATTTTGATGGTCACAGCCTCAAGCGGCCAATCACCCTGACCAGTTTTTACGGCGGCAATCTTGTCGATAACTTCCAATCCATCAACCACTTCGCCAAACACAGTATGCTGCCCGTCAAGGTAGGCGCAACCGCCCACCGATTTGTACACGGCGCGGGCTTCGGGGCCGATTTTCACGTTGTAGTTGAACTCCGTGCCATTCAGTTCGCCCTCGGTGTAAGTAGTGCCCTGAACAATGAAAAACTCAAACGGCGACGAGCGTTTCTCGGGGTTGTTCTCATACTCGCGCACCATCGACAGGGCGCCGCGCTTGTGGATGTTGCCCTCGCGGAACTCCGCAGGCAGCGTGTATTTGCCGATTTTCTCCTTCACCGCGCGCCGCTCGTAGCCGTCGGTGTCGCCGCCCTGAATCATAAAATTGTTGATGACGCGGTAGAACTCCGTGCCGTCGTAGTAGT
>JAEEGK010014911.1_pt1 | contig 17313 bp, 14 predicted proteins | sample 8958771 | NCBI WGS metagenome assembly JAEEGK01 (sample SAMN16246547, study PRJNA631951) | gut metagenome | biome: gut microbiome; feature: rumen; material: SC-attached | host: Bos | place: Iran: Karaj | collected 2018-10
CGATGGTGAAAACAAGAAAACCTTCACCCTCAACCGGTCGTATTATGGTCTCTATATCCCTCAAGGCCTTTGGCGTACCATGGAAAACTTTTCGACCAATTCATTGGCCTTGGAGTTCGGCTCGTTGCATTACGATGGGTCAGACTATATCTACGACTATGAGGAATATCTTAGTTACCGCAAGACCGCTGAGAGTCCTCAGCCGTTAGTCGTCAAGTCGCAGCCGTCTATGTCAATCCCCCAATCTATTAAATACAACGTTTTCGACTGCACGATGGTGGAGCTCGACCGGCACCATAGTGATAGGAAGGGCAACCTCACCGTGGTCGAGAACGGACTGACCTTGCCCTTCGACGTGAAGCGGGTGTATTATCTCTATGATGTTCCTGGAGGTGAGAACCGAGGCTCACACGCCCACAAGGAGTTGAGTCAGCTCATCATCGCCGCTTCGGGTTCCTTCACCGTCACATTGGACGATGGCAAATGCAAGCGTTCGTTCTTCCTCAACCGTCCCTACCAAGGCTTGTACGTCAAACCCGGCATGTGGCGTGATCTGGAGGACTTCTCTTCTGGAGCCGTCTGCATGGTGTTGGCCTCGGAAGTATATCAGAAAGAGGATTATATCAGGGACTATCAAGAGTTTCTGGAGTTTCGGAAAGGGCGATTTTTGAACACGGATTAACATGGAAGAGAATGGATAATTGGCAATTGATAATTATTGGGGATTTGACTTTGGGGAAGTTGATTTTTTAAGGAAGCAAATCTTACGTAAATCTAATTTAAAGAATCGGCGGTCTGTCCTTATCGGCGGTCTGTTGCTTTTTAGCGAATCTGACTTCGGTCGGGTCCGCTTTTTTTTGTCCGTGGAGAAATTAATAAAAATTTTTTCTTTATAAGTTTGCGGAAAATAAAAAAATGTGTATTTTTGCAAACCGATAACAAGGAAGAAAATGTTTAATATAAAAAACCAAACTAAATCAACAACAGTCTAAGTTAAAACCTATAGTCATGAACGAAGGAACGAACACAGTATTTGCGCAACGCCTGGTCAACGCCCGACAGATGCGATGCCTCTCGCAAAGGGAGCTGAGCGAGAAACTCGACATCTCATTGTCGGCCAACGCCATCGCCAAATACGAAAAGGGTAAGATGATGCCGACAAGCGAGGTGGAGGCGGCCCTCGCTCGCACTCTCGAGGTGGATGTCGATTATTTCCACCGCCCCTTCACCATCAGCATCCCTTCCAGCGCCTGGAAGTTTCGCAAACGCGCTTCCCTAGGCCCAAAACAAATCGCCGCCATCCAACAGTCAGCTACCGACCAGATGGAACACATCAACGACATCGAACAGCTGTGCAACATCCAACATCCGCTCCAAATTAATTACCACGACATCACCGTCGCTACCTTCCTGCAAGCCGAATCCCAAGCCCGACGCCTGCGCGATGACCTCGGCCTCGGCGACGCCCCCGTCTTCAACCCCATCGAACGCCTCGAAGCCCTCGGCGTCCGCATCGTGGAAGTGGAGGCCCCCGAAAAGTTCAGCGGCACCAGCGCTATGGTCGGCGACACTCCCTTGGTCGTCCTCAACGCCACCCATCCTGCCGAACGCAAACGCTTCACCCTCTTCCACGAACTGGCACACCTGATCCTTAACTTCGCCGATGGCGCTGCCATCGAACACCTCTGCGACGCCTTCGCTAACGAGATGCTCATCACCACCACCGTCATCACCAGCCGGCTGGGCACGAAACGCAGAAGCATCACCCTCGAGGAACTGAAGGGCCTGCAACGCGACTACGGCATCTCCGTCGAAGCCCTCATGTACAAAGCACATCAACACGACATCATCTCCGAGAGTTACCATACTCACTTTCGGATGAAACTCAACAAGAAAACTAACCAGGCCTACCGCGACCTAGTGCGCGAAAGCCTATGGCGGCCTGAAACGACCACTTACTTGCGCACCCTCGTGCTGCAAGCCCTTAGCAACGAACTCATCACCCCCGCCAAGGCAGCCTCGCTGCTCGGCGTCGAGGTGGATACCATCAACGAACTAGTATTTGTATAATAACATGAAACTTATCATCGTCATCGATCAAATCGCACCTCTGCTGCAAAAGGACCTGCTTAAAAAGAGCAAACCCAACGGCATCACCCTCTTCTCCTTCAACCTCTACCAAGATGCGTCGCTGAGCAACAACACCCTCCAACGCCTACGCCGTCACCTGCGTGATGGCGACATCGACGAGATCGCCTTCTCCAAAGAGGAGATGGAACGTTACCACCAAGGTTACGAGGACAGCGACCAGCATCGCCGCCTGACCATCCAAGACTATGTCGCGGTGGAATATGCCAGGGAACAAGGCTGGTTGCTGCTCGCCGACAAGGGCTGTTTGAGCCGCTATGCACACGACCGGGGTGTAGAGGTGGTGAGCCTGAAGGAACTCGAGCGCCGCTGCGAGCAGCGACAAAGGTTGGTCAGCAGTCGCAAGCTAAGCTTGAGTGGCTACCTCGATAACCAGCAGGCAGAAGATGATAAGAAGTTGAAAACCAATCAACAATTCGAAGACGATGAGGTTCCTGTTTGACATAGCATTATCGTGCCCGCACGAAGCGCACACGGGAAGGACTTTGGTCCGCTCGGTTTTTTCGCCATGGAAAAAGACCGATGGGTACGCCGCGCCGTCATTTGGCGTGGGAAAAGTGCCGCCCCGCCGCCCGCTGAGGCGTTGGCATGGGAAAAACGACAAAAATCTCTCCGCTTGCCTGTTTGACGACGGAAAAAAGCCGACCTGCGTTCCGCTGGGCAAGAGAGATGGAAATATATCAAAGGTGGCGGTCATTAATCTTAAAAGTATGAAAAATTTATCTTTTTTGATGAGAGGACTTAAGGTCGCCGAAGTGGCAGGCCTGGCCCACAACCTTTGCGGCTCATACGAGAGCTTCGCCACTGAACTCAATGCAGACATCCGTCTGCGCAACGTGATGGCAGATATGAAAGACCTGTCGGATCGTATCCTGGATTCGTTACGGAACAACCGCCTCATCAACTCGCTTGAGGTACAAGACACGCATCGCAACCGCTGCGTCAGTGCCTTGGTCAACCTCAAGAGGGGTTATGACAAGCTGTCCGACGAAACCATCCAGTCCCATTGGACTGTGTTACGTCCTGTGTTCGAGAACTTCCTTTCTTCGATACAGGAAGGCAACTACCAGAGCAAGACCGCTCTGATCACCGCGATGCTCCGTCGCCTGTCTGATACCGACTTAGTCTCCCATCTGGAAGGCCTGGCCGACTTGAAGACGGCGGTGGATAGGCTTCGTGACGCACAAAAATCTTTCGACATCGCACAGCTGGAGTATCAGTTCCAACTGCAGAAGGACAAGACCCAATCGGCCACTGACCTGAAGGATGAGATTGTCGGATACATCAACGAGAAGTTGGTTGTGCATCTCGAGGCTAAGTGCAACGAGGATCTCGCCACTTACGGCGCGTTTGCCAAGCTTGTCGATGCCCAGATCAGGGCAGAGAATGCCAAGGTGCGCCGCCGTAAGGGCAAAAAAGAAACGCCGTCTGAAATACCTGCTGCTACAGAATAAGCCAGACGACGCTTCTATGCGTTAGTGCAAGGTGCCGAACCAAACAAATAATTGTTAAACCGACTGCCGCCTTTGATATGACAGGAGGTTTACTCCAGGTTCGGTGCCTTGTTTTTTTGTTTCGCAGACCACAAAAGTAGACAAAAGAATTGAAATGGAAGCCAAAAAAGAAAATAATTCCATTTTCTTTGCATACTTAAACACAGGTGATGTGTTTTTTGAATCCGGATTGGACGGAGGGGTAATAGGGAAGCAAATCTGACATAAATCTAAAATTAATAATGGGCGGTCTGTCCTTGTCGGACGGCCTTTTTAGTTGAGAGTTGAGTGTGTAGAGTTTAGAGTCAGTGGTAAGTTTAGAGTTTAGAGTTGGGTTTACTGCCTTTTGACATACTGGTGGGAGCGTAAGTGGTGTGTCGGAGACACACGCTCCTATTTACCCCATACGCAGTGTGGGGGAGGTGGGCCATCGCCCATCCACGGCGTGTCGGAGACACGCTACATCACGTAACAATCCCGCGGATTTGCAATCCGCTGTAACAAGAAAAAGACCACACTCTCCCCTTAGCATCATCGCGGGAGCCAGACCCGCGATCTTATAAAGTCGGGGAGTGTCCCATAGCGCGAATCGCGTTCCGCTTTCACGGAATGAGGGTCCTATGGAGGCGGCCTTGATCCTTCGGTTCCTTCCTATCAAGAGGAAGGAACGAAAGCGTAGTAGCGGGGATGAGTCTCAAAGCGCAAGGGATCGCGGATGTTCCTCCGCGATGAGGCTTTTGTGTCTGGTGTAGTACTAAGGCAGCAGTGTCTTAAGAGGAAGGAACAAAACATCAATAATTTAGCCCGAAAGCCCACAGGGGTATGACGTTGAGATAAGCATACTCTATCTCGTCCTTTACGATGTAAGCATCGGAGAGGCCTTCGATTTGCCGCGAACCCTTGTTGCGGCCTCCTACCTCAAAGGTGTATTTCCCTATCTGGAAGTCGGAAGCTTTTGACGACGTCACGGATTGGTTGACGCGCATCTGGTTGTAAAAGAAGGTCTCGCGTACGTTGCCCATGTCAGGGACGGTTTCCGAAAGCGCGTACATCAATGTCGGATTGTCCAGATATACCTTCTCAACTTTTCCAAGCAAGCGCAAACCGCTGATGCTGTCGCGGAGCTGACCGATCATTCCGGCTCGTTCAAGTAGTACCAAATAGTCTTGTATGTTGTTTTTACTGACACCGATTTCAGTGGCCAGTTTGGACATGTTGGGCTTATAAGGCGCCAAGTTAGTGATGATGGAGAGAAGCAGTTTTAACTTGTTGGCTGTCGAAGGCCGCAAGTCGGCATACTGTGGAATATCGACGTCCATTGTCAATGAAACAATACGTTGGAGCCTGTTATAGAACCCTATCTCCCTTGAGAAAGGATAGTAGCCCCTTCTGAGGTATTCACGGAATAGGGGCATCGGATGCACGACACCTTCTATTTTGATGTCTTTGTCGAGAATCTCTTCCAGCGACCTGATGGGACTGATGATGCCATGTTCAAACTCAAGGTATTCGCGAAACGATAGTCCCTGCATCTGTCGCAACAACACCCGTCGACTCAAATCGGCCTCACCCTGAATGATGTCGAGCACCGAAGAACCTGTGAATACGACATGGAGCGATGGGTGACTGTCGTAAATGTTTTTCAGTGCTCGCGACCAATGGGGGTATTTGTGGACTTCGTCGATGAACAGGTGCGTTCCCCCGTACAACTCAAATTCGTTGGCCAAATCCAACAAGGTATGGTTGCTGAAGTAGAGGTTGTCGGCACTGACATATAGGTATTTCCCATTCCCTTGCTGCTCTTTGACACGTTGCAGGAGTAATGTCGATTTACCCACACCCCTTGGTCCGATTAAGCCAATCATCCGGTCGTGCCAGGGGATGTTTTTGTACATATAGCGATAAAAAGAGGTCGGAGTTTGCTTAATAAGCTCATCCATAGCCTGATACAACACTTGCTCATCCATGGTTCTTCATTTTTTTTGCTACAAAAATACATATTTTTCCCTTTGTGAGACCAAAAATGCAAAAATATTTCCCTCAAAGAGGGATAATTTCTAATAATTTTTCCCTTGAAGAGTGCTTTTTGAAGCACGAGCGCGCGCCACACCGTCCTATAGCCTCATCGTGGGCCTTCATTCCGCGAAGGCGGAACCCTCAAGCCCATAAAGCGGGGATGGGTCCCAAGAGTGCGGGAGATTGACTCGCTTCGCATCGTCGAATCACGAGGATTTGCGGATCAAGTCAGCAATGACGGCAAGGGGTGTGGGCGTAGTTAAGGCGGAAGTGTCTCGTGACGGTCTCTAGACCGGGGACGCCAACACCCGACCGGGCAGGGCGGGGAGGCGCCCGCAAGGGATGGTTAAACGCTTGACCCTCACAGAGCGGCGCTTGTCGTTTGGTTTCTTCAGAAACCACTCCGCGACTTGAGGGTCAGGCGTTTAGACAGTCGCGGGGAGGTCCGATGGAGGCGGCCTTGATTCTTCGGTTCCTTCCTATCAAGAGGAAGGAACAAAAGTGGGAGTGTGTCCCTGTGATGTAGGAGATTGCGGATCGCCTCATTCCGCGGAGGCGGAACCGGAATGACGAACAAGGGGTGAGTTTTGTACCACAATTGTACATGTAATAACGTTTTTTTCCCTATTTTTGCATCCCATAATTTCTACCATCATGGCATACAAACCAAAAAATCGCATCTACCTCTGCCTGGCCCATATGAGCGAAGCAGGTCTCGAACAGAAATATATCCAGGAAGCTTTCGACACTAACTGGGTGGTGCCGCTGGGACCCAATGTCAATGGGTTTGAAAAGGATTTGGAAGAATTTGTCAATGAGGTTAAGGTCCCTGAGCTTGTCGAAGGGCCGACTTTCAATGACGGCGTTTCGACAGGCTCAACGACCTGCTTAAACAAAAGGGTCGTTGCATTATCTGCCGGCACGGCGGCCGTGCATCTGGCGCTAATCGCCTGCGGCGTGAAACCCGGCGACGAGGTCATCGTCCAGTCCTTCACCTTCTGCGCTTCCTCGCATCCCATCACCTATCTCGGTGCGACACCTGTCTTCGTCGACAGTGAGAAGGACTCGTGGAACATGGACGTCGACCTGATGGAAGAAGCCATCCAGGACCGTATCGCAAAGACCGGTCGCAAGCCCAAGGCCATCGTGCCAGTGGCATTGTATGGCATGCCCTACGACATCGAACGCATCATGGAGATTGCTGCAAAATACGACATCCCCGTCATCGAAGACGCCGCCGAGGGCTTCGGCAGCCGCTGGAAAGGACAGGTGCTGGGTACCTTCGGAGAGTATGGCGTGCTTTCCTTCAATGGCAACAAGATGATCACCACCTCGGGCGGCGGCGCACTGGTCTGCCCCAACGCGGAGGCATGGCAGAAAATCATGTGGTTGGCCACCCAAGCCCGCGAAGCGTATCCTTACTACCAACATGAGGCTATTGGCTACAACTACCGCATGTCAAACATCTGCGCTGGCATAGGTCGCGGCCAGATGACCGTCGTCAACGACCATATCCATCACCACAAGCACGTCTTTGAGCTTTACAAGGAACTGCTCAAAGACGTCAAAGGCATCGAAGTGCATGGCAACCCCGACGAGCGTTACGACTCCAACTTCTGGCTCAACACCATCACTATCGATCCGAGTGTGCGCGTCAAAGGACAGGAGAACGCCTATAAGACCATCGTCCAAGGCGCGGTGGGTGGTGCGGCAGGCGTGGTGCATGCTAGCGACAGCGCGCACACCGACTGTGAACCCAACGACAATGTGGAAGCCTTGCGCGTCATCCTCGACCAGGCGGGCATTGAGGCACGGCCGTTGTGGAAACCCATGCATAAACAGCCCGTTTACAAAGATGCGCCTGCATACATCAACGGCGTTTCCGAATCGCTTTTCAAAGTGGGCATGTGCCTGCCGAGCGGACCGTATGTCACGGACGACGACGTGCGCTATATTGTTGACTGTATCAAGAATGGGATTGTTTGAGAAACAAATCTGTCACAAATCCTAATAAATAGAATGTCTTCGCTATGCTCGACATATCGCGAAGCGATAACGGCAAGCCCGATAAGGGCAAGCCGGACAATAACAAACTAAAAAAAGACAGAGAAGAACGAATATTTGTAATACATTTGTGTTAGATTTGTTTCTAGAAACCTATAACGGATTCGACAATAATCGAGTCCGTTTTTTGTCTGCACAATGCTTTTTGTCCTATCTTTGCACCCAATAACAAATTTGATTATTATGTCAAAAACCGCATTAATCACCGGCATCACGGGTCAAGACGGTTCCTTCCTCGCCGAACTACTCTTGGAAAAAGGCTACGAGGTGCACGGCATCATCCGTCGCTCCTCTTCGTTCAACACGGGTCGCATCGAGCATCTCTACCTTGATGAGTGGGTGCGCGACATGAAGAACAAACGCCTGCTCACCTTGCACTATGGCGACATGACGGACTCATCGTCGCTGGTGCGCATCATCCAGAAGATACAGCCTGATGAGATTTACAACCTCGCCGCCCAGAGTCATGTGAAGGTGTCGTTCGATTGTCCCGAATACACCGCCGAGGCCGATGCCGTTGGCACGCTTCGCCTCCTTGAGGCGGTGCGCATTCTCGGTTTAGAGAAGAAATGCCGCATTTACCAGGCCTCCACATCTGAACTCTTTGGCAAGGTGCAAGAGGTGCCACAGAAAGAGACGACGCCTTTCTATCCGCGTTCGCCTTACGGCGTGGCCAAGCAATACGGTTTCTGGATTGTGAAGAACTACCGCGAGAGCTATGGCATGTTCGCCGTCAACGGCATCCTCTTCAACCACGAGAGCGAACGCCGTGGCGAGACCTTCGTCACGCGCAAAATAACCCTCGCCGCCGCACGCATCAAGCAGGGCTACCAGGACAAGCTTTACCTCGGCAACCTCAACGCCCTCCGCGACTGGGGCTATGCCAAGGATTACGTGGAGTGCATGTGGCTTATCATGCAGCAGGAGCAGCCCGAGGACTTTGTCATCGCCACGGGCGAGTACCATACCGTGCGGGAGTTCTGCACCCTGGCTTTCCATCATGTTGGCATCGAGTTGCGTTGGGAAGGTGAAGGCGTTGACGAGAAGGGCATTGACTCCGACACGGGCAAGGTGCTTGTCGAAGTAGACCCGCGCTATTTCCGCCCTGCCGAAGTGGAGCAACTGCTCGGTGACCCCACTAAGGCCAAGACGCTACTCGGTTGGAATCCCAGAAAGACGTCGTTTGAAGACCTCGTGAAGATTATGGTGGAGCATGATATGAAGTTTGTGAAGAAACTCTATCTCAAGGTTCACATGAATGAATAAGTCACACAGACAATGTTTTAATGTCACACAGATAGCACAGATTACACAGATATAGCTCGCCGTTGGCGAGCGGCTACCATAAGAAATAATCATCTGTGAAATACATGAAATCTATGTGAAATAAATAAAAGAATAACAATTAGTGTGCAAGAGAGTTAAAAATGACAGACAACGAATTGACGTACGAGATCAGAGGTGCTATATTTGCTGTGTACAACGAACTTGGGCCAGGTTTGTTGGAATCCGTATATGAAGAAGCTTTGGTATATGAACTTAAGCAGCGGGGATTGGATGTGGCAAGACAGGTCGAAGTACCTATCATCTACAAGGGTAGTGAGCTCAAAACCCCTCTTCGATTGGATTTGCTCGTTAATGATCAAGTCATTGTTGAATTGAAATCTGTCGAAGAAATGAAATCCGTTTTCGCAAAACAGTTGTTGACATACCTGAAGTTAATGGATAAACGAGTAGGTTTGTTAGTAAACTTTAATACAAATAATTTGCGCGAAAGCATAAAACGAATTGTTAACTGACAACGTTAGTCATTGAGTCGCAGGTTCAATAAATCTGTGAAATCCGTGAAATCTGTGTGAAACAAAAAAACGCCAAAGGCGAAAAAGAATAATAATTGGTGAGAAATGAACAAAAACAGCAAAATATACGTCGCCGGGCACCGTGGGATGGTGGGCTCGGCCATAGTGCGCGAGTTGCAACGCCAAGGTTACAGTAATATCATTACGCGGACACATAAGGAACTTGATTTGTGTCGGCAGGACCAAGTTGAAGCTTTTTTTGAGGCTGAAAAACCAGAATATGTGTTCTTGGCAGCGGCCAAGGTAGGCGGCATTGTCGCCAACCAAAACGCCCTCGCCGACTTCATGTACGACAACATGATTCTTGAGATGAACGTCATCCATGCCGCATGGAAAAATGGTTGCAAGAAGTTGGAATTCCTTGGCTCGTCATGCATCTATCCTCGCATGGCACCACAGCCCATGAAAGAGTCGTGTCTGCTCACCGGCGAGCTGGAGAAGACCAACGAAGCATACGCCTTGGCCAAAATCAGCGGTTTGAAATATTGTGAGTTTCTCAACCGCCAGTATGGCACCGACTACATCAGCGTGATGCCAACAAATCTCTATGGACCTAACGACAACTACCATCCCGAGCATAGCCATGTGCTGCCTGCTTTGATACGCCGTTTCCACGAAGCCAAGGTGAACGGATTGAAAGAGGTAACCTGCTGGGGCGATGGGAGTCCGCTGCGTGAGTTCCTCTATGTGGACGACTTGGCCAATCTCTGTGTCTTTCTGATGAACAACTATTCGGGTAATGAGACTGTTAATGCTGGAACAGGGAAGGAATTGACCATCAAGGCATTGACGGAATTAGTGGCTAAAGTGGTCGGTTACGAAGGGGAGGTCAAATGGGATACCACCCGTCCGAATGGCACTCCGCGCAAGTTGCTGGATGTAAGCAAGGCAACAGCGTTAGGTTGGACTTATAAGACCGAGTTGGAGGATGGCATCCGCTTGGCGTATAATGATTTTTTGAATAACCCAATGAGGTCTGAAAGATGAGCAAGAAAGTCTTTGTATCCGGTTGTTACGACCTTTTGCACAGCGGCCATGTGGAGTTCTTCCGGCAGGCGGCACAGTATGGCGACCTCTATGTCGGCATCGGTTCCGATGAGACCGTCCTCCACTACAAGCACCATAAGACACTCTATCCTGAGAAAGAACGCCTCTTCATGGTGAAGGCCATCCGCTATGTGAAGGATGCCTTCATCAACGACGGCGACGGGGTGATGGACTTCGTCGGCACCGTCGACAGGCTGAAGCCCGACATTTTCGTGGTCAACGAGGACGGCTCGTCCGAGGAGAAACGTCGTTTCTGCGAGGAGCGTGGCATCGAATATATTGTGCTGCAACGCACGCCCTCCGAGGGTCTGGAGGTCCGCTCTTCAACAGCATTGAAAAAAGACCTCTGCGAGATTCCCACCCGCCTTGACCTCGCCGGCACCTGGATCGACCAGCCCTATGTCTCTTGTTTCGCCCCAGGATGGGCCATTACCATCTCTTTGGTACCCACCTTCGAGGTGCGCGAACGCTGCGGTCTCTCCACCTCGACACGCAACATGATCAAGAAGATTTGGCCCATGAAGTTGCCTGAAATGGACCCCGAAACGCTCGCCAAGCTGGTCTTCTGCTTCGAGAACGACCCCGAACGCAGCGACGGCATCATCAGCGGAGCGCAGGACAGCATCGGCATCTGCATGCCTGGCTTGGTGAGGCATTATTACGACAAGTTGTATTGGCCCGTCAAGATGGAGACTTGTTTGGATGACGCTGTTTTGGATTGGTTGGAACGTCATCTGGTGATGATTCCCATGGAACCGCGTCGCCAAGGATGCTCGGTGGTGGAAGGCAAGGACATCACTGAACCCAAGGTGAAGGCCTTGGCCCAAGCCGCCGATGACTGCTGGGGTGCCATTATGGCGAAAGACCTGAACGCTTTTGCCAAAGCCTATAAGGCCTCTTTTGATGCCCAGACCGCCATGTTTCCTGCCATGATTCAAGGTTCGGTGCAAAGTTACATTGATAAGTATTCGGTGATGGACGAGGTGCTGGCATGGAAGATGCCGGGTGCTGGAGGTGGCGGTTATCTGGCTTGTGTGGTCACTGACGCGGATGCTTTTTGCCTTGCTCATCCCGAAGCCATTTTGCTCACTATCAGAAGGAAATAATGATTTCAATTATAAGTAACGAGTATTATTATATGTCAAGAATTAGAGAATTAAGAGAAAGGCAACCGAAGTGCTGCACCTTGCGGTGCGTGGAATTTGAGACTAAAAATCGCCTGCGATTTTTTCTCTCATTCTCTGAATTCTTGAAAAGAAAAACAAAAGGAAGAAAATAATATGTCAAGAATTAGAGAATTAAGAGAAAGGCAACTGAAGTGCTGCACCTTGCGGTGCATGGAATTTGGGAACGATAATCGCTCGCGATTATCTCTCCAATTCCAAGCGAATTCAAGAAGACGACTCGAAATGAAATTCTCCAAATCTCTGAATTCTTGACAGGGAAAAAACAAGAAATAAATATTTCAAGAATTAGAGAATTAAGAGAAAAGAAACTGAAATGCTGCACCTTGCGGTGCGTGGAATTTGGGAACGATAATCGCTTGCGATTATCTCTCCAATTCCAAGCGAATTCAAGAAGAAGATCCGCGATGAAATTCTCTAATTCTCTAAATTCTTGATAGGGAAAAACAAGAAATAAAAATGTCAAGAATTAGAGAATTAAGAGAAAGGCAACTGAAGTGCTGCACCTTGCGGTGCGTGGGATTTGAGGATGAAAATCGCCTGCGATTTTCTCTCTAATTCACAAAATTCTTGACAGGAAAAACAAAAAACTAGATTATCATGAGCGGTTTACTCTACCCTAAGGAAAGTGGAATTCTTCTAGGTCTCGCCATGCAACTGCATAAAGAACTAGGATGTGGTTTTAAAGAGAAGGTGTATCAAGATGCATTTGAAGTGTTGTTGCAAGAAAACGACATTCCTTACGAACGAGAAAAACATATCACGATGGTGTTTCATGGAGTACAACTGGAGCATGATTTCTACTATGATTTTCTGTGTTATGGTAAAATTGGAGTTGAACTAAAAGCGTGTAATGAAATCACGGGAGAATTTCAGAGTCAACTCATTAATTATCTCCATGTGGGCAAGCAACAACTTGGATTGCTTGTAAATTTTGGTACAGAAAGTCTTGAATATAAATGGATTCCAAATAAACCCGATTATAAACGAAATAGTAAATTAAATATTTGATACAAAGTGCGTATTATGTGTCAAGAGTTAGTGAATTCAGAGGAAGGAAGATTGAAAATGAAGACTCGAAATGAAATTCTCCAATTAACTACGTTGAATCTTCGATTTCTCTAAATTCTTGATAGGGAAAAAAACAAGAAATAAATATGTCAAGAATTAGAGAATTAAGAGAAAAGAAACTGAAATGCTGCACCTTGCGGTGCGTGGAATTTGAGACTAAAAATCGCCTGCGATTTTTTCTCTCATTCTCTGAATTCTTGAAAAGAAAAACAAAAGGAAGAAAATAATATGTCAAGAATTAGAGAATTAAGAGAAAGGAAACAGAAGTTCTGCACCTTGCGGTGCGCGGAATTTGAGACCGAAAATCGCTCGCGATTTTTTCTCTCATTCTCTGAATTCTTGAAAAGGGAAACAAAAGCGAGAAACTTGTATGTCAAATAGAGAAATTAGAGGAAAGAAGATAGAAAATGAAGACCCGAACGAAGACCCGAAAAAGTCAATTCTCTAAATTCTTGATAGGGAAAAAACAAGAAATAAATATGTCAAGAATTAGAGAATTAAGAGAAGGGATACAGAAGTGCTGCACCTTGCGGTGCGGGGAATGAGAGAAAGGGAAATCGCTTGCGATTTTTTCTCTAATTCTCTGAATTCTTGACAGAAAAAAACATGACAGAAAAACAACTTGAAAATGAATAAAGTAGTAGAGAAAAAATACCTCTTGCCCTTCGTGCTGGTGACTTGTTGCTTCGCCTTATGGGGCTTTGCCAACGACATCACCAACCCCATGGTGAAGGCCTTCTCCAAGATCTTCCGCATGAGCGTCACCGACGGCGCCTTGGTGCAGTTGGCCTTCTATGGCGGCTATTTCTGCATGGCGCTGCCCGCCGCCTTGTTTGTGCGCAAGTTCTCCTATAAGGCGGGCCTGCTGATGGGTCTTGGACTCTATGCCGTAGGCGCCCTCTTGTTCATTCCCGCCAAAGCGATGGGCAGTTACTATCCTTTTCTTCTCGCTTATTTTGTGCTGACTTGTGGCCTCTCCTTTTTGGAGACGACAGCCAATCCATATATCTTGTCGCTAGGCGATAAGAAGACCGCTACGCGCCGTCTTAACCTCGCCCAGGCCTTCAACCCCATTGGGTCGCTGGCAGGCATGTTTGTGGCCATGCAGTTCATCCAAGCCAGACTCAACCCGCTGAGTACAGAGGAACGCGCCTTGCTTCCCGACGCAGAGTTTGAAGCGGTCAAGAGCGCCGACCTCGCTGTGCTGAGTCGCCCCTATGTCATCATAGGTGCAGTATTGGTGGTCTTCTTCCTTGTGATTCTGTTGCTGGTGAAACCCCAAGTCCATGTCGGAGACAAAACCCACGACCAGAAGTTCGGTCCCACCGTCAAGCGCTTATGGCAGAACAAGCCTTACCGTTATGGCGTGGTGGCGCAGTTCTTCTATGTCGGCGTGCAGATTATGTGCTGGACCTTCATCATCCAGTACGGCACGCGTGTCTTCATGGGCGAAGGCATGACGGAGCAAGCCGCGGAAGTGCTCTCCCAACGCTACAACATCGTAGCCATGGTCATCTTTTGCGTCAGTCGCTTCATCTGCACCTTCCTTCTGAAATACATCCGTCCATCCAAGTTGTTGACTTGGTTGGGCATCGCGGGTGCCGTGCTGGTGCTAGGTGTCATCTTCTTTGATGGCAGGGTGGGAATGTGTTGCCTGGTGGCGGTCTCGGCCTGCATGAGCTTGATGTTCCCGACGATTTACGGCATCGCTTTGACTGATACGGGCGAGGATGCCAAACTGGGTGCTGCGGGTCTTATCATGGCCATTTTGGGCGGTAGCGTGCTTCCTCCTTTGCAAGCCCGCATTATCGATGGTGGCGGACTCGGCAGCATCGCTGCAGTCAATTTGAGTTTTGCGCTGCCGATGATTTGTTTCATCGTCATTGTGCTTTATGGCATTTTTATCACCAAAACCGAAAAATCATGAAACGCTTTTGTCAAACCCTAGAACTTGTTGATGACCCAGTATTGATTGAGAAGTACTGCGAGGTTCACACCCATGTGTGGCCGGAAGTGATTGAAGGACAGCGCGAAGTAGGCATTCTCTCCATGGAGATATGGCGGCATGGCTGTCGGTTGTTCATGATTATGGACACCGTGGATGACTTCGATTTTGACCGCGACATGGCACGATTGGCGGAATTGCCGCGTCAAGCCGAATGGGAAGCCTATGTCGCTCAGTGTCAAGGTGCCGATCCGAGCCTGCCTTCAACGGGCAAATGGCATCTGATGGAAAAGATTTTTTGAGACAAAAGAAAAAAATAGTAGTTTTGCGGCATTAAAATGGTGTAATATGCGCAAATTGCTTCGACACTTTTGTGACTTCGTCTTCGGAAAACACAAAAACAATACCTTGCCCCGTATTTGGATTCTGGCGGTGGACATGGGTATTGTGGTCTTCGCCTATATTTTGGCCGTTTTGATGTACTTTTCCACCGACCTGGCCGACTTGGTAATCACTTGGAAATACATCTGGATCTATCCTTTGCCTTATCTCATCGCTTTCTTGATTAGCAAGACCTACGATGGAATGTTGCGCTATTCCGGCTTCAACGACATTCGTAAGATTCTGTCGTCATGCTCTTTAACCTTTGTGTTTTATATTGTAAGTAAATTCTTGTTTATCAAGTTTTTACCATGGGCTGCCATAGAAATTTATCCGCCATTCGTCATCATTTTCTACCACTATCTCATCACAATGGTGATGATGATTATCTTGCGTTTAGTCATCAGGCGAATGTATAATGAAAACTACAAGACACCCACTGTCAAGCAGAATACCATCATCTATGGCGCCGGCGACGGCGGCACCATGCTTTTGAGAACGCTCTCACAAGACACTACCTCCAAGTTGCGTGTGATTGCTTTCGTTGACGACAACCCGAAACGTGTTGGAACCCAGATTAATACCATCAAGATTCTTTCGCCTGCCACAGCCATGACGGAAGAATTCATCAAGAAACACAAGGTAGAGGTGATGGTGTTGGCTATACCGAGTCTGGATGAGAAGCGTTCGAAGGAAATCATGGAACAAGGGATTGCCCTCAACCTCATCGTGAAAACCATTCCGCCGTTCACCAGATGGGTCGACGGCGAAATCAAGTCAAATCAAATCCAAGACGTCAAGATTGAAGACCTTTTGGGCCGTCAGCCTATCACTTTAGGCAAAGAAAACGTGACCCGTGAGGTCAAGGACAAAGTGGTGCTCGTGACGGGTGCCGCAGGCTCCATAGGTAGCGAGATCTGCCGTCAGGCGATACAATACAACCCCACCAAACTCATCATGCTCGACCAAGCGGAGTCGCCGATGTACGACTTCCAGTTTGAGATGAACAACACGCCCGAGTTCAAGGAAAAACGCGACAAGATGGCTTTCGTCATCACCAACGTGAAAGACCCAATCCGCATGAGGGAGGTGTTTGAGCAGTATCATCCTCAAGTGGTGTTCCACGCCGCTGCCTACAAGCATGTGCCATTCATGGAGGAAAACGCCTATGAGGCCGTGTTTGTCAACGTGTTCGGCACCAAACTCGTGGCCGACTTGGCGATAGAATACGGCGTGGAGAAGTTCGTGATGATTTCGACCGACAAGGCCGTCAACCCGACCAACGTGATGGGAGCCACCAAGCGTATCGCTGAGATTTACACGCAGAGTCGCCAAGGCAACACCAAGTTCATCACCACGCGTTTCGGCAATGTGTTAGGCTCCAACGGATCGGTAGTGCCGCTGTTCCGCAAACAGATCGAGCAGGGTGGACCCATCACTGTCACCGACCGCCGCATCACTCGTTTCTTTATGACCATCCCCGAAGCTTGCAGCCTCGTACTTGAAGCCGGCTCCATTGGCGAGGGTGGCGACATCTTCGTCTTCGACATGGGCGAGAAGGTCAAGATTTGGGACCTGGCCGAGAAGATGCGTAAGCTGGCCCACCGTCCAGAGGTGGAGATCATCGAGACCGGCTTGCGTCCAGGCGAGAAACTCTACGAAGAGGTGCTGGCCAACGAAGAGAACACCATCAAGACCGACAACGAGAAGATCATGCACGCCATCGTGAGAAAATACGAGGCTTCGGATGTGGATGCCATGTTCATCAAACTGCACGAAGCCTTGGAGACCTGCGAACCGATGAAGATCGTGGCCGAGATGAAAGCCATCGTGCCCGAATTCAAGAGCAACAACAGCATTTTCAGCCAGCTGGACAAATAAGCCGAGATGTACACCATACACACCGACCCGCTGCACCGCATTGCCTACGCCACTGATGCGTCGGCCTATCGTGAGGTGCCGCAAGGGGTGGCTTTCCCTGAAAACGAACAAGACATCGTCTATCTCATAGAAGAAGCCAAAAAGCGACACACCCACCTCATTCCGAGGGCGGGCGGCACTTCCATTGCCGGACAAGTGGTGGGTAGCGGCATCGTGGTCGACAT
>JAEEGK010014913.1_pt1 | contig 17311 bp, 13 predicted proteins | sample 8958771 | NCBI WGS metagenome assembly JAEEGK01 (sample SAMN16246547, study PRJNA631951) | gut metagenome | biome: gut microbiome; feature: rumen; material: SC-attached | host: Bos | place: Iran: Karaj | collected 2018-10
GATAAAATCTATCTTTATAATTCACATGTGATCTACGCATCAAATATTCATTTAAATCAGTTGTTATCATTCCATCTGTATCTGGTACTACATTCATTCTTTGTTCTGTTTTTGTTTTAGTTGCCATCATTTTCTGTTATTTATTTTTTAGATTATTTTTATAATATTAAATTTATTTAATTTAAAATCTACTTATGAAAAAACATATTTATAATTATCATTTTTTATAGATTAATAAATTTCTTATTTTACCTTTTTGCCTTTTTAATTTTGATTTTATATTATAATTTATAAATTTTATATATAATCATTAATTTCTTAAAGTTATAAATTTTAAAAAGAATAAAAAATGATTACTAAAATAGACTTTATTAAAGCTAATGAAATAAGAACAAAATTACTTTTATTAATAGCAACAGAGCAATCAATAAAAAAAAAATCATTAAATAATAATATAATGATGTTAAATAGTAAATCATTTGATGAAATAAATAAAAAATATCAAATAAACAGTTTTAAAATAACAATGTCAAATAAAATAATAAATGGTGGAAAAAATCTTTGTATGAGTTATTCATCAACAATGAATCCAAGATCATTATTTAATACTCCTCAAATAAAAGAAGATAATAAATTAAAAGAAAAAGTAATTTCAAAGAAAATTGTTTCTAAAAAATTAGAAAATATGATTATGGAAAGTCAAAATATTCCTTTATCAAATAAATTTGAGAAAATAATAATAAAAGCAAAAAGAAAAATTTCACAAAATAAATTAAAAATCGATTTTTTAACCCCAGTTCAAAAAAATCAAGTAATTTTTAATCCAGAAAAACAAAAAATAATTGAGAGACAAAAAAACAGTATTTCTTTATTAAGAAATCTTGCTAATTTATTTAAAAATTATAATCTAGATAAAAAAAAAACTCTTCAAAGACAAAAAACTCTTTCAGTTAAATCACAAAATTTAAAAAATTCAGAAGAAAAAGAACATCAAAGTTTTTTTCATTCAAGTAATGTAATTCCAAAAGTTAAAAATTATAATATTAATGATAAAAATTTAAGAAATAATGAAAAAAAAAATCTTATAATGCAGAGAATAAATTATTAAATAATATAATGGAAATGGAAGATGATAATGATTCAATTTCTAAATTCCCTTCTACAACAAAAAATAAAAAATCATTTAAAGGAAGTAAAATATATTTTGTAAATAACAAAGAAATTACAGATGAATTTTCAGTTTATTAATTAATATATTTATTTTATACCAAAAAGTAATGGTTTTCATTTTTTAAATTAAATTAAGATATATCGTATTTAATCATTATTATTTTGATGATATTTATATATGTTTTATAGATAAAAATCATATATATTTTATTTATATTACAAATAGAATTTTTATTAAAATAATTATTTTGTTATTAATTTTCAAATAAAATATTTTTAATTATATTGATTTTTTAATTTATTTTTTTATTATAAATTTAATTTACAAAATTTTTTCATAAAAAAAAACTAATTAACAAAAATATTATTATTTCTTCTTAAGAACACCTAAATTTAAAGCACTTAATCTATCTGCAAAAACACTTTTTTTTGATTTTACATTACTTTTTTTAGGTGAAGGTGAAAAAGTTTTGCTAGTCTTAAATTCATGTAAATGATTATATTCAATAAATATTTGATGATAATTAATATTATTATTATAAATAATTTCTGACCAATCATTAATATTATTTGTTATTAATTTCGAAAGTAATTCATCTGGAATTTCTTTTCTACAATAATTCCAAAGTATTGTTTCATCATTATTTTCATTTTCTTTTAATTCAATAATTTCAAAATGAGGTTTTGTAATAAAAATTTTAATTAAATCATATCTTTCTTTATTATTAAAATTTTCATTATATTTTAAATCCATTTGATCAAAATATTCTTCTATTTCTTTAATTGTAAAATCATTAAAAATTAAAAAATATGAATAATCTAAATTCATTATTCTTGCTTTTGAATCAATATATAATAATTTTAAAATAAAATTTTCTAAATTTTCTTTTTTATTTCTTAAATACATAATTTTCATTTGATGAAAATTTAATTGGAATTTATAAATATTATCACCAAAATATTTCTCATAATAAACATAAACTATATAAGAAAATATTTTAAATAAATAATTTTTATTTGTATTTCTATCAGTAATAATAAATGAATATTCTATATCAGTCATTGAATTATTTAATGATCCATTATATTGATTTTTCATTGAAAAAAATTCTTGATCTCCTATTTTTTTTAATTCAAAATTACCAAAAGTTTTATTTATATTATTATTGTTTGATTCAAATTTATTTTTAGATAAAATATTCTGTATAAAAAATCTAAAATACTTAATTGAAAATAAATAATGTAAAACATAATAATCCCAATTAACAAAGTTTTTATTTAATAAATAAATGAATAACTCTTTATCAATAAATTGATTAACAAATTTTTTAATATGAATAAATCTCAATAAAATATTAGGCATTGTTATTTTAATAGAATATTTTCCAATTTGATTAACCCAAAAAAATTCAATTTTCTTTATAGAACTTTTAAAAATAATACAATTTCTTTTTTCAGCATTTTTATAAAATTCATCATTAATTATATTATAACTTTGACTATTAATAATTTCTTCATCTCCTTTTAAATACTTTATCATTTGTTCATTACTTACTTCAAACATTTTAGGAATATCTTTTTTAATATTGGAATCTTGATCAATTTTTAGATTTTTAATAAATGAAATTATATTTCCTTCATTATCAATTTGATTAAAAATTTTATTACTTAAATAATCAATATTAAATGAAATAAAATTTTTTTTTTTATGTTCTTCAAATATTACATTATACTTAAGAAATTCTAATAAAAGTTGTTTAATATCTTCAAATGTACTCATAAAAAATAAGGGAACATAATCAAATGGAATATCAAAATTATATCCACGATATTTTGGATTTGTTATATTTTTTACTTCAATTTTTATTGATGATAAATTAAGTTCTATTCTTCCAAATTTTTCAGTATAAAATTTATGTTGTAAATCTGTTGTTATATTTAATCTATTTTCTTTAGATAATTTTAATTGTTTAAGTCTTTGTTTTAATAATTTTATGTAATGTTTTTTTCTATGAAAAATTAATTCTTCTCTATAAATTAAATCTTTATAATAGTCTTCTTTAAATAATAAATTACATAAAATAAATTCACTTGTATTATCTAATTTATCTCTAATATTTGGTAATTTAAAACTTTTAAAAAATAAATTATGAGTTTTAGTATATCTTGATGTTGTTAAAGTTAAATTTCTCTTATGTTTTTTCTCAGAATTTTCATCATTTTTTTTTAAATTAGGATAAAATAAATTTTTTTTAAGAACACTTTTCTTTTTATCATGATAATCAAAAACATTACTTTGTTTTTGAAGTGAAATATAATCTTTATTTTTTAAAATTGGATAAACTTCTTGATCAGGTTCTTTATAACAAATTTCTTGAGTATTTAAATAATAATTATCAACATAATCAGAATAATTTTTTGAATGTAAAGTTAATGTTTTAAGATTATTTAATATATCAGTAACCTTATATGATTTATTAAATAAAAATCTTTTATACATTTTATCAGGTTTTGTTCTTTCAGAAGTCATAATTTCTTTTATTAAAATATTTCAAGTTATTTATAAAAATTAAATTTAATTAAAAGTTATTCATAAAAAAATATTAAATACTTCATATCAAAAAAAACAAAACACAAAAAAAAACTAATAAAAATAAATATATTTATTTATTATTTATCATATTCAATTTTTTTATTTTTAACTGGAGTATTTAAATTATTCATTCTTTTTTGATTAATAGTACTAAAAGTACTACAACAATAACTATCACCTAATTTTTTCATAGCTTTTTCAACTTCTTCAGGATTTTGATGTAAAATAATATTAATTTGCTTTTTAGAACTTTCTTTTTTAACAATATTTTTTTCTTCAGCAGCAAATAATTTATTTGCAATATATCCAATTAGAAAATCCATTGCTTCATTAACATTTATATTTTTTTTTACACTTGTTCTGAAACATTTAACAAAGTTATTTTTACTTGAAAATGATTTTAATGATGCATCATCTTTAACTTCACTCTCATCAACTAAATCAATTTTATTTTGAATAAGTAAACAAGGTAAATTTGAACCATCTTTAAATTTTGAATTTTCATCAATTGCATTTTTCCATTTTATTGTTCTAAAAATATATTTTTAAAAATAAAATAAAAAAAAATTATTTTACTCATCTAAAGAACGTTTATTTGTAATATCTGAAAATATAATACAACCATGTGCATCTTTAGTTAATAATTTTGTTGTACCAATATTTCTATCTTGACCTGCAATATCCCATATTTGAACTTTGTAAAATTCTCCTTTATATTCTTTTATTTTGTAATTGAAATCTGTCATAATTGTTGCTTTGTATTTATCTGAGAATTCATTTTTCACCCATAAATGACAAAATGAAGTTTTTCCTGTGTTACAATTTCCTACTACTACTATTTTTAAATCTGCTTTTGTGTTTTTGTGCATCATTTTTTTTTTATATATTTATTAATTAATTATAAATTGTTTTATTTTGTTTTTTTTTCTTTTTATTATATTTTATATAAATTATTAATAATTAATTTTTTGAAAAAAAATTAATTATTTATATAAAGGAAGTTAGGATATTAAATATATTTAGAAAATATAATTTATTTATAAATAATTTTTTATGTTTTGAGATAAATTTTTATTATCTCATTAACATTTTTAATATTTTAACAATAATATGAATATTTATATTATTCATCAAAATCATTCTTGATAAAAAATATTATCATCATCTTCATCAATTTGTTTATTATTTTTAATTTTGTTGCTTTTTGGTTCTTGATTTATATATTCAGACACTAAAATATTGCCAAATTTTTTTATTTGGGATTTCATTTTTTCATCTTCAGAGTAATAATCAACTAAATCATTAAAATTTTTGAGCATTAGTTTTTTTTTATTTTTTACCTCGAAATTTAGTGAAGAATAGGAATAAAAATCATACGATAAATATAACTGTGTATATATATCTTTAAGTTTTGTATTTATAATTGGATCATCTCTAATTTGAATTAATGATTTTTCATTTTGATTTGGTGGAAATCTTGTATAAGTTTTAGAAATTTTTAATTTACAAGCATCTTCAGTTGTCATTTCCATAAATTGTCTCATTGATTGTATATCACTTCCTTTATGTTGAAAATTTCTAAAAATGACTTTTTGTTTTTTATATTTTTTTCTAACTTTTAAATTTAATAATGATATTAGAAATTTTTTAAAATGAGTTTTAATTTTTGGAATAACATTATCTTTATCTTCCCTTTTATGATATCTGACTTTTGATAAAAACTTTATTTTTTTTTTTTCTTCTTTTGATTTTCTTCCTTTTTTTTTTGTGTGTGGTAATGTAGAGGGTAATGGCTCAATTGTATCTTCTGTGTATATATCGTCTTTTTTTTCATTTATATTAATGTTGTCGAGTTGGATTGTATAATTTTGTATGAGTTCTTCATTTATATCATCAAGATTGGTGTAATTGGATAAATAATCTTCATCTGGAAGTGAAAAAGAATTAAGACCATTTATATATGTCATTTATAGATTTTTAATTAAATCAAATTTTATATTGTTCATTTTTAATATTTGTATTAGAATTGTTTTTTTCCTTATTTTTAGAAGTTTTTTCTTTTAAATAAATAACATTTTAATTTTAAAAAGTCTATTATTGAAATATGTAAATTATCTATCTTAAGGTATTAAATTTTTTATATATATTTACTTTTATTTAGATTTTGGTCATTTTCAATATTAAGATTTTTGTATCACTATTTTTGAATAATTAAATTCAAAATATTAAGATTTTTTTATTTTATGTTTTAAATTAAATAAATATATTTAAAAAATTAATTTTAATTAATTAAATAATTATTTATAATATTAAAAAAAATTAATATATATTGAGAAGAAAATTTTAAAAAAATATTTTATTATAGTTCTTCAAAAAACATAAATTATTTATAATAATGAATAAATAATTATTAAAAGTATAAATTTATATATAATAATTCTATTTATTAGTTGCTTTATATAAATAATAAAATTGAATTGAATAATAATATTATTTAATTTTTTTTGCATTTATAAAATTATTTTTATTCTTATTATCTATTAAATTAACTTTTTGTTTTTTATTTTCTAACTTTATATTTCTATTAATATTATTATTATTATTAAAAAAAAAATTTAAATAAAAATCCTTTTTTAAATCTAAAAAATTTTTATAATCATCTTTATTAAATAAATAATCATTTTTTTTTTCAAGTTTTTCCATATCATAATAAATAATAATATCTCTTACTTCATCATAAGCTAAAACTCCACTATTTTCACTTTCTTCTTCATCATCAGAATTATTTATTAAATTGTCTTTTTCATTAAAAATATCAATATTACTTAAATTTTGTTCTATTTCAAAGTTATTTATTTCATCTTTTAATAATTCATTTAAATTTTTATTTTCATTTTCTTTATTATTATTATGTTTTTCTATTTTTTTATTTATCATTGAGTTATTTAATTTTTTAACTTTATTATTCATAATTTTTTTGTCATTTAAAATATTATTATTACTATTATTACTTTTTTTTACTGATTTTTTAAAATCTTTTTTTTTCTTTGTTTTAGAAGTGTTATGTATAATTTCTTGAGTTTTATTAATTTGATTTTCTAAGCTATTAATTTTATTTGACATTAATTTTGAAAAATTAATACTATATGTTGTTATATTTGATTGTTTAATTTTATTTTTTAATAATCCATTAATTGGTTTTGAAAATTTAATATGAAAAGGATTAAAAGTTTTGAAATTTTTTTTTTTAGGAAATTTTTTTTGTAAATTATCATTATTTAAATTAATGCTTTTTTTTTTATTATTACTTGTTAAAATGTTTCTTTGAGTACTATTGAAAGTATTATTTTTTTCATTTGTATGAATAGCTTCATAAGTAGAGTTAATTTTTAAATTTTTTGTTTTAGAATTTGGTTTTTTTGGTTTTTTAAAATTAATATTTTTATTTTGTATGGAAAGATTTTTTTCTTTACTTTTAGAATTAATTATACTTTTATTATAAATAGATTTTTTAACTTTATTTTTTTCATAAATTGAATCAATTGCAGTTTTATTTGAATATTTATTTTTTTTTATTAAATCTATTTCTCGAAATAACTTTAAAAAATTATCATTAAGTGAATTTAATATTTTTTTTGATTTATTAATTGTATTATTTCCTTTATTATTTAAATGATTTGAATTATGAGTTTGATTATTTTTAGTTTTTTTCTTTAAAGCTGCATTTTTATATTGAGAAAATTCACTTTGATAATTATTTATACTATTCAGATTTTTTATTGCAATTGCATTATTTGCTATTTTATTTATTCCTTCATGAAATTCTTTTTTTGTTAATGTAAATTTAGATGATTTATTTCGAACAGATATAGGATGAGAACTCATTTATTTAAATATGAAAAAATTATATTTTTAAAAATGTAAAATTATTTTCTTTAATTAATATAAATCATTAAAATATATATAAAAATATTTATATTTAAAATAAAATTATTAAACTATACAATAGATATAAATATTTTCTTAAATAAAATAGAATAATTAAAATTATGATGTTGAATTTTTAAAAAATAATGTTATTATTAAAAAATATTTTTTTTTTCTTCAACGATTGTTTTTTAAATCATTTCTATAAATTCTTTTTATTTAAATATCATTTATTTTATTTTCTAAAACCCTATTTTAAATTTCAAAAGAGAATAATCATCTTTCATTTATTAAAAAAAAAATAAAAAAATAAAAAAAAAATAAAAGATAATTAAAAAAAAAACATAATAATATATAACATAAAAAAAATAAATCATAAAACGAAAAATTTCCATTTATAATTAAAAATTATAATAAAAAAAAAAAGAAAAAAGATGTCAGAAAAGAAGAAAAAAGACAAATTAACATTCGACAAATCATCATTTGTTTCCTACAAAACAGGTTCCCTAATAAAAGACTACATTTTAGGTAAGACATTAGGAACAGGAGCATTTGGAACAGTTCGTTCAGCAGTACATAAACCAACAAAACAGCCTCGAGCAGTTAAAATATTAAAAAAACATGATCAAGATGAAGAAAAACTATTTTTAGAAGTAAACATCCTAAGTAAATTATCTCATCCAAATATAATGAGAATATATGAATTTTATGATGATAATACAAATTTTTATATTGTTTCTGAATTATGTCAAGGAGGAGAACTTTTTGATATGATAACAGAAAAAGGTTGTTTTTCAGAAGCTGAAGCTTCTCCTGTAATGAAACAATTACTTTCTGCAATTTGTTATTGTCATCAAAATAATATTGTTCATAGAGATTTAAAACCAGAAAATATATTATTAGAATCTAAAGATAATAAAAATCCTACTATTAAATTAATTGATTGGGGTGGTGCAAGGTATTTTTCTAAAAATAAAAAAATGACTAAAATTAATGGTACTCCTTATTATATTGCACCTGAAGTTTTAAATGAAGTATATGATGAAAAATGTGATATTTGGTCTGCTGGTGTTATATTATATATTTTATTATGTGGTTATCCACCTTTTAATGGAGAGACTGATAAAGATATTATGAAAGCTGTTAAAAAAGGTGATTTTGATTTTCCAAAAGAAGAATGGGATGTTGTATCAAATGTAGCTAAAGATTTAATTAAAAAAATGTTAACATATGATCCAAAAAAAAGAGTATCTGCATTAGATTGTTTAGCTCATGATTTTTTTAAACAAAATCATTTAAAAGAAAAGAATAATACTCAATTAGCAAAAAGTGCATTTGATAATATGAAAAAATTTAAAAGAGATAAACAATTTGAACAAGCAACAATATCATTTATAGTAAATCAATTAACAACAAGAGAAGAAAGAGATGAATTAAGAAAACAATTTACTGAATGGGATAAAAATGGTGATGGTGTATTAAGTAAAGAAGAAATATTAGAAGGTTATAGAAATGCTTATGGGACTGTTGATCCAGATGAAGTTGATAATATGATAAAAAGTGTTGATTTAGATGGAAATGGTGTTATTGATTATAATGAGTTTTTAAATTGTACTATGAATAGAGATAAAATTATTTCTAAAAAAAATTTAGAATATGCTTTTAAAGTTTTTGATAAAGATGGTTCTGGTGCAATTTCTATTGATGAAATTATGTTTATTTTTAAAAAAAGTGTTGGTGATGTTGATAAAAGTGTTTTTGAAAAAATGATTAAGGAAGCTGATGCTAATGGTGATGGAGAAATTGAATTTGATGAATTTAAGAATATTATGGAAAAGTTTTTTAAATAAAAATAATATTTTGTTTTTTATTTTTTTTTTTTTGAAAGTTTTTTCAAAAAAAAAGTTATTTTATATTGGTAAATTTATAAAATGGAAAATAAGGATTTTTTATTAAATATTTTTTTTTTTCGTTTTTTTTATTAATTTTTATTTAGTATAATTCATTAATTTATCAGGACTATCTTTTCCAATTCTTAATTCCATATTTTTTATTTTTTCTTTTAATTTTCTTATTTCTTCAAGTAATTCATTATTATCTTTAGTTAATAAATAAACTTCATTTTTATATTTAATTGTATCAGTAAGAGAAGAATCTTTTGAACCACACATCATCTTACAAATTGCTTTTAATCTATTTGTCATTTCTTCTTCAATTTTATCAAATTCATTTTTTATATTATCATCTATTTCTTCCATATATCCTGTTATTTCACTTGTTGCTGATTGATATCTTCTTAATATATCATAAAATTTTTGTATTAAATTATCATATTTTGTCATTTGATTTAATATACTTCTCTCATCTAAATAATCAGTTTCACTATACATTGTTTTATTTTTATTTTTATTTTATTTATTATTTTATAAATTATAGTTAGATAATAATTTATATAAGTTATTTATTTAAAAAAGGATAGATATATAAATTTTTTGTCATTTAGTTTTTTTTTTATTTTTTTAATTTTGTATTGTAGGTTTTTACATTTTCTATATTTTTAAATATATCATTTGATAATTTTTTTGTTTTAAAAAGGTTTAATCCTTTAAAAGAATTTGCTCTGTATTCTTTACTATATTTTTTTCGAAATGAATTAGAAAAAATAGATAAAGGAGTAAATGATGAATCATCTTGTGAAATATTTAAATTTTTTAAAAATAATTTTAATCTCTCCTCTGATTTTTTTAAATTAAATTTTTGTGATAATTCAATATATTCATATAATAAAGAAATACATTCATCTTTTCTATTTTTTAACTTATATAAAGTTGGAAGACAAAGTAAAATACTTTCAAAATATTCTTTAAATTCAATATTATATTCATCATTTAATATATTCATTATTAATTCTTGATAATTTAAAAATAAACATTCAAGATTATATCTATGCTTTTTTAAATATATTATATTGATTTTTTTATCAATTATAAAATCATTTGAAGCTTTCTCAAAAATTTTGGTGTTAACATTATTCCATATTTCTTCATCATAATTTTCTTCATTTATATTATTTACAATAAGTATTTGGAAAAATATAGAAAACATTTTAACTGCTTCAATTATCCATTTTTTTTTTGTGTTTTGACTTACACATTTAATAATTTGTATAATTAATATTTCAATTATTTTATACCAATTTTCTTTAGTACTACTAGAAATTACATTAATTAAATTATTATCTTTTATTTTTTCTTTAAAATTTTCACCTAAAATTAAATCAACTTGTTTTTCACTAAATCCTTTAGGCATTATTGCAAGTAAAAATAATAATTTTGAAATTTCTGATTTATTAATAAAATAAGTAATAACTTCAATTTTTAAATTTTCAATAATTTTAGTTCTATTATCTAAATTACTTTTCAAAACTTCAATTCTTTTAGATTCATTTAATAAACGAGTTAAAGAAATAATTCCTCTAGGATAATATTTGGTTAATTCAAGTAAAGAATTAATTTTATCTTGAGTTAACATTTCATAATTTGGATTTGAAAAATCAATTGATTTAAATAATATTGTACCACATTCTTTTGATAAAGGAGTCATTTGAATTAAACAATATTCATCTTCAGGAAAAACATTTGAAAATTTATTTTTATCACTTTCACAATCTATTAATAAAAGATAAATATATTTATTATAATTATCTGATAAAATTTTTAAAACTGATTTAACACATTTAAATAATGATTCATCTACTATATTTGATGGGAATGATATTATTATTAATAATTTATTTTTTGGTATTTCATCTCCATTTTTTTTTTTTAATGATATTTTATTAAAAATATTATTTAATTTTTCTCTTGAATAAGAATGAAAAATTGAATCAATATTAATAAATTCAATTTTTTCAATTGATTTCCTTTCATATAAATAAAAAGTACAAGATTTTGCAAAAGTTTTTTTTCCTGAATTTTTAGGTCCAAAAATTAATATAAAATTATTTTTTTTTTCTTTATTATCAATTCTATCCATAATTTCTTTAGTTTGTATTCCTCTTCCAATAACTTTAATTTTTTTTTTCATATTATTAAAAACATCACATTCAGTACAACAATATTCATTTAAAAATAAATTCCCATTATTTAAATTTTTAAAAATACTTTTATTCTCCTTTGAAAATAATAAAAATTTATTACTTTCATTATGAGCAATATCAGGAGAACAACAACATAATTTAACTTTATCACCATTATCAATTTCTTTAATTTTAAACAAATTATTTTTTATTAAATTAGGTTCTAAAGTTTCTAAACTTTTTAAAAATTTACATTTTTTATCATGTATATGATACTCATTATATTTACATTCACAATTTTTAATTTTACAAATCTTATATTTTTTATTAAGAATATGATATTCATTATGAAAACAAACTTTATCATTATTACTCATTTTATAAAATTCACAATCTTTAGTATGACTATGATTACAACAACATTCCATTAATTCACTATTAAAAGTTACATCACAAAAACATTCTTTTGATTTTTTAAAAGCATCTTTTACTGTATCACCTTTTAATAAAAATTCATAAAAATTTGTTGAAAATTTTTGCGCACCTGAATCAGAAATTTTTGTCATTTCTTGTACACAAATTACATTTTTTACTCCTGATTCAAAAAATATTTTTCCTAATCTTTCACTATGACATGCTCCTATGAAAACTAAATCAATTAAATCCATTTTTTCATTTTTTAATATTTCTCTTATTCTATCTTCACTTAATGTATAAACACATCCTTTATCTTCTAAACATAAATTAAATATTTTTTTATTATTTTTTTTCTCTATTTCTATTATTCCATGTGAACTTATATGAAGAATTTTTGGATATTTTCTTATTGAATTTATAAAAGAATCATAATTTGCAGATTCGAATAAAGCATTAAATTGTTTTTTTGAATTTTTAATTGTATTTACAATTTTTTGAATTTCACTTCTATAATCAATTTGTTCATTGAATTCATTATATGAATTATTTCCAATAACTCTTTTTACAATTGGAGAAGAATATAAATAAATTAATTCATAATCTCCTGTTGAAGTTTGGCGTTCAAGATTAATATTTTGACAAAAAGTATTATTAATTATATTTAATTGTGATTCTAAATCTGAAATTTTGTTATTTATTTCTATATAATCTTCATGATTTACTTCTTTTAAATGTAAATATAATGTTAATGAATAATTTAAAGGATATACTCCATTTGATTTTATATCAATATATCCACCTTTTACAGGGGAATAATATTTATATCTGTCAATGCTTGAAAGATTTAAATTTTCTTTTTTTAGAATTTCTTTTAATTCTGATAATGTAAATTCATTTTTATCACATTTATCAAATGGATTTAAAATTATAAAACGATTTTCATTAATTTTTTGATAAAAAATTGTCTTTGTTAAATAATATTCAATATATCTACAAATCATTTTATAATATATATTTTTTTGTTTAAATTTTTAATATATAAAATGCTTTATTTCATTGTAAAACCAAAAGTTAATTTATATAATTAATAAATAAAAAAAATATTTATATATTTTTTTTAATTTGATTCTCCTATAATATAATTTTTTAATTCATCTGGTTTGAAATTGTTTATATGTAATATTTTTCTACCTTTTAATAATTTAGAATTGTTTGATTCAAATGTAAGTAAATCTTTACCTTTAATACATAATTGAACCAAATTTTTTCTTGGGGTTTTTGGAATTGAATTACTATTTTCAAATGTCTTTCTAAATAAAGTAGTATTAATATTAGTAGTACTGTTACTATAACTAAAATTATTATTATTTTCAATATTATTATAAGTTTTAATATTAAAAGAAGGATTTCTAATTAATTCTTTTTCATTGATTTTATTTTTATTTTTTATTATTTGCCAATATGGTTGTTTTACTCCTATATTTATATAATAATTATCATCATAATTATTAGTAAATCTTAAACTTGTTTGCCAATTATATAATGATTTTTGAATACATGAATTTTTCTCTTCTTCTAATTGTGTTTTAATTTCTTTTTTAATTCTATATTCATCACTTGAATTTATTAAAATATTGCTTTCATCTTTATTTGTTAAATCTAATATTTTTTTTATTATTTTATTTCTATTATTTTTTTCTTTTACATAACACTTAAGGGCATTTTCTTGATATTTTATTTTTTTATTTATTTCTATTTTTGAAATTGAATTAATTTGAGAATTATTTTTTTTCTCTGAATTAGAATTATTTATTTTTTCATTTTTTATTATACTAAAATTCTTATATATTCTATTTAAATCATCATTATCAACATATTTTTGGTTTATTTTTAAAGATTTTCTTTGATTCAAACTATTTAAGTTTTTCAAATTAGTTGAACTTTTAGATACAAAACCCATTTTTGTTGAAAGTTTCTTAATAAAATTTCTTTTTATTATTTTATGACGTAATAAAGGTATTTTATTTCTATAAGTCATATTTGAAAATTTTTTCCCTATTATTATTTCATTTCCATTTAAAGAATTTGAGAAATAATATTTTGGATCATTATATAAAGTATCTAATTCTTTATTTATCTTATCATACATTTTCATTTCATGGGAAATTGGATAAATAAATAATTTCTTTTTCTTTTCTTTTGATAGTTTTAATATTAAATTATTGTTTTCATAATTCATTTTTGAACTTCAAAATTTTTTGTTTTTTATTTTTTAGTTTTTATATATATTAAAAAATATTAAAATTATTTATTTTATATTTTTATACTAATTAAATTAAAATATATACATTATAAGTTTAGTTATAAAAAAAAATGAACACAAAATAACTTTTTTGTTTGTTAATAATTTATAAAATAATTAATAACTGTAATCCATTGATTAATCAATTGTTCATCATCTGATGAAAAAACTAAAATATCATAACTTTTATCATAATCATTACTATTTTTTTTCATATAATTTTTAGATTTTGATATTCCATTTTCTAAACTTAAGTCTATTAAATATGAAATTTTTTTTTTCTTTTTTTGAGTGTTATTAGTTTTATTATTACTATAATTAATTTTATAATTATATTTTATTTTATAAATTTTTTCATGATGAATTATAGAATGTTCATCATTATTTACCATTTTATTTACTGTAACTAATTCTATAAAAAAATTAAATTTATTTTCTAAATTTTTATTATTTATTTTTGGATTGTTTTTTGTATATAAATCACATTTCGAAATATTAAATAATGAAATCCTTCTTAAAGGATTCTTTTGAAATAATTTTGCTTCTTTTGAACGATAAATTTTTAATTCACTTCTAGTTAATATTATAAATCTTAATGTTATTTCTAAATTTTTATTTGGTATTGTTTCCCTTGAATAAACATTAAAATTTCCGTTTAATAATATAGTATTATCATACACTTTTGTTATTTTTTCTAATGGTATTATATTTTTAATATTTAATTTTTTCCAATGAATTATTTCTTTTTTTTTATAATTCTTTTTTATTGTTTGTGTTTTAATATTTTTATTATTATCATAATGAGTTTTCAAATTATATTTATTTTGATTTGGATTTGTATTCATAATAAAATTATTAATAATATTTTGTGGAATATTAATATTAGTAAAATTATTTTGAATAAAATAATTATAATTTTGAATATTATTTTGATGTTTATTTAAATTAATATTCAATTGTTTAATATTATTAGTGATAAAACTAATATTATTATCTTTAACATTTTTTTGACATATATTATTATCATTTAAATAAATTTTATCAAAAGAATATTTTTGTGTTCCTCTTTCATGTTCATCTATAATTTCAATTGGCATTCTTCTATGTTCAAAAGTTAATAGTGCTGATTTTCTTCTTATATAATTATTATCTTTAATATCTTTATTTTCTTTTATTTGATTATTTTTATTATTTTCTTTTTCTTTTTTATTATTTCCAATAGAAATTTGAATAATATTTTCTTTTTCTAATTTAATTTCTTCTAAATTATTATCATTTATTTTTTTAGATTTTTCTGATTCTGATTTAGGACTTAATAAAGTTTTAATTTCCTTAGAAGAAAGAATAATTTCTTGTGAAGAAGTTGAATTATTATTTTTATTATTATTTTTATTTCTAATAATTGCTGAATTTGATTTATATTTTTTTATTTTTGTATCTATTATAGAAGAATTTATATTATTGATATTTATATTATAATTATGATGAGTATCTAATGAAAAATTATACTTTATTTCATTTTTATTTTGCTCTTTTGAATAAAAATTCCTACAATCTACATTCCCCATTGAAATATGTTAGAGTTTTTAATTAATTAATTTTTAATTTGTTTTATTTACTTAAATTATTTTTATTTTTTTCTCAATTAACTAAATAAAAAATTATATATATATCATTATAAAACAAATTATATTATAAAAGAAAATAATGTCTTTAAGTGACAATGAACAAGATGAAAAACAAAATTTTGTTTTTAAAAAATTTTTAACAAAAAAATTAGAAAATTTATCATTCGAACATGGATTATTAAATATGTTAATTGAAAAAGATAAAGCATTAGAACCATTAGATTTTATCGATAATCTAAATGAACAAATCTATTTAAACACATATGAAATAGATTCTGTATTTAATTCTTCTTCTTCAGAATATGCTTCATCTTCTGAATTTTAGAATTATAATTATAATATATATAAGAATGTATATATTAAAGATAATTATAATTTCTTTGAAAACTGTTAAATTTGGAAATTAATATTAGATAATAATATTAAGTGTTTTATAATTAAATTATTATAAATATAATATTAAATATTTATTAATTTTTTAATTAAATGTTATAATTTTATTATTATTAAAAATAAAAATTTAAAATTAATTTATTTCTTGTTTAGGGATATAATTAGAAAATAATTTTGTCAATTTTAATATATTCTTTTTTTTGCTTTTCAAGTTTATTAATCTGAGAATCAATTCTTCTCATAACACAATCAACTTTAAGTAATTTTTGCCAGCAATTTTTAAAAGGAGGAATAATACAATGCATATGTAAATGTTCAACAGAATTAAAAGGCGGAATATGAAAACCCATAATAATAATTTTAGATTCAATATTATAGTTTTTAGTTAAAAATTTAATTGCAATTTCTTTCATATAAAGTAATAAAGGTATATGTTTGTATGTTAAGCTATTAATATTTTTAATATGAATTTTTGGTATACATTGCATATGAACATATGCAATGGGGGGTATATTAAAAAACATACAAACTTTATCATCTTCATATAATTTTTGTTCTGGTTTATTGTCTACAATATCACAAAATCTACAAAATTTATTTTCCATAAAAATAAATAAATAAAAAATATTTATTTTTATAATTTTAATATTTTTATTTTATTTTATATCTTTATTCTTATTTTTATTATTGTAAAATTAAAAAATTATTGAATACTTTTAAAAAACATAAAAAAAATTTAAATCTAAAAATTATATTAAAATATTTAAGCATATATAAATGTTCTTAATTTAAAACATATTAAT
>JAEEGK010014914.1_pt1 | contig 17311 bp, 18 predicted proteins | sample 8958771 | NCBI WGS metagenome assembly JAEEGK01 (sample SAMN16246547, study PRJNA631951) | gut metagenome | biome: gut microbiome; feature: rumen; material: SC-attached | host: Bos | place: Iran: Karaj | collected 2018-10
GGAGTTAGCGGGCTCAGAGGAGAGAGTATTGATTCCCCTATTGGAGGTTTTGGTAACTTTGAGGGGGAATATGTTGACTGTACAAATCTTGAGAGACACCTATACAATCTGCTGGATGATAAAGCTGAGGTTTATAAAACAGAGGTATTAAAAAAATATCCGTTTCCTGAGTTTGAAGGTGAAAACTTTGTACCGGAGTCGCTAATATGGGATAGCATTGCCAGGGATGGATATAAAATCCGATGGTTCAATGACATTATTTATATATGTGAGTATCTTCAGGATGGATTAACAGCCAGCGCAGATAGAAAATTCATTGATAATCCCAAGGGGTTCCTTTCGTACCTTGCTATGCTGGAAACTGTTCACGACCCACGAGAAGTAGATGTATTCAGGCTCCAATATTACAACAGTATAATTAAGGAATGTGGAATGGACAGAGCGCTGAAAATCATTAATATGGCCAAAGATATTAAGTGGTGATATCTACTATCAGATTATAACTATTTAAAATTGGCTATAAGCTGCTTCACTTGTTCAGATACATTTTTGAGTTCTTTTTTGAGTAGGATATTTTCGTTGTAAAGTTGGTCACGTATAGTATCAATTCCCTGCATGCAATCGAACATTTTCATATCGTTTATGGAATTATAAATATACTCCTGCGTTAATGAGTCTTTGAAGAGTGTGCTAAGAGCATAATCCCACCATATGCTCTCGGTGGGGAAATGCGCGTGGTCGCCTCCCGTCCAGGGTTTTTCCCCTACGTAGTGGAGGATGGTGGCATTGCTTTTTAGTTCATCTGAAAGCTTTCCCTCAAGAAATGCGATATAAGGGGGATAGTTATACTTTCTTGGATCAAGTAAAAGTATATTTTTGGCATGAACGTAGTTGATGAGATCCTGATCCGGTGCAAATATCTTATACTCCAGTTCTTTGGCGGCATTTAGATATACATCAAGGGTAAAGCCCCTGAGCTTTTTAAGGTTGTAGAGCAAAACGCCGGAGTTAATATAGGACTTGTTATGGAATGAATCAGCAAAAGCTACATTTCTTTTAGAAAGAAAAACATCATCAGATGTGTGGGCAATATTAAGATCATAGCATGCCGCGAGGTCATAGTTTTCCAATGGTGTGAAATATAAATCGTGTATGGAAGAAGTGACGATTATATCTGAATCAAGGTAAAGGATTCTGTCAACACTTTCAGGAACGATAGAAGGGATCAGTAGCCTAAAACAGGCTTCTGCACTCCAACGACCAATGGATGGGAGCTGCTTGTCAATATCGTCTCTATCTATGTCCAGAAATACAAGCTGATTCTCGAATTTTTCTGCCAGCTCTATAAGAATGGACCTGGATTCTTCGGTGAGATCATATTGAAGAATATAGGTCACAATGAAGTCTGATTGATTGTTTTGAAAGATAGAATATAAGGCTACATATGCATAAGGTAAATAATTATTATCGAATGCCAATGCTATATTTATTGTTTCTTTCATGATAAGATCCATCCTTAAAATTGTTTATTTTATTATAACATGGAGGTAACCAGGATGAATTACATTTTGATGATGGGAGGGTTGGGAAATCAATTCTTTCAGTATACTTTCATGAAATATCTGGAAAAGATTAAGGGGTTAGAATGCAGTCTCCACCTGGACTATTTTGATGCAGCAATCGGTGAGGAATCGATAACCGACAGAGCCTTTGAATTGGAGAAATATCATTGTAACTTTATACCAGCCAGAGGCAAGCTGGTTGTGAACAGAATTGTTGACGAAGGCTCTTTTCGCGTTGATGAGGATTATAGGACTGACGAATGCTATTTCAGAGGGTACTGGCAGAACAAGAAGTATTTTCTTGGTGTAAGGGAAGACGTGACAAGAGAACTCACTCTAAAAGATGAATACATATCGCAGGCTATTAGAGATAAGGCAAATGAAATTTCACAGGAAAAAGAAACTGTAGCTGTTCATATCCGTAGAGGAGACTATTTAAACGAGAATAACAGAAATCTGTTTAATTCTCTTTCAAATTCCTATTATGAAGCTGCTATAGAATGCATACAGGATTATTTTGGACCAGATTTAAAAATCTACTTATTTACGGATGATTACGAGTATGTATCCAACAATATGCAGGATTTATGTGGTTATTCCTGCGAAGTAATACGACCGGGTAAACCATATGAGGATTTATTACTGATGCAAAAGGCAAAGCATCACGTTATTGCAAACTCAACGTACAGTTGGTGGGGAGCGGCTTTATCCCCAAACGGATCGACAGGAATGGTGATATACCCCAGAAAATGGTATCATGACCGACCAAATCCGGATCTGTTCCTGGATAAGTGGATCGGAATGTAAGAATCATAAAAATGATTTGCGATAAACAGAGAGGAGAGTATGACAAATGACGTTCTACATTGCATGTCCAGCTAAAAGAGTTACCGGCGGTGTGGAATTGGCACATCAACTCTGCTTTGCTATAAACACACTTACCGAGAGCAGGGCATTGATGTGGTATACAGATATCGATAATCTGTCGGTAGAGACTCTTGTTATGGATATTCCGGCGCCTGATGAGTATGCCGAATATAAGACTGAATGCGCCAAAGACTTTTGGGAAATCGACTGTAATGGAAATATCGTTGTGATTCCAGAAGGCCTTACTAACAGAATTACTCTTTTGGACAATGCCAGGCTGGTGCTCTGGTGGATGAGTGTTGATAACTATATTAGTGCGACTCATGAAGATGATATTGATGATATCTCCAACAATGTTAGTCTTCATCTTTACCAGTCCTATTATTCGAAGGATTATGTTGAAAAAAAGATCCCAAACGCAAAGGGAATGTTTTTGTCTGACTATATTAATGGGAGATACTGCCAATATGAGGATAAGGAAGGGGACAGAGACAATGTTGCTCTATACAATCCTAGAAAGGGATATAAAGAACTATTGCCCCTGATCGAAAAAACAAAGTGGCTAAAATGGATTCCGCTTCAGGGAATGGACAGGGACACAATGGTCAGAACGATGAGATCAGCTAAGGCCTATGTTGATTTTGGGGCTCATCCGGGAAAAGACAGGATTCCCAGGGAGGCAGCTGCTAATGGGTGCTGCGTTATAACCAATAGAGCTGGAGCTGCGGCGTTCTATGAAGATGTACCGATTCCGGATAAGTATAAATTCCAGGAACCGTCAAAAGCATTGGACGAACTGGATGCACTTTTACATGATATCTGTGATGACTTTGCCGGACATTATAACGATTTTAATGTATACAGAGAAATGATATTCAATGAAAATGAGAAGTTTAAAAAGGATGTTATATCATACGTTTCCAGTGTAGAGAATACACAGAAGGATTAGGCGGATGGATATAATCGAATTAAGGAAATCGATTCTGAAGTTAATACATGAGTGTCAGTTCTGTGCTGTCTCAATAAATCTGGATTATCCAAAGACTGCAAACAAGAGCATCAGCGGGATTACGGAGATGATTTCGGGTTTGGTGTCCGGAATGGAGGGATTGTTAGAACCGGAATATTTAGGAGTAAAAACAAATGAACTGACGCAGATACTGGGAGTTTTTTTGCCTGCTCAAAAACAAAGGGATATGGTGATGATATCGGATGTCATCAGTCAAATGCTGCTTCCATGGCTTATTGACCTGTCCGATGGAATATTGGATTCGATTGATACCGGCGACATAAATTACCTTGGAAGAAATCTTGAGGCACTTATTGCTGTAGGGCAGAAGGATGTATGTGACGCAGTAAGGAACTGGACTGGCAGGGGAGATATATCAAAATATATACCATGTTTTGCAGATACAGGAGATATTTCTTTTACAACTGAAAGCGAATTTGGTATCACCAGACTGATTTCCGCGAGAAGTCCGATGGAATCAGCTATGTATTACTTCTACAAAAACAGGAAGGATGAAGTACGAGGATACGCTGTTGCAGGAGCAAATATGATCTACGAAGCAATGGCAATCCTAAGGATAAATATAGGCACAAAGGTAAGCGTTATAGAAGAGGATATTTCTTTTTTGACGAGTGTTCTCACATACATGGATCTGTCAGACTGGATTCTATCTGGGAGACTTACATTTGTGTGTAAGGATGTACTTAAGAACATATCAGGTTACATTGTGGAGCAGAGTCTTTTGGTAAAAAACACGTCAGCCAGCGTGACGACAAATCCGGAATTGAAAAGGATATATGAGAACTATCGCCAGTTAACGCTCACTGTGAAGGAGCAGAATTATCTTCTATATCACAATTACAATGAAAATCTTGCCCAGGGTGATGAGTATGTCAGCTCAGTTATTAATACGATTAGGGGAAAAGATCTTTTCCTGATTGCAGGGGGGCCATCATTAAACAGGGCAATGGATATTCTGAAGCGAAAAAGAGATAACGGCGTAATACTCTGCGTTGGAACCTCTGCTGGTAAGCTACTTAAGGATGGGATTGATCCGGACCTTGTTATAATCAGTGATCCATTGCCGGAGATAGAGAAACAGTTGGACTTGCCGTTCGATATAAATAAAACATCGCTGATATATCTGGTCACAGCTTGTTCTGAAGCTGTTAAAGGCTATAAGGGAAAGCGCTATGTGGTATTCCAAGAGGGCTTTCTGGAATCGGAGAAAGAGGCTGCTGATAAAGGCTTTCAGACTTTCCTGACAGGTGGTTCGGTTACTACGTTGGCATTAGACATTGCACTGCGGTTTGAACCGGCAAGAATTATTTTGTTTGGCCTTGATCTGGCGTATACAGGAAATCTGATGCACGCTTCGGGCATTCATCAGATCAATAATGCTACAGAGGATTCGGAAAAGAGATTTGTCAGGGACGTTAAGGGACAGATGATATCAACAGCCCAGACGCTGGAGACCTATAAGAAATGGGTTGAGAAAAGACTTGATGACTACAATGGACCAACAAAAATCCTAAATATATCTGACGGAGCATATATTGAAGGTGCTGAGAATATATGTTGTGATGATGCGGAGGAAAGACTATGGCCAAGACAATAACGCTGGGTAACAGATTAGTAGGAGAGGGATGTAAGCCTTATTTTATTGCAGAGATAGGAATAAATCATAATGGTGATATTGACATTGCCAAGAGATTGATCGATGCATCTTTTGCCATAGGATGGGACTGTGTAAAGTTTCAGAAGAGAACTCCTGATATAGCAGTCCCGGAGGATCAGAAAAATGTAATGCGTTCAACACCATGGGGAGAGATGACTTATCTGGAGTATAAAAAACGGATAGAGTTTGAAAAAAATGAATACGATTATATAGACAAATACTGCAAAGAAAAGCCAATTGTCTGGACCGCATCACCATGGGATGTTCCAAGCCTGGGGTTCCTTTTGGGGTATGAAGTTCCGTTTATTAAACTGGCATCTGCGACCAATGGAAATGAGGAACTAATAAAAAGAGCCTGTAGATCCGGCAAGCCTATTATCATGTCTACAGGAATGTGCGAACAGCAAGAACTGGATAAGGCGGTTTCGGTTCTTGAAGAATTTAGTAATGGAAATTATGCTTTGCTTCACACCAATTCTGTGTATCCGGCACCTACGAACGAGCTTAATCTCAGGTATATACAGACACTCAAAAGTCGTTATGGCTGCGTGGTTGGCTATAGCGGTCATGAGCAGAATCTTGAACCTACTGTGGCAGCAGTTTGTCTGGGGGCGGATATCGTTGAGAGGCATGTTACCCTTTCGCATGATATGTGGGGGACTGATCAGAAGGCAAGTCTGGAGATAAACGCTATGTACATGTTGTACCATCGGTGTATAGATGTGGATGAGATGCTTGGTGACGGTGTCAAGACGCTTAAGGAAGATGAGCTGAAGGTAAGACACAAACTGAGAAAGTGATTGCTTTACAGAAAGGGAAAGATGATGAGAAACGTTGCATTCATTCCTGTAAGAGGTGGGAGCAAATCCATCCCTAAAAAGAATATCAGGGAAATATGTGGAAAACCGCTTGTCTATTGGTGCGCGAGGGCGGCATGTGAGTGTCGAAACATAGATGATGTTTATATTGCAACGGATAGTGATGATATAAGAGATGCGATTACGAAATTCGTGATGATGGAGAATGCTATTTTCTCTAAACTTCACGTTATCGGCCGCTCGGCTGAAAATGCTTCAGATACAGCATCTACAGAATCTGTGATGTTGGAATTTGCGGAGGGTTATGACTTTGATAATATAGCCCTTATTCAGGCAACGTCCCCACTTCTCTTGGCAAAAGACCTTGAAGGGGGATTTGAGCTGTTCTCGGAGGAAGACACTGACAGCGTTTTATCAGTTGTAAGGCAAAAGCGTTTCTTGTGGAAAACAGATGATGCCGGATTTGCTGCACCATCAAACTACGATGTATTTAAAAGACCAAGAAGGCAGGATTTTGAAGGCTATCTGATGGAGAACGGTGCGTTTTATATTACTTCAAAGGAGAGACTTCTTGAAACAGGAAATAGGCTATCGGGCAGTATAAAAGCCTATATTATGGATGAGGATACAGCGCTGGAGATTGATGAACCGGATGATTTTCTGATAATAGAGATGCTTATGAAGAAGCGTCAAAAAGCAGAGCAAGTTGGAAGTGCGGGAATGTCTCCCCGTAAAGCTATCAGATTGCTTGCCACAGATTGTGACGGATGCCTTACAGATGGCGGGATGTACTACTCGGAAAACGGTGATGAACTAAAGAAATATAATACCAAGGATGGTCTGGCCCTGGCCTCGATACATAAAAAAGGCATAATTACCGGTATGATAACGGGAGAACGTGTCGCCTTGAACAAACGCAGGGTAGATAAACTTAAGATGGATTTCTGGGAGTCCGGAGCCACAGATAAGGATGCTGCACTTAGGCGTGTTTGCGAAAGGTTTGACGTTTCTCTTGATGAAGTTCTTTATATCGGAGATGACATCAATGATCTGCCTGCTATGGAAATAGTTGGATATACTGCCTGCCCAGCTGATGCTTCAAAAGATGTCAGAGCAATGGCTGACTATATTTCAACGAGAACGGGTGGAGAAGCAGCTGTCAGGGATATCATTGAGTACTTTGGACTGCTTTAAATTGGAACTGAAGTAGATAATTCAAGCATTGTGGGTGTGGATAGTCGATGAATATTATTGTCTTTAAGGGGAATATCATAGGACCTGTATACTATATTGAAAGGTTTCTGGATTTCGTTTCAGATAAGAGACGGGAATATGAGTATTATGTGTGCGATGTGAAAGATGAGAAAACATATAATAATCCGGATTTTGTCGCGTTTGCCAAGCGTGATAATACAATCATGTTTACGTTCAATAACTTTGGAATTGGTCTTATGACAGATGGTGAAGTCAATTTCTGGAAGGCTCATAATATTCACGTTTTTGACTGCATAGTTGATCACCCTAGAAATTATGATGACGTATTTAAAAATCCGCCTTGTGACCTGACTGTTTTTACGCTGGATAGAAATCATGTTGAGTATATAAAACGCTTTTTCCCAGGAATCAAGAGCGTGCACTTTTCTCCTAATGGCGGGACGGAAGTTAATTCGGCAATACAGTATAAGGACAGGGATATCGATGTTTTATACATGGGGAGCGGACAGGAGAAGATTGAGAACTTCCCCAGTGTACGGTGTTTTAAAGATGGAGGACTAGAGTTTTATAGTAGAATTTTCGAGATTATGATTGAAAACACTATGCTTTCTACAGAAGAAGCGGTTAGTCAGTATTTCTCCGAGAAGGGAATAGCTGTAACTGATGCGGAGCTTTACGATATAAACGAAAACATAGCCGGATTCATCGAGAATGAGGTAAGAAGAATTACCAAGCTTGAAGGCATGAAGGCTTTGTCGGATCTTGGCGTTTCGGTCCATGTTTATGGGACAAATTGGATAGATGAGGATTATCCATTTGGTGAGAGTATTCAGATTCATGACAGGATTGGACGAGAAGAGCTGATGGAGATCATAGGACACGCAAAGATTTCTCTTTGCTTTGTGCCATGGTACAAGAGAGGCTGTAGTGAAAAGAATTTTGATTCCATGCTCAATGGAGCATTGTGCGTCTCTGACAGAAGCGAATACCTTTTGGAAAATTATAAGGATGGTTACAATATAGTCTTTTTTGATCTTGGAAATCCGGAACAGATGGCCGCAGATATCAAATGGCTTCTTGATAATCCAGATGCTGCTGAAACTATAGCCAATAATGGTTATAAGACAGCAAAAGCGATAGATACATGGGGACATAGATTTTCACATATTATGGAGATAATAGAATCAACAGCTATTTGACCCAATATTTGATTTGCTCAATTCATGCAAAGAAGATATCCATTATTTGGATATGAACGATCTGGGCATTGAAGGAAAAGAGTATTTCATGGATCCTGCGCTCCCGTGAAATTATACCATAGCCTTGGTATAATTTCACGGGAGCGCAGGATATATTATCACCGGTATCATCCCTAAGATACCCAAGATCTTCATGGAGCGCACTTCCTACCTGCAAAGGGAAAAATTCCTCCATCTTTGGATGTTTAAAATCCTTATGTGTCATAACATACATTCTTGTTTGAGAATCCATAAGCTAATCCCTCTGCATAATAGTCTTTTCTCTCATTTTGCGCATAATAACTGACACAACATACCTTATGGGATATAATTGATATTAAGATTAATTATATAGCAATATATAGAATTTGTGAGGTTTGAATCTCTTGCAAGAACATGAATCGAAAGGGACAAAAATGAGCAAACTACTTGAGCTGGTACAAGGCAATAAATGGGAGGAAGCGCTGGATGTTTTTTCTCATATGGTTGAAGAAGGGAAACTTGATGAGGAGTCCTGTATTTGTGGAGCAAGTATTTTCGAGCACTTTGGTCAGATGGAGGCTATGTATGACGCAATATGCTGGGGGCTTAATCTGAATCCTAAAAACTATGAGCTATATTTGATTTTAGGAAATTACTACACAGAAAAGAATCCTGATCAAGCCTATCTTTCATATGAAAATGCGCTGTATTTTGCGCAGAAGCAAGGTGAAAGTGCGCTTGAAGATGCAGAAACGATAAGAGCGATACTAGAGGACTATAAGAATACTAAACAGATATCGGTACGAAATGTGTCTTTTATAATCTTGTCCTACAATACGCTGGAATACACAAAACTGTGCATTCAGAGTATACGGGATACCTGTAAGAAGGGATGTTATGAAATAGTAGTTATAGATAACGCGTCCAGTGATGGAAGCGTTCAATGGCTTCGGGAGCAGGATGATATTGTGCTGCAGGAAAACACCGAAAATGCAGGATTTCCCGGCGGATGCAATCAGGGGATACGATTGACTGATGAGAACAACGATATCTTTTTGCTGAACTCAGATACCCTTATGATGAATAACTCTTTGTATCAGCTGCGGATGGGATTATATGAGTGCGAAAGACATGGGGCAACCGGGGCTGTAACAAACTATGCAGCGAATAGGCAGGAAGCATATAAAGAGGGGAAAAACATAGAGGATTATTATAAGTATGCCTATAGAAATAATATACCATGTGCCAATCCTTACGAAATAAAAAGCATGCTCATAATGTTTGCAATGCTGATAAGACGCGATGTGTTCAATCTGGTGGGAGAATTGGACGAGAGATTTAATCCCGGAAACTATGAAGACAATGATTACGGCGTAAGAATTCTAGAGGCGGGTTTTTTGAATATCCTTTGTTGGAATAGTTTTATTTATCATTATGGCAGTAAGAGTTTTGGTAAGGATGCAAGCAAATATACCCAGGTGATAAGGAGAAACAGGGCAGCTTTTAAGGATAAATGGGGATTTGCTCCTCATTACTATATGTATGCAAGGAATGAAATTGTCGGGCTGGTGGATGCAGATATAGACGATGAAATAAGAGTGCTTGAAGTAGGATGTGGTCTGGGCGATACTCTTGCAGCTATAAAGTATAAATTTCCAAAAGCGGAATTGCATGGTATAGAGCTCGTCGAAAAGATTGCTGAACTTGGGCGAAGAAAGTTTGATATTAAATGTGGCAATATAGAAAATTACGAGTTTTCTCCTGAAGATAAGTATGATTACATAGTTTTGGCAGATGTATTAGAGCACCTGTATGACCCGAATAAAATTTTGCAGAAAATGAAAAGGCAGTTAAAAGAAAATGGATGTATTTTGACGAGTATACCGAATGTAATGAATGCTCGTGTTATTTATGAGCTTTTGCACGGGGATTTTACGTATAAGGATTCCGGTATTCTTGACCGTACTCATATAAGATTTTTCACAAACAACGAAATTGCCAGGATGTTTGAGAATGAGGGATATGAAATAGAGAGTATAGTTGGAACTATTTCTCCAGAAGAATCCACAAAAGCTTATAAAGATTTTTTTGATACGATCCTGACGCTGGTAGGAGAAGACAAAAGGATATACTTTGACGTATATCAATATGTTGTAAGAGCAAGGGTAAAAGGATAAAAATTTTGTCTGAGCATTAAGGAGATGGCTTGCGGGATGAAAAAAGTCAGCATAATTGTACCAGCATAAAAATCTTTTACAGGAGATAAGCGAAGTTTCAAAACTTGGCAGAGGAAATGAGGAGGCTATGACAAAGCAGGTAAACCATTACCTTGCGGTTGGATATGATAATTCCGTTCCAATTATCGAATGCTGTGTGCTTGTCAGATCACATCATGACGAAGCACTAAAAAAGGTGATGAGTGACTGGTGGTATGAAATTAATACTTGTACTCACAGGGATCAATTGAGTATTGGATATGTGTGCTGGAAGAATGACTATCAGTTTGATATTTGTGAACTAAATATTTATGGCAATCCATACATTAAGGAGATTGGACATTTGAAAAAGAAATAATGCTGAGAATGCCTATCTGTAGCATTGTGTTTAATATAATAATAGTGGGGATATAGAAGAGAGGATCTATAAGTGGATTCAACTAAGATAGTAATTATAGGAGATGCTAAGGGTATAGAGGAGGCTTGTTCAAGCATCAGGTATAAGGAACTGATAACCGATATTATTGAGTGGACAAGTGATACTTTTGTTGAGAAAGATGCAGAGTGTTTAAAGTTTACATCAATGGATGTTATTATTGTATCCTTTAAAGATCAGATATATTTTATTGACGATGTCATCAAATTCGTTAAGTCGCTGTCGAGTTCAGAGAATCTAACTGTCTTGGATTATTATGCTATGAAAAAATATGAAGTTGGCAATATGATGCTGGCTGATATTGTTATGGAGAGCATAGGTGAGGATGAGCATTTTGACGGATGTATTCTTGGACTGTCGCACGCGGAGTTAGCTATAATTGAAGACAGACTTCACCTTGGAAGATTTGCAAATCTTGCTGTTTCGGGACAAGATTTATGGTCAAACGACAAGATCCTTCAGTATTGCGCTGATCGCCACGGTAGCAAGCTAATGGGTATGAAATACGCAATAATCGATATGTTTGATTACAGTTATTTTAACTATGATCTATCGAAGGCGAATGGATATGTTAACTATATTTACCGAGGCGGATATTGCTTGGATCCACATAATTTTAGGGATAATAAGAATTTCGACATCTCTTTTGAACAGGTGCTTGAAGAAGTTAATAAAGTACGTAAAGAGGGCGTTACGGATAATCAGATAAAAGTATGGAGAATGATTGGAGAATGTAGACATGATCTTAATGCCCCTCAATACAATCACAGAAATGCAATCTTTAGAAATAATGTGATGGATAACATTGGGGATGCTCATATCGGTGCATATACGAAAAAAGAATACGCTGAAACAATCAAAGAAAATACGTACTGTTTTAGACATATATTAGAAACGCTTAATTAAGTTAGTCCAGGAATAAGGGTTTTGCTGCTTACCATTCCCAGATGCATTGAAATGGCTCCTTTGGAAGAAGACATGGTTAGTAAATGGAAAGAGCCGTTTTATAAGACCATCGAGGCAGTTGGGCAGGATTATGACTTTGAGTATGCAGATTTTAGGAATAGCGATATTCCACTACAACATGAATGGTATAAAGATCCTTCTCACTTCAACTGCTATGGAGCAATGAAATTCACTGATATAGTGCGAGATCTTTTACTACATGATTATGAGAACATTAAAAAATAGGATGACGCTTTCAGTGATTATGGATTTAGTCAAAGAAGAGGGAGAGTTTTATGGACGAGAGCGATTACATAGAATTTTTCAAATTTGCAATGACATATGATAAGGAGGAGTTATTAAAGGACAGAAAAGGGAGTTTTAGGATGCCTTTGTCGAGGTACCGATTTTATTACAACCAGACCTCCTGGACACCCAGTTCAGCCGCCCTTGGATATGATGATGGATGCTGTTGATGACAGGCTTTCAAGTGGACAATGTTCAATGATATATCTGGCAACTGAAGAAAAAAGGATAGTAGATATATTTACCGAACGTTTTCCTGGAAAAATATTGGTCAACAAACGTTATTATTTGGATACCGTTTATTATGAAGAGGTTGAGCGCTCTGAAAGCAAGAAGGTATTGCTTGAAAATGTGCAATTTAATGATGTGGATATGCGATACAGACAAGGATTATCATATTTGAGCTCAATTGTTCTTCTTTCTACATGTAAAGAGTTTATTGCCGGTAATTGTGGTGGATCTGATGCAGCGCTTTATTTTAATGGCAATAAATATGAATTTACCAATATTTTTAATTTGGGCAAATATTGACTTTTGTGGTAGGACAGATGTACAAGACAAAAATGTATGTAATGAGCCATAAAAAATTCAAGCATCCTGATATGGAAGGCTTCTACCCGATACAGGTTGGAAGCGCCCTACATGAAGACCTTGGATATATACGCGATGATACTGGTGACAATATATCTGATCTAAATCCGTTTTATAGCGAGTTGACCGGGCAATACTGGATTTGGAAAAACGACAAGGAATCAGAGAACATAGGTTGTTGTCATTACAGAAGATATTTTATCAATGATGACAAAGAGCTCATGAGTGTAAAAGAAATTGACGATAGGCTGGAACGGACTGATATACTTGCAGCTTGCATCGAGGACCCAAGGACTTGGAGAGAGCTATACGGGGCTGGACACAATATTGAGGATCTATATACGCTTGGCGAAGTGATCAAAGAAACAGAGGCTGAGACGTACAAAACATTTGAGGAAATGCTGGACAGCCATACTATTTGCTTTGGGAACATGTATGCCATGTCTAAAAAGATATTCGATGAGTACATGTCATGGTTGTTTCATATGCTTGCTGAAACCGGGGAAAGAATAGAAATTAGTAATTATGACACTTATGAAAAAAGGGTTTTTGGACTTCTATCTGAGAACCTAATCCAACTTTTTGCTAGAACGAGAGGCTATGATCTAAAATCTGGAAAAGTTGCCATAATTGCAGAAAAAGCTGAGACAACTGAACTCAAGGCAACGATTGTGCAACTTGTTAAGGAAGACAAAATTCACGAAGCTATTGAAATGTATGATAGGTTCTGCAATTACAGAAAAGATGTACTCTTTTCGCAATCTGATATTAGAAACGAACTTCCGCTTATGAGAAAGTTTTTATGGATATTGGAACAGGAAAAAAACTCCGAAAAAAGAGAGTATTATGGCACTTCGAATGATTTCAGGATTCTTTTTGATCGTTTTGTGAGTGATCAGCGAAATAGGACGCATGAGTGAAATTGATTTCAGAATCCAACTGAATACACTTCTTCATGAATGCCAGTATTGCATCGTTTCTGCAAGACTTGACTATCCCAAGAGCATGTGGAGAAGCCTCGGTAGGATAACTGCGATGCTTGCGGAAGTCTTCGCCGGAATTGTTGAAAACCTTGATGTAGAGGCAGCAGGCGAAGTGATGATGGCTCTGAAGAGTATCATGGAGGCTTTGATAGAGGCTCAGAGTAATAGGGATATGCTGCTTATTGCTGATTTGCTGGATGCAGATATGGTTCCGGTACTGGCAGAACTATCAACAACCATGGCTGCCGATGATGATGCCGAAGATATCAGTTTTTTTAGCTCCAATTTCGAAGCGCTGGCGTCAGCAGGGGAAAAAGAGCTGTGCAGTCTTGTACGAAATTGCTTGTCAAAAACTACAGAGAACATATACGAAGCAAGGCTCAGTGAATCGGGAGATGTTATCCTTTTTCAGATAAATGAAGAAAAAGAAATTGGCTTGATGGGTAGGCACAGGCCTTTTCAGGATGCTGTAAGTTATTTTTACAGTAATAGAAGAGATGAGTGCGTTAAATATGCTGTAGCAGGCGCCAACATGATATATGAAGCACTTGCGATATTGAAGATCAATGTAGGAACACCGGTATACATTCTTGAAGATGATATAGCTCTTTTGACACAGATTCTCACATGGTATGACCTGTCAGAAGCTATCCGTTCCGGGAGATTGCGATTCATATTTAAGGATGTGCTTAAAAGTTTACCGACATATTTCGAAAATCAGAGTCTTCTTGTGAATAGCACATCATTGATGAATACAGGCAATGATCAAGTCAGACGAACATTTGAGAAGTACAGACAGATTACACTTACTGTAAAAGAGCAGAATTATCTTCTTGAGTATAACTTCAGCAACAACACTGAACTAGAGGATGATTATGTATCAACACTCTTAAAAGATTATGCGGGTAAAACCATATATCTTGTGGCTGGAGGTCCGTCTCTTACGCCCTGTATGGAGCTTCTTAAAGAGAAAAGATCTGAGGACATTATTCTCTGCGTTGGTACATCCGCCGGAAAGCTACTTAAAGAAGGTATTCAACCTGAGTATGTGATCATAAGTGATCCGCTCCCAGAGATAGCAAAACAGGTTGATCATCCATTTGATATGGAAAGGACTTCACTGATTTATCTTTCCACCACATGCTCTGCGGCGGCTCATAAATTCTCTGGAAAAAGATATATTGCCTTTCAGGAAGGTTTTGAAAAGGCTGAAAAGAGAGCAAAAGAGCTTGACGTGCCAACATATAAAACTGGTGGGTCAGTTGCAACATTGGCAATGGATATAGCAATAAGCTTTGAGCCCCTAAGGATTATTTGCTTAGGACTGGATCTTGCTTATACCAACAACCAGATGCATGCTTCGGGGATTCATGAGGTTAATGAGTCAACGGGAACTGAGACCGGAAGAATGGTTAAATCTGTTTCAGGGAATATGATTTCTACAGCGCAGACTTTAGAAACATATCATAAATGGATAGAAGATAGACTTTGTAAATATGATGGGAAGACAGAAATTGTTAATGTTTCTGATGGCGCATTTATAAAGGGAATGAAGAATATCCCCACTAGTGATATGGATACGTTATTCTGTTGAGGTGAACTATTTGGTTATTATAGATAACAGCAAGTATACTGATGCGCTCTCCTTGGCGCATGGAGAGAATACAATCAAAAGAATAGTTATTTCGCAGGATATGTTTATTGAAGCGAGAAATATCCTTGCGGATGGTAATGACTATGTAATTGCGACAGATAGCGAGGGAAATGATGCCCTTGTTTTGCGTTGGGATAGCACTACGTACGTTCATAACTACACGTATTCTGGTAGCGCTGATCTTTGGTTCCTTGACCAATATGATGTATTGCTTTTGTATGGATGCAATGAGTATTCGGTGGAATTGTGCTTAAGCGCATTAAGGCTATGGAAAGGAAAGAAAGTAGTATTTGTTGGAAGAGAATGGCAATACATAATTGACCTATTACCTGATATAGATGGCAAGAAATGTATATGGGAAGATGAGATAATCGAAGAGGACAAGGCCAAAATCACTGAAGGAGAAATGTTTCTGGAAATAAAAAGCTTTATGCCTCATGAGGAAACATTAGATAGGTATAACAGGGGCATAATGTCTTATGATGAAGTGATGGCTTTTACGTTTCTTTTTTCGGATAAAAGGGAATTTGGGGAAAAGAATCCTAATATCAATTTCTGTGTAATAGATGGTAATTATGGAAACCTTGGAATCTTCGCGTTATATGAAAAAGCCATTTCTTTAGCGAGATATACAAAGGCAAAAGGCTTTATACCAGTAATTGCCATCAACAATGAATTGGGTGAGATAAGCATTTATCAGGATTCTCAAGGGGATGAAATCTGGACAAAGTTTTTTAATCAGCCGGAAAAGTTTTCACTTGATGAAGTGATGCAGAGTAAAAATGTATATTTCACACCTTTTCTTTATAATGCGAGAATCATGCAGTATATCATGGATGGCTATTGTAAAGAGGTCGAACTCTCGTGGCCAAGTGGAATATACAATAGCAAGCTGAAATCATATCTGGAAATAAAAGAAAAAGAGTATTTACCATATCCTGACAAGACGCTTGGCGTGCTTGCAAGAGGAACGGATTTTGTCAACACTCGTTTGAGCAATCATGCAATACATGCTTCTAAAGAAATGATAGCAGATAAGATAGAATAACTCCTTGAAGAATGGAAACTGGATTATGTTTATATGGCAACAGAGGATGCCGGCTATTACGATTATTTCAAAGGAAAATTTGGCGAAAGAATATACATGACAGATCAGGAGAGGTACGTCGTACAACTAGGGGAAATTCTTTCAGAGGTGCATAGGAAAAAGACTGATAAGAGATCGGGATATGTCTTGGGAGCGGAATATATTTCGGCAATTTATTTATTATCAAAGTGTAATTCATTTATGGCTTCAGGTGGATGCAGTGGTGTTGGTGCGGCCAGAAGAATGAATGACAATAAGTTTAAGCACACATTTGTCTTTAATCTTGGAAAGAACAAATAGTATTTGTGAATTCATTGGAGGGGTTATGGCAAAAACAATAAAACTTGGTGATAAATTGGTTGGCGATGGATGTGAGCCATACTTCATTGCAGAAATCGGAATAAACCATAATGGTGATATTGATATTGCAAAAAGACTGATCGACGCGGCATTTGCTATTGGATGGGACTGTGCAAAATTCCAGAAAAGAACTCCTGATATTGCTGTTCCTGAGAGTCAGAAAAATGTTATGAGATCAACTCCCTGGGGCGAGATGACATATCTTGACTACAAGAAGCGAATTGAAAAGGATATATGAGAACTATCGCCAGTTAACGCTCACTGTGAAGGAGCAGAATTATCTTCTATATCACAATTACAATGAAAATCTTGCCCGGGGTGATGAGTATGTCAGCTCAGTTATTAATACGATTAGGGGAAAAGA
>JAEEGK010014917.1_pt1 | contig 17307 bp, 6 predicted proteins | sample 8958771 | NCBI WGS metagenome assembly JAEEGK01 (sample SAMN16246547, study PRJNA631951) | gut metagenome | biome: gut microbiome; feature: rumen; material: SC-attached | host: Bos | place: Iran: Karaj | collected 2018-10
ATACAATTGAAATTTATTTAAATAATTTATTATATCAATTCAGTTTATTTTTTATTTATTTTTTTCTAATTAACCATAATGATAAAAAACTACATTGTTTTTATTCAATTAAATAAATAAATTAAAAAATTCTGAATTCAAATAGAAAAAAAAATATGATTCAAAAAAATAATGATTTATCTATTATAATAATTTTTGGTTTTTAATAAAATTCAATTAAATGAATTAACAAAATTTGATGAATATAAATGTAAATCAAACTAGAAATTATTAAATATTAGTCTTAATTAAAGGAATTCCTCAAATATGGCTTAAAAATTCAATTTATGGGAATAGCTATTAAAATGGATAATATGGTAAATTCCGGGAATCTAATAATTATTAAAAAAATTTCCCAAGAAATTAAGATGAATACATTATATTCTAGATAATAAATCATTTATCTTTTATTATTTTTCTAAAAGTTATATTTAATTGAAGTTAAGTTTTTCAATTATAAGGATAATTTTTAAATAAATGATAAAACTCAATTTCAAGAAATAATTATGTAAATGAGAGATTATAATAATGATAATAATTAAGTAAAGATTTAATTTCTCAGGGAACATTTTAAAATTGTTAGTCATAATAAATATAGTATTGGTTTTATGTTTTTATGATTTTTTAGAAAATGTTTTAAATTTTTTTTCTTTAACTTCAAAAAAAGAGTTTTAAATTTATACTGCCTAATATTAATATGAAGGAAATGATATGAATAACACTTTACTGAATTTTTTTCTTTTATAATCCAAATTCTTCAGAAATCTCAGTTTCTTCTTTTAAATTCTCCCCTTTGTTTTCTTTATTTTTGTCTTTTTTTCATTATTTTATTTTTTTTAATAATTATTTTCTTTTTCTTTCTTTATCTTTTTAAAATAAATAAAGAATTAAATACATAGATGATAAAGAGTTATAACAATGTTTAAACTCAATGATATAAAAAATTGGTGAAGATAAAGAGGAAAGATTAAATGATGATTCTATAGAAATTTTTGAAAAATATTAAATACAGTATGTATGATTATTCTAACTTTTTTTATAATAATTGATATAATTATTATATTCTTTCATAATATATAAATATTGTCTCTTAAGACTTCATTTAGTTTATATATTTATATTCAGTTAAGAATAATTTGTATTATTTTAAAATAATATATTTTGGAAAAAAATCTCTTTTATATAAAAAAACTATTAAAAATATTAATTATAATTAATAATTGTCATCATCATATTCATCTGAATCATTTTCTCCTTTTTCTATAAAAACATTATTATCTTCATTTTTTAAATTTTCTCTTTCTTTCATTATTCTTTTATTTTCTTCCTCTCTAATTTTTCTTTCTTCCTCTTCTCTTCTTTTAGCTTCTATAATTTCTTCTAAAATTATGTGAGATTTTAATTTTGGATAAAAGTATTTTTTTTTATAAATTCCTTTTTCTTTATTTTCTTTTTCTTCATTAATATATTTTTGAATAATTTCATAAAGCGAAATAATAACTTGATTAAAGGAAAAATCTTTAGAAAAACTATTATTATATTCAGAGTATTTTTTACAAATATGAAACAATAATTCATAAAATTCATATGAATTAAATTCATTATTTAATAATTTCAAATATTTTTTTGCTAAATGTGTATTATTACTTTCCTTTAAAGAATTAATAGATTTTTCATCTTCTTTCACAATAACAAAAGTTTTTTTTCCTATTGTCATAACTTGAGGAATAATACATTTAGTTGGAATTGATAGTATCATTTCACAAAAATCACTTCTATATTTAAAAATTTTCAATAATTTTTCATCTTTCACTTTTAATAAAATTTTCTTATATAAAAAATTATAAGTAACTGTTTTATCACTATAATTTGGATGATTTGTTGAAAGTAAATATAATTTGTTAAACATTTTAAATAATGTTGATTCATAATAATTTAAAAATTGCTCAAAATCTTTTTTAATAGAATTTAAATTTTGAGTTTTAGAAGTTAATCCTGATAAATCTGTTTTAGAAGAATTAATTCTCTTTTTATTTACACAAAATGGTTTTATATAAGATAATAAATTTTTAGTTGATTCAACTAAAGAAAGATTTGTTTTATTCATAATGTTCATATTATAATTTGTATTAAATAATAATATTTCATTTTCATTTTTTATTCTTAATATATTTCTAAAATATGCTATTCTAATGAAAATTTCATGAAATGTTCTTTGTAAAATTATATTTTTTTTATTATGAATATCTTTGATAATTCTTTTTCCTTGTTCAAAAATATTTGGTTGTTGACAATGAATATATTGAAAATAATTTGATTTAAAATCATGTTTTTCCTTATTTAAAGTTTCATATAAAAATTTATAAATTTCTTCATTATTATTATTTATATCAGGAGGAATATAAAACATTTCAATATAATTCTTAGAACCATTAAAAAAAATTCTATCAAAATCAACAATAGTAAAATCAATATCAATAATACCAATAGTATCTCTTAAAAATAACCATAATTGATTGAGTTCCATACAAAATTTTAAATCATTATTTAAGTCATAATCCATATTAACTAAATTATTTTCTTTATTTTTTTCTTCACTTTCTTTGTTAATATTCACTAAATTATTAATTGGAACTTTGGGAGTTTGAATGGAAGAAATAGATTTTGCTTCATTATTTGTCATTGTTGCAAAAGAAGTTCCAAATTCTATATCTTTTATATTTTCCTTTCCAATTATTAAATTATACCAATGAAAAATATCTGTTAAATTTCTTAATAAAATATGATCTAAAGTTATTAATTGGTCTTTTATTTCTGGATTTAATAATATTATATCTGATATATCTAAATATAATTTTGGAGTATTTATTTTTTCTAATATTATTTTTTCTTTTAATGATACTACGTCATTTAAATTTTGATTATCATTATTTTTAATTTTTTCTGTTTTTTTTTCAAATATAGTTTTAACAGAACTACTTTTTCTGAATAATATACTTTGAGAAGTTTTTTTTGAAATACTTTTATTTCCAAAATCCTTTTTAGAAAAAGTAGAAACAGAGCTATTAATAGCATTATTAGTATCACTACTAAAAATTTCACAATTTAAATTTTCAATAGAAGTCATCATTTTATCATTTTCAAACATTCCAATAAATTGAGTTCTATCAATAAAATTCATAATTCCAAATCCATTTTTTTTATCATTATCCCATAATCCTTTATAAAAACTTCCATTAGAATAATAAAAAATTCCAAATCCATTTCTTTTACCATTCTTCCATTCTCCAAAATATCTATTTCTTAACATTTTAAATTCTCCTTTATTTTCATAATATAAATGAACTCCAATTCCATTTTGAAAATTATTTTCCCATTGACCAAGATATTTTTCATTAACATCATTCCATATCATACATCCATTTCCATTTAATAAAGCATTTTTAAAATTTCCTTCATAAAAATTATTAGTTTTTAACCATTTAATATTCCCATATCCATTTATTATTCCTTTTTCCCATTCTCCATCATAAATCATATTTTCTTTTTTTAAAATTCCTTTCCCATGTTTTAAACCATTTTTCCACTCTCCTTCATAATAAATATTAGTATTTTTGTTTTCATAAATCCCTTTTCCATCTCTTAAACCGTTTTTTAATTCTCCTGTATATTTTGACCCTGTAGGAAAAAAAAATGTTCCATAACCTTCAATTATATTATTATGTATTGTTCCTTTATATATTGTTCCATCTTCAAAGTAAAGTTCACTTGTTGTTTCTATATTATCCATATTATTAAATTCATTATAATTTTCGAATAAAATATCATTGTTTTGTGCATTTGATTTGTCTTCTGTTTCGTTATTTTTTTTTCTTTCCATTCTACTATCTAAAATTCCATTTTTTAAATTTCCTTTATATTTTAAATTCTCAAATACTGCTGTCCCAAATCCATTTAAAGTTTCATAAAATAATTCTGAATATTCTTCTTCTACAATCTCTTTTTTAATATCTGTTTCTTTTAATATTGTATTAATTAGTAAATTAAATGGTATAAATTCCATATCATTTTTTAATTTTTTTGATTGAATTTTTTCATCTTCTTTTTCAATCATAAACAAAGTAATTTTAAAAATTATTTAAAAAATAAAATTATATAATTAATAACTTATAAAAAAATAAGTATGATAACTGAAGAAGTAATTGAATATAAAAACAAACATAAATTAGAAGAAACTTTAACAAAATCAGTAAATGAAATATTTAGAACAATGCCTCCAGATCCTTTTTCAAATTTATGTCAATTATTAAAAGAAAACAGCCAAATATCATTTCTTTTAGATAATGTAGAAATAAAAAACAAAATTATAGGAGAATTTCAAGAAGTACCTTGTTTAATTATTACAATGACTTTTCAAGGAAATACTCGAACTATATTAAATTATCCTTTACCTTTTTCATCTTCTTCTTTTGAAAAGTTGAAAGAAAGTTATGAACCTTTATTAACTTGTTTATCAACTGTTTTTAATGAAAATATATGTAATTTTTCAATAGAAAATATTGAAAAATTTGATGATTTTTTAATGGAAACTTTACATAATGCGAATTCTTTGCATGATGATATATCAATTGCTTTAACTAATTCCTTATCAATATGTGCTTTTATTTCAATGAGTTTAATGAAAGAAGAAATATTACCCCAATTTATAAGAGAATTATATCCTCATTATATTGTACATGATTACACTATTCCAAATATAGGATTTACCCTATTTAAAACTGGAAAAAATATGAATTCAAAAATAAAATTTGAAAGATTTATTTTATTTGTTGATAATCAAAAAAAATTACAACCTAAAGTTTTATATGATTTATTTAACAAAGTATATGAAAATATCCATAAAACTTTAACAGCTGGAAAACAAGGTGAAGCAGGAATGAAATTAAATGATGAAGGGTCTTTTTTTTCTCCTTCAGATAAAGTTGAAGATGTATATAAATTAATAGAACAATTAATAAAAGATATAAATGATGAAAATATTTATTTTGGTATAGATTGTAATTCGAATAATTATTATAATGAAAAAGATAATACTTATGAAATGGATGGTTTTAAGAAACCTTTAACTTCTGAAGAAATTATTGATTTTTATCTTAAATTATGTAATGAGCATCCTTTATTATTATATTTAGAAGAACCTTTGGCTGAAAATGATAAAGATGGTTGGGCGAAGTTAACCGAAAAATTTGATAATGAAAAACCGAATATTACAATTTCCAAAAAAGTAGAATTATATAAAGTGATGGAAGAACCTAAATTAGTTTTAAATGAAAATGAAGAGGAAAAAAAAGAAGAAGATAAAAAAGAAGAAGAAAAAGAGGAAAATAAAGAAGGTGAAGAAAAAGAAAATGAAGCTTTAAATTTACCTTATAATTGTGTAACATATAAATTAGGAGATTTAAAAGTTATTACTGATATGTTAAGAGATATTGAAGAAATTAAAAAAGATAATGAAAATATGAAAGTAAATTTATGGGAATATGATCATGAAAGTGAACAAACTTCTATTATTGATATTGGTTTTGGTATCAGAGCTGATAATATTATTTTAAATGGTTTTACAATGGATAAACAAAAACTTTTAAAGTTAAAAAAATTTATTGAATTAATAAATGATTTATATGAAAATACTCCTGAAGATGAAGAAGAAGAAGAAGAAAATGCTGAAGTAAATAATGAAAATGCATACCAAGAAGAAGAAAATAAAGAATAAATATTGCTTTAATTTAAAATCATTTTCTTTTATTTCTTTCAAATATTTTTTTTAAATTTATTAAATATTTTTAAATATTATTTATTTAATTTGTTTTTATTTTTTTTCATATTAATTTAAAAGATTAATTACTCTTTTTTTTATTTCATATTTTCTTCTTTTAATTTCTAGTTTTTGTTTTGTAAATTGAATTTTTATTTTTGAAAAGATAATTCCTTCATTTTATTATATGAGTAAATTAATCTACAAAATTTTATCTTGAATTAAAAATCTATAATAATAAGATATTGTTATTTTTCTGTTTTAAATTATATTTCTTTTAAATTCTTTAAAATATATTTAAAAATAAAAAAATTCTATAATAAAAATATGATATAAAAATTAAAATATCAAATTATAATAAATGGAAAATCAAAAAAGAAAATTTTCAAATACATTAACAAAACCAAAAAAACCTTATTTGAATTTAAGGTAAAATAAAAATAATTAATCTTATATATAAATAGTACCCAATCTTCATCAAATGATGAATTTTTAAAAATAGAAAATCTAGTATTACCATTTGAAGGAAGTGGAAAAAGTGCAGAAGTTTTATTTAAAAAAATTCCAAAAAGAGAAAAAACAATTTTACCAACTTCTCTTTTAAAAGATAATAATTTTATTTCAGATGGGGGATTAAAAACAAAAAAAACAAAATATGATAATAATCATATATGTTTAAAATCTAAAAAAAATTCTCTCATTTCTTTAACTGAACCTACAAAAAATAAAACTCCTTGTCAAACTATACCAAATAAATCTTCAAATTTAGAATCATCAACAAATAAAAATGTAAAAAATAAAAACATTCAAAAAAAAAAGAACATTGCAATTAAAAAAAATAATATTAAAATTATTGATAGTGTTAAAAAAGATAATGATGATAAAAGAGAAAATGATATAAATAAAAGATTAAATTCTTCTAAAATATCAAAAAAAAAAATAAAATTGAATAATTATTTTGATAATATAAATGAAGAAGATTCTAAATATTATAATCCAACTCAACCAAATTTAAAAACTTCAAAGTCAAATAATAAAGAAAGTAAAAGTATATTTGAAAGAAGAAAAAAATATAAAGTTCCTCCTATAAAAACAAATAATGAAAGTGTTGAAAATTCAAAAGAAAATGAAGAAGGAAAAAGAGATCAATTAATAAGTGAATTAATATATAATTCTGAAGTTGGATTTATTCAAGATTTTCAAAAAAAAGTTCAAGAAGAAACAAATGGAAAAGAATATAAAGATATTGAACAAAAAATCCATTTCTTACAAGATAATAATATTGATGTTCAACAATTATTACAAGAAAATGAAGAAGAAGAAAATGAAAAAGAAGAAAAAGAAAAAGAAAAAGAAGAAGAAAAAGAAAAAGAAAATGAAAAAGAAGATAAAAAACAAAGTGAAATTAATTTGAGATTTCATTCAATGCCAAAAAGAAATAATTATATTGATGAAGAAAATGATTTAAATTATATAAAACAAAAGAAAAAACCAATTGTTAATTTTCATGAATTTGAGGAAATAATAAATGAATATAGGAGAAATAATAAAATAAATGATTCAAAAATAAAAAATTATGAAGATAATAAAAAAAATAATTCTTTTAGAAAAATTTCATATGATAATAAAGAAAAAGATAAATCTAAAATTGTGAATGCTGATAGTAAAACAAGATTAGTTTTTGATAGTGATAACAATTTCCAATTAGCTTATAAAGGGAAAAATGAAAATAAAAGACCAAAAAAAGAATTAAAAGATTTTATGAAAAAAAAAGATGAAGTTAGAAAAGAAAATGAAATTAAAGAATATGAAAAGAAAAAAAAAAAAAATTTAGATAATTATAAAAATCTTGCAAAATTACAAGAAATAATAGATGGTAATAAAAGAAATATACATTTACAAAAAAAGAAAAATTCAAAGGTTCAAAATGGATATTACATTGGAAAAAATTTAAGTAAGAGTTCAAGTAGAAGTACAATTTTAGATCAAAATGAATTATTAAAAAATTTAATTGAAAGTAAACAAATAATTTTAAGTGGAAATAGGGAAAGTGATAATGAAGATATGAAAATGTCAAAAGAAGAGTTCTATAAATTATTAAAAGAGAAAGAAAATAAAATGAAAACAGGGGCTTTTTCTTCAGAAAGTAGGAATAATAGTTATGAAGAAGATAATGTTAAAATAAGTGATTTAAATAATATAGATATAGAAGATAATAATAATGAGAAAAAAAAGAATAATAAAAATAAAAATTCTTTAATTCAAAAAGCAGAAGAAAGTATTAAAAAGACTTATGATATTATGAAAAAAAATAATTTAAATGCTCATTTACATGATCATAATAAAAATAATAAAAAAAATAATCATCAAAATAACATTTCTAATAAAAATAATCAAATAAAAAAAAATAATAATCAAAACATAAATGATAATAAGAATATAAAACAAAGTAAAAATCAAATTAAAGAAATAAGTAGTTTAGATTCAAAAAATAAAAATTTAGAAACAAAATCAAATACTTTACATCAAGCTTCAATTCAACAATCAAATATAAATTCAATAAATCCAGAATTAAATATAGGATTATCAAAAAATATAAATGAAGAAATTGAAGATTCAAAAAAAGATAATTTGAAAGAAAAAAAAGAAGAGACAAAAAAAAATGATGAAAGAAGTTTAAGTGAAAATGAAAATAATATTTTAAATCATACTTCAGATTACCAATTTGAACCAGATGATTTAGAAACTTATAATGAAATTTTTGAAGGTTTTGCTAAATTTTTAAAATTAGTAAATGGAAAAAATATTTTAAATCAACTAATAAATTATTATGAAAATACTTATAAAAAATATGCCATTGGATTTCAATCATTAATTATATTATGTAAATCAAGTCCTTTTAATGCTTTAAGATTTTATGAACATTTTCTTTTTTATTCTGCTGCTTTTAGACAAATGTTTCTCCCTTATATTAGGAATGCTTTCAATAAATTAAGATTATATTGTTTTAATCAACAAAGATTTTCTGTTATGGATATTATTTTAGAACAAATATATAAAATAATTTTTTTTCAAAAATTAGCGAATTATATAAATGCTAAAGAAGAATATGAAAAAATCAAGTATAGACAAGAACAAGAATATAAAAATTATTTAAATAATGATCTTATTGATGAAGAGGAGGAAGATTTATATATTAAAGAAAAAAATAAAAAAAAAGAAGAAAAAGGAAAAAATATTCCTACTAAAGAAATGGAGATAAAATTAAAAAATTTAATAAATACATTTGAAAATCCTATTAGAGCCTATGTATTAAATAAATTATTTGAAGAAGCATATAATGAGCTGAATGATAATAGAAATTTTGATAATGAATATGAAAGAGGAATAATAAGAAATAATTCTGAATATTCTGAAAATAGTTATTCTTCAAAAAAAAATCATACTTACGTTTATGAATCTTTTGATGAAAAAAATTCAATTTTATTATATCCTAATAGTGAAGATTCTGATAGATTACATAGAGTTTATAAATTAATTGAAATGCAAAATGAAGGTTTGGATAATAGTAATAATATATCTCGAGAAATTGATTTAGATGTTTTTAGAAAAAATAATTTTAGTGATGAAAAAGAAAGTAATGAATTAAATAATTTATCCCCTATTCAAAACAAAGGAATTCAAATTAAAGATAATAATGAAAATAAAAATAAAAAAAAAGAAAAAGAACACAATGAAGATATATCAGAAAATAATTTAATCAAAAAACCAAAAGAAGATAATTTATTAGAAATTGATTTACCAAAAGAAAATAAACAAGAAAAAAAAAATTTAAAAGAGAATGAAACAAATACATCAGAAAAGTCTGAAAATTTGAAAGAAAAATATAAAGAACCTGATAATCAAAAAATAAAAAATGAAAATTCCAATAAAATTCAAACAAAAATTGATTTTGAAAGTCCAAAAAATAATTTAGAAAATAAAAATTCTGAAAATATGCCAAAAAATATTAATAATGAATTGGATATTTCAGCAGAAAAAGAAGATTTAAATGGAATTGATTGGGAATATACAATTTCTGGGAATAAATCTTCTTCTGAAAGAGATAAAAATAATAAAATAGTTAATAATGCAATTAATAAGGATAAATTAAATAAAGAAGATATTCAAAAAAATGAACCTTTAAAAGATGAAAATGAAGATAATAAAAATAATGATTCTTATGATTATGATTTTAAGTTTGATGATAAAGATTTAGATTATGATAAAAGTGATGATAATATTATAAATGAAATTAAAAATGAAGAAAAAGAAAAAAATACAAGTGAAAGTAAATCTAGAAATATTTTAGAAGATGAAATCCCAAAAGAAAACCAAGAAGTAATTAATGATGACTCAAATCATAAAAAAGATGAAATAAACATAAATAATAGAGAACCAAATAAAAAAGATAATTTAGATAAAGGTAAAATATCAAATGATAAAACCAATACAAATCCTATTGATTTATCTAATTCATTTAAATTAAGAGATTCAAGTTCAAGTTTTCCTAATAATAGATATGATAATTTAAAAGAACCTTTAACTGAAAAAAATAAAGAAGAAGAAATTCAAATTGAAAAGTATGATGACAAATATATTCCTTTAAATTTACCAAAAATGACAAATAAAGAAGAAAATAAATTAGTAGATGATTTAACTGAGCAAATATTAAAAAATTTAATAAACAATGAAATAAAAGAACAAAAACCACTTTTACCAAAAAAAAAACAAAATATACCAATTTCAATAAGTAATTCAATGAGTAATTCAGTCATAAAAAGTCAAGTAGTACAAGATTCAGCTAATATAAGTGTTTTTTCTAATCCAAATGATATTTCTAGTTTAAGTAATTCAACTTTTATGAGACCAATAACTGAAATTCAAAGTGATAAAGAATTAAATTTATATAATGATAAAATAGCTCCTAGATTAATAAAAAAAATATCAAAAGAAATTGATTCTAATTATGAGCAAATAATTAATAATTTAAAACAACCATTTAAAGTTGATGAAACTAAATTAATGAATGGTATAATGTTAAAAGATGAAAAAATATTATCAAATCCAAATAGTATTTATATTAATAAAGATTTAGAAAAAAAAAATTATATAAATAAAGAAAAAATAATAAAAGAATTTCAGCCTTTAAATGAAAAATTAAGAAAAGAAAATAATAATGAAGATGAAAATTATATAAAATCTGATAATATATTAAATGAATGTCTGATTGACACTGCAAATGAATTAATAGAAAAAGAAAGAAAATATGGTAAAATAGGTGAACCTTTTAAATGGAGTATTAGAAATAGAGAAGTTTCATATAAATATAATAATGATGATAATTCAAAAAAAAAATTCACACAAAAAATTTCAAAAAATTTAAGAAACTTAACAAAATTTAAAATGGCATTAATTGCTGATAATTATGATTATATTGAGCCAGATTTAATAACAAGTGATAGAGATAAAAAGTTTTTTAAAAGTATTAGTCAAGAATTAAAGGATGAAGAAGATGAATGGAAAATGTTTGAAAGTGAAGAAACACAAATTAAATTAATTTTATCTAAAATAATTATGGACCAATTATTAAATGAAGTTGTTGAAATTTTAGAACATGTACAATATTCAAGAAGAGATCCCGCTAAATATCAAAGTAAATCTATTTATGCTTGTGAAGATATTCCAAGATTAAGTTTTCAAAATACAACTGAAAATAACAATGATGATAATAATGATAATATGAACCAATAAATAGATTTATACCTTTTTTTCTTTTTTCTTAATTTATTAGAATTTTTAAATTCTTTTGTTCATTTTTTTCTTTAAATTAAAAAACATTTATTATAAATATTTTGGTCATTAATATTTAAAATTATATTTAATTTTATATATTTCAAATATTATTTTAGTGTATTGACTAAAGATTCATTTTGATAAAAGATTAAAATGAATAAAACTTATTTAAATTAATGTATTTTTAATATAAATACAGATTTTTTCTTTTCAACAAATTCATTCATTATTTTAAATTAAAATGTGCATTAATCCCTATTCAATTTTAATATATTAATTTAATTGAATATAAATTATTTTTCATAATCCCAAAAATCATAAAAAATTTTATAAGAAAATGAATTCCAACTACAATAATTATGAAGGAGATACAAATAGAACTTTTGGTCGTTTACGTAGAAACTATAATTCAAATAATAATAGAGAACAAAATATGACTTTCAAAAATACAAATAATTATGGAAATAATAAAAATAAAAATAATGAATATTATTCCGGAAATCATTATCAAAATTTTGAAGATAACAGAGAAAATAATAGTGTTCATTCATCTTATCAATATAAACCTTCAAAATCAATTAAAGATAATAATGATTATAATTATAATAATAATAATAATGTTAACAGAGTCAATACTAATTATTCAAAAAAAAATTCTTCTAAAGCTTCAAATGAAAATGATTATGTAACTGATGAGCAAAATTTAATTTGTCAAAATTGCATTAATGAAGAATTAATGGATATGAAAAGAAAAAGGGAATACGATGAAAAAAGAAATGATTTTGTTTCAGCTCCCTTTGAAGATAAATATAAATCATATGATTTAAATTTAATAAATGGAAAAATTAAAAAAAGAGAAGAAAATAGAAATGAAGTTGCAAATGTAATGAATAAATATAAATATAATGAAAAAGATAAATTAATTTATGATAATGAAAATAGTAGAAATTTGTTAAATGAAAGAAATGGGAATTATTTATATGATAAATTTAGAGATAAATATGAACAAAAAGAAAAAATGATAAATGAAAATATAAATAAATTTACAAATAAAGAAAGACCGGAAATTTCAGCTTATTTTAATAATTATGTGGATAATAAAAATTATAAAAATAATTTAGAATATGGAGAATACAAAAAAAAACAAGAAGATTTAGATCAATATAGGAAAGATTTACTAAATCAAATGAGAGAAAAAGATAATAAAAAAAAATTTGAAACCGAAGAAGAAAATAGAGAAGCTCAAAGACAATATAATTATATTCAAAGACAACTTGAAGAAGAAAATAGAAATAATGCTTTAAAGAATCAACAACAAAAGGATGAATTATTAAGAGGAAATTTAAAATTAATTGAAGAAAAAAAAAGAAGAATGATGGAAGAAGAAAATGAAAAAAAATTATATAAAAATTCAATGGATAAACAATATGAAATTGAGAGACAAAATGAAGAAAATAAATTAAGAAGTAAACAACAAAAAATGAATGATTTATTGAATGAAAATTTAAATAATATTAAAATGGAAAGAAATAGAAAAATAAGAGAAAAAGAAGAAGATGAAAGATATAGATATAATGATAAAGCATTTGGTCACGAACATGAACCAATGGGAAGATGTTGTAAATGTCATAGAGTTTTTCCAAGAAGATTATTAACTGTTAATCAACATTTTTATAGGGATAATAGAAAAAGAAATTATTAAAAATTTATTTAATAGGATAATTGTTTTTTAATAAAAAATATTTTTTTATTGTCATTTGTTTTACTAATTATTTGTTTGATTAATTATTATTCATTAATTCCTTGAGAAAAATATATGTATTTCCCTAAAAATAATATTTTCTTTATTTTTATTTTTTTTAGTTTCATTGTTTAAAATTATGATTAATTTTTTAAAAATTTCATCACATTCAAATAAAAATAAATTTAAGAATTTTTTATCCTATTTCTTTTATAGCTTTCTCTTAATATGACACTCAATTTTGATAAGTATAATATCTCGCTCCGACTTTAAATTTGAAAATTTTTAAACTTATTCAAATACAATAATACATTTGAATCCAATTAAATTGCCTATGAATTAAGAAATTATCATTCTTCATTTAATATTAATAAGACGAAAAATGAAAGAAAAAAAAGAAGTAAAATTCAAAAATTCTTCTATTGTAAGTAGAAATGAAAAATCATCTTTATGAGTAAGAAAAAGAAATTTATATTTTAGAATTATGGAAAAAGAATATCTTAACAAAAATTACACAAAAATAAGATGGATAAAAGAATTAAAATTATAAAAAAATAGAAAAGTATTAACTCAAATATTAATTATCATTTTAAAAACAAATTTATAAAGATTTTCATTTTAAATAAATTGTAAATGAAACAATAAGAGAATTTAACAAAACTTTATTAATTATTCAAAAAATAAAAAATCAATTTATCATAAATTCTAAAATTAAAAAATATTCAGAAATTAAATGATTATTATGAATTTAAACATATCATAATTATATTGAATATCTTAATAAAATATTCTAGCATTCATTGAGAAATTAAGAAGAAAAAAATATTTTAACCCAAAAACATTTTTTTGAATAGTTTTCAAAAAATTTCATTTTTTCGATTCACTTATTTTAAATCTTTGATATTTTTCTTGTTCCTCTAAATCTCTCTTAATTTGTTTTAAAGAGTTATTAAATAAAATTTTTTCTTGAACTATTTTTTTTTCTTCTTGTGTCATAATTTCATTTTGAGTATTTTTTTCTTCAATAAATCTAATACCTTCTAGATTTAAGGCAGAAATAAAAATATCATGAACTCTTTCTAAATCTTTTGATTTTTTCATTTTTTCTATTTCATAATTTTTTTTTTTTAAATCAATACTTTTTCTTAAATTAGAATAATCTGAAATTAAATATTTTATCACAAAAGCTATAAATTCTGATTTTTTATTCATTGGGAAATTATTTCTCAAATAATTTTGAGTCATTATTAATATTTTTTTTATGAATTTACATAATTTTTGTTCATTAACAAATAAATATTTCTTAGTATTTGTATTTTTATGTTTAAAAGCATAATTTTCAATTACTTTAATTATAATATCATCCATTTTATCAATGTCACTTTTTGTAATTATTATATATTTATTTTTGTGAAGTATTTTTATTATTTTTAAGATTTCTTTTTTTAATTCTTCTGATGATAAAATAGGATCTTTTTCATTTTCTTTACTGATAATATTATTATTATTTTGATTATGAAATATTTTATAAATTTTTAATTTATTATCTTCTGTTAAATTATCATTTTTTTTTTGAGATAATAACTCTTCATCTTTAATTTCTTTTTTATTTATTTTTTTCATTACATCTTTTTTATTATTTATTTTTAATACTTTTTCATTATTATTACTTGATTTTTGAAATGATCTACCTTCTGTATCAATGAATTTTGTTTGTTCTTGTATATAACTTTTTGAAAATGTCTTTTTATTAATTGAATTATCAATATAAATATCATCCAATTTTTTCTTAACAAACGAATTATTAATTTCAAAACTTGAAATTTCATTTGAATCATCAATTTTTAAAGATGATGTAGTTTGATTTGGATATAAAATAGAATATACATCTAAAAAAAAATTCAAAAAATATTTAACAGAATCTTCATCTTTTGAATTAATTATTCCATAAAGGTCTATATATTCTAAACTTACATCAAAAATATTTTTAAGTTTCTTTATAATAAATTTCAAATTTTCAATTTTACTTATGTTATCTTTTCCTGGTATTATTTTTATATTTTCATTTATATTTATGGATTGAAAAATTTGAATATATATTATATCACTAAAAAATATTTAAATTAAAATTAATTATTTATTTTTTATGCTTACTTAAATAAATCTTGTTTTTGAATTATTATTTTAAATGGATTTAAATATTGGTTTAATTTCTTTATTATTTTAGTTAAAGTTAAATTTGTATTTTTTTCCTCTAATTTTTCTAAAAACTCATCCTCATTTTTAAGTTCCATTTTTTATGGAATTCAACAATTACATTAATAAATTATAATTTAATAAAAATGAATGTCCTTCAACAAATTTATTTTCATATTTTACAAATATAAAATGAAATTTCAATTTCAGATAAATGCAAATAAATATTAATTATTTTGAATAATATCGATAAATAAATGATTAACTAAAATCTCAATGGGAAAATATTTAACGATTATATTATAATAATGTTTTTTTATTTTTAAAACATGTTAAAAAAGGTGAAATGACTATGAAATGGTTTTTTTATGTTCAAATTAAAAGGAATATTAAATAATATTAGTAATATGCTTAATATTATAAAATAAAAAAATTTAAAAGTATCTAATTTTTATGAATAAAAAAAGAAAAAACTTTATTTAGATAATGTAGAAGTGATTTATGTTTTTCTAGTTTTTCATTTTATTATTGACTTTGTATATTATTTTTTTCCTTTTTTTGTTTTTTTTGAAAAAAAACCACAAATTTTTCCTATAAAATTAAAACATTTGATATTTTCTTTTTTATTTTCAATTTCCTTTTCCCTAACATTTCCTTGAGTTGTTTTTAAGGGCTTTTCTTCTGTGCTTTTATATTCATATTCTTTTATATTTTGGTTTTTATCATCATTAATTTCAATTTGTTTTTCTTTTTTATTTATAATTTGTCCACCATTTTCCATTTCATTTTCTTTATCTTTCTTTTTTTCTTTATTATTTTCATTTTTTTCTTCATTAATTCCATTTTCTTTTTGTTCATCTTCATTTTTATTTTTATTTTTATCTTCTATATTATTGTCATTTTTATTGTTTTCTTTATTTTCTTTCATTTTATTCTTATTTTCATTTTCATTATTTGTTTTATCATTTAATAATTTTGTATCATCATTATCATAAATGCTATTTTCTTTATTACCATTTGATTTATAATCTTCAGTCTCTTCATCTTCTTCATTATCTTCATCATCTTCGCACTCATATTTTTTTTTTAAATAATCTTGTTTTAAATCATTGTATTCTTTTTCTAATATTTTTTTTTCTTCATTATTAATTTGGTCATAATTTTTTAAAATTTCATAAATTTTATCTAAAAATTCTATTTCTATTTGTTTATCTTCATTTAAATAATAATATTCAAATAATCCTAATGAAATTCTTGAATTATTATGTCTTTTTTTTAAATCATCATAACAACCTTTTATAAAATCTTCAGGAAATTCATTTTTTTTTTTATCTAATTGAATTTTTTTTTTCTCCTTAAAAAAATTTTTAAAGTTTTCAAAATTATTAATGAAATTATTTTTATTATTTTGAATTTGTTCCATTATAATTTTTGTGTTTTCTATTGCTTCAATTTCTGATAATTCATTTTTTTCATTTTCAATATTTTTATTAATTTTTATAACATAATTATTATTAGTTATTTGGTTTATATAATCTTTTAATTTTTCACTAGGAATTTTTCCATCAGATGATTTATATAAAAAATAATTTGAATTATTATTTGGAATAATAAAAATACAATCCCAAAAATTATTTTCATTAAAATTCCCAAAAACAATTTTTCCATTTTTTAATGCCTT
>JAEEGK010014921.1_pt1 | contig 17304 bp, 16 predicted proteins | sample 8958771 | NCBI WGS metagenome assembly JAEEGK01 (sample SAMN16246547, study PRJNA631951) | gut metagenome | biome: gut microbiome; feature: rumen; material: SC-attached | host: Bos | place: Iran: Karaj | collected 2018-10
CTCCTTGTTAACGTAGATGTTTTCATAGCTTGGGTTAAAGAGGTCTCTCAGCATGCCCACGGTACGGCTTGTCTCTTCGTAAACAAGTGTGGGTTGGGTTTTTGCTTTCTGAGCTAATCTCAGACATTCCTCCCAACGTTTAGTAAGCACCTTTAATTCTGTATCAATTTCGGCAACGCGTTTTCCTTCTGCTACAGTCCGGACTATTACACCGCAATTATGTGGCTTAATGCTTTGTATTATCTGTTTAAGTCTTGACCGTTCTTCCGCACTCTTTATTTTGGTGGATATCGAGACTTTGTCGTCAAAAGGTATAAGAACCAGATATCGTCCTGGGAAGGATATTTCACAGGTCAGTCGGGGGCCTTTAGTGCTGATAGGTTCTTTAACAATCTGGACAAGTACCTCCTGTCCTTGCTGCAGTACATTCTGTACGCTACCGGTTTTCTCCAGCTCATTTTGGACTGTTGCTTTCTCGAATGGGTAGAGGTTCTTCTTGTCGTTCAGAACCTGTTTAAGGTATTTGGCATACGAGTTAAATTGTGAGCCCAGATCCAGATAATGCAAAAAAGCATCACGTTCATGTCCTACGTTAACAAAACAGGCGTTCAAACCAGGCATTAATTTGCGGACTTTAGCCAAATAGATATTGCCTACCGAGAAAGAGGCAGATTGCTCTTCTTCCTGATATTCGACAAGTTTCTTGTCTTCGGTAAGAGCAATGGCAATTTTCTTTGGCTGGACGTCTATGAAAAGTTCGCTTGTCATTCTTGTTCCTTCTTGTTTTGTTAAATCCAAATCTTAAAAAAGACTCGGTGACATGTTGAAGTCTGTCACCGAGCCATGTCTTCTGAGAAGTTAAATTTACTTGCTCTTATGTCTATTCTTTCTCAGTCTCTTCTTACGCTTGTGAGTAGACATTTTGTGTCTCTTATGCTTCTTTCCGTTTGGCATAATTGTTATTTATTTATGGGTTAATACTATGTTTCTTGCTTTTTGGTCTGCAAAATTACAATTTTATTCTTAAAGAGGAAAGCATTTCCCGGATTTTTTATCATAAAAACCGTGATGATGCTTGTTTCTGTCTTGTTTTTGTGTAATTTTGTGCCGGAAATAAGCAGAATATCCCATAAATGACATCAGATTTTGCCATAAAGATAGAACAGTGGTATCTTCAGCATAAAAGAAACCTTCCCTGGCGTGAGACTACCAATCCGTATTATATATGGCTGTCGGAAATTATCCTGCAGCAGACAAGGGTAGAGCAGGGCAGGGCATACTATGAACGTTTTGTCCGTACATTCCCTACCGTTCAGGAGTTGGCAAGTGCTTCAGAGGAGTCCGTACTGCTGCTTTGGCAGGGATTAGGCTATTACAGCCGGGCCCGCAACCTTCACAAGGCAGCTAAACAGATAGCCGACCTTGGCCGCTTTCCGTCAGATTACAAATCCATATTGTCCCTGCCTGGTATCGGCCCCTATACAGCAGCTGCCATTGCCAGTTTCGCCTTCGGGCAGCCTTACGCCGTGCTGGACGGGAATGTTTTCCGTGTTCTGTCAAGATATTTTGCCATTGACACACCCATTGATTTCACCGAGGGCAAGAAGGAGTTCAAGGCTCTGGCGGATGAACTGTTAGACCGAAAACGCCCGGCCCTTTACAATCAGGCCATCATGGACTTCGGGGCCATGCTCTGCAAGCCTGTCGGTGCGGATTGTGGAGCCTGCCCCCTGTGTGACGGTTGCCTGGCTTATGCTCAGAGCCAGGTGCAAAGTCTGCCTGTTAAAGGCAAGAAGACAGAACAGAGAACACGCCATTTCTCTTATGTCTATCTCTGCACAGATAAGGAAGAGGTGCTATTGCGCCGCAGAACCGGTAATGATATCTGGTGTGGCCTCTATGAATTTCCTCTGGTAGAGTCGGAGGCGGAACTCCCTTTGTCCGCCTTGCAGCAGAGATTTCCTCAGGGCCGATGGACGCTACTCAGGAAAGGCTTTGTGCATCAGCTTACCCATCAGCGCCTGGTTGTGAATTTCTACAGGTTGCAACTTCCTCTTAAGGATACATCCTTGCCCGGCATCTGGGTTAAGGAACCGGAACTGCAGAACTATGCCTTGCCCCAGCTCCTTGTCAAGTTGACGGACCTCTGTCTGTAAGCGTTTAATGGCGATTTTGCTCATCTTGCATCATTAAACTTGCGGGAAAGAAAAAAAAGCAATATCTTTGTAGCAATAAATATGTGTATCTATGAATAAGGTAATGCTGATAGGCAATGTTGGCAAGGAGCCGGAGGTCAGATATGTGGATGCCGGCGTCTGTGTGGCAAGCGTCAGGCTGGCAACCAGGGAACGCGGTTACAAGCTGCCAAGTGGCGGTGAGGTCCCTGACCGTACGGAGTGGCATAACGTAATTCTATGGCGCAAGTTGGCCGAGGTTGTGGAGAAATATGTTCATACCGGTGATAAACTGTACATTGAAGGTCAGATTCACACCCGTACATGGGATGACCGTAATGGTATCAAGCGTTCCATTACTGAGATTTGGGCCGACTCAATGGAGATGCTGACCCCTAAATCCCAGGATGCACAAGAAAATAACGAGTAATGGATATATCATCGTATTTCCAGGCAATAGGCGACGTTTTCTGTTCCATAAGCTATCAGCAACCCACTCTGGGTGTGATAGTAGCCTTTTGCCTGGCCCTCTTTCTGCTGCTGTGTTCCGGCTTTGTCTCTGCCAGCGAGATAGCTTTCTTCAGTCTTACCCCCTCTGATATCAACGAGGTAGAGGAAGGGAAACATCGCTCAGACAAACGCATTATGGACCTTCGCGAGGACAGCGAGCGCCTGCTGGCAAATATCCTTATCAGCAATAACCTGGTAAACATAGCCATCATTACGCTGCTGGACTTCGTTTTTATGAAAGTGCTGGATTTCGGCGGATCGGATGTGCTGCAGTTCGTACTGATGACTGTAGTGCTGACCTTCCTGCTGCTTCTTTTCGGCGAAGTTATCCCCAAGATCTACAGTTCCCAGCATACGCTGGCCTTCTGTCGTTTTGCTGCTCCAACACTGTGCAGCATCAGCAAGGTGCTGAGACCGCTGAGCAATCTGCTTATCCGCAGCAAGGTGGTGACAAGGCGCTTTGTACACTCCGATACCCAGAGCCTTACGGTTGATGACCTGGAGAAGGCCATGGAACTTACCGACCAGAAGGATATAGCCCAGGAAAGCAGTATGCTGGAGGGTATTATACGTTTTGGCGGCGAGATGGCGCGTGAGATTATGACCAGCCGTGTGGACATTGTTGCCCTGAACATCAACACTCCCTTCCCCGAGGTGCTGAAATGTATTGTGGAGAACAACTACAGCCGCATCCCCGTCTATCAGGGAACTCAGGATAATATAAAAGGTGTATTGTACATCAAGGACCTGCTGCCTCATCTGGGAAAGCCCACCAGTTTCAGATGGCAAAGCCTGATAAGGCCTCCTTATTTCGTTCCGGAAACCAAGATGATAGATGACCTGCTGCGTGACTTCCAGTCAAATAAAGTGCACATGGCAATAGTTGTAGATGAATTCGGCGGTACCAGCGGCCTGGTGACCATGGAAGATATCATCGAGGAGATAGTAGGTGAAATCAATGACGAATATGACGACGAGGAGAAGCCCTATCAGCGCCTGAACCAGAATACCTACATGTTCGAGGCCAAGGTATTGCTGGCCGACTTTATGAAGATTCTGGACCTTGACGATGACTACTTCGAGGAAGTGGAAGGTGAGGCAGACACTTTAGCCGGCCTTCTGCTGGAGATAAAGGGCGAGTTCCCTCAGCTGCATGAGAGAATCACCTATAAGGATTTCTCCTTTGAGGTTATGGAGATGGATGAACGCCGTATTGTCAAGGTGAAAGTCATCTTCCACAAAGATTAGCCTCACCCCTAACCCCTCTCCCGTGGGCGAGGGGGACTAAAGTCTACAGTTGAAGTGCTTGCAGAAGCGCTTCAACTGCTTTCTGGGGCTCTTTTAGTTCATCTAATAACGTAACGAACTTACTCCCGATGATGGCACCTGCGGCATTCGCCTGCGCACTCTCCAGCGTCTGTCTGTTGCTGATGCCGAATCCAATCATACGGGGATGCTTCAGTCCCATCCGGTTCACCTTGTTGAAATAAGCCTGCTTGGCCTGGTCAAACTCCTTCTGTGCACCTGTGGTAGCCGCGGAGCTGACCATGTAGATGAAGCCGTCCGTGTTCTGGTCAATGAAGCGTATGCGTTCCTCGGAAGTCTCGGGGGTGATAAGCATAATCACACGCACATCATACTTGTCGGCAATAGGCTTTACCTCCTCCATATAGTCACGGAAGGGCAGGTCGGGGATGATGACCCCGTCCACATCAGCCTCCTTACAGGTACGGAAGAACGTCTCATAGCCCATCTGATAGATGGGATTCATGTAACCCATCAGGATGAGGGGCAGCTTAACGCCTTCCTTTCTGACTGACGTAATCTGTGTGAACAGTTTGCGCAGCGTCATACCGTTGCGTAAAGCCTTGGTGGCAGCATCCTGAATAACGGGACCGTCAGCCATCGGATCGCTGAAGGGGATACCCACCTCTATGAAGTCAATACCGTTCTTCTCTATCGTCCTGATGATTTCTCCTGTGCTTTCCAGCGTCGGGTGTCCTGCGCAGAAGTAAAGTGAGAGAAGTCCTGACTTCTTCTCCTGAAATATTTTGTCTATTCTGTTCATTATCTTTTAAGTCAATATGCAATATTGCAATATCCTGAGTAATCGGAATAATCTGAAATATTAACTTTCAACTGATCTCAATTTGGCAACGAAGCGGGCCAGCGCCTCAACATCTTTATAGGCTGGTGCCGTCTCAAATCTGGAATTCAGGTCAATGCCTATCCACCTGGGGTGACGCCATCGTTTTACCTTCTCTTCATCGCCAGGTCCTATACCACCGGAGAGCAGGAAAGGGGTGTTGCCTTTGTACTGCTGCAGGATGTCCCAGTCAAACTTCTCTCCGCTTCCGCCTACGCTTTTGCATTTGGTGTCAAACAGAAAGAGTGTGGCTGTATCCTCATACTGACGGGTATTGGCAATATCTGCTGCAGAGGCAATGCTGAAGGCCTTGATAACGGGCAGCCCTGTTTGCTCCTTTATGGTGCGGCAGAAGTCGGGAGATTCCTGTCCGTGCAGCTGTATGGCATTCAGCCCGAAGTTCTTTACCCTCTGCAATACCTCCTCTTCCGTAGGATTAACGAATACACCTACCCTGGTACACCGGGGCAGATAGGAGGGGGCCTCGGTAACACAGCGTTTGGAGCCTTCCCAGAAGATGAATCCCATCATGTCAGGCTTCACCTGTTCTTCTACTGCGCGTATGTTTTCGGGGTCGCGCATGCCACAGACTTTTATTCTCAATTCTTAATTCACAATTGTGCTATGAATCCGGCAAGGGCCTGACCCGGGTCAGCCTGCTTCATGAAGTGCTCACCCATCAGGAAACCCCTGTATCCGGCAGCACGCAACAATCTGATGGTCTCAGGCTGACCGATACCGCTCTCGCTGACCTTTACCTTATCTTCAGGCAGGCGGGCTATCATATCAAAGGAATTCTGCACATCCGTATGGAAGGTGCCCAGGTTGCGGTTGTTGATGCCCAGCATATCCACATCCAGTTCAGCGTAGTCCAGTTCCTGCGGGGAATGCATCTCCAGCAGCACTTCCAGCTTCAGTTCATGGGCTAGGGTAGTAAGCGACTTCACCTCCTGTTTCTTCAGGTCGGCAGCTATGAGCAGGACTGCATCGGCACCAATCTGGCGTGCCTGGAAGAGCTGGTATTCGTCTATGATGAAATCCTTGCGCAGGATGGGGATGCTCACCAGTGGACGTGCCGTCCTGACAAAGTCCATGCTGCCGCCAAAGTATTCCTCGTCCGTCAGGATGCTCAGGGCCGCGGCGCCGTTCTGCTGGTAGGATGGGGGAATGACCTCGGGCCTGCCCTCTTCCTTGATCCAACCCTTGGAAGGGCTCTTGCGCTTGAACTCGGCAATGATGCCGTACGCATCCTCGCTGAGCGCCTTGCTCATGCTTCTGCCTTCCACTCCGTCAGCCATCATCTTCTCTACGACGGTATACAGCTGACGGGCGGGCACCTGCTCCTTCTGCCCGGCTACCTCAATGCGCTTATGGGCAACTATTTCCTCCAGAACGTCTTTCATTTTGCTCAATTCTTTAGTTGACAAGTTGTTCGTTCCCCTCGCCCACGGGAGAGGGGGTAGGGGTGAGGCTTATTTCAAGAATTAATGTCCACAAACTTGCGGAAGCACTCCAGGGCCCTGCCGCTCTCCAGTGACTCGCGTGCCTTGGCAATGGTCTCTGTGATGGTCAGCTCTTCCTCCATCAGGCTGATGCCGCAGGCAGCATTGGCCAGGATGACGTTCTTCTGCGCCTCGGTACTCCTGTTCTGGAGCACATCGTCGAATATACGCATCGCCTCCTCAGCCGTTTCTCCTCCGTAGATGTCAGAGGGCTTCACGTATTTCAGTCCCATCTCCAGCGGGGTATAGACCTTCTCGAAATAGCGGGTGTTGATCTTGAATCCGCTCGTCAGCGAAATCTCGTCATATCCGTCATAACTGGTTATCACACCGTAGTTGTCACCAATCTTCTGATGTATATTCGTGTAGAGGCGCAACTGCCCCTGATTAGCTGTACCGTGAAGGGAGTTCTTGGGACGGCAGGGATTGACCAGCGGGCCCAGCAGATTGAAGAAGGTGGGGATGGCCAAAGCCTTGCGGGCAGGGGCCACGTGCTTCATGCCGTAGGCAAAGAGCGGAGCATGCAGATAGCAGATGCCCGCCTCGTCCAATGAACGGCGCAGGATGTCCTCGTTGTCCGTGAACTTCACACCGTGTCCTGCCAGCACATTGCTGGCACCGCTGACACTGGTACTGCCGCCGTTGCCGTGCTTGGAAACCTTGTATCCGGCTCCGGCAATAACGAAGGCCGAGCACGTGCTGATGTTGAAGGAGTTCTTTCCGTCGCCGCCCGTTCCCACGATGTCCAGCGTGTTGTAGTCGTCCAGGTTCACCCGCTTGCCCGTTTCCAGCAAGCCGTCACGGAAGCCCAGCATCTCGTCCACCGTAATGCCTCTGGTCTGCAGGGCCATCAGCAGGGCTGCAATCTGGTGCTCGTTATACTTCTGCTCGGTAATCCCAAGCATGATGGTGTGCGTATCCTCGCGTGTGAGGGTAGCACCTTCTATGAGTTGTGAAAGGTATTTCTTCATTTGTGTTCAAGCCAGTTTCTGATGATGGTCTTACCCGCCGGTGTCAGTACACTCTCGGGGTGGTACTGAATACCACGGATGTCATATTCCCGGTGCCGGAGTGACATAATGTACCCCTCGGGGCTGGTGCTTGTCACCTCCAGGCTGGAGGGGAAACCGTCGGTATCCACTACCCAGGAGTGGTAGCGTCCCACCTCGATGGTCTTGTCCAGTCCCTTGAAGATGTAATCATCCGCACAGATATGCGTAGGAGTGGCCACTCCGTGGAAGACGCTGCTCAGGTTCGTAAGCTTACCCCCGAACACCTCTCCTATGGCCTGATGTCCCAGGCAAACACCCAGGATAGGCTTCTTGCCGGCATACGTACGGATAACATCCAGCAGCAATCCTGCCTCGCTGGGGATACCAGGGCCGGGCGAGAGGATAATCTTGTCATATTTCTCCAGCTCCGGCAGTTGGAACTTATCGTTTCTGAGAACGGTAACCTCTGCTCCCAGCTCCTTCACCAGATGGGAAAGGTTATAGGTGAAGGAATCGTAATTGTCTATGATAACTGTTTTCATAACCTGCCTGCTATTTCTATGGCTTTGCGCAGCGCGCCCAGCTTATTGTTGACTTCCTGCAACTCGTATTCCACATCGCTCTTGGCCACGATGCCGCCACCGGCCTGGAACCACAGTTCGTTGTTACGGCTTACGAAAGTACGGATGGTAATGGCCTGATTCAGGTTCTTGTTGAAACCGATGAATCCGATGCAGCCTCCGTAGGCACCGCGGTTGTGCGGTTCGTACTTGCTGATTAGCTGCATCGCCATCACCTTGGGCGCTCCGGACAGGGTGCCGGCAGGGAAGGTGTCAATGAAAGCCTGGATGGGATCGGCCCCCTCGTCCAGCTCGCCGCTGACACGGCTGACCAGGTGGATAACATGACTGTAGAACTGCATATCCTTGTAGAAGTCCACCTTCACGTTGTGGCAGTTACGGCTCAGGTCATTGCGGGCCAGGTCCACCAGCATCACATGCTCGGCATTCTCCTTGGGGTCGTTGCGCAGATACTCGGCATTCTTGCGGTCGGTCTCAGCATCCCCCGTGCGCTTGGTGGTGCCTGCGATGGGATCGATGTATGCGCGTCTGCCCTCAATGCGGCAATGCGTCTCGGGACTGGAGCCGAAGATACGGAACCCGCCGAAGTCGAAGTAGAACAGATAGGGGCTGGGATTGATGCTGCGCAGGGCACGGTAGAGCTTGAAGTCATCACCCTCGTAACGCTGCCTGAAACGGCGGGACAGCACAATCTGGAACACATCGCCCCTCAGACAGTGGGCGATACCACGGCGTATATTCTCGCGGTGCTCATCATCGGTAAGCGTGCTGGTACATTCCCCTACGGGATGAAACTCGTATGTCTGGTAGGGACGTCCGTTCAGGTCGCGCTCCAGCACGTCCAGGTCATCCTCCTCGCCCTCCGTCAGCATCTCTATGATGGTCAGCTCATTGCGGAAATGGTCGAACACCACCACATCCTTATATAGGATATACAGCAGGTCGGGCGCATCGTTCCGGGACTGCGTCTCGTCCTTGACTGCTATATTCTCAAAGTACCTGACGGCATTGAACGAGGTGTATCCGTACAGTCCGCAGTAGTTGCTTTCTGGTCCTGTAATATCAAATGACTCTATAAACTGATTAATCAGGTCAGCTGATGTAAATGTTTCGTTTATAGAAGTTTCTGTAATCTTACCGTCCGGGTATTTGCAGATACCCTTCCCGTGTTCTATGCTCACGCTTCCGATGGGATGCACGGCAATGAACGACTTAGCGTTCTCGCCCCCGTGATAGTCCGAACTCTCCATCAGCGCACTTTGCGGATAGGCATCCCGCACCTTCAGGTAAGCGCTCACGGGCGTAATCAGGTCGCCCAGAATCTTCCGGCTGGCCGTATGGTATTTATATAGCATCATAATTGATTTCATCTTTATGGGAAAGGTAAGTAGAAAGGTCCTTGTCGCCGCGTCCGCTGACGGTCAGCACCACCACATCCTCCTTCCTGAACTTCATTTTAGGCAGGATGGCCAGCGCATGACTGCTCTCCAGGGCAGGGATGATACCCTCCAGGCGGGTCAGTTCGAAGGCAGCCTGCAGCGCCTCATTGTCATTGATGGAGAACACCTTGGCACGGCCCGTCTCATACAGGTTGCAATGCATGGGGCCGGTACCCGGATAATCCAGTCCGGCGCTGATGCTGTAAGGCTCTATGATCTGTCCGTCCTCGGTCTGCATCACCTTGATACGGCTTCCGTGCAGAATACCCGTACTGCCCACGTGCAGCGAGGCAGCCGTCTGCTCCGTATCCATACCCAAGCCGCCGGCCTCGCCCAGTACCAGGTTCACCCGTTCGTCATCCAGGTAGTGATAGATGGTACCCGCGGCATTGCTTCCGCCGCCCACGCAGGCTATCAGGTAGTCGGGGTAGTCGCGGCCTATCTTTTCCTTCAGCTGGAACTTGATCTCCTGGCTGATAACACTTTGCAGTCTGGCCACCATCTCGGGGTAGGGATGAGGCCCCACCGTACTTCCTATAATATAAAAGGTATCGGCAGGGTGGCAGCACCAGTCGCGGATAGCCTCGTTCGTGGCATCCTTCAGCGTTTTGTTACCGCTCTGAACGGGGAACACCTCGGCACCCAGCATACGCATACGCTCCACGTTCACATGCTGGCGCTCCACATCCAGGGCACCCATGTACACGCGGCAGGGCATATTCATCAGGGCACATACCGTAGCCGTGGCCACGCCGTGCTGTCCGGCTCCCGTCTCGGCAATGATGCGCGTCTTGCCCATCTTACGGGCCAGCAGAATCTGACCTATGGCATTATTGATCTTATGGGCACCCGTATGGTTCAGGTCCTCACGCTTCAGGTACAGCCGGCAGCCGTACTTCTCGCTCATGCGCCTGGCATAATACAGGGGGGACGGCCTGCCCACGTAGTCTCGGAGCAGCTGATAGTACTCCTGCAGGAACTCCTCGCTCTCAATGATAGAGAGGTACTGCGCCTTCAGGTCCTCAACCGTTTTGTAAAGAATCTCAGGAATGTATGCGCCGCCGTACGGGCCATAAAAACCATCGTCATTAACCTTGTACGATTTCATCTTTTACCTTTGTTGCTAAAATACCGTCGCAAAGTTAATGTATTTTCTCCGTATGACAAACAAATGATATTAAAAATGAAGAAAAACTTTTTGTTTTCGTGGCAAATCGCCGTTTCCGGTAACAATCTGTTATGGAACCGTGAAGGGGTACACCTTCAGGTCTCCCAGTTCCCCCACGGGTTTCTGCGCAATGTTCAGCAGAATGTAGTCCCCCTTTTCCAGCGGCGCTGACGGCTGGCAGAGGAAACCGTCCTTCCCGTCGGACGTGATGTGGAAGTGGGCCGGCTCTATCCGGCGGTACTCATTCTCGCGCAGGTTGCTCTTGGGCAGCTTGCGGTAGTACCTCTTGCCCTGCAGACGTATCAGCGCATAGTCCGTCAGCACCTCGTCCGCTCCGGGCGTGATGCGGAACAGGGGCAGGCCGTCATCCGTCAGCTGCGGGGAATGGGCGCCGTTCAGGTAACGGGTCAGCTTGTCCTTCATCTTGATGTCAAAGACAATCCACCCCGGCTTCAGTTCCGTCTGCGTCTGCTCGGCGGAAACCTCGGCGAAGTTCTCATACACCCTCAGCTCCACCTTCTGAGCATGCATACACAGGGGCAGGGCCGTTAATATAAAAGCCTTTAATATCTTCATCACAGGTGCAAAATTACAGAAAAATGTGCGAATTTACAAAAGATTGTTTTGATAAGTGAAAGAATTTTGTTTCCTTTGCACGAATATAATTCGTAAACTGTACGTAATAGACATTTTGATTATGACCATTGCAATAGTAATTTTGATGTTATTCGGGTATGCTCTTATCTGCACCGAGCATATAACCAGAATCAACAAGGCAACGGTAGCCCTGTTCTGCGGCGTATGCGGATGGGTGATGTACATGTGTGTAGGTCCCCATTACATCCAGTCACTGCACGGTATGGACTTCATGAATTACCTGGGTGACGGCGCCTACAGTGTGCGTGCTGTTAACGAATATATCTATCAGCATGTCTTTGTCAGACACATGGTGCAGATGTGCTGCATCGTCATGTATCTGCTGGCGACAATGGCCATTGTGGACGTGCTGGCCGGCAACGAATGCTTTGACTTCATGGTGAACTGGTGCCGTGTCAAGACCAAGTGGCGCCTGACCTGCACCCTGGCCGCCTGCAGCTTCCTGCTCAGTGCCAACCTGGACAACCTGTCCTCAGCCGTCATCATGCTCACCATCCTCAGCAAACTGGTCATCAATCCCCGTCAGCGATGCCTCCTGGGAGCCATCGTTGTCATAGCCACCAGTTGCGGAGGCTGCTTCGGCGTAATCGGTGACGTCACCTCCCTGCTCATCTGGACCAGCTCAGCCGTCACCCCCACCAACTATACGGCGGCCCTCATTCTGCCCACCATTGTAGCCACCGTCATTCCCACCTGGCTCATAGGCAGAATGCTCCCCGAGCATGTTGACCTGAAGCGTCCCAGCCTCTTCTTCCGCGGTGACAGTTCCGCCATGCCCGTATGGCAGCGGGCCGTCATGCTGTTCCTGGGGCTGTACGGACTGTGGTTCGTACCCACCTTCCACCGCCTGACCATGCTGCCCCCGTTCCTGGGAGCCCTGTGTGTGCTGGGCGTCCTGTGGGTAGTGAATGAGGTTTTCAACCGCAAGCGCATCCTCTCGGCCCAGCCCATCTCCCTGACCGGAACCCGTTCCCTGCAGTACGAGATGATTCAGATGATCATGTTCTTCGTAGGCGTCAGCCTCTGTGTGAACCTGCTGGTTGAGGTAGGTGCCATGCGTCATGTAGCCGAAGTCTGCGACACCTATATACATAATATATATCTGCTCTCCGTAGTGATAGGTCTTGTCAGCGCCTTCATGGACAATATAGCCCTGGTCATGACCTCCATATCCATATTCCCCATTATGGAAGTGCAGAACACCATGCCTGACTACCTGGCAGCCTTTGCCCAGAACGGACAGTACTGGCACCTCGTGGCCCTGAGCGGATGTGTAGGCGGCTGCCTGCTGCCCATCGGCTCCACCTCAGGCTATGCCCTCATGAAGCATGACGGTGTAGGTATCTGGTGGTACTTCAAATTCATCACCGGCAAGGTGTTCGTAGGCTGGATAGCAGCCTTAGGTGTATATTTCCTTGTGGATTATTTCTTGAGATAAAGCGTCAGGATGAAATACGATGTTTCCAAACTGGGCATTGACTACCTGAACTCCATGCAGCAGGAGATGCTGCAGACCCTGCGTCAGGAGCGTCAGCTGGTACTGCTCAGTCCCACCGGCTCAGGCAAGACACTGGCCTATCTGTTACCCCTTCTGCAATTACTGGACTCCCGTCAGGACACCCTGCAGGCACTGGTGCTGGTCCCCTCCAGGGAACTGGCCATACAGACCGTTGACGTAGTCAAGCGCATCTGTTCCGAAGCCCGCGTGCTGGCCTGCTATGGCGGACGTCCCGCCATGGACGAGCACCGGCAGATAACCGGTCTGCGCCCCCATCTTATCGTAGCCACCCCCGGCCGTATCCTGGACCATATACGCAAGCAGAACATCACACCGCAAACCATAACCCACCTGGTCATTGACGAGTTTGACAAGAGCCTGGAACTGGGATTCCAGGAGGATATGAAAGCCATCCTGAGCGAACTCGGCGGCATTGAGCGCCGCGTCCTGCTCTCCGCCACGGACTGCCCCGCCATCCCGGACTTCGTGGGAACGCCAGATTACTGCCGTCTGAGTTATATTGACGAACAGGAACCCCTTTTCTCTCGCATCACCATACGAAGCGTCCTATCGCCTGAGAAGGACAAGCTCGCTACCCTGAAGGCACTGCTCTGCACCTTAGGCACCCAGAAGAACCTGGTCTTTGCCAACCACCGCCAAAGCGTAGAACGCATAGGCAGCTATCTGGCCTCAGAGAAAATCATGGCCGACATCTTCCACGGCGGAATGGAACAGCGTGACCGTGAACGTGCCCTGTACCGCTTCATGAACGGCAGCTGCAACGTCTTTGTATGTACTGATCTGGCCTCACGCGGACTGGATGTCCCCGATGTGGACAACATCATACACTACCACCTTCCCATTGACGAGGAATCCTACATCCACCGAAACGGACGTACCGCCCGTTGGGAGAACGTAGGCAACGCCTTCCTGATCTTAGGGCCGGAGGAGACGCTGCCCCCGTACGCGGAACTTACTGACGGCGAGTTTACCCTGCCCGCGCACCAGCCCGTACCTTCCCAGCCCCTATGGGCCACCGTATATGTGGGTAAGGGCAAGAAGGACAAAATCAGCAGGGGAGACATCCTGGGATTCCTTACCAAAACGGGCGGACTGGAAGGTAAGCAGATAGGCCGTATTGACGTGCTGCCCCAGTGGTCCTACGTAGCCGTAGAGCGCCGTGCCGTCAAGTCCCTCCTTGCCCGCATCAAGGGACAGAAAATCAAGGGCATCAAAACCATCTTCGCCTTGGCGGAATGATATTAGTTGACAGTTGATAGTTGACAGTTGACAAGTTAATAGGATTATGAGGTGAGGTTTCTATCCTCTTGCCCTTGCCCCCCCAAAAAGTCATCAACTAAAAAAAAGCACCTGCCCTTTTTGGACAGATGCTTGTATTTTTATATTCCCCTCCCTCACGGGGGAGGGGTTAGGGGAGAGGCTGCTGGGTCTTTTCTACTTCAGCACGCCCAGCTCCTTGAATACCTTCTTCAGCTTCACTACTGACTGGTCAACCTGCTCATGAGTATGGGTAGCCATCAGCGCATAGCGTACCAGTGTATCCTGCGGACCGCAGGCGGGGGGTATTACGGGGTTGATGAACACACCCTCCTCAAAGGCCATAGCCACAGCCATGAAAGTCTTGCGTGTATCCCTTACATACAGCGGGATGATGGGGCTCTCCGTCTCGCCGATCTCGAAACCCTCCTCGCGGAAACGCTTCAGCGCATAGTTGGTAACATCCCACAGGGCTTCCAAACGCTCGGGCTCAGCCTGAATGATGTGCAGCGCCTCCAGTGCGGCTGCCGTGGCGGCAGGCGTGTTACTGGCACTGAAAATATAGGTTCTGGCCGTATGACGCAGTGAGTCAATGATAATCTGGTCAGCAGCAATGAAACCGCCAATGGATGCCATACTCTTGGAGAATGTACCCATAATCAGGTCAATGTCATCCGTCACACCGAAGTGGTCGCATACACCGCGGCCCTGCTTGCCGAACACACCCAGGCCGTGAGCCTCGTCCACCATGATGCTGGCATTGTACTTATGCTTCAGCGCCACAATCTCAGGCAGCTTGGCCAGGTCACCTTCCATTGAGAACACACCGTCCACGATAATCAGCTTCACCTTGTCAGGCTCGCAACGCTGCAGCACACGCTCCAGGTCGGCCATGTCATTATGCTTGTAATGCAACTGGGTAGCGAAGGACAGACGGCGGCCGTCCACGATACTGGCATGGTCCCTGTCGTCACAGATGATGTAGTCATCCTTGCTCACCAGCTGGGGGATAACACCGCTGTTAACGGTAAAGCCCGTTGAGAAGCACAGCGCATCGTCCTTGCCTACGTATTCGGCCAGTTCCTTCTCCAGCTGAACATGGATGTCCAGAGTACCGTTCAGGAAACGGCTTCCGGCGCAACCGCTGCCGTACTTGTGCATAGCCTTGCAGCCGGCCTCAATGATACGCTCGTCGCCCGTCAGGCCCGTGTACGCATTTGAACCGAACATCAGCACATGCTTGCCGCCCATTTCCACTTCTGTACCCTGTTTTCCCTCTATTTCACGGAAATAGGGGTATATACCCTTCTCCTTTATCTCCTTTGAAAGAGCATAAAAGGGGTGCTTGGAAAGTTTTTCTTGTAATAATCCCATCTTGATTTTAGTGTTTGGAGGGTTTCCCCTCTCATGAAAATTTTTGCAAAGGTACGATATTTTATCCAAAAACGCATAATGTGCACCGAAAAAAACGCATAATAATATATATTCATCCCCATAATGTCTTCCTTTCGCACACTTTTTATTAACTTTGCGCACCGATTTATGCAGGAAAGAGTCACAGTCTGGTTCATAGTGAACCCCATATCCGGTACAACGGACAAGAGCAGAATCGTCCGGCTGATACCCGAGTACATGGATGCGGAACGCTTCGATGTAAAGGTTATGTACACCCAGTTCAAGGGGCATGCCGCCCAGTTGGCCCGCCAGGCCGTGGACGAAGGCGTACAAGTGGTGGTAGCCGTAGGCGGTGACGGCACGGTCAACGAGGTGGCCCGCTGCCTAATCCATACCAGCACCGCCCTGGGCATCATCCCCTGCGGCAGCGGCAACGGACTGGCCCGCCACCTCTTCATCCCCATGAACCCCGAGGGAGCCCTGCAGGTCCTCTCCACTTGCGACATCCAGGCCCTGGACTACGGCATGATCAATGACACCCCTTTCTTCTGCACCTGCGGCATAGGCTTTGACGCCTTCGTCAGCAGCATGTTTGCCAAGAGTGAGCGGCGCGGACTGCTCACCTATATCGAGAACACCCTGCGCGAGGGACTCCGCTACAAGCCCGACACCTACGAGATTGAGATTGACGGCGAGAAGCAGCATTACAAGGCCTTCCTCATCGCCTGCGCCAACGCCAGCCAGTATGGTAATAATGTATATATAGCCCCCCGCGCCAGCATGTCAGACGGACTGATGGACGTCACCATCATGGAACCCTTCACCATGCTCGAGGCCCCGCAGATAGCCATCCAGCTCTTTAACAAGACCATCGACCAGAATAGCCGCATCCGCACCTTCCGCTGCAAGAGCCTGCGCATCCACCGCTCCCAGCCCGGCGTAATACACTTCGACGGCGACCCCAAGGAGGAGGGCACGGACATCAGCGTAAGCCTGGAGCCCAAAGGCATCCGCATGGTTGTAAACACCAACGAGCAACTGTACATGCCGCCCCTCATCCGCGCCTTCACCGACTTCTATAACAATATGAATGCCGAGCTGAACGTTATCCGCGAGGACATCAACCGTCAGCACCAGCGCATCCTCTCCATCAACAAGGAAATGCTGCGCCGCCTGCGCAACCACTAGGACATATCAGATCCGAAATTATCCTAACCCTTAACCTTTTAACTTTTTAATCTTTTAACCCAAAAAAGCCCTCTCCGAAGAAAGGGCTTGGGGCTTAATTCTGGCCGCTGTCATCATTATCGCCGCCCGAGGTGCTTCCGCCGCCAGTACCGGGCTGAGGAGTAACGTTCCCGTTATCGTTCCCGTTGCCGTTGCTTGCAGGCTGTCCCGCCTTCCACTCAGCCACGGCCGTAGCGATAGGCTTCAGCGTCTGCACCTTCCTCACCTTACCATCGATGACCACATCCGCAGTATCCACAATGTTGTGGAACTCCAGCGTGCAGCGGTTCTTGAACTGAGGGCCGCACAGATTGTCCAGCTTAGTGCTGTCCGGCAGGAAGCGGATGTGGATGGCCTTCACCACATCATTAGGACTCAGGCCGTCCATAGCCGCAATGTTCAGCACACCGCCCTTCTCCTTCACCTCGGCAGTAGGGTAGAAGGTGCCCAGCGAACCCAGCTGCACCGGCACACCCTGAGCCACCAGCTCAGGCAGGCAGTCCGTAATCTTCAGCAGCACACCCTCCACAATATCCCTTGTGTAGATGCTGCCGTGCTCAGCCAGATGCTGGGCGAATCCGCGCAGCGACAGTGTCTTGCGGGTGTCCACCTCAGGGTAGTACTTGCCGTAAGCCGAAGTTGCGGCGTTCTTGTTCTTTCGGAGATTAATCCCCATAGCAATTCTCTCGTTTGACATAGCAAAAAGTGTTTTTATATTTTCCTAATCCGGCCATCAT
>JAEEGK010014925.1_pt1 | contig 17302 bp, 9 predicted proteins | sample 8958771 | NCBI WGS metagenome assembly JAEEGK01 (sample SAMN16246547, study PRJNA631951) | gut metagenome | biome: gut microbiome; feature: rumen; material: SC-attached | host: Bos | place: Iran: Karaj | collected 2018-10
AAATATGAATTTATAGATTTGAGAAATACTAATAAAATAATTTATTTAAAAAATAAATTTATAGAAGTAGTTTCATTAAATATAGAAACAAAAGATTGTAGAATAATAATAATGGATAATCAAAAATTAATAAATATAATAAATGATGATGAAGAAAATAAAGATAAAACTTTAGAAGAATTAAATTTTCATACTAAATATATTTATAAATTAGAAATTAAAAAACCAAATGAAGAATTTAAACCTTTTGATATTGATGATACTTTTATTAATGTTATAAAATGGGATGATAATTTTATGACAAATAATTCTTTAGATAAAAGTCAATTTATTAAAATTCCAATTAATAAAAAAATGAATTATGATGAAATCACAAAAATTATAAAAGAGAAATTTAATATTAATCAAAATAATTCTATATTAATTCTTAAAAAACAAGATTATGGAGTTAATAATTATAATTTATTAGAATATACAAAAGAAATGAAAGGAAAAAATTATTTTGTTGATGGTCAATTAAATTTATATTTAGAAGAAAATAAAACTTTAGAAGAAAGTAATTTTAAATTATTTTTTGAAAATCAAATTCCAAATATTAAAGTAATTTTCAATACTCCAATATCAAAAGAAGAAATGAAAAAAATAAAAAGAATAACAGTAAATTCATATAAATTTAATAAAAGTTTAGAAATAAATCCAAAAAAAACAATAAGTCAATTAAAAGAAGAAATAAGTAAAAGTTTAGATATTCCAATAAATAATTTTATAATGAAAAAAAATAGTCATAATGGATTAGAAATAAAAAAATTAAATGATAAAATTGAAAAATATACTTCTAAAGTTTTAACATTATATATTTCTTTTGGAACTCCAATTAAAGAAGGAGATTTTAATATTAAACTTCAACAGTATATTTTTGATAATTCTTCTTTTAATTTATATCCTTATAAAATAATTGATTGTGGTTTATTTACAATTAATAAAAATGATACTATTGATATTATTATTAATAAAATTATAAAAGATAATAAAAAAATTGTTATTGAAGAAAATAAACAATTATATTTAAGAAAAGAAAATAATTTTAAAGCAGGAATGATTTATTTAAATAAAAACCAAAAAATTTGTGAAACTGATATTAAGGAAAATTCAAATTTAATATATCAATATTTATTAGAAGAAAATATATTAATTTCAAATGAAAAAGGAGAAACAGAAAAAAAAGAAGATATAATAAATTTTTCAATAAGATATTTTAATCAAAGTGAATGGATTATTTCAGAACCAATAGAAATAATAACAAATAAAACTATAACAATAGATCAATTTATAAGAGATATATTAGTTAGAATTTCAAATATTAAAAAATGGAATTTAAATCAATTAGAATTATTTGGTTTAAAAATTTCAAATAATGAAATGTATTATTATATGGATGAAATATTAAATTTAGATTTTATTTCTTTAACTGATAATAAATATTGTTTAATTGGAAATTTCCCTTTATTGTTAAATTCTGATGGTGCTTTATTTATTTTTAAAGATATGAGTTTAGATTTAAGAGAACCTAATGATGAGGAAAAAAATTTTTATTTTAAAGTTAAAAATAATGATGTTAAGAAAATTAATAAGAATAATAAAAAAAAAGAAAATAAAAAAGAATTCACTAAATTTAATCCTAAAAAAGAAATATATAAAGAAAAAGCAATGAAAATTACAGTTAAACAAAATGATAATGTTGATAATAATTAATTTAATGTTAATATAATTATTTATTTAAATATTTTTTTAATTTTGAAAAAAGAATTAATCTTTTTTAATAATTTTATTTCTCCATTTCCATATTATTCAGAAGTAATCATTTAATAATTTAATACAACATATAAATCAATATCTTTATTATTTGTTTTTTCCTATTTATAAATGTTAATTATTCATATTTATATTTATAAGTGAATCACTTCCTTTTTCATCAATAATTTAACATAAAATTAAATCATATAAAGATTTATTAATATAATAAATATTTTTGTTTTCTTTATATATTTTTTAGAAAATAATATTTCTATCACACCACCATTTTTTGATTAAAATGTTAAATTAATTGAATGGTAAATTATAATTATAATATTTTTAATTTATATTATTAATTTGAATTGTTATATTATTTGTAATAATGGCAAATGTGTTATCATTAATTTTTTTGCCTGAAAATTTAAAAGTTTTTGAAGTATTATTCAATTGGCAAATATGAACTATGTTATTATTTTTCTTATCAAATTCAATAATATTGATTCCTTTTCCAAATAAAATAATATTATTAACATTTAATTTTAAAATTGTTCTTACCCCTTTAATTCATATAAAAACAAACAAACAAAAAAAAACAATTTTTAACTAAACAAGAAATAATGATAAATAAAAAAATAATAAAAATCATACACATTAATGTCAGAAGTAGAGTCAAATTAAATCCAGAATATAAAATTCCAGAACAAGAATTATAGAAAAATGAGGATTTACTAAAATATTATTAATTTGAGTTTTAATATCTTTGATAACATTTTTTGTAGAATAATTTATTATATTTTTTCTATAAATATTACTTTGATAATATGTTTTAAAATTTTTATCACCTTTTAAAATAAATAGAAATATTACATTCACAATCAACTATTATTTTTATTTTTATAAGTTATTTTAAAAGTAGAATCATTAGAACAAGAAAATAATTTAAAATTCAATTATTTTCACAATTCCATATTTTTGATATAATGTAATTTATTAATTAAAATTACATAAATTTCTTTATAAGAACATATTAAACTTTCATTATAATGAATTTGTGTTAAATAAAAAATACAAGAATCAATTAAGTGAAAAGAAATTAAAATTGATATCAAATTCTTTTTAATGGTTTATTATGTGATCCTTTTGCATTATATTATTTTTTAATTATTATTGAACTTAATATTATTTTATTTTCTTTTTTTCATTTTTAGATATTATATTTTTTTCAATTAAAATTAAATAATTTTTTTCTTAATATATTTATTTTTTTAAATACTTATTTAACGGTTAATATTAATTAATTTACATGAAAAAGATAATGAAATTTCATGCTTTCTTTTTATTAATAATAATAAAATTTTCTTTAATAAAAAGTAAATGTGGTTTTAATGAAAATTTTCCTTTTGAAATTCCTAAAAAAATATCTACTATTTCTTTAAAAAATAATTCTCATCCTTTAAATATTACATTTATTTATTCAATATTTGATAATCAAAAAGAATTAATTTCAAAAATTTCAAAATATAATATAGATAATATAAAACATGTATTTTCAGAAATTTCTTATTCATTTAGTAAAATTTTAACTTCTTTAAATTCAAATTTAATATCAATAAAAAATAAAAATATATGTGGTAATAAAATAAATAATTTAGAATTAACTAATTTACCAAAAATAATAAATACTGATTTATTAATTTTTTTATATTTAGATGAAGAAATTACAAATTATAAAAGTGGAATTTGTGCAATTGATGATAAAACATATAAACCAATAATAGCTTTAATTGGTTTACCTGTTAATTATAAATATTATTCTTATAAAAGTTTTTTCTTAAGTGAAATGGTACATAATATGATTCATATTTTAGGTTTTAATTTTAATAGTTTATTAAGATATGGTTTTGAATCAAAATATGAAGTTGAAAATTTTTTATTTCATTCTAAAAAAATTTCATTTTTAATTGTTTTGTTGACTAAAAATTATAATTTAAGTAAAGAAACAATTAAACTTTCTTATACAAATACTGTTCATTTAGATTATTCATTATATTTAGAAGATATTATGTTAGAAAATAAATATAATAATTTACCTTTAACAAAGGTAACTTTGTCTATTTTAAGTAAAAGTAATTGGTATGAAATTAATAATTTAGGATGTAATTTAATTTTTAATATAAATAATCAAGAATGTCTTTATATAGGTAATATATGTAATTATGATGAAAGATTAATTTTATTAACTCAATATTATATTCAAAATGGATTGATAAAATGTTTATATAAAAGTCAAAAGAAAATAATATTTCAAAATTTAAATATATATCAAGAATATTTATTCAAAGAAAAAGAAGCTAAAAAAAGTAAATTAACATCAGAAAATAATTTATATGATTATGAAAAATATTTAATAGATTATCCAGAAATAATAAATATAGAAAAACAAGAATTAAATTTATTAAATCCTTCAAAATATTGTAAAATACCTCAAAGAACAGTTTTTTTTGCTTATTCCCCATTAACAGAAATAAAACAGAACTTATCAGAATATAATATAACAAAAATAACATTATCAAATAAAGAAAAAGAATATTATGTTTTATCTTCAATATATCCAAATAAAGAAGAATATAATTGTTTACATGAAAGTATTGAGTATAATAATATAATAAAAGTAAATAATCATTTTTCTTCAAATTTCATATATAATGCAAAATTACCATATTTAACAAATATGTTTAAATACCAAAAAATCTTTCCTTTAATATCATATTTATCAATATCAAAAAAAGATAATTTAGTATTAAATTACTTAAAATTAAAGAATAAATATACAAAAGATTTTAATTATTTACCACCAACATATATAATACCAAAAGATCGAAATTACCTGATGAAACAATTTAAAAATTATACAGTAAATTTAGAAAATTTATGGTTAATAAAACCAACATTGGGAGATCAAGGAAGAGGAATTCATTTACTTGAATCTATAAATGATATAATAAAATGTCGTTCATGTATAATAACAAAATATATATCAAATCCAGATTTAGTAAATGGGAAAAAATATGATATAAGAATGTATCTTTTAGTGACAAATATAAATCCATTAATAATATATATATATAATGATGGTTTAGTTAGAGTTGCTACTGAAAATTATGTTTTATCTTTAGAAACTTTAAAGAATTTATACATTCATTTAACTAATACTTCCTTAAATGATAAATCTAAAAAATTTATTATTAATAATGATCCTGAAGCTGAAAAAGGAAATACATGGACTCTTCATACTTTGAAAAATAAATTTAAAAGAGAAAATCATGATTTTAATATTATAATGGAACAAGTAAAAGATTTTTCAATTAAAACAATATTATCAATGTTAAAGAAAGAAATAATTTATGAACACAATCTTGGTTATTATGATAATAACATTTTTGGTCTATTTGGCATTGATGTTTTAATAGATTCTAATTTAAGACCTTGGTTAATTGAAGTAAATGCTTTTCCAAGTTTAATGAGTTATACTAAAGTTGATAGTTTAATTAAAAGTAAATTATTAATTGACATGGAAAATATTTTAGGAATTATTCCTTTTAATCATATTAATGGTCAAAGTTATGATAAAGAAAATTATTATAATAATTTTAGTGAAGAAAAAGCTGAAAAAGCTTTTTGTCAAATTTTAAGACCTTCTGGTGGATTTGAAAGAGCTTTTCCTAAGAAAAATAATATTGATTATTATAAAAAATTTTTTGAAAATATTAGTCAAGAAAATTTAATTCTCTGGGATAAATTGAAAAATATGGAAGAAGATATATAAATATTTTTCGTTTTTTAATTTTTTTCATGTTACATATATATTATTAAATCTATTTTTTTGAAGGTTAAAATGATAAAATTAATATAATTATATAAGTCTTTTATAATATATGTTTGTTAATGAAATAATATTTAATAATATTTTTGCTTAATGAAAATTCAAATAAATAAAAATTAAATTCAAATTAAAAAAAAACTATTATAATGAATGAAAAAAAACTTAAAAAGATTTATGAGTTTAATAAAGTAAAGAAATAGGATTAAATAGAATTTTCAGTCAATATATCATTTTAAAATAATTAATCCTATAGAATTTTATTTCAAGATTAAAAAAAACTTTTGGAAGAAAATAGATTGTAAGATAATTTAACTGAATAATACTTTTAAATTTAAAACTTTACATATTTATATAAAGTTATAAGTTTAAATATGAGAAAAGAAAAAATGATTTATAGTAATTTTCTTCTTTTTTCATTGAATTTTAGTTATAATCATAAATATGTTAAATTATTTATTTATAAGAAAATTATTTGGCTTAATTTTTTTTTTAAAAGAAAAATTTTAATTATTTTTTTTTGAAAGCACAAAATTTTATTTTAAAAAATTTTAAATATCAATTGCATATCCTAATTACATTCCATAAAATTTATTATATCATGTTATGTTATATTTAATGCCGAATTTTTGATTCTCATCATCTTCTTTCTCACTTTCTGTCATATTGGTTTGGTTTTTAATATCTATTTCATTTTTTATTTCCTTATCCATATTCTTTACAAGATCTTCTTGAATTACATTATTCATATTCATTAGATTATACATATTCTTTGGATTATTCATATTCATTAGATTATTCATATTCATTAGATTATTCATATTTATTGGATTATTCATATTCATTCCATATATTGGATTATTCATATACATTGGTTTTTTAAATTGCAGTGATAATTCCATCATTTTCATTTTAAAATCCAATTCCAATTTTTTCATTTTATATTCATGATTTTCTTCATTATCATTATGATTTCTATTTCTATTTCTATGTTCCAATTCGTTATTTGTTAATCGAGATTCATAAATTTCTTATGGTTTATAAGTAAATATATCATCTCCATTTCCATCAATTAAATACCATCCAATTTCAGGTTTAATTTCATAAGTTTTTAAATCTTGTTTAACTCCAATAAATCCACTTTTAAAAGTAGTATCTAAAGTTTTATGAAGTCGAACAAATATAATTTTCATTGGACATTCAACCAAAAAATTGAGGTAAGTTTTCATTTTCATCAATAGTATCAAATTCATATCTTTCTCCATCAAAAGAATAAGGAAAAAATTTAATAATCCAACCATCAATAAAAGGTTTTATTTTACTACTTGGGAAAATTTCTGAAGGTTGAGAATATGAAAATTTTTCATCTCTTAATCTATAAAATTTTCAAAAATCAATATCAATATTACCTTTTTTACTTTCTATTATTTTATCAAATATAGGATTTAATTTTTCTATCCACCATTCAAAATCATATTCTTTTAATTTTTCTGCTTTTTCTTTTATTTTTTCCCAATCTTCTAAAGTTCCTTATAAATTAATATATGGTATTACACAACCTCAAATATATAAGTCATATTTAAAAAAATGTTTCATTGATGACATCATTGTTATTTGAGCTGTTTGTTTTAAATTTAATGTTGTAGTTGAAAAATTAGGTGTTAATATATCAATTAAATCACCTATTATATTTTCATTCATTTTCGAACAAATTTCATCTATTATTCCATACCAATCATCTTTTGTTAAATCTTTTAAATCATCTTTTTTAATTTATCTATTTTTATTGTTTTTTTCCCTTCAAATTTTACTATTTTTTTCCTTAACATACTAGATTTACTATTTAAATGTTGAGTAAATCCAATTAATATTAATTCCTATATTATATCTGGAGTAATTGTCATAGGTAAATGATCTTTATATGCTGTTAAATAACCAATTAATACAGGATGACTATTTATTTTACATAATTCATAATTATCTTCAAATGATGAAGCATGTTACTTTTCCTAAAGAAGAGTATGTTAAATTATATTTTTCCCATTTTATAGGCTCATTCTTTGTTTCACCATCTACAATTATTTTAAGTGATTCTGGTTTTATTTGAATTGTTTCTTCCTCTGATGACGAATTATTTCCCATTATAAAATATTATAATCTTATTTTTGAATGTTGTATTTATACTTAAATACTAAAGTAACTATTTTATTTAAATAAAAAATTCTAACTATTAAAAAAATATAATAAAAAAATTTAAAAAATGGAAAAAACAACAGATTATATTCCAATTGAATTTCATTCTTCATACCATGAGAGGAAATTAGACATATGTGGAGTATGTCGTAAAAAATATAATGTTGGAGATAGAATACCTCGAATATTAGTAAACTGTGGTCATACATATTGTACAAGTTGTTTATCATCATATTATAGAAAATCAAGAATAAGATGTCCATTTTGTAAAAAATTAGTAAAGCATTTAGATAGTGTAGAAACATTACCATTAAATATTCCTTTATTTAGTGAAATAGTTAAAAATGATCCTAAAATTTCTAATTATATTGAACCTAATTCTAATGATTCTTTTACTGCTATTTGTGAACATCATAGTGAAAAACAAAAACATTTTTTTTGTTCTTTTCATAACACTAATTTTTGCAGGGAATGTATTAAACAATTTCATAGAGATGATAATTGTTGTGTTGTTGACTTGTTTGATATTCATAAATTGTATTTACTTAATGAACAAAATACTACTAAAAATGAACAAATTGTTCAAATGAGAAATAAATATAAAGGAAAAATGCACAAGAATGAATTTTTAATTGCTAATTCTTATAATTAAATTATTTATTTTTAATAATTATAATTATGGGAATGATTAATTTAAGTTAATTATATATGTTTTGTTTTATTTATTTTGATATATTTTATTTATATATAAATTTGATACTTTTATTCATTATATTTTTTTCTTTAAATATTTTTTTATTTTTAATATTTCTCTTTCACTTAATTTTTCATTATTAACTCAATCTTATTTTTTCTATTTAAAATGAATAATATAATCATTATAATCATTATTTTTATTTTTAAAAATTTTTAATTTTATTATCCATTTATGAATTTTTATTTTATTAGAATACTACTTCTAATACTATTTTTTTGAGATGTAAAGATTTAATTCCTGTTTAATATTTTTCTAAATTTTATTTTTTTTTAAATATTTAATTTAATTTTATTTTTGGTTTTTTGCGTTTTTATTTATTTTTTAATGAGGTGAAATTATTCATTATATATTATTATTAAGTTTATTATGAAAAAAATAAAATAAAATTGTTTTGATTTGATAAAATAAACAATTATAATCTTCCTCCAGATTTTAATATATCAGAAATAACCAAATATTATATTAATATTATAGAAAAAAAGTTATAGAACTAATATATTTATTCTTTAAATAAATGATAATTCTTCAACTTCTCAAGAAAAAATGAGAGAAATAGCAATTAATAATAATTTAACTTTTGTAGATTTTAAAGAATGTTTTCAAGTTATAAAATATGTATGGAATATAAAAGACGAAGATGAAATATTAATAGGAAAATTTGAATATATAAGAAATAATAAATTAACAAATCAAATAGAATATATATTATTTAATCCAGATACAAATGAAAAAATAGATTTATCAATTTGTTCTAATTTAAACATAAAAATAAATTATTCAATTAATGTAAATATATCAGATAATAATAGAGATGGAGAATATGATATAAATTTAGATTTAGCAAGAAATATAAGTGAAATTTATGGAATAGATTTATTTAATTTAAATGATTCTTTTTATAATGAAATATGTACAAATTTTACTTCAGAAAAAGGAACTGATGTAACTTTAAATGATAGAAGAACATATTATTATAAAAATATATCTTTTTGTGAAGAACATTGTACTTATTTAAATGTTGATTTTAATAATTATAGAGTTGAATGTGCTTGTCCTGTTAAATTAGATATTGATGAAGAAATTAATAATAATGAAGAAATTGATTATTTCTCTAATGAAGTAACTTCTTCTAATTTTGAAGTTATTTATTGTTATAAATTAGTCTTTAATATAGATAAATTTAAAGTTAATATTGGAAGTTTTATTTGCCTTGCATTAATTTTAATCCAATGTTTAATTTTCTTATATTATTGTAGTGTTGGAATGAAACCTTTTATAAAGGAAATTAATAAAATTATGAAAGGAGGAAATCCTCCTTTAAAAAATAAAAAAAATAACAATTTAATAGATAAAAAATTAAAAAATAATTTTATTAATAAAAGCACAAGAAGAAGTTTAATATTTGATTTAAATAATAATAATAATGAAATAGAAAATGAAATCAATTTAAAGAAAAATTTAGATTTAATTCATCAAAGAACAGAAAATATATTATCAAAATCTTTTAATAATATTGATATATTAGATAATAATGAAAGTGATTTTTCACCTCCAAATAATAAAACTCAAGAAAAATTTATTTTTAAAAATAATTATTTAAATGAAGATGATATGAAAAGAAATGGAATAAAAATATATAAAAAAAGAAAAAAAAATGGAATTCATTTAACTGTTAATCAAACAGATTCAAGTTCAATAAAAATAAATAAATTAAATGATAAAAGTGATGAAATACAAAAAACAATTCAAAAATTTGATGAAATGACTTATGATGAAGCTTTAAAAAATGATAAAAGAGATATAATAAGTATATATATTGATTTTATTTTTACTAAACATATTATTTTGTGTCTTTTTTTTAAAAAAAATGTTATTTTTCGTTCTTTAAAATTATCAATTTTCATAATAACAGAAATGACTGATTTTTTCTTTAATGCATTTTTTTATTCTGATAAATATATATCTAAAATGTATAGAGAAGGAGAAATTTCTTTTTTACTTCAATTACCTAAATCAATTTTAGCTGTTTTAATAACTAATATATTTATTGCTTTTTTAGAATATTTAATTTCAATGAGACATTCTTTAAAAATAAAAAAAGGAAAAAAAAAATCAGAATTTTACAGAGAATGTAATGAAACAATTCATATGTTAAAAATTAAATTTGTTTGTTATTTTATAATATCATTTTTGGCAATGATATTTTATTGGTATTATATAAGTGCTTTTTGTGCAGTTTATAAAAATAGTCAATATAATTTAATTAAAAGCTCTTTTATTTCTTATGGAATCGATTTATTACAACCTTTTGGAACTTGTTTTATTGCTGCTATTATGAGGAAATTTTCTTTGGAATATAAAAAAAAAATATTATTTTGTATTCATAAAACTTTATTATTCCTTGATTAAGTTTATATATGTTTTTCATAATTTTAATATAATTATATTATTATGTATTTATAATATTTTGTTTCTTAAGTTACAAAAATTAAGGTTTAACTTATTATTATTTTTTAAAAGAATAATAAATCTATTATATATTTATAAATTGTATAGTTTCAATAAAATATTTTAAAAACTTTTGTATTCAAATTATAATTTGATATCCAAAAAATAGATACAGTAAATCATATTATAATTAAAATCATTAAAATTCATTTAATAATATTATATTATAAATATAATTCTTAATTTTTAAATTTATTTAAAATTTAATTCAAAATAAAAAAAATTAATTATCTAAAGAAGCAAAAGAAATATATTTTAAATATTTATCATTTTTCAATTTTAATTCTTCATGAGTTCCTTGTTCAATTAAATGTCCATTATGAATTAATAAAATTAAATCATATAATTTAATTGATTCTTGATTAATAGTATTTAATATAGTAATACAAGTTATATTTTTCATAAAATTATTTAATTTTCCTTTTAATTCTTCATCTTTAATATAATCACCATCAATTAACAAAATTTGAGGAGATTTAACCATAATTCTTGTTAAATTAATTTTTTGTTCTAAATCTAAACTAACATTATTATTTTTAATTATAGTATCTTCATAAATTAAATTTGATATATCACAAATTTTAGAAATTTCATAAATTTCTTCTTTTTCTTTTTTTAAATTTCCATATGAAATATTATTATAAAGAGAATTATTAAAAATTAAAGTTTTATTTTTCATAAGTAAACCTATTTTTTTCCTTAAATTGATTATATTATATTTTAAAATATTGTCTCCATCAATTAAAATTTCACCTTCATTTGGATGATATAAACCACAAATTAAATAAAAAATATATTCTTTTGCTTTATTATCTAAACCAACAATACAAATTTTTTTTCCTTCTTCAATTACAAATGATATATTATTTAATATTTTTTCAGAAGGATAAATTGGATCATAAAAAGTAACATTAATAAATTCAATTCTTCCTTTTAATTCTTCAATTATTTTTTTGTCACTTTTTTCTTCATATAAATTTAATTGATTTTCTTCTGTTAATATTGATAAATTTTTTTCTAATAATTTTTTCATTTGTTTAAAATTGATAAATAAGAAAATTATTGGTTTTAAATTTATTGTTAAACAATAAATTAATGTCAAAGAAACATAAAAATCAGAAAAAGATAAATGATAATTTTTAATTAAATAACCACTAAAATGAACAACAATAGAAAATAAAGAAGTAAAAATAAGAATATTTAATAATTTAATAATAGATTGTTTAACATATATTTTAATAATTTCACTATTATTTTTTTTTAATAAATTTTCATAATTTTCAGAAGCTTTTTGATTATAATAATAAGATTGAATTGTTTTAATATCATTACATATATGATAAATATATTTTTTTTCTTTTTCAGGTTCAATATATAAATTTAATAATTGATTAGAACATTTTAAATAAAATAAATAACTTAATAAATAAAAAATACTCATTACTATACTCATTAAAGTAATTTTCCATTCAAAATAAAAAGAAATAGGAAAACAAATAATAAAAACTCCAAAACTTTTAATACAATTTCTAAAAAAGCAATTAAAAATATATTTAATTTCCTTATATTTAATTTGATATTTATAACAATTAGAATTAAAATTAAAATAAGATAAAGGAACCATAAAAAATTTAGAGAAAATTTTATTTTTATATTCTAAGCAAAATAAATTAATAAGATATTCAAAAAAAAAAGTATCAATAAAAGAAAAAGCAAAATGAAAAATTGAAAGAAGAATAAAAATACAAGCACAAATCATTGTATTATCTTCTAAATCTCCTATCATTGAATCAGATAATGCAATTATACTTTTTGAAAAAATAAAATATTTTAAAGCTATACATAAACCATTAAAAAATATTCCTATTATTGATATTACTGTTTTAAATAAATATTTTCCTATAAACAATATTATTTGATTAAAAACAAAATTATTTTCATTTGATTTAAATTCTTCTTTTTTTAAAAAATTTAAAACTTTATTTGATTCATTCTTAAATAAATTTTCATATTCATTTTTTAAATTTTTTTTTATTTCTTCTTTTTCATAATTTTCAATTAATAAATTATATTCTTCACAATTTTTCATTTCTTCAATATTACCATATTGAATTAAATTTCCTTTTTCAACATAAAAAATATTATCAGCATTTTTAATGGTATTTAAATTATTAGAAACAATAATAAAAGTGCAATTTTTTAAATTAAATAAATTCTCAATTGCTTCATTTAATTCATTATCATTTTTATCAACATTAGAATCAATTTCATCAATTAAAATAATTTTAGGATTTGATAATATTGCTCTTGCAATTTCTATTCTTTTTATTTGAGATAAAGTTAAATTTTTATTTGGAATTGTTTCATATTTTAAATCAGAAGATAAAATCATATTTTTTAAATTTGTTAATTCACAAGTTTTAATTAAGTTATCTGCATATATTGTTCTATTTAATATAATATTTTCTCTAAATGAAGCTTTTAAAATTTTAGGATTTTGCTTTATGTAACTTATTCTATTACTTAATATTTTCTTTGAAAAATGATTTATATTTATATTATCTATATTAATTGTTCCTGATTTTATTTCATGTAATCCAATTATTAAATCTAAAATTGTTGTTTTCCCACTTTCTTTTTTTCCAACAATAACATTTTTTTTTCCTTTTTCAAAAAGACAATTAATATTATTAAAAGAAGAATCATCAAAAGAAAAAGTAACATTATCAAATTTAATTTCTCCTTCATTAATATTGAATTTTCCTTCTTCAATTAAATCTTCTCCTGGAATAATATTATAATTATCATTTTTTTTTTCTTTAATAATATAATCAAACAAAGAATTAGAAGATTTATTAATTTTTAAATAAAAATCAATAATTTTAGAAACAGATAAAACAGAAATAATAGTTGAAATAGTAATAAAGAATATATCTCCTGAATCTATTTCATTTTGAGTATATGTATTTAAATCACCATCTGTAATTAATCTTTTTCCATATAATATTCCAAAACAATATGAAAAAGAAATGAAAGATGCTATTCCTGATAAAGAAAAAGAATAATAAAAAGAATTGATTTTTTTTATTGCAAAATCTTGATTTTCTAAATTTTTATATTTTTCAATTTCATATTCAAAATTTGCAAATGAAGATATTGTTATTATATTATCTATTATTTCTTTCATATATAAATTTATTTTTTCTTGATTTTCATTTATTTTTTTATTATTGTGTTTTACATCATCAATAAAAAAAAATTCAAAAAAAAATATTAAAGGAGAAACAAATAAAACCATTAAACATAATTTCCAAGAATGAAAAATTGAAATAAATAAAAAAACAAAAGTTTGAGAAATAATTTCAAATAATTTTCCTATTATATAACAATTTCCTTCTTCTATATTTTTAAATTTATCTAATAATACTTTTCCTATTAATTCTTTATTTTCTTGAATAACATTTATTTTTTTTTTAAATAATAATTCAAAGAAATATTTTTTTATTTTTTGAATTTGATATAAAGAAACTAACTTTAAAAAGAAAGTGAAAAAAAAATGAAAAAACATTGTAATAAAACCAATTAAAAGAATAATATTTATATTTTCATCTATTTTTCTTTGATGAGATTTCATAAAATCTTTAAAAAAAATTTCTTTCTTGTGTTCATCAGTGGCAGAAATAACATTAATTAATTTTCCAATATAATAAATAAATAAAGGAAAAGTAATTCCACTTAAAATTGAACATATTAAACCAATTATCATCATTTTTTTTTCAGAATTTGATGATATTTTAAAATATATTATTAAATTTGAGAATGGAGATTGTTTTTTTTCTTTTAAATTATCATTTTTATTTTCATTTAAAAAATTTTTTGAATCACTATTTATATATGTTTCTAAATTTGATGATGAAATATTCACTAAATTTGAGTTATTTAATGTTTCTTTTGACATATTTTTTATTTTTTTATAAATATATATTTCTTCTTTTGGTTTTTATTCTATTATATTATTTGCGTTAATATTTATTTAATCTTCATAATATTTTTAATTAAATAAAATTTCTTTAATATATTTTCATAAAATTATCTCATATTATTTTAACTATTATTATTCTCTAAATTTCTTCTTTTTTTAATTTTTTATATAAAATTTATTCTTTATGGATTATTTTATTTTTTATTAAACTTTTCTTTTTATATTTTTGAATGATTACTTCAGATAATTTTTAATTATTTTCTAAAGGTTTTTTTATTTTGAAAATTTTAATTTTTTTTTATTTTTGATTATTCAATTGGTTTACTTTTAGAGGTTTAACTTTATATTTTTTTTTAGTGAATAAATAAATTTTTAGTAAAATTATCAACTTTTTTATATTAAAATATTATGAATTAATGTTCTGTGAAAATATAGAAATCTTTTTAATGGAAAACTTTTTTGAATTAATTAGTTATTTTTAAATTAACCCTAGTTTTTTTATTCTTTCAATAAATAATTTTTCTTATTTTAATTTTCAAATAAATAAAAAAAATTTTTTTTTAAATAATTATAATTTTTTAATCTATAATACTTAAGTATTTGTTTTTTTTATTTATTACAATTTATTTATATTTTTTTTAATTAATTTTTCAATTAATTATATTTATTCCAATTATTTATAATTATCTATTTTATATTAATATAATTTAATAAATAATTAATCATTTTGTGTAAAATAAAATTTTTATGCTTTCTATGATAAAAAAATAGGTATAGATTTAGATATTAAATATAAAAAATAATAAATGAAAATTTAAAAAACCTTTTTTTTTTAATAAAAGCTGTTTTTAACTAAAGAAAAAGAAAGAAAGAAATTAGAAAAAAATAAAAATTATTTTTTAAAAGCAATCATCCCAAAAATCATATTCAAACTGAACAGCCATTCTATAAGTTTGAATCATTTTTTCATCATAATTTGGATTTTTTTCAGCAATATCATTACAAATTTTAAGATATTTTTCTAAACTTTTAGAAGGACCATTTGCATAATCATCCATCCAAATTTTATAAATATTATTTCCTTGAATTTGATTAGCATACATATATCTTCCAATTTCATCATAAACCCAAAAACATGCTAATAATGAAGCTAAACCTTCTTCAAGTGATTTATTTTTTGAATATTCTCTTTCAAAATTTATATAATTTTCACATATTTTTGATTTCTTTTTTTCTTCTTTTAAATTAAATTTCTTTATATATTCTTCTTGTAATATAGGAATTAAAGCAGTACATTTATTAGAAAAAGTGTCAAAAGTTTTTTCATAATCTTCTGAATGATCTTTAAATCTTTCAGATAATATTTTTAAACTTATAGAATATTCTTCACAATAAAATATATCTTGTCCAATATATTTACCAAATGATTCTAAAGGAAGAGTTCCATCCATCATTCCTTTTATAAATGGCAAGTCTTTTATTTTTTCTATTATGTCATTTACTTCTCTTCTTGCTCTTATGCTCCATAATTCTTTCTTTTTTATTTCTGACATTTCTTATTTAAATTTTATTTTCTTTTTCATTATTTATATTACTGAAATATAGGTAAATTTTTAATTTGTTCTTTTTAGATAATAGTTAAAAATATTATATTTCTATTGATTATTTTTTCCCTTTTTTTAATACCCTATTTTATATTTAAAATTATTTTTTTTTATTTTTCATTTCTATTAAATTTTAATTATTCTTTTAGGAAATTAATATTAAAAATATTCATTTATTAAGAAATTAATTAAATTTGAATAATTTATTTTTTTAAATAATTTCTCATAAATATGGAAAAAAATATAATTTTCCAAATGAAGCACCTCCAGTTATAAATAATCAAAATGATATAACAAGATATGTGGAATGCAATTTAATTTGTTTACTTAAATTAAATTATAAAGAAGGAAAACCTTTTATTAATTATGAATGTGAAAACATAAAGGAAATATTTTATTAAAGAATATATTAATCAATATAATAAAAATTCAATTTTAAAAGAAAAATGTAGTGATTGTGGAAAAAATCAAAAAGAAATAAAAGGAGATTATTTTTAGTGTTCTAAATGTAATAAATTTTTATGTTGTTTATGTCAAATAAATCATCCTTATGAAGATAAACATAATATTATGAATATTAAAAG
>JAEEGK010014927.1_pt1 | contig 17301 bp, 13 predicted proteins | sample 8958771 | NCBI WGS metagenome assembly JAEEGK01 (sample SAMN16246547, study PRJNA631951) | gut metagenome | biome: gut microbiome; feature: rumen; material: SC-attached | host: Bos | place: Iran: Karaj | collected 2018-10
GCACGATGTTTAACCTTTCCTGAAAAGCAGAATCTAATGCAGTATTAAGTTCAGACTGCTGCTCTATTGTAAGTTCTGACGGCGTTTTTAAATTGAAAAATGAATTTATATACAAAAACAAATATAAAACCAGCAGGACTACACATGAAGTTCCTGCCATAATACTTAATTTTACTTTTTTGCTCATAAAAAACATTCTAGCGGAAAACCCTGTCAATTTAAAGACATAATGGCAGGTGTCCGGCTGGCGCTTGCTAGCTGGTATACTAAAATGCTATAATTTGGCTCTATTGTTTAAAAACAAAAAAAGGAGTTTTTCGATGGAGAAATTGTTCAAACTAAAGGAACATGGAACTACGGTTCGCACGGAAGTAATTGCAGGTATTACAACATTCCTTGCAATGGCTTACATTCTTGCAGTTAATCCTGGAATGCTTTCTGCTACAGGTATGCCAATCGGCAGCGTTTTCACTGCAACAGCTCTTTCGGCAGGAATTGCAACCCTCGTTATGGCATTTACTGCAAACCTTCCGGTTGCCCTTGCTCCAGGTATGGGCTTAAACGCATTCTTTACCTATACAGTTGTTCTTGGAATGGGATACAGCTGGCAGCTTGCCCTTACAGCAGTTTTCCTGGAAGGTATTGTATTTATCGTACTTTCATTCTTTAACATCCGTGAAAAGATTATTGATGCAATTCCGGACAGTCTTAAAAAAGCAATCTCTGTAGGTATCGGCTTTTTTATCGCATTGATTGGTCTTGCTAATGCAGGTCTTGTTTCTTCAGATACCGGAACAATCATCGGCTTCGTAAATCTCCGTGGTGCACCTCTTGTTGCAATGATTGGTCTTGCAATTACAGCTGTTTTGTACTGTCTTAAAGTTCCGGCATCTATTTTGCTTGGAATTATTGCAACAACAATAATCGGTATTCCTTTTGGTGTAACAACAATTCCTGAAGGTTTTTCACCGATTGCAGCTCCTGCTTCTCCATTGTTCTGCAAGTTTGAATTTTCAAATATCCTTACTGTAAAATTCTTTACAGTATTCTTTACTTTCTTCTTTGTAGATATTTTCGATACAGTTGGAACTTTGGTTGGCGTTACAACTCAGGCAGGTCTTGTTAAAGGCGGAAAAATTCCGCGCGTAAAACAGGCTTTGCTTTCTGATGCAGTTGGTACTTGTGCCGGTGCAATGCTCGGAACTTCAACAGTAACAAGCTTTGTAGAAAGTACATCAGGCGTTGCTGCAGGTGGACGCACAGGCCTTACATCTGTTGTAACAGGACTTTTGTTCTTTGTTTCATTGTTCTTGGGACCTCTCTTCCTCCTGGTACCGGCTGCTGCAACTGCTCCGGCTCTTATCAGTGTAGGATATTTCATGCTCCGCAATGTTACTGATATTGATTTCAAAGATCCGACAGAAGGAATCCCTGCATTTATCTGTATTATGGTAACACCATTTGCATATTCAATTGCAGAAGGTATCGTTTGGGGATTGGTTTCTTACGTAATCCTTAAAGCTGTTACAGGCAAGGCAAAGTCAATTTCACCTGTTGGCTGGGCATTGTTCATCATCTTTATTTTAAGATGGATTTTTAAGTAATCAGTTTATATTTTATTGAATCGGGCGTCGCAGCTTTTGCGGCACCTGCGATAAAAAAAGAGCTGCTCGTCTTAGGCAGCTCTTTTTTTATGTGATTATTTCATTTCGTCGGCTAGCTTTTCAAGCTGACTGACTGTTTCGTCATTCATTGCAATTTTAATTGTAACCTTGTTTTCTGCAAACGTAATGTTTTTTGAATTTTCAAACATTGCCTGCATCGTTTTTGCTGCAACCGGTCCCCATGAGCCGTTTTCTACAAAACCTATTTTTCTGTTCTGATAATTGCGCTCGGTAAGGTTTTCTATAAATTCCTTCATCTTCGGGAAAACTTCGCCATTGTAGGTTGTGCTTGCAAGAATAATTTTTCCGTAGCGGAAGGCATCTTCAATACATTCGTGAATGTCTTCGCGGGCTAAATCATTTACAACTACTTTAGGACAGCCTTTTGCCTTAAGAATTTCTGCAAGTTTTTCTACGGCTTTTTTAGTGTTGCCGTAAACGGAAGTGTAGGCAATCATAGTTCCTTCGCTTTCAACACCGTAGCTTGACCATGTATTGTACAGATCAACATAGTAGCCGATGTTTTCCGTAAGAACAGGACCGTGCAGCGAGCAGATTGTCTTAATTTCAAGATTTGCGGCTTTCTTTAATACTGCCTGAACGTTTGCTCCGAACTTACCGACAATTCCAAAATAGTAGCGGCGTGCTTCGCAAGCCCAGTCTTCAGGATCTTCTACATCATTTGCGCCGAATTTTCCGAATCCGTCAGCAGCAAAAAGAATTTTTTCTGTGCTTTCGTAAGTCATTATTACTTCTGGCCAGTGAACGTTTGGGGCTGTAATAAAGTTTAATGTATGCTTTCCAAGTTCTAATTTTGTTCCTTCTCCTGCTACTATCTGCTTTTCGGCAAAATCTGTACCGAAATAGTTTTTCATCATTATAAAAGCCATTTTAGAAGAAACTATTTTTGCTTCCGGGTATTTTTTTGCAAATGCCAGAATATTTGCAGAATGGTCCATTTCCATGTGCTGAACAACAAGATAGTCAGGCTTTTTGCCGTTTAAAACGCCGTCAATATTTTTCAGCCATTCTTCGCCAAAGTTTGCATCAACGCTGTCCATTACTGCAATTTTATCGTCTAAAATCACGTAAGAATTGTATGCCATTCCGTTCGGTACAACGAACTGACCTTCAAATAAATCGATTTTATGATCATTTACGCCAACGTATTTAACATTTTCGCTGATATTCATAATTCCTCCTTAAAAACCTCCGCGGTAGCAGCACCCGGGCCACAATAACCTGAATTATATCTCAATTCCGGCAACTTTGCGTATATAATCTGCGGCGTCTTCTGCAGTTGTAAAAAGATGCGCATTTATTCCAAGGCTTGCAGCCGCTTTTACGTTTTCTTCCATGTCGTCAAAAAAGAACATTTCGCTGTAATCATAATCCTTTTCTGCGTTTTTAATTGCCATCCAGAAAGTTACATCCGGCTTCATTTGCCTCATAATTTGCGAAGCATAAACCTTGTCAAAAATGTCGTATTCTTTGTGTTCCATGTGATATGCATAGTGAACGTCAATTGTGTTTGTTCCGCAGACAACGCGGAATCCCGCATTCTTTATTTTGGAAATTAATTCAACAGTTTCCGGAATCATTCTCGGTTTAAAGAATTTCAGGCTGTAATTTTCTTTTGGTTCAGGAAGACCGTTTCGCTCGGCAACGATTTTAAGCATTTCCATGCTTGTAATGTTTCCGCGTGTGGTAGCTTCAAAAATATTCCGCATATCATCTTTCTGTTCTTCTGTAATATTCTTAAATCCAAGCGCATTTATTATGTCTTTAAATATTGAACAGCTGTCTACAACAACATTTCCCATATCAAAAATAAAAAGATACTTTTTCAATTATTCCCCCTTTTTTGAGTTTCCTATAAAAAAGCCCTTTTATCGAAACTGTCGTACAGAACGCGCAGTATGATAAAAGGGCATTTGGACTGTACTCTCGTCACAGCCACACTTTGCACTGCATTTTTTGCCGCGCAATTTTCAATTATATTCTAGTCTAATGCATGACCTGCTGAACCAAGAACGTCCTTGCATTTGTGCATGTACATTTTCTTAAGTTCTTCGCGAGCCGGTGTAAGATACTGGCGCGGGTCAAAGTCTCCAGGATTTTCTGCAAGGTGCTTGCGGATTGCAGCTGTCATTGCAAGGCGTCCGTCAGAGTCAATGTTGATTTTGCAAACTGCTGACTTAGAAGCTTTGCGAAGCTGTTCTTCTGGAATACCAACAGAATCCGGAATCTTTCCGCCGTACTGTTCAATGATTTTTACGTATTCAACAGGAACTGAAGAAGATCCGTGCAATACAATCGGGAAGCCTGGAAGCTTCTTTTCAATTGCTTCAAGAACATCAAATGCAAGTGGCGGTGGAATAAGAACACCGTCAGCTGTTCTTGTACACTGAGCAGGAGTGAACTTACAGCGGCCGTGGCTTGTTCCGATGGAAATAGCAAGTGAGTCACATCCTGTTTTTGATGTAAAGTCAATTACTTCTTCCGGTTTTGTATATTTTGATTCTTCAGCAGCAACATCATCTTCTACGCCGCCAAGAACGCCAAGTTCTGCTTCTACAGTAACGTCATATTTATGTGCATATTCAACAACCTGTTTTGTCAATGCAACGTTTTCATCATAAGGAAGTGCAGAACCGTCAATCATAACAGAAGAGAAGCCGTTATCAATACAGTCTTTTGCTACTTCAAAGTTTGGACCGTGGTCAAGGTGGAGAACGATCGGAATGTCGCAGCCCAGTTCATGTGCATATTCTACAGCTCCGCGAGCCATGTTGCGTAAAATATATTTATCAGCGTAAGCACGAGCACCTTTAGAAACCTGAAGGATTACAGGAGATTTTGCTTCAACACAAGCCATAATAATAGCCTGCATCTGTTCCATATTGTTGAAGTTGAATGCCGGAATAGCATATCCGCCCTTGATAGCTTTTGCAAACATATCTCTTGTGTTTACAAGCCCCAAATCCTTGTAGTTAATCATAATTCCTCCGTAAAAATACTGGAAAGTGTAATCGGCTTAAATTTACCGCAAAAAACTTTCTCAATTTTCCTCTTTTATATCCTATGACAAATAAACTAAAGTTACAAGATGAAAAACAATCATTGACACTTAATTGTAACTTTTATACGATTATAACATGAAACTGAAGTTAAACCCTTTACCAATTGTTCTTGCCGGTTTTTTTACGGTTATATATGTTTTTGCAGCAGCTTTTCCGCTTTCTAAAGAGGTTCAGTTTAGTCCTGAATGGACAGTTTCTGTTTCAAATCAGGTTGGAAAATGGACGGAAGAAAAACCCCTGCCTTTTAAGGTCGGGCAGGTTGCCGGCTATTTTAATAAATCCGGTGATATTTTAAATTTCACATCTTTTCCGGTTAAAATTGCAATTTCAGAAAAATTTTATGCTCCTTATGGACTTAGTAACGATGAGATTTCTGTTTATTCTCCAGACGGTAATTTTGTCTGCAAAATGGAATCAAGCGGTTTTCCGTTCATAGACGAAGACAGGCTTTTTGTTTTTTTACCAGGCGGAGCTTCTTTTTCTCAGTTTTCAACGGAAGGAAAAAAACTCTGGACTTATGAAGGCTTCATTCCTGTAACTTCTTTTGCTTCTTCTAAAGCTGGTGCGGCTGCTGGTTTTGCCGATGGAAAAGTTCTTGTATTTAATCAGGATGGTTCTTTAAAAAATGAATTTGTTCCCGGCGGCAGTAAATATTCTGTAATTCTTGGTCTTGATATTTCTGCAGACGGTTCAATGATTGCCTGTCTTTCCGGTCTTGAAAAACAGAGAATTGTTTTATCGCGCATGGAAAAGGAACATTCAGTCATTACCTTCTATAAATATCTGGAGAAAGATCAGATCCGCCAGTCTTTCGTTCAATTCAGCGAAAATGGAGAATGGCTTTATTATTCGTTTGAAGGCGGTCTGGGTATTGTAAAATGTTCTAACGGCAAAAACACAGAAATTAAAATGGCTGGCATTGTTACATCATTAAAGCCTACAAATATTCCTGGAACGTTTTTCGTTCTTACAAAATCTGAAGACGGAAAAACAAAAACTGTATATCTTATTGAAAATTATACAAAAAATTCAGGAAGTTTTTCTTTTGAAGCAGATTCAGCATTTATAGAAACAGACGGAACGGATTTGTTTATCGGCAGGGATTCAAGAATTTCAAAAATCAGGGTTCATAAGGACTAAGGTGGCGTAAAATGAAAAAACTGGCATTTATTTTAGTTTTTGCTTCATTTTTTTATGCAGGCGCATTTGACTGGCCGCAAAACATTGTACAGTCTGATTCATTTTTTTCTTATTTCGGACAGCTTCGCGGCGGACAGATTAGTTCATCATTGATATTTAAAGATTCTTCCCCTGTAAAAGCTTCTGATAACGGTAAAATTATTGCCGTTATAAGTGAACATAACGATGAAATGGGCTGCTTTGAGTCTCCTTTGGGAAACGCTGTTATTGTTGCTCACGATGATAATCTTTTAACTGTTTATGCCAATCTTGATTCTGAATATATTCCGGAAACTATTTTTGATCCATTGCCTGTAACAACAGGAGAAGATTTGGGCGTCAGCGGAAATTCCGGCTGGCAGAAAGGTACTTCCTGCCTTGAATTTCAGGTAATAGATTTGCTACAGAAAAGTGCGGTTAATCCAAGGGTTTTAATGCCGCATGAAGGACATGAAATACCTCTTTCGGTTGGCAGTATTTCGGCAGTGTCTAAAAACGGAACTGTTTATCCTGTATGGAATTATATGTCTGTTCCTGCAGGACAGTATCTGCTTTACCGGACAAGACAGCAGACAACTATTCCATATAAAATATCAGTTTCAGTAAACGGCGCTCTTGCAGAAAGCCTTTGCTTTGACAAGCTTAAGCAATCCGGCATGAGACTGTGTGTCATGGGAAATAAACCTTACCCTGTCGAAACTGTCTATCCGGATAAAGAAAGACAGCTTTTGGCTTCCATAAATCTTACAAGCGGAAAAAATATTGTTTCTATTACAGTAAGTGATATTCTTGGTGCAGAAAAAACGTCAGAATATGTTGTAATGGTAAAATAAATTACCGTTTACGCAGTGGCTTTGAAATAAAGCCTCCGCCAGCAATAACCGAATCCTTAAAAATAACGGCTGACTGACCTGGAGCTACAGCTCTTTGCGGCGTTTCAAATGTAATTTTGTAAGGCTGCCCGGCATATTTTTCCGTATCTTCGGCAGACGGAAAGTATGGAGCTATAACGGCTTTTACCGGACGTGAGGCAAGTCTTATTTTTACCATTGCTTCAAAAGGTTCCTGTGGTGCAACATCTGCAGGCCATACAAAATCATCGGCAATCAATCCTTCGGAATCCAGATCATCATTGTCGGCAAGAACTATAAGATTGTTTTTTGCATCTATTGAATGAACATATAACGGACGGTTTGCAGAAACTCCAAGACCGCGTCTCTGACCGACTGTGTAATGCTCAATTCCGCGGTGCTTTCCTAAAACATGACCGTCTAAATCTATGATATCGCCCGGTACGGAAGGCTTGTCAGAAAAAATTAAATCAAAATATTCTTCCGGAATAAAATCCTGACTTTCTTTTCTGCCTGCGGCGGCAAGATTTTTTTCCTTTGCGAGCGCAAAAACATCCTGTTTTTTCATTCCGTATAACGGGAAGCGGACTTTTTCAAGAATTTCAGAAGGAATCCTGTAAAGAAAATATGCCTGGTCTTTTGTTAAATCCAGTGCAGAAGAAATCATGGCAGGCTTTTTGTCTGTTCCCCAAAGTCCTTCTTCCGGGCGGACGATTCTTGCATAGTGACCTGTACAGAAATAGTCAAAATCTATGTTCAGTTTAGAAATTCCTTCAAGCAATGCGCCGAATTTTATAAACCTGTTACAGCGGATACACGGATTTGGGGTTCTTCCGGCACGGTATTCGCTTTTAAAATAATCAAGAACTTCCCTCTGATATGCATCTTTTACGTCAATTACATGGTATTCTATATCATGTTCGCGGCAGAATTTTGTACATTCTTCGATATCTTCAACTTCATCCGGACCATAGCATGAGCTGTGAAGTTCCTTTCCTATTTCAAGCTGCGGAAGGTCGCCTTTCCATAATGACATTGTAACGCCGATAACATTGCAGCCTTTTTCTTTTAAGAGAAGAGCGGAAAGAGTTGAATCAACTCCACCAGAAAGTCCTATAACAACCGTATCGCCTTTTTTAGGCATGTCTAAAACTGAATAATTCACAACGCAAATATAGCGGAAAACATTTGTTTTGAAAAGACTATCCGTTAAGTGGGTTTATAAAGCCAAAACAGAGTCTGCCGCAATCAGGCAAATAGGGCGCGTAGCAGGTAAAATTGCGAATCTTGACAAAAAACCGTAAACATTGCAAAATAGTGCAATAAAGTTTAGGCTTTTCAGAAACGATTACCAAAGTTAAATAAACGGAGCAAAAATATGGAAGACGATATCCTTACTATCGAAGAAGTTGCAAAATATCTGCGTGTTTCTGAGCGTACAGTTTATGACTGGGCACAGAAAGGTGAAATTCCTGCCGGCAAAATAGGAACTGTCTGGCGGTTTAAGAAAGCAGAAATTGAAAATTGGGTAAATGCTCATCTTTCTTCATCTTCAAAGTTTTCATCTTCTAATTTTTCAGTTCAGGTAAAAAATATTCTTTCACCTGACCGGATTGTATTTATAAATCATTCAACAAAACGTGACTGTCTTGTTGAACTGGCAAATTCTCTTTGTGTTGCTCCTCAGGTTAAAAATTCTGAAGAACTTGTTGCTGAGATTCTAAAGCGCGAAGAATTAATGTCTACAGCAATCGGCCGTGGAATTGCAATTCCGCATGTGCGCCTTTCTTCCGTAACTGATCTTGTAATGGCTGTAGGTATCTGTAAAAATCCTATTGACGGTTTCCAGCCGCTTGATGATGTTCCTGTAAGAATCCTTATTATGATTGCAGCCGCTTATAATCAGCATTCTTATTACTTGCAGACACTTTCATTCTTCAGCTCAAAATTAAAAAATCAGGAATTGCGTGAAGCCCTTGTTTCTGCAAAAACAGCTGACGAAGTTTATAAGCTTTTAAGTGAATAGGGTGATACCGGCGGATTATGGCAGTTCAACAGGAATCCATTTGTTTGTATCTGCCATATCCTGAGAAATAAGTCCGAGCGCAACATTTTTTGCCGTTGTTTCGCCTAAAAGAAAAGCTGTATCTCCTATAGAAATTCTTGCTCCCTGACCTTCAAGATTAAATCCTGCAATCGCATGGCTGTATTCGCGCGAAATAAAAAGCGCTGAATCAATTCCTGCATGTTTTGCAATTATGCACAAAAGTAACGAACGGCTGTCACAGTCACTTCCTTTTGCAGTAATTGCAGAAATTAAATCTGTAAAATCTGTTTTAGAATGGTCGCGGCGATATTCAAAATTTTGCGTCCATGAGAGAAGTTCCTGCATATAAGCTTTTTCAGGATTTTCTGAATCTTTTTTAGCCGCAACCGGGAAAATTTCTTTATATAAAGATTGTGAAACCTGCTTTAATCTTGAATAGCTGTCTTTATAAATCATTCTGTAATAACGCTGCCATGCTTCTTTCCATAAAGGAGAATCGGCATACCAGGTAAGAAGTGTGTATTCGTAATTCACAACAAAATCAGCTGCCTGAGCGTCTTCGCTGTCAATAAAAGTTTTTATGTTCTTGCCGCTGACTTTAAGGCTGATTTCTTTCCTTGAAGTTTCCGGGTAAGCGAATGAAGTTATGATTCCGCTTTGTGTAAAGCCTTTTTTATCCGGCATAAAAGAATTTATTGTAGAAAGAACGGCCGGACTGAACTGTACGTATTTTTGTGCGGGACAATAGCACATAAGGACTGCACAGGCTTTTCCCTGTCCTACAGGAATTGAAACTGCATAGCCTGTATTCTGTGAGTTTGCAAGATTAAACGAAAAGTTTGCGATTGCGCATTCAAGATTGTTCCATTTTATAGTAGAAAAATCATTTTTTGCATTAAGTTTGGAAAGCGCTGACTTTAGAATCTGTTCTGTATTACCGGATTTAGAATCGTAGATTTTGATTGCAAAATTCACCGGCAGAAATGAATGAGAAAAATATAGGGAACTTTCATCTGGTGCCTGCTCTTCAAGTTTGTAGCCTTCCGGAAGATCCATATAGTAACCGTATGATTCAGAATAGAAAATTTCTGAGTTTGCAGGTAACGTGCTGAAAATGCTTAGTACAAGAATTGATAATGCAAAAGTAAATCGTTTCATAAAAACCTCGGTTTTTGAGTTCGCTTTTCGTGCGCCTTTTATGTTCGGTCTTTCTGTTTCCCTAGCGCAGTTTGTAATCTGTTTCACCTGTTGAAAAAAAGTATAAACCTCTAGTATAGTTTGTCGGATGAATTTTATTCCTATTATATATGAAAATAATGAAATCCTTGTAATAAACAAACCTGCCGGTATGAGCGTTCAGGGTGGTGAAAAAATTTCCCATCCATTGGATGAAGAGCTTTCTAAGCAGGTCGGCTATAAAATCTTTCTAGTGCACCGGCTTGACCGTGATACTTCAGGCCTGATGGTTGTGGCAAAATCAAGTGCCGCTGCTGCAAAATGGATAAAACTTATTGCCGGTAAGCAGGTAAAAAAAGAATATAAGGCAATCTGCATAGGTCTTCCAAAAGGTGGAAAAACCGGAGTTATTACAGAAAATATAGAAAAAGGTGGAAAAGAAAAATCTGCTTTTACGGAATATCGGGTTGAAAAAACATTTTTTGCAGAAAAAAAGGATGGAACCGGAACTTCTGAAAAAATCCCGCTTTCGCTTATTCATTTAAAGCTTGGAACCGGGCGAATGCACCAGATAAGAATTCATCTGGCTAAGAGCGGATGCCCGATTGCAGGTGACGATAAACACGGCAATTTTAAAGTGAATAAAACTTTAAGAAAAATAGCCGGAGTAAAAATTTTACAGTTGTGCTCTTTTAAACTTTCTCTTTCGCTTGAGGGAAAAAACAAGGTTTTTGAAATTGAACTGCCGCCGCATATGCAGGCTCTTTTGCAGAATTCTGCCGGCAAGGATTCTGCAGGAAATGATTCAGAGTGTAACAGCTCAGCCGGCAACAATTCATCCGGCAACGATTGAATAAATGCAGTCACCGGCTTTTTCTATTTTTCGCACTAAATCGCTGTAGCCAAGTTCTGCTTTTATATTGCTTCCTTCTTCCATGCGGTAACGGCTTGTTTTGCGCAGTTTGTGTTTCATTTCGTCGATTTTCTGTTCAAGGATATCGCTTTGCTTGCGTTCTGCTAAGCTTTTGCTTGTAATTAAATCTGAACAGACATGTTCAAAAAATACGCGAACGTATTCCATGTATTCAGAAAGCTCTTTTTTTCTCTGTGAATAAAACTCTGAATCAGCGTTTTTAATATATTTGCCGAGCGTATAAGAAATTGACCAGCATTCGTCGCTAAGTCCTTCAAGACAGTCTGTAATATGAATCAGATGAGAAAAATGCTTTCTTTCTGCCGCATTCGCAGTAGGAAGTCTTGAACATTCCTGCAAAAAGTTGATTATTTCGTCATTCATTTCGTCGATATAATTTTCTAAGAAATTGATTCTTGCATAAGGAGTATCTGAGGATTCAGAATCTTCGGTCCAGAGAATTTTATTTTCAAGCAGGATAAAAAGATTGTCGAACATTTCCATGTCTTTCTGCGCCATTACAGAAATTTCTTTCTGAGCCTGAAAGGCGTACAAATCGGCATTTATGCGCCTGCCGGGTAAAATTGCAGGAAAGTGATAATGTTCGTCTTTTGAATCAGTTTTTTCTTTAATTATGTGGCAGACTAAAGAATTGATTTGATTTACAAACGGAATAAAAATCAATGTGGTAAGTACGTTAAAGAAAGTATGCAGCATCGCTATGTGCATTGTAATGTTTTCTTTCGGACTTCCCGGAACTACATAATCGATTAAATTTAAAAATGGCGTAAAAAACAGAAGTACAATCAAAGTTCCGGCCGTGTTAAAACCGACATGAACGAATGCCGTTCGTTTTGCGTTTGTTGAAGCACCGAACGAAGACATAAGGGCGTCCACTGTTGAACCGATGTTGCTTCCAAGGATTATTGCAGAAGCAAGTTTGAAATTGATTGCGCCGTTGGCAGCCATTGTTAAAACAATTGCCGTCATTGCAGAACTTGAATGTAAAAGAGCTGTAATCAAAGTTCCTGAAAGCACGCCAAGTACAATTCCCCAGATTCCCATGTAACTGAGTTTTTCAAGGAAATCAGCAGCTGTATCGCTTAGTGAAAGGCTTTCTTTTAAAAGGCCTAAGCCTAAAAATAAAAGTGAAAACCCCATGAAACATTCTGCAAAATTGTGAACCGGGTGTTTTTTTAAGTGTTTAATGAAAAAACCGAAGGCAAAAATCGGCAGGGCTGCGGATGCAATCGAAAATGAAAAGCCGAAGAAGGCGACAATCCATGCAGTTATTGTTGTTCCGATGTTTGCACCAAAAATTACGCCGATTGCCTGGCTTAGCGTAAGAATTTCTGCGTTTACAAAACTTACAACCATTACGGTGGTTGCGCCGGAAGATTGAATTACTGCCGTTACGCACATTCCGCAAAGCAGGGCAGTAAAGCGGTTGCCGGTGATTTTTTTCAGTAATTGTTGTAAGGAATTTCCGGCTCCTTTTTGAATTCCTTCCGAAAGCATGTTCATTCCGAACAGAAGCAGGCTGAGCGAACCTGCAAATCCAAGCAATTGTGCAGCAATTTTTATCATAAGGTAAATATTGCTTAATTTCTGGATTTTCTCAAGTAGCGGATGTGCGCTCCTGCGCCACTAGAAGTGCTTCAAGCCAACCGCATTATAAAATATTACCTGCAAAAATGGCTCCCAGTCGTGATAACGGCTTACCGAAACCGCAGGCTCGCCTGCTACACGCTTTTTGTGCTTGTAACTATATACGATTGCCGCGTATGCGGCAGCACAAAAAGAGTGTTTTCGTAAGCCGTTTCACTCCTTTGCGCCATTTTTAATATAATACCGATTATAATGCGGTTGGCTTGACATTATTCTTTTAATCTGTAAAATGAAACAGTACATTTTAATTACTTTTTAAAGTGGACTCGTGCAAACGGGTCTTTTTTTATCGCATTTTACTATGCGTCGGCTTAAGGTGGTAAGTTGGAATACAAAGCACTGGATTCTTTTCCGTATTACAAGGAATGTGCTCCTTTAGTAAATGGTTTAGGTTACGAGCTTGTAGAGCTTCATGTAACTCCGCAAAAAGGAACTGTCCGTATTGTGGCTGTAATTGCTTCTAAAAATGCTGAAGTTGATATCGGCGTAAATGACTGTTCAAAAGTTCATCATGCGCTTTTGCCGCGTCTGGAAGCATTACTTGGAACAGAAGATACTTACATGGAACTTACATCACCAGGTATGGAACGCAACATAAAAAATGCGGCTGAGTTTGCAATTTTTACAGGACGCGAAGTTCGTGTATGGGATAAAACCGTATCGGATTGGGTTGGCGGAAAAATTGTAAAGGCAGATACAACCTCTGTAACTTTGGAAACAGGTTCTGAGCAAGAAAAAGAGCAGAAAACTGTTTTGTTTGAAGATATCGCGAAAGCAAAGTTTATACACTTATAATTAGATTTAAGGGGGCTTTATATGGCATCCGAGATGGCAGAAGCAATCCGCCAGTTGGTTCAGGAAAAAGGGATTTCAGAAGAATCTGTCAAAATGACTATTGAAAACATGCTTAAGGCAGCATACAAACGCACTTACGGTACTGCAGAAAATGCAATCGTAAAATTTGAAGATGACTTGTCTGATGTTTCAATTTATTCCCGCAAAACTATTGTAGATGGAGTTTATGACCCTGTAACAGAAATGGAGCTTGAAGATGCTCTAAAACTTAGTCCGGATTGTGAAGTAGGCGATGAAATAGATATTCTTGAAGACCCTAAATCTTTTGCCCGCTCTGCAATTTCAACTGGAAAACAGACTGCTCATCAGGCTTTGAGCGAAAGCTTTAAAGACAACCTTTATAATGAATACAAAACAAAAGTTGGCGAAATTATTATTGGCTACTACCAGCGTGAACATAATGAAAATATTTATGTAGATTTAGGAAAGGTAGAAGGTGTACTTCCTAAAAAATATCAGTCTCCACGTGAAAGATATGAAAAGAACGACAGGATCAAAGCTCTTATCGTTGATTTGAAACGCACATCAAGCGGCTTGCAGCTTGTTCTTTCAAGAAGTGATCCTGAATTTGTCCGCTCAATCGTAGAACTTGAAGTTCCTGAAGTTTTTGACAAAACAGTTGAAATCCACAAGGTTGTACGCGATGCAGGTTATCGTACAAAGATTGCGGTTTATTCAAATCGCGAAGATGTAGATCCTGTTGGTGCATGTGTAGGATTGAAAGGTGTACGTATTCAGAACGTAATCCGCGAACTTGAAGGCGAAAAAATCGACATCCTTAAATATGACGCAGATCCGACAATTTTTATAAAGAATGCTCTTTCTCCTGCAGAAGTAGAAAAAGTTATTATTCTTGATGCAGACAAACGACAGGCTCTTGCAGTTGTTCAGGATTCTCAGTTCTCTCTTGCAATCGGAAAACAGGGACAGAATGTTCGCCTTGCAAACCGTCTTTGCGACTGGAGCATTGATGTTAAGACTATTGATCAGGTTGCAGATATGGATCTTTCTGATATTGAAACACGTAAGGCAGCAGAAAACCTGTTTAGTGATTCAGATACATCAGAAAATGCTTCTCCTGCAATTTCAGAAGTTCCGGGAATTGACGAAAGAGTATGTGATATTCTTTCAACAGCAGGAATTGATACAATTGAAAAATTCTTTGATGCTGTAGAAGACGGTTCAATCAATTCTCTTGAAGGTCTTACAGAAGAAAGCATAGCAGCCGTTACAAAACTTATTAACGACAATTTTGACTTTGTTGACGAAAGCGAAGTTGAACAGGCCGATAATAATGCAGAAACTGAAAAACCTGCTTCTGATTCTGCTGCTGCAGAAGAAGGAGAGGAAGAATATTTCTGTCCGGAATGCGGTGCAAAAATTGATTTGACAATGAGCCGCTGTCCTGTATGTGGCTGTGAATTTGAATTCCAGGAAGAAGAAGAGAAAGAATAAATAAAAGCGCGTTGCGGTTTTAGAATAAGATATTAGAGGAACAGAGGAAAGAAAAATATATGGCAGATGAATCTACTAAAAAACCAGGATTTGTATTAAACAAAAAGAAAAATGAGGCTCCTTCAGACAAGCCGGCAACTACAGGAGGCGCGCCGGAAAGAAAGCGCGTTGTTATTGTAAAGAAAACTCCTGCCGGTAATGCACCTGCTGCTACAGAGCCGGTACATTCAGCCGCTAAAAAGCCTGTATCTGCCGCTAATCCTGTTCCTCAGAAAAAAGAAGCTAAGCCAGCTGCTGTTGCAGCAGCAGAATCTCCGGCTTCTTCTTCAGATAATAAAAAAGCAGCCGCTCCAAGTACAGAAAAAAGAACACCTGTTACTTTTGAATTAAGTTCAAAGCGTCCTAACGTAAAGGCCGGAAACCTTTCTGACCATTCGCGTTCATCAAATAATAACCGTAATAATAATTTCCGCTCTTCACGCGGCGGTTATTCAAATAATCAGGGGGCAAATAACGGCGGTTATCAGCGCCGCGACGGTGGATTTACCGGTGCACAGGCTCGTGAAGGATACCAGAATAGGGAACGTTCAGAAGGACAGGGCGGATATAACCGCGGCGGTAACTATCAGGGAAGATCCGGCTATAACGGAAACGGTCAGGGAGGTAACTTCCGTGGCGGTGGTTTCCAGGGAAGACAGGGCGGATTTGACAGAAACGGTTCTGCCGGTGGAAAATCTGGTTTTGGCGGTCAGAGAAACGGCGGTTCAGGCGGTGGTTTCAGAGCCGGTCAGGGCGGAGGCGGATTACGCTCTTCAAGAGTTGCTCCGGCTTCTCCAATCCCAGAAGTACGTTCAGCCGGTAAAAAGGCATTTAAAGGCAAGAAAAACCAGCAGGTTTATAGCCGCAAAGATAAAGAAGACTTTTTTGACGAAGCTTCGTTATATGAAAATAAAAAGAAGGTTGAAACTCCTGCAAGTGCAGTTCCAAAATCAATTGATATTATGGAAACAGTTTCAATCTCTGACCTTGCAAAGAAAATGAATCTTAAGGCTTCTGAAATTATCAGCAAGCTGTTTGCAAATTATGGTCAGATGGTAACAATCAACCAGTCAATCGATAAAGAAACTGCTGAACTTCTTGCCGGTGAATATGGATGCGAAGTACGCGTTGTTTCTTTGTATGATGAAACTGTAATTAAAGGTGATGAAGACGTTGCTGAAAAAATGATGCCACGTCCGCCGATTGTTACGGTTATGGGCCACGTTGACCATGGTAAGACAAAGACTTTGGATGCAATCCGTAACTCTCATGTTGCAGAAGGCGAAGCCGGTGGAATTACCCAGGCAATCGGTGCTTATTCTGTAACAACTCCTAAAGGTAAGATTACATTCCTTGATACACCAGGACATGAAGCGTTTACAATGATGCGTGCCCGTGGTGCTCAGGTTACAGACGTTGTAGTACTTGTTGTTGCAGCAGACGACGGCGTTATGCCTCAGACACTTGAAGCTATTGCTCATGCAAAAGATGCAAAGGTTCCGATTATTGTTGCAGTTAACAAAATTGATAAACCGGAAGCAAATCCGGACCGTGTAAAAACCCAGCTTTCTGAACAGGGACTTACTCCTGAAGAATGGGGTGGCGATACACAGTATGTAAGCATTTCTGCAAAACAGAGAATCGGTATTGATGATTTGCTTGAAGCAATTCTTTTACAGGCTGAAATGCTTGAATTAAAGGCAACTTATGACTGCCGCGCTGAAGGAAGAATCCTTGAATCCCGTATTGATCAGGGACGTGGTGTTGTTTCTTCTGTAATCGTACAGCGCGGTACATTAAAACAGGGTGACCCGTTTGTTGCAGGAATTTATTCCGGCCGTGTACGTGCAATGTTTGATGATCGTGGTAAGCGTATTCAGGAAGCAGGTCCTTCAACACCTGTAGAAGTTCTTGGTATGGAAGAAATGCCGAATGCAGGCGATCCGTTCCAGGTTACAGAAGACGATAAAGAAGCACGCGCAATTTCTGTTAAACGTCAGGAACTTAAACGTTACGAAGCTGCCAAGGCTGTTAAGAAAACAACACTTGAAACTTTGTATACAGATATTGAAGCACATGAAGTTCAGGAACTTAAGGTTATTATTAAGGCTGACCTGCAGGGTTCTGCAGAAGCCCTTAAAGCTTCTCTTGAAAAACTTTCTACAAAGGATATCCGCCTTAACGTTATCCACAGTTCAGCAGGTGCTATCAACGAATCAGATGTTACACTTGCTTCTGCCGATTCAAATGCAATTATCATCGGCTTTAACGTTCGTCCTACTCCAAAGGCAAAAGCTCTTGCAGAACAGGAACAGGTTGATATCAGAAAATACAATATCATCTATAAGTGTGTTGAAGAAATTCAGGCCGC
>JAEEGK010014933.1_pt1 | contig 17299 bp, 14 predicted proteins | sample 8958771 | NCBI WGS metagenome assembly JAEEGK01 (sample SAMN16246547, study PRJNA631951) | gut metagenome | biome: gut microbiome; feature: rumen; material: SC-attached | host: Bos | place: Iran: Karaj | collected 2018-10
TGTTGATCGGGATTATCATAAGTATTAAAATTTGAGGATCCCCCTCCGGTTGAATTATTATCAGACGAAACCACATTATCAGCTACTGTAACGACTGCCGGTATAATGGGAGTCAAATCCGGCTTCTGATCTGAAAAGTACTCAGATTTCACGTAGGCCTCACCATTATCATATTTAATTCTATACCAGCCATCAGCGACCTTGCCAGTAACACTTACTTCATCATTTGTGTTTAATGAACCAAGCTTTTTACCATCAAATTCAGGAGTTTCTCTTACATTAACTGAACTTGTAGCATATAAAACTGTCGACAATTCTTCAATCTTATAGGCTGGTTCACTGGAATCATCCACAGCTATATCTTTGCTTTCAACAGATGATATGGTTGCTTCTTTGGTCTCAGTTTGGCTTTTAGCTAATTCTGTTTTCGAAGATTCAGTGCTTGTAGTGTCGACTTTTTCTTTTATTACAGCATACTCAATCACTATAGGAATATCTTTTTTATATTTTTCGCCTTTAGAAACAGAATCAGTTCCTTCAATCTTTATACTTACCACAGAATCTTTTGACAAAGAAGAATCTAAATCAAGCTCTGTTGATTTTACAGAAATACTAGTGTATCCTGCATCTTTAAGAGCTTTTTCCAATTCGGAATACTTCATGCTTAAGCATTCCTTGCCAGATAACGGAAATTCAATATTATCGTCCTGCACTTCAATATTCTCTTCCGCTTTTACGCTCTCAACTACTTCTTCAGTTGGTTTATCTTCATCAGCATTTATACTTAGTGGCAAATATTTGATTTTCCAACTTCCTGCATGCTTAGTTGGCTGTTCTGTAATGAGCCCTTCAACTCTATCGCCTTCTGCAACAGAAAGATCATCATCTGAAATGAAATTGAGATGTTCTCCAGCCATGCTATTATGACCCCATATGGATTTGGATTCATACTTTTGAACAACGAATCTCACAACTGTACCTTCAACGGTCATGCCATCATTCAAAGCTTTTTCAAAATCATTTTCATCTTCGTAATCGATTGTATAGTTAGTTGTATCAAAAGCAGTCACTTCTTCGGCAGGTTGATCAACTAAACCACTACACCCAGCAAAAAAGGCTAAGATAAGAACTATTAATCCTATGTAAAGTAACTTTCTCATTTTCATAAGACAAAACCTCAATTGTTTTCAATCAATGTATTCCAGTGTTACCAAGGAAATAGAAGAGAAGCCAAAAGGCAACTGTGACAGCTATTTTTACCTTCACATCCCAAGTATTTTTCTTTCTCCATATCAAAACCATGACTGGGGCAGGGAAGAAGAATATCCAGCCAAGAATCCACAAAGCTAAATAATTTCCAGACTGTGACTCGGTTTCCGCATTTGGATACCATGTAAAACCGCAATCAGAACAAATGCCTACTGTTCTATGAATAATCCTGTTTGATCCTTTACCATAAACCGCTCCTTGATTCTCACGATTAAAAGATGTGTTAGTGCTTCCACATCTTGGACATCCGGGTTTCCTCATCTGTTCCTGTTCTTTTTGCATCGATACAGGAAGTTGAGAACCGCAGTATTCGCAAAAATTCCCTGAGCCAGTTTCTCCACCACAATTAGGGCATTTCATAAATTAGTCTCCTCCAACCAATTATACAATAAGTGCATAGAAAAGATATTATTTTCGCATTATATATATTGTTATATCATTATAACACCTTTGAAAAAGCGAAGACATATTTTGAAAGATTTCGATATTGATTTGTCTGATAACAGTGTAGATTTTATTGTTTAAGGGAGGTAACTGTCGTGAAGAAAATTTTAAGCTCATTGTTGACATTGGCATTAACTATGGTTCTGATATTTGAAAATACCATATCTGTACTAGCTGATACGCCGACGACGAGTACGGAAGATATCGACATTCCAGTAATTGAAAGCATATCGCTTAGTAAGAAATCTGTTGAAACGCCTGCTCAAATAGAAATAATATCTCGAATAAGTGATTTGTCAGGTGTAGCCAGTGCGTTCATTGAGTTTGAAGAAACTAATAGTAATGCGGCAATATATACATCCATAGAACATTTTTCCAAAGGTTAATGTAAAAACGTGCAGGAGTTTGTGCCTTACACAATACAATTGTGAACCATAATCCTTCTTCAATTGGAAAAGAGAACTGTCAAAAGGTGGTTTTGGTAGCCCACGTAAAATGCGTTAAAACCAACCTTTCTAATTCTAAAAAGGAGAAGATGTCAAAAGGTGGTTTCAAGTCGTTCAAAAGATGTAAGTTATCAATAAGGTTAATGAGACAATCAAGAAACAGAGGGTTACTCTTCACGGATTAAGAGCTTCTTGCGTATCCATCCTTGTTCATGAAGGACATGACCTTAAAGCGATCCAAAACTGGTTAGGACACGCTGATATAAACACTACTTTAAAAGTTTATACAAAGGTCAAGAATATCGATTCCAAGAAGGAAATCTGCGCAGATATGGAAAACATAATTCATTTGGATTTGAACGAAGAAAAAGAATAAAATAGCAATTTACACGATAATGTTAGAATTTTGTTAGAACTTTTGAAAAAATCAAGGGTTCCGACAACTGTCGAAACCCTTGTAAATACTGGAGTCGGAGTGACAAGACTTGAACTTGCGGCCTCCACGTCCCTAACGTGGCGCTCTACCACCTGAGCCACACCCCGGTATAATTGCATTTCGCTTGCGAAATGCCTGCGCTGAGCGCGGTTGCCGAAGGCAACAATCTCCTTGCGCGCGAATGCGCATCCTTGCGGAGCATTATTGCGCCAGCAATAATAGCGAGAGGGGGATTCGAACCCTCGACACCGCGGGTATGAACCGCGTGCTCTAGCCAACTGAGCTATCTCGCCGTGGGGCCTATAGGGCTCGAACCTATGACCCTCTGCTTGTAAGGCAGATGCTCTCCCAGCTGAGCTAAGACCCCTAAGGAAACAAATAATATTTATCTCCGCCGTTTGCCGACCATATGAGTATATTAAAACAATTCCGCAATGTCAAGGAATAATTTTACTTTATCCATCAGTAAAATGACCAACTAACACTATATTGATGAAAACTAAAACTATTCACGCATCAAGTTTCTTAAAATGCTTATTTTTTCGAGAAATCCATTGGCATATTGTCAAAGTAGTGTTAGTATGCCTATATAGAGGATTTTTCCCTAAGGAAAGTCCCGGCGATAACCGATTTATCGGGATGTCGACAAAGAGGAGCTTTTTGAGGATGAGCGCAAAAGACGGCTTGAATTTCAAAGAATATAAGACCGTTCACATTGGCGAAGCGGAGTATCAGTACAGACACGACAGATTTATGAAGTCGCTTAATTTTGATGCTCTTTCCGAAAAAGAACAGCAAAAAAAGGTCAGATTAAACGAGAGAGCCCAGTGTATCGCAAAATGTTTTGCGGATGGACTTCACGGTTATGAATATTACAAGAGATCCGGAACCGGCACGAATGAGCTTGATGAAGTAATTAAAAGATACAGTGCCATTCCCGATGACAGATGGATAGCGAGCGAGGGCGTAAGCATCGAAGAAGATAAGGCTGCAACTTTTAACAGACTTTCAAAGATCGCTCCTCCGGAGTTTATGAGTTCTCATGTTACGGCCGCTCACAAAAAATCCCTCTCCTATGATGAAAAGAAGAGACTCAAGCACCAGTTAAAGGATTATAAGATTATGCGTGCAAAGTGGGAGGCAAGTGAAGAAGGCCAGGCTTGGGTTAACGAGATTAAGCGACTTAAAAATATGGAAGCTTGACCCTAGGGGACGGTGGTGTTGGTTCATTTTAATCCGATATGTCGGTAACGAATCGAGTTTTCACAGTTGACTAGATGTGGCTTGAGATGTATTATTTCAGTATAAAAAAGGTGTTGCCGTAGTTCACGGTTGACCCTCAGATTAGTTACTATGAGATAACCTAATCCTTGGTCGGGCGGTTATCTCTTTTTCTTATTGCTTCCGAATAAATATCCCACTTGAAACATTCCAATCCCGAAAGACAGTAATGCTATCAAATCAAGAATATCCATATGGAGCCCTCCTAACAAAAAGTCGGAGGGTAGAAAAAGCACCCTCCGCGAAAGAGGGTCAACCGCTACCGTTTGGCAACACCTTTACAGGTTTCCCTGCACTATTATTCTATGATGCATAAGAATTACAGTCAAGAACAAACGTTCGATAACAAACGCTTTTTAATCAAGCGCTATTTCTTCGCCCTGGGCCACAATCATCTTGCCGGACCCTAGGGGACGGTGGTGTTGGTTCATTTTCACCGATATTGCTTTAGGCGATGTTACTGCACATCCACCCTTACGTGTGCCACCTCAGCAAGAGCCATTATTCTTTCTATGTTTGCTTTGTCTTCGGAACACACGAAGCCATAGATATAAAGACCGTTTTTCTCTATTACATCCTTATACTTTTGAAGTACCTCCGGAGTGGCATTTTCGTCGTCTATCATATTTACAAATTCAGGATTATCAATGAGATAGTTCAATAAACTCGTTACATGCTCCAAAGTGGTATCATACTCAGGCGCACCTTCTCTTATCTTCACCCAAGTATCATAAGCACTAAGGTTTGGATATTTGTCTGAATCATATGCGACTTTCATTAACAGATCCGCTCCGAATCCGATACAAGGCTCAAGGCTGTAACCTTGGGTATCATAAAGGAGGTATTCTAATGGAAGGTTTTCCGGATTTTTGTCATAAACGTAAGTCGATATAGCGTTCCACAATGGGGTTATATTGTTTTGCTTACACCAATTGGCGAAGTCATCATATCGCATAGATTTGTTCAATGTTACCGATATCGTATGGTAGTGATAATCATCTAAGTGTTGAATATCTACTGATTGAGGATAGCAATACCCCATCGGACTTGATAATACAATTGTCGGTTGTCCGTTTGCATCCGCGGTGTATGCCTCTTTTATTGTCCTGTTCAATATGTTGGGATTGTATAATCTAAGATTGCCTTTCTCGAGCGTTCCGGGATAGCTGTTCTCTATTCTGTTAAGAGATATATAGTATTTCCCATACCCTCTGCCAATTGCATCGGCACTGCACATATTGTTGGTAGGAAGAAACAACTCCGAATAAGTCGCAATATCGACGGACAATCTGTTTCCGGTTTCGACTCCTTTGCCAACCGTTTCGGTCGGATCGTAATAACGATTGTCTACGATTTGGGGGAGTGCGAACATAACAAAACCGACAACGGCGAGCGTTATCACTGCTGTGCAAATGCCTGCTTTTATGAATGCTCTGCGTATTCTCGAGTTGATAAGCTTGACGAATGATTGTTCCTCATCTGCCGATCCGGAATCGGAATTATTCTCATTTGCAACACTATTATCGGTCATGTCTTTCAACTCGGGTATTTCCGAATTATCAAAGAGGTAATCGCTTATCGCATCCTGCTTTTCAATGTCCGATTCGATTTCTTTTTTCTTTTCTTCATCCAAAGTTCCGTCTTTATATGCCTGTAACAATTCTCGATATGTCATAGTCCTTTATCCTCCAGGTATTCTTTTATGATTCTTTTGCCTCTGTATGCCTGCACTCTGACGTTTTCTGTCGTCATATGCAGCATCGCAGCGATTTCTTTTTGCGAAAAACCTGAGAAATATTGCATGCATAGTATTTCTCTTTTGGTCTTATCCAACCGATTGATGGCTTCGTACAGGATCCGTTTGTTCTCGCTTTCAATGATCCCATCCAAAATGTTCTCGTCACATACAGGTTCATAAGATTCAAGGTCGGCTTTGAGTTCAGTTCTTTTTTGCTTGGCCAATGCATTCAAAAGTTGATTCCTGCCTACCATGTAAAGCCATGCTCTGACGTTAGAGTGATTGTCAGGAAGCGACAGAATTGCTTTCAAAAAGGCTTCTTGCGTCATATCCTCCGCCAGTTCACGATCATGACAAAGAGAGTAAAGATACAGAAAAAGCTCGTTATAATATGTACTGTATAACTTGTAAAGCAAGTGCTTTTCCATACTCTCCTCCCGTTCATTCTTCATATATATAACAATTGAACCTATAAAATGTTACAGCATGCACCTAAATGCCGCAAGTTTGACCCTAGGGGACGGTGGTGCTGGTTCATTCTTTATGCTAATATAAAACAAAAGACTTCAGGCAGGAAAAAATGAGAAAAAGACTGATCATAATTGCCATAATTTCATTAATTGCCGTAACGTTTTCTTCATGCAGAAATACCAAAAGTGTGGACGAAACGTCGATAAGTACGCAAGATGCGCAGGAAGAGACGGTCACATCCGTGTCGGAGTCTGTTTTGGAAGTTTCTATAGAACCGGAAGAGGTTGCGGAACCGGAACCTGTTATTGAAGAGGAGGAACCAATGGGAGCAGCAAAACTATTGTATCAGGGACACGCAAGCATAAGGATTGTCACCGCAGAGGGCAAGGTGATATATGTGGATCCGTTTATTGGGGACGGTTACGATCTGCCCGCCGATCTGATCCTTCTGACCCACGGTCATTACGATCATACGCAGACGGACATGATAAAGACAAAGAATGCCGATTGCGAGACGATCTCGTGGAAAGAAGCCATCAAGGACGGTGAGCACCGGACCTTTGAATATGATTTTGTAAAAGTTGAGGCAGTCGAAGCCGGATACAATAAAAATCACAGCGTTAACGACTGTGTGGGCTACATTTTGACGTTTTCAAACGGTGTGACGCTTTATCTCTCGGGCGACACTTCAACGACCAAAGACATGGAATCCATGGCAGAAAGAAACCTCGACTACGCTTTCTTCTGCTGCGACGGAATTTACAACATGGATATGGCTGAAGCAATCGAATGCGCAAAACTGGTGGGCGCGAAGCATAATATCCCGTATCACATGATCCCCGCAAACAATGGAAAAGGATTTGACCAAGCGGTTGCAGAAACCTTCGAAGTGCCCGGCAAGATGATCGTGGCACAGGGCGAAGAGATAGAACTTAATTAAGTAGGAAACAGAAATAAGAAGCGGTGAGTGAATTTCTTCACTCACCGCTTTGTGTTTGTAACCGAACCTCCACACATACAGTTTCCTGCAGGTTTTTTGCAAGATATTAAAAGATATCTGTATATATCAACATATGAACCGTAACCGATAACTTATTGACGAAATAACGGAAAAACTATCACAATAAACATTAACTTCATCGGAAGCATCCAAGTTATTTTTTCTCTTGCACGGATATTCAATTAAATGTCCACATCAAACTGAACGGTCTGATTGTACTTGTCGAGAGCCATTTGCATCTCCATTATTGAATTTGAAACTTTTTCATATTCGTTTTTTACCAATTCAAGGTCGTAGTTTATGTATTCGTATTCGGGAACGGCATAGCGGACACCATAGTGAGGAGCAACTCGGGTCTTGGGCAAGTTCTTTCTAAGTTCATCAAGAAAGCCTTTTCTGCGATTTAACTGAGCCATTCTCACAAGTATTGAGTCTACTGTCATTTCAGAATCACCGACCTGAAGAATAGCGGTTGCATTGGCAAGATTAATAGCATGCTTAATGATCGCTATTTTTTCATCAATTTCTTCAATGGTCTTTGCAACTTCCGAATAATCATATTCGGGAATTACAGGTTCTTCATTAAGAGCCACAACATAAGTACATGATGTACGTTCTTTATTGGTCCAGAAGCACTTATCCTCTTCAAGGCTTCTAAGCATTTTATTTGCGTATGCGGATGTCATCTTTTGCATATTATTTTCCTCCATTAATCTCTGATTCTTCGTTACAAGAGTAAGCATAAATGATTGATATGCTGTTGTCATTGAACCCGCGGTTTAAAACTCCGAAAATAAAAACATCCCCGTCAATGACGAGGATTTCTTCAACGCTGCTGTGCAGCAATTTACTCAAAATGATCAGATTGTCGATACTGGGCAATGATTTTCCGGTTATCCATTTATAGACGGCCTGCGGATTCTCAAATCCCATAGCCGTTTGGATATCCCGAACGGAATAACCGTTTTCTTTAAGCAATTGCTTAATATTATTACCGGTCTCTCTTTGTTTGATTGATAAATAAATCGGTTCCATATAACTCCTCCTTATCCATCCCGAATATCAGGTAGTTTTATAATGTATCAGATTATTTTGAATTTGTCATTAAACTTTTGGTTTAAAATGACATTTTTCAAAATGAACCAACACCACCGTCCCCTAGGGTCCAGATCTCACCTTACCTCATCACTTTTTTCTTTACTCCTTTTGACAACCAAAAAACCAGTAAACATGTAGGTTTGCCGAGACTTGTTTGGGCTTTGATCGTTCTTTTTTCTCTGTTTTGCACAATTGCTTTTTGGAATAAACAATAATACTCTGTCTGTATAATCCGAATGATCATTCAAAAATTTCACCACCATTATTAACTATTAATCCCGGCATTGAAAAGAATATTATATCGCTGTATAATATTCCTAGAAAGGAATATCATTGATTGATGTAAACTATTATACTTTTGAAGACGGAACCAACCCAATCGATCCGTTTTTAGACTCATTGGACGTAAAGATGCGCGCCAAAGTATTTAGAACAATCGGTTTATTGGAAGAATTCGGAATCAATCTCAGAATGCCACATTCCGAATATTTGGAAGACGGCATATTTGAACTTAGAATAAAACAAGGATCGAATATTGAAAGAATACTCTACTTCTTCTTTACCAATAACCAAGCTATTCTGACTAACGGATTTACAAAAAAGCAGGCCAAAACTCCTTCCGGCGAACTACGTTTAGCCAAGGATCGGAAAAAGGATTATGAAAGGAGAACTCAGAATGAGCGATTACAGAAAAAGCCTTAACAAAAATCTGAAAGATCCCGAATTCAAAAAAGAGTGGGATAATCTCGAAATAGAGTATCAGGTTCAGGCGGAATTAATCCGTGCCAGACTGGATAGCAACATGACTCAGGCGGAGCTTGCGCAGAAAAGTGGTATAAGGCAATCCAATATAAGTCGAATCGAAAACGGGAATGCGATTCCTCGCCTCGACACGCTCGAAGCACTTGCATTGGCAATGGGAAAGAAGGTAAAAATATCTATCCTGTAACGATACAAACGCAAAAAAATCACGACCCTAAGGTCGTGATTTTTTGTTTACTTTTTATTCATCCCTCAATATCTGCTTAAGCGAGCTTTCAACGCTTTCGGCTACGTCGTTCATGACCTCGATGGAAGAAACGGTCTCTTCGGCGACACCCATAAGGTTGTCTGCTTTAGCATTTACGCTTGCGACGATGTCGGCAAGTTTTGCCGATTCGGAAATAAGCTGCCCGATGGTAGTCCTGATATCGCTGTTGTTCTTGTTACTGTCATCGGCGGTAAGCTTTGAACTCTCGGCGAGCTTCTTGATCTCTTCGGCAACTACCGCAAATCCTCTGCCCGCTTCGCCTGCACGTGCGGCCTCGATGGAAGCGTTAAGTGCCAGAAGATTGGTCTGTGACGATACTGCGATGACATCGGTATTGTTCTTTTCAAGTTTTTCGAGATAACCCTCTATTATCGCAAGAACACGTTTAAATTCCGAAGCGATATTGTCTACATTGGACATCTCGCCCGAAATACCGTTGGTGGATTCGGCGTTGTGAGTGCTTGCCGTTTCTATCTGCTTAAGAGACTCTTTTAAAATCTTGAAGTTCTCGCCTATCTCGTCTGCGAGTCTGTCCTTCTTAAGTCTCATCTCTTCCTGCGTCTTCTCTACTTCTTCTTTTAAGAGAACGGCTCTGTCTTTTTCTTCGTACGCACGGTCCTTAATGTAATGAACACAGTTGTGATGATGGTTAAATCCGTTGTGGATCGCGATAGCCATCTCCCTGCAGGAATCGTATCCGCAGCATCCGCAGTCGATGTGCTGCTTTTCGTACGTATCCTTATTCATCTTCATAAATATCGCATCGATCTCGCTCTCTGAAGGCATCCTGATCGCACAATCTTTGCTTCTGTCGGTATATTTTCTGAGGAAGTCGTTAAGATTGAGGTTCTCAAACTGCTTGTTTAAGCATGCGAGTCTCTTTTCTTTCGATGCTTTCCTTCCCCATGCAGATCTTCCGGACTCGTTCTTGCTTTCGGCTTTGATCTTCTGGATAGCCATGAAGACTTCTTCGTCCATGTTTCTTCGTACTTCCGTGCCGGGTCCGTAGAGACAGCCGTTCGTACAGTTAAGGGCGTCAACAAAAAGATAAGGAGTCTTGTTTGACTTTATCTTGTCTTTGTTTCTGCGAAGATACTCGTACATATGGTGCTCGCCTTCCATCTGACGAACAAGAGCATCTTCTCCGAGAAGCCAGTATACGTTTTCTTTAAGTCCGCCGGGCATGGGATATATCGATCCAAGTCCGTATTCGATCTCGTCTTTATAAGGAGTTGCTCCGCTTACGGGATGCTCCTTTAAATATTTGACCAGATGCGAGAACGTAAGATTATATGAAACGTATCCGCGATTGTTCGGATCGTCGATCTCATTTTTCTTGGCTATACAGGGGCTTATGAACGCAAGCTTATCGGTGACATTCATATACTTGTTGACATATATTGCAGAACACATCATAGGCGACTGAACCGGCATGAGTTTGTCGATCAGTTCGGGCATATAGCGTTCAATATAACCGACTACCGCGGGACAGGGCTGTGAAATACCACCGTAAAAACTGTTCTCGGTAATATATTTGATATATCCCCATGTCGTTATATCGGCGCCAAACGATACGCTTATGAAGCGGTTAACGCCAAGCTTCTTTAACATGCCCAGATACATCTCGTATTCTTTGGGATAGTTGGCCAAAAATGCCGGCGCTATAAGGACAGATATCTTCACACCTTTGCTAAGATCGTCAAAGAACCTCTCCACATCATCCACATACTCTCTTGCCTGATGTTCACATGCATCCAGACAGGCACCGCAGGCTATACACCTCTTGGGATCGACATCGATTATGTTGTCTTTTCCTTTCCGAACGGCTACATTGGCACCCATACTGCTGCAGACTTTTATGCATCGATTACAGCCTATACAGTTATCGTTTGTTTTTACGAGACCCATTATATTCCTCCTGTGCATTCCAAGCCAAAGTACTACGGTACTCTATTTTACGCAACAAGCGTAACAGACAATTAAAAGGTTATGCAACGGTAAATAATTGCGAATGTCGCAGGACAAATATGTAATATATAAAAGATAATTAGGTAAAAAAAAGGCCCGTAAAACGAGCCTTTGTCGATCAATACTGCTATTTCACGGGGCATCCGCCACAGCCTCCGCAGCCTGCGAAACCCGAATCGGAAAAATCGGTAAGCGATGATAAGAGGCAAACCGCATGAGCCGCAATTCCCTCTCCGACTCCCGTAAAACCAAGTCCCTCTTCGGTAGTTGCTTTTACGTTCACAAGCGATACCGGAATGCGAAGCGCTCCGGCGATCCTTTCACGCATAGCATCTATATGAGGGCGCATCTTCGGTGCCTGTGCGATTATCGTCGCGTCGATATTGTCGACGACGTATAAATTACTTTCGAGAATATCTCCCACTTTTTCCAGCAGTTTGATACTGTCTGCATCTTTATACGCGGGGTCGTTATCGGGAAAATGAAGTCCGATGTCTCCAAGTCCCGCAGCGCCAAGCAGCGCATCCATTATCGCGTGCGTCAGAACATCCGCATCGGAGTGGCCGAGAAGTCCCTTCTCAAACTCAATATCCACGCCGCCTATTATCAGTTTTCTTCCTTCAACAAGTTTATGAACATCGTACCCGTGTCCGATACGCATATATTCCTCCTGTTACATCCTCTCGGGTGCCTCGAAACCGAGCATGTCGATGCACGCTTCAAGAACGTTCTTTGTAAAGTTGATGAGCGCTATGAATTCGCCTTTTCTTGTCTCGTTTTCTTCGGACAGTATCTTCGTCTCATGATAGAAAGAGTTGAACGCGTTCGCGAGGTCGTAGATAAACGCACATACTCTGTGAGGTGCAAGTTCCGCTGCCGCGCCTTCCATAGTTTGGGACAAAGAAGCCAATACCTTCATAAGGTCCTTTTGCGAAGCATTTACGGGTGTTCCGATCTTAAGTGTCGAAAGATCGCCACCCTGCTCTTTATATTTTGAGATGATCGATTTTATACGAACGATCGTGTAAAGGATGTAAGGACCGGTGTTTCCTTCAAAGGAAATGAACCTGTCAATATCAAATACATAATCCTTTACTGCCTGATTTGAAAGATCGCCGTACAAAAGTGCCGAAAGGCCTACGATATCGGCCGTCTTTCTGGCTTCGGCATCATCGATGTTCTTGTTCTCTTTGATCTTTTCGTACATCTTGTCCTGAATGTCTTTTATAAGATATTCAAGACGCATAACGCCGCCGTCACGTGTTTTAAAAGGCTTTCCGTCCTTACCGTTCATGGTACCGAAGCCGATATGCGAAAGCGTTACCTTATCCGATACAAGACCTGCCTTTAAAGCAGCCCTGAACACCTGCTCGAAATAAAGATCCTGACGTTTGTCGGTGATATAGATCATCTGGTCGGGATCGTACTTGATCACACGCTCTTTTATGGTTGCAAGGTCGGTCGTGTTGTAAAGGCTTGCGCCGTCGGACTTAACAACTATGCACGGAGGTATCTCCTTGGTATCGGTATCTTTCTTAACGTCTATTACTATAGCGCCGTCACTTTCGTAAGCGACTCCGCTTTCTTTCATCTCCTTTACCATATCGGGGATGAGATACTGAACCGTACTCTCGCCGTTCCAGAGATCGAACTCGACATTAAGTTTTTCGTAAATTCGCTTCATATCGTTTACGGAAACGTTCATTATGTGATCCCACAATGCGCGATATCCGCGAACACCGTTCTGAAGTTTAAGCGTTGCCTCCAGTGCCCTTGCTTTGTAATCGGGATCTTCTTTGCTCTTTGCCGAAGCCGTGGGATATATCTCTTCAAGGTCTGCAACCGTGAATGGAGGCTCCTTTGGATATTCTCCGGTGTAGGATTCGTCAAAGTAGGGAAGGTCGGGCTTGCGCTCTCTTAATTCGGTCATTACAAGGCCCATGGGAGTTCCCCAGTCACCCATATGAACGTCACCAATGACTTTGTGACCCATGAACTTAAGTATCCTTTTTATGCTCTCGCCTATGATTGCAGGGCGAAGATGACCTACATGGAGAGCTTTTGCCACGTTCGGTCCGCCGTAATCGACTATTATCGTTTCGCTCTTCGGAAGATCGATCCCGAATTTGTCGCTCTCGGACATCTTTACCACATAATCGGCCAAAAAGGCGGGGCTTAGGTTCATATTGATAAATCCGGGCATAACAGCTTCAACCGATTCAAATACCCGGCTTTCCTTAAGTGCATCCGAAACCGCATTGGCTATGTTTATGGGTGCGCATTTACACTCTTTTGCCAAAGCCATTGCACCGTTACACTGATATTCGCAAAGGTCGGGGCGGTTCGATACCGAAACCCTTCCCGCTTCGCGCTTATATCCCGCTTTTTCAAAAGCATCCATTACCTCTTTCGAGATAAGATCGAGTAACTTTTCCATTTTTTTCTCCTGTATCAATAAAGTTCAACTCGTGCCGAAAATGGCACGAGTCTGTTATTCTTCTTTACCATCACGCATCGAATACGGACATCCGCAGTAATTTTGCCTGTACAATCCGTATTTCTTTGACAGTTCGATACTTTGTTTGTATCCGTCATGTTTCTTGAAATCGGACGGAAGATATTTTACACCAATCTCCTTTTCGATCTCATAACCGATGGTGTTTATAAGCTCTGCATTCTTTAAAGGGCTTATTGTAAGCGTTGTTCCAAAGTAGTCGGCGTTGAGCTCTTTTGCCTTAAGCGCCGCTTCTTTAAGCCTTAACCGGAAACACTTTTCACAACGTTTCCCGCCTTCTTTCTCGCTCTCAAGACCCTTCACTTCGCTTAAGAACTTTTCGCTCTCAAAATTGCCGCCGATGAATTCGATATCGGCTTCTTTGTACTCCTCCTTCAAAGTCTCGATGAGCCGTTTTAACTCATTTTCCCGCTTTTCATACTCTTCTTTATTGAGGATGTTGGGATTGTAATAATAATCCTTTATCTTTATTTTGTTATGAAGAAAAGTGAGACAATAACTTGAACAGGGAGCGCAACAGGAATGAAGCAGGATCGTCTTCTCTCTTGCGCCCTCTTTATCAAGTTCTTCTTCGCAAAGCTTTGCGTAATTTGTTTTGTTCATTTATTTAAAGTACTCTACGCCGGATTCAAATATCTTGATATCCTGTTCGCCGTAAATGTTGATCGCAACACCGTCGGCGCGTCTTTCGGAGTGTGCCATCTTACCGAGGCATCTTCCGTCGGCACTTGTGATACCTTCGATCGCTTCGTAGGAACCGTTGATATTGTACTCCTCGTCCATTGAAACATTTCCGTCGGGATCGCAGTATCTTGTTGCAACCTGTCCGTTGGCAAAGAGCTTGTCAAGCCACTCCTTGTTTGCAACGAAACGACCTTCGCCGTGTGATGCGGGGTTAACGTATGTTTTTCCAAGTTCGGCCTTCATAAGCCAGGGAGACTTATTCGAGCAAACCTTGATATATGCCATCTTCGAGATGTGACGGTTGATCGTGTTGAACGTAAGTGTCGGTGAATCGGATGTCTGGCTTATTATCTCACCGTAAGGAACGAGTCCGAGTTTGATGAGTGCCTGGAATCCGTTACATATACCGAGTGCAAGACCGTCACGCTCGTTTAGAAGCTTCATGACTTCTTCTTTGATCTTCTCGTTCTTAAATGCGGTAGCAAAGAACTTGGCACTGCCGTCGGGTTCATCACCTGCGGAGAAACCGCCGGGGAACATGATTATCTGTGCCGAATTGATGTCGCTTGCAAAAGCGTCAACCGATTCTCTTATGTCTTCGGCGCTTAAATTCTTAAATACTCTTACCTTTACATCTGCGCCGGCTCTTTCGAATGCCTTTAAGCTGTCGTACTCACAGTTGGTACCCGGGAATACGGGGATAAATACCGTGGGGCGTGCGACTTTGTTCTTGCAAACATATACCGAATCTGCTCTGTAAAGCTTGTCCTCAAGTTTTTCCGTACCCTTGTATGCCTTTGTGGGGAATATTTTCTCAAGGGGCTTCTTCCATGTATCAAGCGCTTCGGCTCCGGTAACGGTCTCATTCTTATACGAGAAGCATCCGTCGGAATTGATCACACCGATATAGTCATAGTCGATGCCGATCGCTTCGGTATCAGCCTTTGTCATTTCAAGTATTATATCGCCGATGTTGTTTTCAAAGAGTTCTTCAAGGTCCAGCTCATCGTTAAATCTGACTCCGAGTCTGTTACCGAATGCCATCTTTGCAACGCTTACGGCTATACCCTTTGCGTCGAGAGTATAAGCGGCTTTTACTCTGCCTTCACCGATAAGTCTGTGCACTTCGTTAAACATATCCAAAGTGCTCTCATAGTTGGGCATGTCATATTCGTCACGTTCGATTGAGAATCTTACGAGAACGTCTCCCGCTTCTTTAAGTTCGGGAGTTACGACATCGCTTTCTTTGGCCACATCTACGGCAAAAGAAACAAGTGTCGGAGGAACGTCTATATCGTTGAACGTGCCGGACATGGAGTCCTTACCGCCGATGGACGGAAGTCCGAAACCGATCTGTGCGTCGTATGCACCGAGCAATGCAGCGAAAGGCTGGCTCCAACGCTTGGGATCTTCGGTCATACGTCTGAAGTATTCCTGGAACGTAAATCTGATCTTGTTAACATCACCGCCTGATGCAGCAATCTTTGACATTGAAGAAAGAACGGCATATACGGCCCCGTGATACGGCGACCACTTTGAAAGGAAAGGATCGAAGCCGTAACTCATCATCGTAACGGCATCGCATTTTCCTTCGAGTACGGGAAGCTTTGCGATCATCGTCTGAGTCTCGGTAAGCTGTGTAACACCGCCGTAAGGCATCGTTACGGTACCTGCGCCGATCGATGAGTCAAACATCTCAACAAGGCCCTTCTGCGAACATTCGTTGAGATCTTTGAGGGAAGCCTTAAGTGCATCGGAAAAGCTTTCTTTGTCCAGTGCTGCCTCAACATCCTTTATTGCGATCTTATCAAAGTAGTTGTCATTTTCATCGGGCATCTCAACATAAACCGAAGTTTCCTGATGAGCGCCGTTTGTATCAAGGAAGGCTCTCGAAAGATCTACGATCTTCTTGCCTCTCCAGTTAAGTACAAGTCTGGGCTCCTTTGTAACCGTAGCAACTTTAACGGCTTCAAGGTTTTCCTGAGCGGCATATTCAAGGAAAAGGTCGGCATCCTTGGGGTCTACCACTACAGCCATTCTTTCCTGCGATTCGGAGATCGCAAGCTCGGTTCCGTCAAGACCCGCATACTTCTTGGGTACAAGGTCGAGATTTACGGTAAGACCGTCGGCAAGCTCACCGATCGCAACCGAAACACCGCCGGCACCGAAGTCGTTACACTTCTTGATTAGTTTGGTAACTTCGGGACGTCTGAAGAGACGCTGTATCTTACGTTCTGTGGGAGCGTTACCCTTCTGAACCTCGGCACCGCAGGTTTCGATGGATGCCTCGGTATGTACTTTCGACGAACCGGTAGCACCGCCGCAACCGTCACGTCCCGTACGTCCGCCAAGGAGTATGATGATATCTCCGGGATCGGAAGTCTCTCTTATTACGTTTCTTCTGGGAGCGGCACCCATAACGGCACCGATCTCCATTCTCTTTGCAACGTAATCGGGATGATATATTTCTTTTACATAGCCTGTTGCAAGTCCGATCTGGTTACCGTAAGACGAATAACCCGCAGCGGCTCCTTTTACAAGCTTCTTCTGACTTAATTTACCTTTTAATGTTTCATTGACCGGAACAGTCGGATCTGCCGCACCGGTAATACGCATTGCCTGATATACGTAAGATCTTCCCGAAAGGGGATCTCTTATGGCACCGCCAAGACAGGTTGCTGCACCACCGAAAGGTTCGATCTCGGTAGGATGGTTGTGAGTTTCGTTCTTAAAGCTTACAAGCCATTCCTCTTCGACTCCGTTAACCTCAACGGGAACTACGATGGAGCATGCGTTGATCTCGTCGGACTTTTCCATATCCTCGAGTTTTCCGTCTTTTTTAAGCTTTCTCATGGCAATGAGAGCAAGGTCCATAAGACATACGAATTTGTCGGGACGGTCTTTAAATATTTCTGCTCT